>Ga0209902_100255_pt1 | contig 80470 bp, 63 predicted proteins | sample FECB27metaG_FD_188304 | JGI IMG/M metagenome (GOLD analysis project Ga0209902, IMG submission 188304) | Cyanobacterial communities from the Joint Genome Institute, California, USA - FECB-27 (SPAdes) (version 2) | ecosystem: Environmental > Aquatic > Thermal springs > Hot (42-90C) > Microbial mats... | reverse complement strand
AGCCGCTTTGGCACGAACGTAAGCGAAAACCTTTTCATCCTTGAGGATATTGAGGATGTCTGGAACGTATTTTGCTGCCGCTTGCCCGAAGTTGCCCAATGCCTCAGCCGCTTTGGCACGAACGTAAGCGAAAACCTTTTCATCCTTGAGGATATTGAGGATGTCTGGAACGTATTTTGCTGCCGCTTGCCCGAAGTTGCCCAATGCCTCAGCCGCTTTGGCACGAACGTTAGCGGATACCTTTTCATCCTTGAGGAAATTGAGGATGTCTGGAACGTATTTTGCTGCCGCTTGCCCGAAGTTGCCCAATGCCTCAGCCGCATAGGCACGAACGTAAGCGGATACCTTTTCATCCTTGAGGATATTGACGATGTCTGGAACGTATTTTGCTGCCGCTTGCCCGAAGTTGCCCAATGCCTCAGCCGCTTTGGCACGAACGTCAGCGTCTACCTTTTCATCCTTGAGGATGTCGGCAGCTTTCTTAGCAATATCCTCCGGTTCCCTCCCCACAGATTTCAAATTTTGCAGATCATATTCCGTCAATTTGTCCAGAGCATATTGCTTTACCCTAGGAAGATCATCTTCAAGCGCAGCCATTATACCGTCAATCTGCCAAGGTTGCGGCTTTGGCTTGGGTTCTTCTTCCGCACTCACCCAAGGCAGCCAGAGGAGAAGAACAAGCAAAAGAGTGACAGGGAAAAGGAGAAAGGGAGACTTTCTGGTTTGGCGGGGAGTTTTCAGCATGGGGGACACAGCCAGGAAGAGGGGGTGATGCTGCAAGCAGTGGAATTAAGGCTTAGGCGTTGATGGTTGTATCATAATCTGAGGTTAGCCTGAGTTGTTGGTTTTCTCTATTGTTTATAGGTGTTGGTGAAATCAACTTATGCATTGATAGATTGCAACATTCTCGACTTTGAAACTTTCATCTGGTAGGGTGCGTTATGGACATGAGTCCTAACGCACCGAAAATCTCGGATGGTGCGCGATTCCTGCGGCATAACACACCCTACCAACGTCCAAAATCTCTGATGGTGCGCGATTCCTACGGCATAACACACCCTACCAACGTCCCAAATCTCTGATGGTGCGCGATTCCTACGGCATAACACACCCTACCAACGTCCCAAATCTCGGATGGTGCGCGATTCCTGCGGCATAACACACCCTACCAACTATCATTGTCAATTGGATTTTAATTTGTGAGCTACGACAACGTCTGTAAAATCTTAGCTGAAAAATATCCAACGGATTTTGCGCGTTGGTTGTTAGCAGTCGAACCACGAACCATCGAAGTCTTAAAAACAGAATTGAGCATTGAACCAATTCGCGCTGATTCCTTGACATTTCTGCAAACAGAAAACCGCATTTTACACATCGAATTTCAAACCATAACAAGGTCTAATACACCGATTTCTTTTCGGATGTTGGATTATTCTGTTAGATTAATCCGTCAGTATAAAGTCCCTGTCACGCAGGTGGTCATTTTTTTACAACAGACAAATGACGAAATAGCATTCACCGAAGAATATCGCAGTGAAACGACAACTCATCGCTACCGCGTTTTGCGGATGTGGGAACAAGATTCAGTGCAATTCCTCAACAATCCTGCACTATTACCGTTAGCGCCGTTAACGCGAACAAACTCACCCCAAGCGTTATTATCGCAGGTTGCCCAGAGTGTTGCTAGAATTTCGGATAGAGAGACGAGGCAGAATATTGCAGCTTATACAGGGATATTAGCAGGTTTGAAATTTGAGAAAAACTTGATTCGTCAATTTTTGAGCGAGGATGTTATGCAAGAGTCGGTCATTTATCAGGATATTTTGCAGAAGGGAGAACAAAAAGAAGCACTTAGATTCTGTCTGTCTTTACTTGATGAACGCTTTGGTGAAATTGATTCGTCAATTTTTGAGCGAGTTCAAGTTTTCAATAAAGAACAGCTAGAAGCTTTAGGTAGAGCGCTTTTTAGAATGTCATCAATAGGTGATTTAGTGACTTGGTTAGACCAGCAGGAAAGCAATTCACTTCTAGATAGTTAAATATTATAATTTGTTTTTCTTGCCTCGTTCCCAGCCTGAGGCTGGGAATGCATACTGGAAGGCTCTTGCCTTCCTTACTTGCGGTAGAGCCGCTTAAACCGCATTTCCAGCTACAACCTGGAAACGAGATTTCATATCATGTTCGCTTAATTGCCGATAATAAAACTTCTTTGTAGTAAGGACTTCAGTCCTTGCTTTGTCGGTAAAGAGGACTAAAGTCCTCACTACGAATTTCCGCAGGGTTATACCGCAATACGGTTCAGTTAAGGTTGATGTGTAAAAAATCACGTTTGTAGAGACGCGCCATCCGAGAGTTCAACATTGTGTTTCTGAACGGTATTGGGTTATAGCGATTCAAAAAATGTTTGCGACAGATTCCCCACCCGCGAAAAGAGCGCACCCTCCCCATCAATTATTGTTTTGTTGACGAAGCAATTTGCTGCTTTACCCAAGCACGAAAAGCGCGGGTTGTTGCCATTTCTCCATTCTTTTTCGTTTCTTGAATAAAACGGGGAATTTCCTTCACTTGCACAGGGGGGAAGGTGGGGCTAGTTTGAACTTCTGTGTATTCACCATCACGAAGTCTGTAAATTCGCAATACATTGCCGTTGTATCGCCAGAATTCTGGTACACCAATTGCTGCGTAAATTTTTGACTTATCTACTTTGGGTTTGGAGTATTCCACCTCTAACACTAAGTCTGGTGGTGGATCAATTGCTAAATCTATGTTTTCTCTGTCCCGAACTAGAGATTCATTCTGAATATAGTAGCTGCTATCTGGCTCACTTGCGCGTTCTACATTATCTCGTGTTAAGGTCAGTGAACCAGCACGTTTAATCTCCAAGTCGAACTCTTCACACAATACCCCAACAAAAACTTCAATCAAACGGTTAGAATTTTCGTGCGGCATCAGTGGTGTCATAATTTCTAATATTCCATTGTCATAAGCAAGTCGGTTTTTCCGCTCTTGACCCATCTCCATCAACATGGTTTTGAATGTTTGCCAGCTGATGTTTGATAGTATTGTCCTAGTTTCTGCGGGTGTTGCCGTTGTCACCATAATTCACCTTCCTCGTTCCCTGGCAGAACCAGGGGATGGATAAATGTGTGCTGCTGCCTCACTGCCTCAATATAATTATTATGGGAGGCAGAGCCTCCTGTATGGCACTCCCATGCAGAGCATGGGAGCGAGAGATGCAGAGCATGGGAGCGAGAGATAAGTTCGTAGTGAGGACTTTAGTCCTTGCTTGAGTGGAAGAGGACTAAAGTCCTCACTACTGCTTTAAGCGACTTCTCCCCCCACAACTACGTCACGAATTCGCAAACTGGGACCACCGCAACCTACAGCTAAGCCATTTTGTCCACCCTTCCCGCAACCACCGGACTCATCCCAATAAAAGTCATCGCCGATCGCCTCAATATCTGCCAAAGTCTGAAAAACATTCCCTGAAAGCGTCACATCTTTTACTGGTTCGGCAATTTTGCCGTTTCTAATCATCCACGCTTCCCCAGCGCTAAAGGTGAACATTTCCCCATTCGTCATTCCACCTAACCAGTTACAGGCATAAACTCCTTCTTTGATACCGCCGAATAAATCCGCAACAGGCGTGTTCCCCCGTTCAATCCAGGTATTCGTCATCCGTACAATCGGAGGATAGTGATAACTGAGACATCGTGCATTGCCCGTTGGGGCTTCGTCCAATTTGCCAGCAGTTTCGCGGGAATGCAAACGTCCGATCAAAATCCCATCTTCAATGAGTTTGGTTGTGGTTGCAGCTGTACCTTCATCATCATAAAAATAACTGCCACGATGTCCTTGTGGCGCAGCACCATCAAAAATCTGCAATTCTTTGGGACCAAACCGCCGCCCGATGGTCATCACTTCTAACAGATCCGGGTTTTCATAAGCCATGTCTGCTTCGGAAAGATGCCCAAAGGCTTCGTGAACAAATAACCCTGTGAGAATGGGGTCAATCACCACAGTGTAAGTATTACCTTTTACCGATAGCAGAGATAAAGCTGCAACTGCCCTTTTTGCTGCGTCTTTGACTTGTTCATCCAAACCAATTAAATCTTCAAAGGCTTTGCGCGAACCAGTGGTTTCCCGTCCAGTTTGCACAGTTTCGCCGTTTCTCGCTGTGGCGGCAAAGCGCATTTCCATATCCACCCAAGATTGCTCGATGAAACTGCCTTCACTGGTAGCAAGGATAACCCTTTGGGCGCTGTCTTCATAGCGGACAGAGGTGGTGGTAATGCGGCTGTCAATGCTTTTGAGTAATTCTGTGTAGCGATCGCACAATTCTTTTTTCTTTTTCAGCGAGATTTGCCGGGGATCAGTTCCAGTCAATGGAATATTGCATATTGTTTGCACTATGTCAATTGGTGCGAGGATAGTTTCTTCCTCGCCAACAATCTTGGCTGCGGCGATCGCTTCTTCAATGCGATCGCTAATCGTCGAAAGCTGGTTAAAGCTACTAAACCCCCATCCACCTTTGTAACAGGCGCGAATCTGTCCACCAATGGAAATACCTTCGCTGAGGGTTTCTACTTTGTCGCCACGCAACAAGATATCAGTTCCTTCGGCTTCTTCAAGGCGAATCATCAGATAATCTACACGGGATGAATAGCGCTTAAGTAGGTCAGAAAGCACATTTTGAACGTCAGCAAGTAGGGTCTGCATTTGTGAGGGAGGAACAATGAGGAACTGCATTCATTGTGCAATTACGCGGGTATGACCTGCCACTGAATCAGGGAATTCTTTTAATATGGCGCGTTTGTAGAAGCGTCTTTGCGTCAACAATTAGGGGGTTACGGGGGTAAGGGGATAAGGGGGTAGGGGATGTGAGAACCTGCGGGCTTGTACCCATCTGTTACGGGGGTAAGGTGTACCAAAAAGAAAACCTCTTTCTTCCCCCCATACCCCTACACCCTACACCCTACACTCTTACACCCTTAGTTTGGTCAAACTTCAAATCCCTGCTAGAGTGTGTGGAAATCAAGGTTCTACAATAAAGTTTTTCCCCCGTTTACCTAAACCAGGGTAAGTGAGTAATGTTGTCAAAATTACGAAAAAAGCTGCGAATAATCCCATTAAACTTGGGGGCAAGCACTACTGGTAAGGTGTTACCACTGGTAGCAGTGTTCTTTGTCCTTTGTCTAATAATTACCTTAAATCGTTACTACAGTTTCTACGCCTCTTTCGACCAAGGAATTTTTAACCAAGTTTTTTGGAATAACCTTCACGGTCGATTCTTTCAAAGTTCGCTTTCTTCAAGCCTTTCCACCAATGTTGTTCACGCTGGAGAAGTTGCCACAGTTTATTATCACAGACTTGGTCAACACTTTACTCCAGCGTTGTTACTTTGGTTACCAATATATGCATTGTTTCCTTCTCCTGCAACTCTTGCTGTTCTACAGGTTATATTTATTACTGCGGCTGGTTTGGTTTTGTATGTGCTAGCACGACTGTATGTGCAACCACCATTAGCCGTAATGCTGACTCTCAGCTTTTACACCGCCAACGCTGTTCTTGGTCCCACCTTCAGTAACTTTCATGACATTAGCCAAATTCCGTTGTTTGTCTTTGGCTTGTTACTGGCAATGGAAAAGCGCTGGTGGTGGCTGTTTTGGGTGCTAGCAGTTTTGATTTTGCTAGTTCGGGAAGATGCTGGTATAAATTTATTCGGTGTTGGCGTTTACATGATTTTGAGCAAACGCTTTCCCCGCGCTGGACTGGCTGCTTGCACTCTCAGCTTTGGTTATATGTTGCTCCTCACCAATGCAATTATGCCGCTGTTCTCTGAGGATATTTCACGGCGGTTTATGTTAGAACGGTTTGGGCAATTTGCGGATGGCGATGAAGCTTCTACCTTGGAAATTATTTGGGGGATGATTAGCAACCCTTGGCGACTTATTGTAGAATTGGTTACACCTGTAGACCGGACAATCAAGTATTTACTCGGTCAATGGTTACCGTTGGCGTTTGTGCCTGCTATTGCTCCTGCATCTTGGATGATAGCTGGCTTCCCTCTGCTAAAACTCTTTTTAGGACAGGGAGAGACGGTGCTAGCAATCAATGTTCGCTATGCTTTGACTGTGGTTCCTGGACTATTTTACGGGGCAATTCTTTGGTGGTCACAGCATCCAAAAAGATTTAAACTCTCATTTCGCCGTTTTTGGATAGCCTGTATTAGTCTTTCTTTATTATTTTCCTTTACTTCCAGCAGTTCTAGCTTAAATAGAGCATTTTATTTTCTCTTACCAGATTCGTTTAATCCTTTGGTGTATGTGTCTTTGCCTCAACAATGGCGTCATGTATCCCAGTTTCGCCCAATGCTTGCACAAATTCCACCAGATGCTAGCGTCTCTGCAACCACTTACCTTGTCCCTCATCTTTCCAGTCGCCGCGAAATTATTCGCTTACCTGCACTGGAACTGCGAAACGATGCACGCCAGGTGATAAAAGTAGATTATGCGATCGCAGACCTTTGGCAGTTGCAACAGTATCAACCAGCATTTAAGGAAGAGCGTAATCTTTTACGGGAACTTGCACAACAGATTGACGAGCTGACGAAGACTCAGGAATATGGAATTATTGACTTTAGGGATGGCGTCATTTTACTGAAGCGCGCTGCAACTCCTGATCCACAAGCCACAGCAGCTTGGTTAGCCTTTCGCCAACAGCTTGGCAAAGAATGAAGAGGAAAGAGGGAAGAATCAAGAATAGAAGTCAGAATACAACAATTCTTGAGTCAGAACAACTCCATCCATGAAAGACAGAAGTTATGAACCAGGAGTATGACTGAATCGTGAAATAGTTTGCTAAACTTACTCATACTTAATTACTAGGAGTAAGTTTATGTGAAAGATTGCAGAATTCGGTGAGATGATTGGAGTGTCTGCTTCAACTTTGCGGCGATGGGAACAAGAAGAGAAGTTAATCCCAGACCGCACGTTAGGGAACCAACGCATTTACACTGAAGAACACTTAAGTAAAGCTCGGAGTTTGAAGACTGCCAACAAGCAGTCAAGACAATACATTTCGGTTAGTGATGTTTCCCTTCTATGAGATCCCCCAACCCCCGATCCCTTGGGGGCAAATAGTTCCCCTCTTTTTAGGGGAGGAGGGGGGATCAAGTCTTATCCGAAAAGTATTGGGAGTCAAGAAACTATTCTGAATTCTGAGTTCTGAGTTCTGACTCCTTCTTTCAAAATGTAGCTACCATTACTTTTTTCCGAAAAATATTAAAAAAATCAAAAAATTTCCATTTAGGTACTTGTAATAGTAACCAAACTTGTATCTTGAGATAAATGTAAAAGATTAGAGATTTGTAAAGGGTTGGGCATAGAAATATATGAAGATATTGGTATTGAGCTGGGAGTTTCCGCCTCGGATAGTTGGGGGAATTGCTCGTCATGTAAGAGAGTTATACCCGGAACTTGTCAAGCTAGGACATGAAATTCACCTGATTACACCAGAGTTTGGTCATGCACCAATGTATGAAGTGGTTGAGAAAGTGCGGGTACATCGCGTACCTGTGGCTGCTAGTAACGACTTTTTCCACTGGGTCGTCAATTTGAACGACAGCATGGGACATCACGGTGGTAAGCTGATGCTAGAGGAAGGACCATTTGATATCATTCACGCACATGATTGGCTGGTTGGGGATGCAGCGATCGCCCTCAAGCACAACTTTAAAGTCCCCCTCATTGCAACTATTCACGCAACTGAACATGGGCGGCACAACGGTATTAACACTGAAACTCAACGTTATATTAGTAGCAAAGAAGTCCTTCTAGCTTACAATGCTTGGCGGATTATCGTTTGCACCGACTATATGCGGCGCGAAGTAGAACGGGCGTTACAAGCTCCGTGGGATAAAGTAGATGTTATTTATAACGGTATCCGACCAGAAAAGAAGCAGCACCACGAAGATTTTCACGCTCAGGATTTTCGTCGTCAATTTGCTGAAGACAGCGAGAAAATCGTTTACTACGTTGGTCGCATGACTTATGAAAAAGGCATATCTCTATTGCTAAGCGCTGCTCCCAAGGTGTTGTGGGAGATGGGGGGTTACGTCAAGTTTGTGATTATCGGTGGCGGTAATACCGACCATCTCAAAAAGCAAGCTTGGGATCTGGGAATTTCGCACAAGTGCTATTTTACGGGTTTTATATCTGATGAGTACTTAGATAAATTTCAAACCGTCGCTGACTGTGCTGTTTTCCCCAGCCTCTATGAACCCTTTGGTATTGTTGCATTAGAAAGCTTTGCCTCTCGCGTACCCGTGGTTGTTTCTGATACTGGTGGTTTTCCAGAAGTAGTGCAACATACTAAAACAGGTATAGTGACTTACACCAACAATCCGGATTCTCTAGCTTGGGGTATTTTGGAAGTGTTGAAAAACCCAGGTTATCGGCAATGGCTAACTGATAACGCTTATGAGGATTTAGAAAGACGCTTCAGTTGGTCCAAATTAGCCAAGCAAACGGAGGATGTGTACAAGCGCGTGGTGCAAGAGCGAGCGCAAGTTGATTGGTTGTAAATAGAGCAAATTCTTTCATGTTTTCAGGGACAGCTAGAATTTAGCTGTCCTTTATGGGTTAAGTGCATCAGTTAATTGTGCTTACCAAAAAACTGGGTTTAAAGCCCCGTCCTAGAAGGACGGCTTTTTAAATTTGTGCTATAATTACGTTAACGAGTTCAACGTAACAATGTTGGTACTTGAGGCAAAACTGGAAGGAACAAATGAGCAATACGGACGGCTAGACGAAGCTATCCGTACTGCTCGGTTTGTTAGAAACAGTTGCGTTAGGTACTGGATGGACAATCGTGATATTGGGCGATATGAACTTTCGGCTCCCAAGTGCTGTCTTAGCCAAAGAGTTTGAATGGGCAAAGAAGCTAAACTCAATGGCAAGACAGGCTAGTGCGGAAAGAGCGTGGTCTGCAATATCGCGTTTTTACGATAATTGTAAAAAGAAAGTTCCGGGTAAAAAAGGATATCCCAACTTTAAGAAAGAACAAACTCACGGAAGTGTAGAGTACAAGACAACCGGGTGGAAACTTTCTTCTGACCGACGATATATCACTTTTTCGGATGGTTTTGAAGCCGGAACTTTCAAAATGTGGGGAACCCGTGTCCTTCACTTCTACCAAGTTAAGCAATTTAAGCGTGTTCGGGTTGTACGTCGAGCAGACGGGTATTACGTTCAGTTTTGCATTGACCAAGAACGCGTAAGAGAAGAGGGAACCAACGTTTAAAACCGTTGGGATTGATGTGGGATTGAAACACTTCTACACTGACTTTGACGGGGAGACGGTTCCCAATCCACGACACTTGCGCTCTAGTGAGAAGTCTTTAAAGCGGCAACAACGTCGTCTTTCTAAGACTGAAAAAGGTTCCAAGAATAGGGCGAAATTTAGAAATAGGCTGGCTCGGAAACACCTCAAGGTAAGTAGGCAACGTAAAGACTTTGCAGTGAAGACTCTTGGTGCGTAGTCCAGTCTAACGACTTGGTAGCCTATGAGGACTTGAAGGTGCGCAATATGGTGAGGAATAGACACCTTGCCAAATCGATTAGTGATGCTGCATGGACTCAATTTCGTAGTTGGGTCGAGTATTTTGGAAAAGTGTTTGGAGTGGTCACAGTTGCTGTACCGCCTCACTACACTTCCCAAAACTGCTCGAATTGCGGAAAAATCGTGAAAAAGACGCTTTCAACTAGAACCCATACTTGTCCTCATTGCGGACACATTCAAGACCGAGACCACAATGCAGCACGAAACATATTAGAAAAGGCACTACGTACCGTGTGCCCCACGGGGAGTCACGCCTCTTGTCGGGACCTCCCTCTGTCTTGGTGAAGTAATTCCTCAAGATAAGCCGACTCGTGGAAAGAGGAAGCCCAAACAGTGATGTTTGGAATCACCGCACTTTTAGGGCGGTGAGGATGTCAAACCTATACAGAATACAGACAGAAGCAAAGTAAACAAGTTTATATTACAATACGGTTCAGTTAGGGTTTCATTAAAATTACTCACGCGTTGGTCAACCTTGGCAAAATGCCCAACTTGAATACTCGTTTTTGATGTTAATTAGCATGTTTGGTTGGGCCTGAATGCCGCCTCAAAGCCGGGTATAACCTCCGCACGAATGAATAAGGTTGACCAACGCGTGAGCAGGATTTATCCAAGGGCTGAACGATATGAATTTCCAGTGTGTAGAACTTTCGGATGCAACGTAAGATTGCATTGGTTAACGGTAGATTAATTCTCTTAACAGCAACCGTATTGGTTTATACTAGAGCTCTTGCACTCATTCAATTTTTTTGAAATTAAACCACAGATGGACACGAAATTTACACCGATATTTATCTGTGTTCATCTGTGTTCATCTGTGGTTCAAAAATTCATAAATCGTATTTTTGCAAGAAGTCTATTGGTTCTGTAAGTCTTGGTATTTCGATTTCGTTCACTAGAACACAGATGATAACTTCATTGTCAAAATGCATGAAATGACAAACACAGACTTTAACATAGTTGAAAAAAACAGCTTATCGGGGCGAGACTGGAAAGAGGAGTTAATTGAAAGTTTAAGGCGATCGCATCAAGCAGAAGACTGGTTACCTCTATCGCCAGCAGAACGCGATCGCGTCACACAAGCAAAGCAAAGCTTCCCGATGATGGTTCCTCTAGGCTATGCTGAACTTGTGGACTGGCAAAACCCGGATGATCCTTTGCGTCAGTTGTTGCTGCCTTCGGAATCGGAAAAGGATAAGTCTGGTAGTCTTGATACCAGTGGGGAAGAAATTTCTACAGTCGTGCAAGGTTTACAGCACAAGTACGACCAAACGGCAGTGTTAATTGTTACCCAAGCTTGTGCAGGGCATTGCCGTTACTGTTTTCGCAGGCGACTGATGAGTCGTGATGTTTTGGTGAAAGAGACAATAGAGGATTTAAAAGAAGCGATCGCCTACATTGCTGAACATCCAGAAATTGACAACGTGTTGCTTTCCGGTGGCGACCCCATGATTTCCAGTACTCGCCGCCTAGCTAATCTGTTCGCTGCAATAGCGTCTATCCCTCATATCTGGCAAATTCGCATCAGCACCAAACTCCCCGCCTTCCTACCAAGTCGCTTCACGACAGATCCAGAATTGTTGAATGTACTGCATCAATATAAATCTCGATTTCAAATCGTCATCCAGTCCCATTTCGACCATCCGCGTGAAATCACCCCAGCATCCATTCGCGCCTTAGAAGCATTACAACAAGCTGGTTGTCTACTGACTTCCCAAATTGCCCTAATGAAAGGCATTAATGATTCCCCAAACACCCTAACTGAACTCTTCAAACGCCTCCATCGTTATGGCGTTATCCCTCAGTACTTATTTCACCCCCGTCCCGTCAAGCATGCGACTTCTTTTCAACTACCAATTGTAGAGGGAATGCAGTTGATAGAAGCAGTCCGTCAGCGTTGCAGTGGACCAGTCAAGCGCTTTCGTTATATCCTTACTCATGAAGACGGAAAGCTGGAACTCGTGGGTATTCTTCCCGGTTCACCCATGCAACTAGTAGCAAAATGGCAGCAAGTACGACGGGGGCTAGACAAGTCGGGAGTTATGCTAGTTCCAATTGACGAAAAAACTTGCTGGATGGAAGAAATATAACGCAATTCAATTGAATGAAGTAATTATTTATCTGTGTCCACCCCCCTCATTCCCCCCTCTTGAGGGGGGAAGACAGAGGAAAAACTTTTATTTATTGTCCATGTGTGGTTCATTATTTCTTTGTGTACCTTACTCCGGGTTATTACAGCTATATAATAGTAAAAAATAAAACAGTGGTCACAATAGGATTGCTATTTGAGCTTGAGGCTGACATCATGTCAGACCCAAAAGCAGAGGAAAAAACGCATTATCACTGGCGCGAACCAGAAGAAGTGGAAGCAGTTGCAGAGAGTTTAACAACATTAGGTTACAAAGTTGATAAAATTGGGACTCTGGATAATTTGTTAGAACGGTGGCGCTTAAAGGAACTACCGGATTTTGTCTGGAATCTTTCAGTCAGAACGCTTTCCCGCAACCGTACCGCTTTAGCACCAGCGATTTTAGAGCAACTAGGTATTCCCTATACTGGCGGTGATGCTACGGCAAAAAGTTTGACTCTGAATAAAGATTTACTCAAACCTGTGTTGCATTGGTGGGGAATTTTGACACCTCGTTGGTATCGATACAACCGAGGTGAGGATATCCAGTTTTTGCCTTTTTGGTCAACTTCAATTTTGAAACCAACTTGTGAAGGCTATTCACTGGGGTTGTGGCGGTTTGATAACCAAAAGGGATTGACTGCACTGCGCCAAGAGGTTGAGGAATTACACCAATTATTTCAAGTACCAATTTTATGTGAAGAATTCATTGCAGGTCGTGAGATCACAGTGGGTGTTGTGGGCAATTCTTCAACGTTATTGATAGGTGCGGTGGAAACAGTAGACGCAATGGGTGAACCACTGAATGAGCAAGTTTTGGATTTGCAAGCTAAACGTCAGGGAAACTTTAAGAAAATTGGGGTTGATTTATCTTCCCCAGAGTTGCAAAAGCTTCAGCAAGTCGCGCTGCAATTGATGAAGCTACTCGGACCTTTGGACTATGCAACCTTTGACTTTCGCATAGCACCAGATGAACAGGCATATTTGCTGGATATTAATGCCGATGCAACCTTGCACCCACAGCGTTCTTTTGCTCAAATTGCTCGTGCGGCTGGGCTATCTTATCAGCAATTGATTTCGGTTATTCTAGAAACCTCCTTAGAACGGTGGAACCAGAATTTTGGAAATGATATCAGGGGGGTGTAGTCAATTGTGGATAAGATGCGGGCGATCGCCATCTTTACGATGGAATTCGTTGATAGTATTCATTGCTACTTTTCTTGTCAAACAATCATGCCACGGCAAATCCTGTATGCTGCCGTACTTTGGGATGACGAAAACCAAGTACTATATCTTCTTTGGGAACACCTGCTTCGAGTAAATCGGTAGCAACCCCCTCTTCTGTGTCATCATATTGAATCCAGATTTTGTCACCAATTAAATTGAGGTGAATTGGTGTTGCATGGAGATACTTGTCGCCATTCCAACCAATGTCCAAGACTAAGTACTGTCCTCGCTCATCATCAAATAGAACTTGGGAGTCATAGCCGTCAGGCAGAGCAGCGCGATATTCGGCGTGTTTTTGTAATATGCTTTTAATGATGTCCTGGTATTTTAATCGGGTATCCATTGGACAATAGCCTCACTTTCATCATCAAAGACAATTAGCTTAATAATTTGGTTCTTTAGTAAAACTTGTCCCAATTCTATGGTAAACACGGTGTTAAAAGTTGGTCGAGAAACAGCAAGATAGAGACTTCGCTCCACACCCATTTCATTAAGTACTTGGCGATAAAGAACATACTGCCCCAAAGCCTGCTCCAAATCTTTTACATTAGACTGTCCCACAAAACTCTTGACTTCTACAACAATTTTTTGGGTTTCTTTTTTAGCACTAATTAGACGTTCTGCACCCAAATCGGCAGATAAACGCTTGTTGCCAATTTGAAGCGGAAATGGGTCGTGGGTAATTGTCCAGCCATCCTTTTGTAAGGCACGCTTAACAGTATCGTGATAGATATCTTTGGCTGGCACACTGAGGAAATTGGGTGACAAAGGTTTACTGCAACCAGTATATAACGAGTAGTATGCAAGACATAAAAATGGAAACAAATGAAGCGCTCACTTGCCTCAATTGCAGGAATTGTTGCTGTTGCCACTGTGATCAGCAAAATTTTTGGTCTATTGCGTTCTACCTGCGTTGCGGCTGTTTTTGGAGTTGGTGCAGTTGCGGATGCTTACAATTATGCTTACATTATCCCCGGCTTTTTGTTAGTTTTGCTAGGTGGTATCAATGGACCGTTACACAGCACTTTAGTTAGTGTTTTGGCAAAGCGTGAGAAATCAGCAGCAGCTCCTTTGGTAGAAACGATTACCACCTTGATTAGCGGTGTTTTACTCTTGGTGACGATTGGTTTAATTATTTTTGCTGGTTTTTTTATTGATTTAGTGGCTCCGGGTTTGGAAGAGCAAGTTAGGGCGATCGCCATCCAACAATTGCAGATTATGGCTCCCATCGCTCTTCTTTCTGGGCTTATTGGCCTTGGTTTTGGCACGCTGAATGCAGCAGAGCATTACTGGCTACCTTCTATCAGCCCAATGCTATCAAGTATCACTGTCATGCTTGGCTTGTTCCTTTTAGCACTACGACTAGGAAACCAAATCAACGCTCCAGAATACTTGCAATTAGGAGGCTGGGTTTTGGCTGGAGGAACCCTTGCCGGTGCTGTTTTGCAATGGCTAGTTCAACTTCTGGTGCAGTGGCGGGAGGGTATGGGTAAACTACGCCTGGGCTTTGACTTTGGCTCTGGTGGTGTGAAACAGGCGATCGCAATTATGGCTCCTGCCACCCTGTCTTCTAGCATGACGCAAATTAACATCTATGTGGATTTATTTTTTGCCTCCTATATTCCCCATGCAGCCGCTGCTTTGAACTATGCCGGACTGCTCGCCCAAACACCCAAAGGCATTCTTACAAGTGTCATCTTGATACCGTTAATGCCCGTATTTTCACAATTAGCCACCCCAGAAAATTGGTCAGCGCTGAAATTGCGAATTCGTCAGGGCTTAATCCTCACCGCCCTGACTATGCTACCCTTGGGAGCTTTGATGATGACTCTGGCTGTGCCAATTGTCAGGGTAGTGTACGAGCGTCAGGCGTTTGATTTCTCAGCGTCTAAACTTGTGGCGTCTGTGCTCATAGCTTATGGTTTAGGCACATTTACGAGTGTCGGGCGAGATTTGCTGGTGCGGGTATTCTATGCTTTAGGAGATGGGCAGACGCCTTTTCGTATCACTGTGGCGAACATCTTACTAAACATTGTACTGGATTACTTTTTAGTTAAAGCTTTTGGGGTACCAGGTTTAGTTCTCGCCTCAATCGGAGTGAATTTAACAGCAATGCTGATGATGTTGTGGTACTTGCATCGCAGACTTGATGGCTTACCGTTGCGGGACTGGAGTTTACCGATATTGGGTTTGATTGGTGCTAGTGGAGTGGCAGGTGTAGCCTGTTGGTTGACAAGCTGGGGTTATGAAGTTCTTTTAGGTAGCGAGGGGATGCTGAGGCAACTGTTGCAATTGAGTGTTGCTGGAAGTGTCGGATTAGGAGTGTTTGCAATATTAGTAAGTCTGATGAAGTTGCCAGAGGTGGAGTTGTTAGTGAAACGTTTTAGGAAAAAGCGGAACTAATAGCAAAGGATTTTCTTCTATCAGCGTTGTCTAACAAATCAATCATGTAATGAAAGTGCATGCTACGTCTCTACAACGTCTGTAGAAATTGTAGGGTGCCTTATAGCGAAGCGCAACGCACCAACAAATGCGGTGCGTTACGGCAAGTTCTCACTGACTCAAACTTTCAACTCCTGACAATGCCGTAACACACCCTACTTTATAGTAAATGACCTCTTAGCATGCTACGTCTGTGCAACGCATCTACCCTAGAAGAACAACCGCAAAGGAGACACAATGAAAAAACTTGGACTCCCGAAGTTAAATAGGTTTGCGACAGCAATTTTGATAAGTGTCTCAGTATTGCTTTTATTGTTGACCTCGCCATTACCTAAAACGCTGGCAAAACCAGAGACAAAAGTCTTTGAACAAGTCTGGCAAACTGTAAACGAAAACTTTTACGACCCAAAACTTAACGGAGTGGACTGGAAAGCAATGCGGCAAAAATATGAACCTCAAGCCGTGCGAACCAAGTCTATTCAAGAAGTTGCTGGTGTTATCAATCAGATGCTTTCGGAATTACAAACTTCTCACACCCGCTTTTACATTCCAAATGAGCCAGCATACTACCAGCTTTTGGGAATCTTTCAAGCAAGGAACCCCGATTTTCAAAAGCAGTTAAAGAAGTTCTTCCCAAAAGGCAAGATTGAATACAGTGGTATTGGTGCAATTACCAAAGACATTAACGGTAAGACCTTTGTCAGTGGTATTCTCGATGGAAGTCCAGCTGCTAAAACTGGGTTAAAAGTGGGTGACCAACTCTTAAGCGTAGATAATCGTCCTTACCAGCCGATACAATCTTTTGCAGGTAAAGCAGGTCAGAAAGTCACGCTGTTGATTCAAAGAACACCTGACGCCAAGAGCCAAGAAAACATTGCTGTGACTCCCAAGATGTTCGACGCGTCTACCATGTTTCTGGAGGCGCAGCAAGCCAGTACCCAGGTTATTCAACGCAACGGTAAGAAAATTGGCTATGTTCATATCTGGTCAAATGCTGCTGACCCAGATCAGGAGAAACTTCGAGAAGACCTGATCTACGGTCGCCTTAGAGATGCACAAGCGTTGGTTTTGGATTTACGAGATGGTTGGGGTGGAGGAGATATTGGTTATCTCAACATCTTCACTGCACAAAAAGGTCCTAGTATTACCAGTATTCCCCGCAATGGCAAAAGATATACTTATATTTCTCAATGGAAGAAGCCTGTGGTTATGGTCATTAATGAAGGGAGCAGAAGTAGTAAAGAAATTTTGGCTTATGCTTTCCAGCAACATAAAATAGGACCTGTAGTTGGTTCCAAGACAACGGGAGCAGTGGTTGCTGGTCGTCCTTTTTTGATGTCAGATGGTAGCTTCCTTTACTTAGCAGTTTCAGATGTGTTGATCAACGAAAATCAACGGTTGGAAGGTAAAGGAGTCGCGCCTGATATTAATGTTCCATTCTCATTGGAGTATGCTCAAGGTGCAGATCCGCAAAAAGAGCGAGCAATAGAAACTGTGCTGCAAGCAGTCCAGTAGCGCAGCTAAACGATGATATATGCAATATCTTTTGGAAGTGACTTGATTTTTTGCTGCTCGTTGCTGTTCTGTTGGACAGAAAGCCGCAAATTATTAAAGCTTGATCAAGCTATAGCAATCCGCGCAGGATTTATGAAAAATCTTAAGTATTGTAGGGTGGGCAGTGCTTACCGTATTTTGCCCACTACATCCGGGTTTTGCGTTCGCACTGCCCACCCTACGTGTCGTTCAAAAATCTGCGGAGGAGTCCTATACTAGAAATTTCTGCGATTTTCAGAAAAATCCTTCTTCAGGACTGTATTAATAATTGAAACCAAACATCAATCAAATCAAGGGAGAAAACTCCAAAACTGAATTCCTTTTTAACCTCTTTACTCTGTGTTCTGGAGCGCCTAATCGGGTTAAATTACTTTAAAACAGCAGAGGTACAGAGGAGCCAGGGCTGCAGGAGGGTTTCCCTCCGTAGGCGACTGGCGTGGCGCAGAGAGAAAAAAAGAGATTTTATGAGTAATTATTAGGTCAAACTAGTACCTCTATTGTCCAGAAAAAAAGTCAAAATCAAATATTCAAAATACAGGATTGATTCAAAATGAAATGTAATTTTAAGATTTTCTTATTGTTATTAAGTTTGCTATGTTCTGTTGGCACTTCTATTAATGCAGCTGTTGCCCAAGAGACTAGTAGCACTACCCTATCAACTCAATTGAGCGCTCAACGAGAGAACAGCAATATTTTATTAGCACAAAACCGGACAGAAGAACAAGAATTTCAAGCTTTTTTTAATAGCAAATACGACTATTGGGATGCACGTGTTTTGGCAGATTACTGGGGACAGTCGGTAAGCGATGCCAAAGCTCGAATGGGCAGAAAGATTATCTCGGGTCCAGAAAATGTTGCCATCCTCAACCAGTTTCTTGTAGATGCAAGGGTGAACGCTTTACAGTCGGTGAGACCAGCCAGAAACCCAAGCTCCTACAAATTTTTTAGAGAGTCAAACTATTCCTATGATGATGCAAAAGCACTTGCTAGATTTTGGGGCGATCGCTCACCTATGGATGCAAAACTACGCATTGAGCGCAACTTAATTTTGGGCAATAACGAGATGATTGAACAAGCGTTACGATATTCTCGCCGCTAGATCTAGGAAGTGCAGGGTGAATGTGATTACGAAACAGTTATGTCTTTAAACTGGAAAATTGGCTTTGAAATTGAGCTGATGGCACCTCGGGGACTCAGCAGACAGGACTTAGCAGAGTTAATAGCCCAACAACATGATGCACAAGTGCGTCGTGTCTTTCATCCTCAGTCTGAGCCAAGTCAGGTTCCGGGAACTCCCTTGTTCCAAAATCTGACTTTGGGGTTTGAGGTGATTGATCAACAGGGGCGTTTGATTGCAAGATGTGTGGATGATCTCACCCTTCAGGACGACTTGGACAAAACTCAAAAACCCAAACCAGGATGGTATCGAATTGTCAGCGATGATACCAGACTTCTGCAACTGGTGAACAGCCAAGCTGATCCTGCTGACTCTCTCACCACAGTCCTGAAACCAATTGCGAGTTTATTTTCTACCTATGCGGAAGCAGGACCTGGGGGGATGGTACGTGTTGCTGATAATACAGGCAATCCGATTGCGATCGCCGCACCTCTACCAGGAGAACGAGAACGTCCTTGTGAGTTAATTACCCCGCCTATTGATACCAATCATGGCGATCGCCTGGAGGTTCTCCTATCAGCAGCACGCGTTCTTGGCTTCACAATTCCCGCTGAAGGTGCAACCCACCTGCACTTCGATGCTATCTCCTTATGTTCTGCACAGGTTTTCGCTAATCTAGTGAATCTCTTATGGACACATGGGGAAAATCTAAAACGATTGGTAGGAACTAATTCCAGATGCAGACGCTTAGGAATGTGGGATCAGGAGTTGTTGGTACTCATCAATGAATCAGATTTTTGCGATCTGCCTTGGTCTGATGCTCAGGCTCGTCTTGCCAAACTTGAGTTAACAAAATATTGTGACTTTAACCTCAAAAACCTGATTCACCCCATCCCTAACAAACATACCTTTGAAGCTCGTATTTTTCCCTCCTTTTTGCACACACAACCTCTTATCGAGGTAGCGGCGTTGATGGAAGCAATTCTACGTTATGCAGCAACAGCAACTCAGATATCACCGACTGCACCTTTGGAATGGAAATTAGAATCCGTGCAGGAGTTTATCAAAGCACTCCCAATAGCTGAACATTTTCGCTCCGTTTGGTTGTCTCGCGCGAAGAGCGTTGCGGAATTTTCTCGAATAAGTGTGAAATTCTGACTACCAGTTATATCAAGTCCGTTTAAATAATCTAGGACTTACGCATAGTACAGAAATACTATAAATAACTTGGGTCTTTCAGCCATTGTTCGCACTTGTCTTGCACCCAATAATATCAAGTTCGCTGCCTGCACTTATAAATCCCGAAACACCCCACCCCCAACCCCTCCCCGCAAGCGGGGAGGGGCGCTTTGGTGTAAGCCAAAAGCGGGGTGGGGTTCTGCCAGAATTTCGGTTAATTTACCGGACATAATAGAACTCTTGCACTCATTCAATTTTTTTGAAATTAAACCACAGATGGACACAGATGAACACAGATAAATATCGGTGTAAATCTCGTGTTCATCTGTGGTTCAAAAATTCATAAATCGTATTTTTGCAAGAAGTCTAATATTAATTTCCAAACATAGAAACACAATCTTCCCCAAAATAAGCTGCCAAATTATCAATTAAAGCTTGAGGTATCGGAATACCCGTCAACAAACGCTCTTGGCGAGTCATTGCTTCTAATTCTCCTGGGTAGTAAATAGGTTGGTTTGGGTCGAGGCGGGGAGTCTCTTTAAGAGAGGCGATCGCACTTTGCACCTGTTGCTCAAACTCCTCTCGATTTGTCCAAGCTTCCACATCTAGCACCCAAAATAAATGTCCTGTACCATTAGCACCATCATGAATTGCCTTATTTTTAAACATAGCTGCTGCGGTTCCCAACAGTGGACCACACAACAAATCTGCGATGAACGCTAACCCAGAACCTTTGTAAGAAGCTGGCAAATTCACCGCCACCTGCTTCGGGTCGTCAGTAGGTTCTCCTGCTTCCGTAAGTCCCCAGCCCAAAGGAATCGGTAAACCCTGATAAGCAAAGTGCTTCACTTTACCACCACTTACCGTCCCTGCTGCCATATCCAAAATGACGGGTTGCGGTGTCCCTGTCGGAATTCCCCAGGAAATCGGGTTATTGCCGACTTTTGCTTTGCTTCCCCCATAGGGAGCAAGGTCTACAACATTGGTATCACTTGTAGCAAAGCCAATCATTCCCGCCTCAGCAGCCATGCGCGTGTAGTAACCTGCCATACCAAAATGATTGCTGTTGGTAACGCCAACAACTGCCATGCCAAACTGACGTGCAGCAGCAATGGCTGTATCCATTGCGACTTGACCCGCGTACTGTCCGGGAGAGCGATCGCCATCAATCCGAATCATCGTCGGGCGTTCTGAATTCACGCGCAACTGAGGCTGGGGGTTAATTCGTCCACTTTGCAGACTTTTGACATAACCGATAATTTGCTGCAACCCGTGAGAGTCCATTCCCCAAAGGTTTGCTTCTACCAAATGCGTCTTCAGCGCCCCAGCCACTTCTTCTCGTAGCTGGTAAGGTGAGAGTACTGAATCCAAAAAACTATGCAGGGATTTGGCTGAGATTTTGTTGTAGCTTGACATGGGGTTTATAGATATCGAGTGTGCGGTAGTTAACTTGCCATTCTGTCGTCGGACATTCTTTTGGGCGCACATAACGGACTGTTTCTACCCGCCAACCGGACATTCCATCAGTGCTAGTTGGGGGAAGTTTCTCTAAAACAGTTGAAGAAATCTTCACTTCAACAGGCTTTGGTTCCGTACCCCAGACACTCGCCACAACCACAGCCTTCTCACCCAAAACCTGTAAGCGTAGCTGCAAGGGAATTTGGCTATTGTTCCTTACAATTAAATTTTTATAGCCATAAGCCACCGTCGCATCTTGACCAAGAGTGAAAAAGCGCGTTTCTCCATGAGCATCAATTGAATGGTTGTAGCGTTCTAGAATTTCATAATTTGCCCAAAGCAGCGCTTGGAACAAGGAGGTGGAAATTTGACACAACCCGCCTCCCACATCAGTCATTAAGCGATTTCCCACCAAAGTTGGTCCTTCCCGGAAACCATTAGCCACAGTAGGACGCGCGACACGATGCCAAAAGTCAAAAATTTGTCCAGAGTTTAAGAGTAGTCCATGAATACCTTTCGCCGCCAGTTGCATATTCCAGAGGCGATTTTCGTTCACCTGAGGAAAACCAGAACGCTGTTTAATTGGAGTAGTAATTTCGCTCCATTGATAGCAGTAATGGGAAGAGTTTTGTATGTCTTGTACACGAGCATAGTGAAATGTATCACCTCGCCCAAGCGCTCTAGTATCTTTAAGTTTTTGGCGGATTAAAGCTTTCAGGCTTTGGGATAACTGTGCCATATTGTTTTTTAAACCTGCGTATATCACACCTCACCGATAGAACTCTTGCACTCATTCAATTTTTTGAAATTAAACCACAGATGGACACAAATAAACATCAATATTTATCTGTGTCCATCTGTGGTTCAAAAATTCATCAATCCTATTTTTGCAAGAAGTCTAATAACTAATACCTAATACCAGTTAGCGATTACGCATTGCAAATAAATCTTGTTTTCTTAAGCTTTGAATAGTAGAAATTGTATGTTCTGCCACCTTGTCAATTTCCTCAGCCGTGTTGAAGCGCCCTATACCAAACCGTACCGAAGCATAGGCTAGCTGTTCTGAGTGTCCCAGTGCCGTGAGAACATGGGAAGGGGCAGTCGTTGCCGAAGAACAAGCAGATCCAGAAGACACCGCCATCACTGATTGCAATCCTAACAGCAGTGCAGAACCATCCACTCCCTCAACACTGATATTGAGATTTCCCGGTAATCGCTGAGTGGGATGTCCATTGAGATGAATTCCCTCAACCTGAGAAAGTTGTTCCCACAATCTTTGTCTGAGTTGTGTGAGGCGTTCGGTTTCTCTGGCTTGTTCTTGTAAAGCAATCTCCACAGCCTTACCAAATCCTACGATTTGCGGTGTATACAAAGTACCAGAACGCATTCCCCGTTCATGTCCACCACCATGCTGCTGCGGGGCTAGTTGTACTCTAGGGTTGCGCCTGCGAACGTACAGCGCACCGATACCCTTGGGTCCGTAGACTTTATGTGCGGTTAGTGACATTAAATCAATTTTTAGTGCCTGCACATCTAAGGGTATTTTACCAATAGCTTGTGCTGCATCGGTATGGAAAAGGACATTGCGTTCCCGACACATAGCGCCAATTTCTGCTAATGGCTGCAACACACCTATTTCGTTATTTGCAGCCATCACGGAAACGATAATTGTATCAGGACGGAAAGCTTTTTCCAACTCAGTTAAATCAATCAGCCCATCTTTTTGGACTGAAAGGAATGTTATTTCAAAACCGAGGGTTTTAAGATACTTGCAAGGGTCAAGAACTGCGCTATGTTCAGTGACAACAGTAATAATATGCTGTCCTTTTTGAAAATAGGCTTCAGCAACACCTTTTATAGCTAAATTATTCGCTTCTGTCGCGCCACTGGTAAAAACAATTTCTTCTGGCGTTGCGTTAATTGCTGCTGCCAAAATTTCCCGCGTTTGTTTCACAGCAGCTTCTGCTTCCCAACCGTAAACATGACTGATGCTGGAGGGGTTGCCAAAGTGTTCTGTAAAGAAGGGTAGCATAGCAGCAAGTACCCGTTCATCTACAGGTGTAGTAGCGTGGCAATCTAGGTAAATAGGACGACTAGACATAATTATCAAATTAAAATTGTACCCAGTTTCTTTAATATACTGAGAACCTTATATAATTCATTATCGCCTCTGTATAAAGTGAATCTATCAGATAAAGCATAAAAGGGTGTATCTTTCTGATAAAGCTTGATAAATTGAAAATCTTCCCCATTGATGACCAATGAATAGACAGGACGCTCAGGCTTAGGATTAGCCAGCATATAAGTCAGTGCTTGGGGTATTGCCTTAAATAAAGAAAAAGTAGACCTTTTAGATTCTATTACCAATAACCACAACTGGTGTTGGAGAACTAGCACATCAATTTTACCTTTAATAATTTCTTTTTTATCTTGTGCGTTTTCTTTGTCCTCGGTGATAATTTCTTCGCTAATTTCTATAGTTTCTTCTGTAGCGATGTGAAACGGAGGACGATAAAAACCAGCCAAATCTAGCAAGGGAGACAACACCACCAATTTCACCGCATCTTCTAAAAGGGGAGCATTTTCAACCAAGCTAAGATAGTTAGTCTTCACTCGGTCTAAATACTGCTTTTCTATATCAGTAATTTCAGATAGATTGTCAAACCATTCAGTAAAAAAATCATCATTTACTGACTTTTGGAGTCCAAATTTTTCTTTTAAATAAGCTAGAGTGACATTTTGAGCCTGTATGACTTGAACCATCGTTCAATAAACAGAAGTGATATTAACCATTGTATGGTGAAAATTTCCTAACAAATGGTGAAATGGTGGGTGGTGCAATAGATACGCAATAATAGGAAATTAGCCTGGATCGGCAGCCTTTATTTGTAAACCTGGGGCTTTACTCGTCTGGCTATTTTAACCTACTATTTTGACGTAAAATGACTAAAGATATGCAACGGGACTTTGCCAACCGCGATGAGTTGGTAGCCTACCTCACAGAACAATTCCCCAAAGCCGCAGAACGCGATCGCCACATCAGCAAAATCGTCGGTGGACGCAAAGCCGCTGAGGCGGTACTGCAAAAAGTAGACTCAGTACGCTACGCGAAAACACGTAACTTTTTCACGGGTGCTGTAACGCGGCTTTCGCCCTACATTCGTTACGGCGTTCTTAGCTTACGAGAAATTCGGGATTACGTTCTTGGACGCGTTAAGTCCCAAGACGATGCTACTAAACTCATTAACGAGTTGGGTTGGCGTGACTACTGGCAACGGCTATATGTCAAGCTAGGTGATGGTATTTGGAAAGACCAAGAGGATTACAAAACTGGGTACACTGTCGCTGAATATGCACCTGAGTTAGCGGATGATATCAAACAAGGAACCACAGGACGAGTTTGCATCGACAGCTTCAGCCATGATATGCGAGAAATCGGCTACTTACACAACCATGCAAGGATGTGGATAGCAGCTTACATTGTCCATTGGCGGCGCACTCGTTGGCAAGCGGGAGCAAAGTGGTTTCTCGAACACCTTTTAGATGGTGATCCGGCAAGTAATAATATGTCATGGCAGTGGGTAGCCAGCACCTTTAGCCACAAACCCTATTTTTTCAACCGCGAGAACTTAGAACGTTACACCGAAGGCGTTTATTGCCGAAAATGTCCTTTATATGGTAAGTGTGACTTTGAAGGGAGTTATGAAGAACTAGAAGCGCGGCTGTTTCCTAAAGGTGAATTTACCAAACAGTCTAATAGTCAGAGTTGGCAGAAAGGGAAGAAAGGCAAAAGATAAAACGAAACGCAACCGGAAATATGCCATTTAAATGTGTTTTAGCTTATTAGAGTGTATATGGACTAAAGTGACTCAGCACAATGCCACTAAACGGTATACAGTTCCGACAGTTACAACTAGCACTACTTAGTGCGTTTCCTAATCGAGCAAAATTGAAGCAGATGGTTCGCTTCGGATTAGAGGAAAATCTGGACGCGATCGCAACAGGTGAAAACGATGAGGAAGTTGTCTTCCAACTGATTGATTGGGCTGAAAGTAATGGGAATCTGGAAAATCTGCTAATTGCTGCACGTAATGAAGACTGTGGCGGCAATTCCGGTAACTCGCAGTTGAAGAGAATGTGTGAAGAATTATTAAAAATAGAACCGACAATAAAACAACCCCATACATTGCTAAATCCATGCTATTTTGACTTAGATTTATTAATTGAAGAATGCTTGCTCGAATTAGAGGAAAAGCGGGTACTTTTTGGATTAAGTGTACCCTGTGACGATGATGCTTTTCGGGAGAGTTTCTGCCAGCGTCTGAAGGACGAAGTTGGTAGAAGGAATATTCAAATCAAACGTCCTCTGACGCTAAATCCTCTGGTCAATTCTGTTGATAGGGCAGTCAGAGTTATCGAAGGATACAAGCAGCTCTTACATACTAGCAACATCATCTGTCCTATCCAAGTTCAGGTATTCGACCAAAATTCCAGTATTCCTGATGACTTCTGGCTGAAAATATCTGCTACATTCAGAGACAATCTTGAACACTGCTTAATCATGATTATGTTGGGCAGTGAAGACAGTATTTTTCCCAAACGGGTGATTAAGCTGAAACCTCCAAAGTTTACAAAAGCGCATATACACCGATGGGTTGTCAAGGCAACAACCTCTCGGGGATGGGCAGAACAGGTTATGCTTCAGTGGAAGCAAAAGATGATTGCTGGCTGTTGTTTAGGCAATCCTGAAAGTGAACTATTGGATATCAGATCTGTGTATGACTATTTAGACTACACTATGCAACTTTTGCAACAAAACATTTCAGCAGAAGCTTTTATGGAAGAACTTGAGCAAAGGATTTAAGCTGATGTCAAAGCGCTCTGTTGATACGTCTACCAACTACTCCACCATAGCTTACGAATCCTTGCCGGACTCTGTTGAAGTCGAAGATTCGCAAGTAGCTCCCGTACCTGAGAAAGACCCTCCAAAAAAGAAGATATACAAGGAACCTTACTTACCTGACAAGAAACTGGCGGAAGCGGTTGATTTGGCGATCGCCCTAGGTCGTCCTTTACTGTTACAAGGCGAACCAGGTTGTGGGAAAACACGTTTAGCCTACGCTGTCGCCTATGCTTTGGGCTTGCCTTTAGAAGTCAGTTATATTAAATCCACCAGCCGTGCCCAAGATTTACTTTACACCTACGATGCTGTTAATCGCCTTTATGATGCTCAGTTAGGGGCTCAAGGAGAACGTAGTCGAGACATTCGCAATTATATTCGTTTAGGTTCTTTGGGAAGAGCGATCGCCCGCGCTCAATATGGGCGTCGTTCAGTGGTGCTAATTGACGAAATCGACAAAGCAGATCTCGACTTTCCCAACGATTTGTTATGGGAGTTGGATCGGTTAGAGTTTCGGGTCACTGAGGCTCCAGATATATATTATGCCGTTGGTGACAACCCAGCATTACGCCCAATTGTGTTTGTCACACATAATGAAGAAAAAGCATTACCGACTGCGTTTTTGCGCCGATGCATTTTTCACTACGTTGAATTTCCCGAAACAGAAGAACTTTTGCAACAGGTTTTAGCAACTCACGAGATTTCTAACCAAAAATTGAGCGAAAAAGCTATCGAAGTTTTGTTAGAACTTCGCAAACTCGACCTCAGCAAACGACCGGGTTTGAGTGAACTGCTGGACTGGGTGGGTTATCTAGAAGCGGTAAAAACTCCGGTAGAAGAACTCGACAAACTGCCGTATTTGGGAGCGTTGCTCAAACAAGAGAGCGATCGCCAACGTGCAATGGAGGCTTTTGGCAAGCAGTGAAGCGATCCAAGTTACCCGCGTTTCTCTGGGAGTTATTTCAAAAGCTACGTCGTCGTGGGTTTCCACTCACACCAGATGACTATGAAACACTGCGACAGTCCTTGGAAGCTGGCTTCGGTTGGTCATCAAAAGAAGCACTGCGGGATTTGTGCAATTCTCTGTGGGCAAAGTCGCGCCAAGAACAGGAAATTCTCACTGCCCTGTTTAACCAACTTGTACCAAAGAACGAAGATTGGCAATTGTCTTCTGTGCAAGCGGAAAAAGATTTTGATGCTGATGCTACAGACTCATCAAAAAAAGAGCAGCATCGGGACGTTCAGGAGCATCAAGAGCGTGAGGAAACGCCTGTCATTGAACCTCGTAGCGGCTTACCTGCGATTTCCTTCAAGGATGTGCAACTTTCGGAACGTCGATTTATCTTCGTACCGCAATTCCCATTAACCTATCGAGAAGTGGCTCAAACTTGGCGGCGCTTACGGCGTCCGGTGCGGGTGGGAGCAGCAACAGAACTGGATGTTGATTCCACAATTGCCCGACGTTGTCAACAGGGAATTGCAGCTTCTGTTGTGTTAAGACCGAGACGCCGCAACGTTGCGCGGTTACTTTTGCTACTGGATCGTCAGGGTTCAATGACTTCTTTCCATCGCTTTTGTGAAGAGGTTTGCACAGCAATTCAACAAGCAGGGAGATTGGAAGAAACAGCAATTTATTACTTTCACAACGTTCCTGCTGAAGGTGCTGATGAGCAAGTGCTAGAACCTCTAGGTAAGCAACTCTTTCCAGTTCTTGATGACATTTTGCCCCAGATAACACCCCTCAAAACAGGTTACCTTTACGAAGATCCTGATTTGCTCTCTCCTATTTTGTTGGAGGAAGTTCTCCAGAAATATGCCGCCGATGCATTTGTAGTAGTGATAAGTGATGCTGGTGCTGTGCGTAAATTTTACAACGTCGTACGTCTATTAGATACTATCTCTTTTATCAAAGCACTCCGCGCTTATACTTTAAACTATGTTTGGCTGAATCCCCTGCCTAAGTCATATTGGAAAGATAACACCGCTGCCCAGATTGCATGTCATGTGCCGATGTTTCCTTTGAATCGGGAGGGCATCCACCAGGCAGTGAATGTGCTACGCGGACATCAATATAATTTAGAAAAGCCTCTTTAGATATGAACTCGGCTGAATTACCCTTAATTCGCGAAGAACCCCACCCTGCCTTTGACTTACGTCAAAATCGCCCCTCCTCGCTTGCGGGGAGGGGTAGGGGGTGGGCTGCTTTTAAGACAATGGGCAATTAAACAAACCCAAGATGACTCCCACCATGTCTAGCAAACTTGTAGAGCGGCGTTTGAATGACTTTAAGCGTAGATGTGGTAAGGATGGAGATGCAGCCTTGCAACTGGCTTATCACGCTGCAATGCCCGTTGCCTTAAATCCTGACTTGCTGCACTTTCTGCGAATTAACTTTTTTCTCGATCCACCTGAGCAACTTCCTTATACCGTCGAGTTTGAGTTTCTCACTTCTGGGCTGTGTCGTGAAATTGACGCAGAATTGTATGAAATTGAGCCAGAAATTCGTAGTGAGTTGTTGCAGAAATTGATGAGCAGGGAAGATGCTCAACAACGAATTCGAGATATTGCTACGCTGCTTTGGCAGTATGTCGAATATCATTCCCCTTGGGCAGATCGAGTTGAATTAGAACGGGCACAACAACTGACTGCACTCAATTTTCTAGATCCTGCTAAGGCAAAAGAGTGGCTGGATGAAGCAGAAGCGAATGCTAGCTTAGGTAGAGGGGAGCGGGAATGGTTCATCGCGATGCAGCAAGAACTTGAGGAGCTTCCTTACCTCCCAATTACCTCCTTTGCCTCAGATGAACCTGCTTCAAACCAATTCGATGTGTTGTTCTTTTACAATAGTCAGGATAGGCAAGAAGTTAGAAACATTGCTCAAAAACTTAAGCAGCGTGGACTAAAACCTTGGCTTGATGAAGACCAAATTTACGCTGGGGATAGCATAACAGATACCATCGAACAGGGACTAGAACACAGCAAAACTGTTGCCGTTTTTATTGGCGAAGCGGGTTTGGAAGCGTGGGCAACTAGGTGGTCTATAGAAAAATTGACCAGGTTAACTTTAGGGAAAAATACTCCCATCATTCCAGTGTTACTACCAGGTGTTGTCGTTATTTCAAGTTTACCCGCCATACTCAGAGACAGGATATGCGTAAGCTTTAACGGCGGCATTAATGATACTGAGGCACTGGACCTACTTGTGTGGGGTATTACCCGACAAAATCCACAAAGCGAGCAAGATGACCTCAGTTCTGAGAAGGGAGTAGATTACACACGTCTGCGAGATTTGCTAGCTGCTGGCAAGTGGAAAGAAGCGGATGAGGAAACTCTGGCAGTTATGCTCCAAGTAGCAGAGCGAGAAAAAGAAGGTTGGCTTAGTATAAAGTCTATCGAAAATTTTCCCTGCACTGACCTCCGCACTATTGACCAACTTTGGGTAAAATACAGCAATGGACGCTTCGGCTTTAGCGTACAAAAGCGTATTTGGGAAAGCGTCGGTGGCAAACCAGGCGCTGATTATGGAATCTGGGAGAAGTTTGGTGATTACGTTGGCTGGCGTAGTCGTTGGCGTTATGACGTGGCAATACCGCAAAAAGAATGGCTAAGTTACGATGAACTTCACTTCACCAAAACAGCTAGGGAAGGTCATCTCCCTGTTAAGGTCATCTCCCTATGGGCAAGGACAGGTAGTGAACAAGATTTTGATGATGATTTGGCAAAGGCAGGTAGTGAACAAAGTGAACAAGACTTTGATGATGATTTAGACTTTGAGATGTCAAAGACAGGTAGTGAACAAATAACAGTGAGAGAGATAGATGATTTAGATGATTTAGACTTTCTAAATAAGATACGTGGAATGAATAATTTGTTTGGTCTCGCATCCAGACTTGCAAGGTGTAACCTATAAAGGTTCCTGAGATTATTAAGATTTGCAACCAAGGTGGATTTGACGAAACCTTGTGCTTTCTGGCTTTCCGATACCTGGCACTGTGTATCACCCGCACCAAACGAGAACAACGCTATCAAACATCGCCTGGCAGACATTTAAAACCATGCTAGTGGAGAAACCTCACCCTCGCTTTTAGCTGCGCTAAAATCTTTCCCTCTCCTTAGTAAGGAGAGGGATGCCCGATAGGGCAGGATGAGGTGATATGTATGAATGTAATTTATTATGATTTAATACTATTTTTGGATTTGCAGACAATATTTATATATGCCAGAAATATCAAATACTCAAGAACAACCTGAAAGCGAAGAATTCGATGTCTTCCTAGCACACAACAGTGCAGACAAGCCGGAAGTGAGAACCATTGCTCATCAACTCAAAACACGCAACATTAAAATATGGTTTGATGAAGAACAAATTCCACCAGGAAGATCATTTCAAGATGAAATCCAAAAAGCCATTCCACTCGTTAAATCTGCCGCCATTTTTATTGGTTTGCAAGGATTAGGAAAATGGCAAGAAATGGAAGTGCGCTCATTAACAACAAGATGTGTTGAAAAGGGCATTCCCTTAATCCCCATTCTGCTTCCAGGAGTGACTAAACTTCCTGAAAAACTAGTATTTTTAAAAGAGTATACATGGGTAGATTTTTCTAAAAGCATTGACGATGTTCAAGCATTGAAGAAGTTGGTGTGGGGAATTACCGGAACTCAATCATCACCCCAACAAAAGCCAACTGAACTATGGTTCAATGGCGAACGATTGCAGCAGTTCCAAAAGGCACTTCTGAATGCATTTCCGACTCCCGGAAAACTAAAGCAGATGGTTCGCTTCCGGTTAGATGAGAACTTGGATGCGATCGCAGCAGGTGCAAATCTCTCGGAAGTCGTATCCAACCTGATAGAATGGGCTGAAGCTGAGGGAAAACTAGAAGAGCTACTCATTGCTGCTCGTAAAGAGAATCCTGGCAACCCGGCTTTACGCAAGTTTGACGAACAGATACGAAATAGCTGATGAGCAAACCAATTGTTTGGATACACGGAGACTGTCTCAGTCCCCAAAACCCCGCCCTACAAGAATACCCCGACGCACCCGCCATCTGGGTTTGGGATGATGCTTTAATTGAAGAATGGCAACTGAGCCTCAAACGCATCGCCTTTATCTACGAATGCTTGCTAGAGTTACCCGTTCTCATTCGCCGTGGCGATGTCGCAAAAGAAGTTTTAGCTTTTGCCAAAGAGCATAATACCAACAAAGTCGTCACAGCAAACAGTCCCAGCCCTCGATTTGATGCTATCTGCGACGAAATTGAGCGTTCTGTGGAACTGGAAGTTTTTGAAGTAGAACCGTTTTTTGACTACGACGGTTATATTGACCTTAAGCGCTTCTCCCGCTACTGGAAAGTGGCGGAAAAGTATGTGTTTGATTAGACCTTATTGACAAATGTCCGACGAGGAATGCATAAACCAAATTCAAGTTTTAACAGTTGGGCTTTGCTTAAACACGTGTTCTCTTGAACTCCACCCATTCTCTCTTTATTTACCTATTTTTATTTATTTTTATTTAATTGATACTGTGGTCAATCACCACATCTAAAAAGTTGTACCTTGTATTCTCTGGCAAAGAGCTACCTACTGTTTCATCCAAGGATGCAGTATTGGGATTTACACACATAGAACTTGCATAGAAATTTTTACTGTAAACAAGAACAACAATCGCTACCAAAGTTATTGATACAGAAGTAAGGTATACGAATTTCATGTTCAAACCTCTAGAAAACATCAGGAATGTCTTTTGAAGCGAATAGTGCACCTTGTGGAAATTATGTTTCAGCTAATGTTACTATAGGTTTTCTCCATAATTTACGATGGATAGTGCTAAGCATACATCATCCGATGAGAGCACCGAGAAAAATTTTTCAATGCTCAAATTGGAGCAACATTGGAGCAACAGAAGTAACTCATAGCTATTTGTAAAGTAGCTAATCAAATCTTATGAAGCTAGAGATAAAAGTCATGGATTTGACATGACTTTAGTCATATATTGATAATGAGACAGTGTTGTGATATGTGCAGCCAGTATCACAGGCAAGCTTTAACGGCATCGCGGAAGTCCCCACCTTCAATGTACCCATAAGGTGGGGATGGACAGCGGGCAATGATGAAGACATCCCTAACCAATTCAATCCGCTATTCCTTGAGAGGAAATGGGATGCCTGAAGAGTTGCCAATCTCTGGGGTTGGTAGTCGGTCAATGTAGTCTTCAATGATTTGAGTAATCGTCTTTTCTTTGCTTGCAGCATATAACCGAATTTTATTCAATCTACGCTCGCTAATCCGAAGGATGCAATCCTTTAGCTTTTATGATAACAATGTCTACACAAAATCTAAACATATGCTATCATAGTCGTATCAGCTAACCACTGACCAGATTGACACAAACGAACTGCAATGCAGGTGAACAGTGCAAACTCTGGGAACGGTACAGAACCTTGACAATTGGTAGGGCGTTGCATCGAGAAAGATTGCTTTATGCATGAAACCATCGGTGCGTAAAACCAATTTGGTTTGGTTGTACAAAGCTTTTTGCTTCTTGTACAAAGATTCCGTGGGGCATCAGGAATCTCTAAACTGCCTGTGGAGGTATCGGAACGTGGGTGTTGCTGTATGGCTTGTCCTTCGGGCATCTGGAGTAACGACCAATGAAGCAGGAAATTTCTTCAAAGCGATTTGGAGAAGCCGCATCCTCAGCCGCAAGGCAGGATGGGGAGAATGTCACTAACAACCTATGGTCTTTCTCCTGGTCGCGCTACTGGCTTTTTTCTCACCATGTGTACATAATTGGTAGCTTAGAGGATGTTTGAGAAGTATAAAATATTTTATTTGATCCCCCCTGCCCCCCTTAAAAAGGGGGGTAAAAGTCCCCCTTTTTAAGGGGGATTTAGGGGGATCATTGATAAATTTTGGTACAAAACTACACTTTCCAAACATCCTCTTAGCCTGCGTTTATAGCGGTTCTGGTGTTGAGTGCAATACATCAAGAAATAAGAACCACAGATGGACACAGATGGACACAGATAAATTTGTACTTCATCCGAACGAGAAGCGCTATGTTACCGCGTTCAGGGTATGATTTAACGTATATGATGATACTCTATATCTCAAGCTTCCAGTAGTATTCAATATTAGGTTGCCCATTAATTTTGTTTACTGTGAGCTTGCCAGCTTTAAAGCCATGTTTCTCATAAAATATGCAAGCTCGTGTATTTTGTTGCAATGTTTGTAGCGTTAGTCCTTCTGGACAAATTTTTTTAGCTTTGTTAAGTAAGGCTGAACCAATACCACAGTTCTGATATTCAGGATTTACAAAAATCTGTGATAAATACTGTTGTTCTTTTATCACTACGACAAAGCCCACAATGTAATATTCAACTTCGGCAACCCAAATTTCTCCTTTGACAGCCAGATCATCACGAAAGCGAGATTTCCATGCAGAATATGGCTGTGGATGTTGAATGTTGGGAAATGTTTCGTGCCAAGTTTGATACCAAAGCTGAACAATCTCTTCTAAATCATTTCCGTCGTAGAGTCGAATTTTCAGCACGTTACACCGCTTTTGTGTAAGGTAGGCATTGCCGCACAATATATTAAATGTCCATGACACAAGCTTTATGGGCAATGCCCAACCCACAGATATGTGGTCTAATCATAAGATGTGGTGTGATTCCAAACGCTTGTAGAGACCTACCATGGTACGTCTCTACACTTGGATTCATACTTCAAATCAGCAACGCCCTTAAACGAGTTACTGCTGATCCAAACGCAGCACCGCCATAAAGGCTTCTTGCGGTACATCCACTGTGCCCACCGATTTCATCCGCTTTTTACCTTTTGCCTGCTTCTGCAAAAGTTTTTTCTTCCGGCTAATATCACCGCCGTAGCACTTGGCAAGCACGTCTTTGCGTAAAGCTGGGATATGTTCGCTGGCAATAACTTTACTGCCAATTGATGCTTGAATAGGCACTTTGAATTGATGGCGGGGAATCAATTCTTTTAGCTTCTCAGCCATTGACCGTCCGACGTTGTATGCTTTATCTCTGTGGACAATCATCGCCAAGGAATCCACTGGATCGCCATTGATCATAATATCCAGCTTCACAAGGGGATTTTCGCGGTAGCCAATAAGTTGATATTCCATGCTGGCATATCCCCGCGAGCGGGATTTCATTTGGTCAAAAAAGTCCGTAACTACTTCTGCCAAAGGCAACTCGTAAGTGAGTGTGGTGCGTCCTTGAGTGAGATATTTCATGTCTTTAAAGACACCACGCCGATTTTGCGCCAACTCCATCAAAGTGCCGACGTAAGTTTCTGGCGTAATCATATCCACTTGAACGTAAGGTTCTTCGATTTTTTCCCGTTCGTTAGGAGAAGGTAAGTGACTGGGGTTGTCGATGTACAGTTCTTCACCTTTGACGGTGATCACTTTATAAACCACTGAGGGGGCGGTAATGATTAAATCCAAGTCGTACTCTCGTTCTAGGCGTTCTTGCACAATTTCCATGTGCAGCAAGCCTAAGAAGCCACAGCGGAAGCCAAAACCCATCGCGCTAGAAGTTTCTGGTTCAAAGTGCAGCGCTGCATCGTTGAGTTTCAGCTTATCCAAAGCTTCGCGCAAGTCTCCAAATTGGTCAGCATCAATCGGGAACATCCCACAAAAGACCATCGGGTTAGCTTCTGTGTAACCAGGCAATGGTTCAGCAGCTTTGGCGTTGGATAAGGTTATTGTATCTCCCACCCGTGCATCAGCTACAGCTTTAATTGCTGCGCCTAAATAACCTACTTCCCCAGCATGCAGTTCTTGCACTTGCTTTTGGGTGGGAGAAAGCACTCCTAACTCATCAATTTCGTATTCTTTGCCAGACGCCATTAGGTAGATGCGATCGCCCTTCTTGACTGTGCCATCCATCACCCGGAAATAAACAATCACTCCCCGGTAGCTGTCGTAGTAGCTATCAAAAATTAATGCTCTTAATCGGTCCTTCACCGTGTTTTGTGGCGGTGGTACACGCTCAACAATTGCCTCTAAAATCTCGTCAATGCCTATACCCTCTTTGGCAGAGGCGAGAATTGCACCGCTGCAATCTAAACCAATAATTTCTTCAATTTCGCTGATGACTCTGTTTGGTTCTGCTCCAGGTAAGTCAATTTTATTCAAAACTGGAATAATTTCCAAGTTATGCTCTAGAGCTAAATAGACATTTGCCAGGGTTTGCGCTTCCACTCCCTGGGAAGCGTCTACTACCAACAGCGCACCTTCGCAAGCTGCAAGACTGCGGGATACTTCATACGAAAAATCCACATGTCCTGGTGTATCAATTAAATTCAGTACATACTCCTGACCATCTTTTGCCTTATAATTCATACGGGCAGCTTGCAGCTTAATGGTAATGCCGCGCTCCCGTTCCAAATCCATGTTGTCGAGAAATTGTTCCTTCATCTCCCGCTTGTCTACAGTGCCTGTCACTTGCAGCAAGCGGTCTGCTAGAGTAGATTTACCATGATCAATGTGAGCAATAATACAAAAATTCCGAATGCGAGCTGCGGGAACGTCAGTCATATACTTCTTTGCTTTAGCGGCAACAAGGGATAAAAGAGCAATATACTACTTAACGTATTTTAATGCTTTCTTAGGTGAGACGGTGCTATTGGGAGATGGGGGGAGTGAGGGAGTGAGGGAGTGGGGGAGTGAGGGAGATGAGGGGGATGAGGGAGATGAGGGAGATGAGGGAGATGAGGGAGTGGGGGAGTGAGGGAGTGGGGGAGTGAGGGGGAGCAATCACTCATGACTGATGACTGATGACTGATGACTGATGACTATTGACTATTGACTATTGACAAATGAATATTGACTTGTGGGCTTTCAAGAAGATATGAGCGCGAGTCGTGTTTCCTCCCTGGCTTAAAAACACAGGGTTTCCAAAACGAACGCGAGGTTTTATGAAGGTCTATCCATAGCTTCTAGTATTCATCAGTTAGAGGCGTACAATAAACAACAAGAAGTGCATTCATATCGATTATGGGCGATTGCAAGCCGCAACAGCCCTGCTGTGTGAATAGAGCTACTTTACAAAGCCTTGGAAAAAACAAATTCACTAAATTCACCCTATGAATATGAAAGAGAAAGCTACCGATGCGGAACAAAGACTTGCCGATAAGGTAGAGATTGCTATTCGCCTAGACTCCGAGTTACTAGAACAAATTCAGCATCTCACCAATGACCCCAGCAAAGTGATTGAGGTGGCGATCCGCCAGTGGCTGAGGGGTGAAACCCCAAGAGATGATGAACTGACGCGCAACCCTGTGCGTAAACCTTTACCACCTCGAGGGGAATGGAACGATTAAACTCAAAAAAAATCTAAAAAAAAGCTAAAAAGTAAGATATATATGGAGGATTAAAAAATGTAAAATCTCCGATGCTAGACTTTAGAACAACCAAAAATCGCCGCTCAAGTATGCTAAATCTAAAAAATTTATGCCAAACTTTCAGCAGCGAATAGCAAAGCTTTTTTGGGGTGCCATTTACTTATCCAACTCGAGTCATGAGTATTACTGCTAACTCCCAAAGGTCGAACATATTGTCAAAAAATCTAGAAGATATTACCAGTAACACTAATGGCTCATGGGCAAATTTAGGAGCCGAGTTGGTGTACACGCAAGATGGTACAGGACGCTACCTGACTTTCTGGTGGGAACACAGCGAATGCTTAGGGTTAAACCCACAGCAGCTCGTTGCAGACCAAAACGGCAAAGAATGTGCCTTTTCACCAGTGGATCAGGCAGCATATTTGTACATCTTGCAGCAAGTTTTAACAACTTTGATGCCGCAAAGGTATCAGTGCTGGTTTAGCTACAACCAGCAGTTGTTTGAGTTGGAGCTGGTGATCAGTCCAATCATGCCTTCGTTGGCAAGCACCCCAACAACAGTTTTAGTCATGGGACGGCTGCTGCAAACAGCACTCAGCAAAGAAGAGAACTTCGGTTCTCAAACACGCGTAGAGCAAGCAGCGAGACATTCACAGCGCCACCATAACCTGATCAACCAAATTACCAGAAATATCCGGCGGACATTGGATCTGGATATTATTTGGCAACAAACGGTGGATAGTTTGGGGGAAGCGCTGCAAGTGGAACGCTGCATCATTTGTCCCTACCAATCATCTAGCACGAAAGTGCAGGTGATAGCAGAGTACCGCCAACCAAATAATGGTTCTATGCTTGGCTTGGAAATAGATATGGCTTCTGAGCCAGGCTTTGCCCAAGCATTGGCAACTTTACAACCTATTCTAGTAGAAAAGCCACAACATCCTCTGTTTAACCAGCAGAGAATGTTAGTAGTGACGACTTGCTACCAAGACCAGCCAAATGGATTAATTGCTGTTACTCTCAGCAAAATGTGTTCCCAGATCACCTTAGAGGAACTTGAACTGGCAAAAGAAGTGGCAGATCAGCTAGGAACAGCGATCGCCCACGCAACGTTATACAAAGAATTAGAAGAAGCACGTCAACAAGCCGAACAAGCCACCCGCCGCATTAGAGAATTTCTCGCCAATGTCACCCATGAACTGAGAACGCCACTCAACGGCATCATCGGATTTTTAAAGTTGATATTAGAGGGCATGGCAGACGATCCAGAGGAACAAACGCAGTTTCTGCAAGAAGCTCACAAATCATCACTTTACCTGCTCGATATTATCAACGATATGTTGGACATTGCCAAAATTGAAGCTGGCAAAATGGAACTGGAATTGCGATCGGTCACCTTAGATGAGCTATTTAGTGATTTAGAAAGCTTTATGGCACCTCAGGCAGAGGGGAGAAACCTCAGCTTCCGAATACAAAAGCCTCCTACCTCTGATGAAATTATCGTCTATGGTGATTACCAGCGCCTGAAGCAAGTGATGTTAAATCTGGTTGGCAATGCTATTAAATTTACGCATGAAGGCGGTATAACTATCAGTGCCGATGTCGTTCGCAAAAAAGTGACATTTCAAGACCAACAATTTCCAGGCATGGTAAGAGTGCGTGTTGCCGACACAGGTATTGGTGTTTCTCTAGACAAACAGGACAAACTGTTTCAATTATTTAGTCAGGTAGATAGCTCCCGCACTCGCCAGTACGGCGGAACAGGCTTAGGACTGGCAATATCCCAAAAGCTGGTAGAGGCGATGGGAGGTGAGGTGAATTTTTACAGTTTGGGCGAAGGGCTAGGATCAACAGTCACATTCACTGTACCGCTATATCAACAACCAGTTATGGTTTCATCCTCAGATAGCGACTTACAAGATTAGTTCAAAAGACGCACCATGCATGATGCGTCTCTACTTTAGACTAAACTGAAAAAGGTGAAGTCAAAGTGGTTATGTCAACGACCCAGGTCTAAAGACATTGGGCTTCTAGCCTAAGTCTTAAATCGCAGTTGACCCGATTAAGTACCTTGCGTACTACGTTAACGGTAAGTGTTCAAGTCCTACCTATGGATGCTTTCGCCAGTCTGTAGCTCTAGAAATTGAGGATTAAACAGGTTTATTGGGTTAAGCCAGTGTCTTCAATATAGTACCGACCGTTAACATTATCTAGGCTAACCTAACCCCGAAAGGGAGGCTCGAATGAGCAAAACCATTATGCGTACAGGTGAGTCCAGTCCTGAAGGAGGGTTTCCCGACCTAGGGAACTGGCTCTCCCGTTGGGGTGAACAGTTTGAAACGGTGAGCCAGTACTGAAGGAGGGAAACCCTCCTTGGAGCTACATGGCGAACCCGTAAGGGTAATTGTCCCGTTGAAAGTGCAACACAATAGCACACCGAATTAAGTAACCCCAAGGCGGTAATGGAGAAAAGATTCAAGGCGACTAAAGTCGCTCGTGTCGTTTTCCTCTCAGGTCTAAAGACTCTGAGTTTCCCACATCCCGCGAGGTTTTATGACACATCCAACAACAGCCCGTCAATTATTCCAAACCGCTTACGAAAGTCGTTACACTTGGAATGAAAACTTTCCTGGCTACAGTGCAGATGTGCAACTTGTTCAGGAAAATGAAGTCCATACAGGTAAGATTCGCATAAACGGCGACCTCAGCGTAGAAGTTACGGGTGTTGCAGATGAGCAAGTAGAAGAAGGTATTTATACTCAATTGCGAGATATAGTCACTCACCGTAAACGCACAAGCTTTGACGAGTCTCATGCAAAGCACGAGTTTAGCTTTGGTCAGGAAGATCCGGATGGTGCGATAGAAATCCTGGTGAAGGGCGACTCTATGGGTTCAAATTATAAAGTCCGGGGCAAGGAAATTTCCCAGGTCAGTCGGGTCATGGGTCGCATGGGTTTTATCATTGATACCCACGAAAGCTTGGACACAGGTTCTGGCTACATTGCAACTCGCTATGATGCGATTTTCCGCAACTCCAAAACCAATGAAGTGACCAGCGTTCTCAAATTTGAAGATTCTTATGAGAAAATTGGTAACTATTATGTGATGACTAAACAAGTTGTGCAAGAGTATAAAGATGGCACTCGCACGACAACTGAGTTCAGCTACTCCAATATTAAGCTACTAGAACCAGCAGCTGTTTAGTCACGAGTCATGAGTCATGAGTTATTGATGGCTCACAAAAGACTAACGATAGAGAACAAAAAGTCATCAAGCTGGAATTAGATCTAGGATTGGTTTAACAACACTGGAAAATAATAATTTTGGGAAGAGGTCTACAACTATGGAACTTACAATTGACAATGTCGAAACAGTTTTGGATGAATTGCGCCCATATCTCATGTCTGATGGCGGCAATGTGGAAGTCGTAGAACTTGATGGTCCGATTGTCAAACTGCGGTTGCAAGGTGCTTGCGGTTCTTGCCCCAGTTCCACAATGACCTTGAGAATGGGCATTGAGCGCCGCCTCAGGGAAATGATTCCCGAAATTGCAGAAGTTGAGCAAGTGATGTAAAAGTGATTAGTCAAGAGTCAAGAGTTTAAAGTCAAAAGTCCAAAGTCCATAGACCTTTAACTCTTGACTCTTGAGCCTTGAGCCTTGAACGCCAGTTGCTTCTGTCGGGAAACCCTCTTGGATAGCGCTGGCTCCCCTTAACCCTTGACTCTTGACTCTTGCTATGTCTCATCCTCTCCACGTCGCCTTTATTTGGCATCAACATCAGCCGCTGTACAAATCTTCTTCCAGCAACGGCGTTTCGCAGTCTCGTCAAGAGCGTTATCGTCTACCCTGGGTGCGTTTGCATGGTACTAAGGACTACTTGGATCTCGTGCTGATTCTAGAGCGCTATCCTCGATTGCACCAAACGGTAAATTTGGTACCATCGCTGATATTGCAGCTTGAAGATTACATCGCTGGCACTGCCTTTGATCCTTATTTGGAACTGAGCTTAACACCAGATGAGCAACTTTCTGACCAACAACGGGAATTTATCGTCGAACACTTTTTCGACGCAAATCACCACACCCTGATTGATCCCCATCCCCGCTATGCACAGTTGTACAACCAACGGCAAGAGAAAGGACACGCTTGGTGTTTGTTAAACTGGCAGGTGCAAGATTACAGCGATTTATTAGCTTGGCATAATCTGGCGTGGATTGACCCGATGTTTTGGGATGACCCGGAAATTGAAGCTTGGTTAAAGCAGGGTCGGAATTTTACTTTAGGCGATCGCCAGCGAATTTACTCTAAACAACGACAAATCATTAGCAAAATTGTACCGCAACATCGGGCAATGCAAGATGCTGGGCAGTTAGAAGTGACAACATCGCCTTATACTCATCCCATCTTGCCTTTGCTCGCCGATACCAACTCTGGTCGAGTTGCAGTGCCTAATATGACTTTACCAGAATATCGGTTTAGGTGGGCAGAAGACATTCCCCGGCACTTGCGGAAAGCTTGGGATTTATATGTAGATAGGTTTGGAAGAACGCCACGAGGTTTGTGGCCCTCAGAACAATCCGTTAGCCCAGAAATTTTACCGTATATTATTAATCAAGGATTTAAATGGATTTGCTCAGATGAAGCGGTGCTGGGCTGGACATTGAAACACTTTTTCCAGCGCGATAATGCCGGGAACGTTCAAGAACCAGAGTTGCTGTACCGACCATACCGCTTGCAAACTTCAGCAGGTGACGTGTCTATTGTCTTTCGGGATCATAGATTATCAGATTTAATTGGCTTTACCTACGGTTCCATGCCGCCAAAGCAAGCAGCTGCAGACTTGGTGGGTCACTTGCAAGCGATCGCCCGAAAGCAAAGAGACAGCCAAAGCGAACAACCCTGGTTAGTAACCATTGCCTTAGATGGTGAAAACTGCTGGGAATATTATCCCCAAGATGGCAAACCCTTCTTAGACGCTTTGTATCAAAGCCTGAGTAACGAACCACGCATAAAACTCGTTACCGTTTCAGAATTTGTCGAACAGTTTCCGCCAACAGCAACTATCCCAGGAGAGCAACTGCACAGTGGTTCTTGGGTGGATGGCAGCTTCACCACTTGGATCGGTGATCCTGCTAAAAATCGTGCTTGGGATTACCTAACGCAAGCCAGGGCAACTTTAGCCAATCATCCAGAAGCAACGGAAGAAAACAACCCCGAAGCATGGGAAGCTTTGTATGCAGCAGAAGGTTCTGACTGGTTTTGGTGGTTTGGTGTCGGGCATTCCTCGAATCACGATGCCATCTTCGACCAGTTGTTTCGAGAACATTTGTACAGGATATACAAGGCGCTGAATGAACCTATACCTGCTTATCTCCGGCAACCCGTAGAAATCCACGAGGCACAGGCTGACCATCGCCCACAAAGCTTTATTCATCCAGTCATTGATGGTCAAGGCGATGAGCAAGATTGGGATAAAGCCGGACGCGTAGAAGTCGGCGGGGCGCGGGGAACAATGCATAACAGCAGTGTGATTCAGCGGCTTTGGTACGGGGTGGATCACCTAAATTTCTATTTACGGGTAGACTTCAAAGCAGGCATTCAACCAGGAAAGGATTTGCCACCAGAGTTGAATTTACTGTGGTATTATCCCGACAAAACGATGCACAACAGCCCTGTTCCCCTGGCAGAAGTGCCGGATACATCTCCAGTAAATTACCAGTTTCACCACCATTTGGAGGTTAATTTACTAACGCAATCAATACAGTTTCGGGAAGCAGGAGAGCATTATCAATGGCATCCGCGTGCTAGCCGCGCTCAAGTTGCCTTGAGCAAGTGTTTGGAGCTGGCAGTACCTTGGGCAGATTTGCAAGTTCCGCCAGATTATCCTTTACGGCTAATTTTGGTGCTTGCAGATGAAGGGCGTTTCTGCAATTATCTCCCAGAAAATGCTTTGATTCCGATTGAAGTACCTTGATTGATTTTACACTAAGTGTAGGAGGGGAAAGGGGAAATTTCCTCTTCAAAACCTAAAATTTATAATGTAGGGGGCATTGCTGCTGCGTCTCTACACCCCTATAACCCTTCTATTCTTTAATTTTTCTATTTTTCATTGCGCTAGTGGAGTCCTGGAAAAGTTACGATTTCGCAAAAATATCGTATTGCTACTAGCGAAAAAAAAAGTTTTTGGTTAGATTGAAAAGACTTTAGAGTTCAATAAGCCTTTGTGCTTAATGAACCGCTTATCTCCGAAAATATCACATGGTCATATGGATGTTTTATATCAAACCTGGTTGATGAGTCTATTCCGCCAGAATCCGACCTCAGCTTTGGCTTACGCCAAAACCGCCCCGCCCGTAATCCCCAGAGGGAAACGATGAGTTCCTCACAACATTGGGGAGGCGTTAGGAGTGGGGTGTACTCACATTGATAACAATGAGTGTTTAAACAGACTTGGTATTAAAGCAAAGTCAGCTTGGTCAAATGTGCAGTTCCAAGCTTCCCGAATCGCCGCAATTGTGCTTATGCGCAAAGCGCAGGCTATGCCAACCCGTAGCGCAATCATGCGATCGCCAAACATGACTTCTTCCCCCAAGTCTACCTTGTCCTCCTTGTTTAAAAGCGATTGAATATTTTTTATTTGGAAGTTCATAGGATGCGGGTTTCCGAGGTTTTTACAAATCTTTATATAGATCAATTTATTTCGATCTGTTTACTTAACAATTGTCGTCAGCGCAAAGGCTACCAAGTACTTGCGCTAGCCATGAACAAGAATGTGGAGAATTTGATGGTGAATTGAAGTGTTAGTGACCCGATGTATCAAATTAATAATTGTGATTCATTAAAAATAAAAAGGTTACAAACCAGATTTATGACTATTTAAGCTAAATTTCAGGAAAATTTTGAAAAAATTGAATGTTTAATAAATTGATAGAGCTAAAAAGGTAAAGATACTTCAAAATATATCTGTCAAGCTGTGTTTATCCTTGATAATTAATGAAAAAAAACTGGTATTTTGTATTATTTTTTGATTTTCATTAGTTTTTATTAATACCGTTATTTATGGATTTTGCGGACATTCAAGTAAAGCCCTTAAAATTTTGACATTAAAAACTTTTGCAATTGAGATTTTGTATAATAGGGAGAACCATTGATCATTATGAAAAAAATCAGGCATAACTTAAGCGTAATCTGTCACGCAGTCGCACCTATCAAATGATGATCTGCTGCCTTAATCCTGATTGCCCAAATCCTCTAAATCCTAATGGGAAGAAGCATTGCGAAACATGCAGCGCTCCACTAGTGGCAATGCTGCGAAATCGCTTCCATATCATTCAAGTTCTTTCTGATGAAGGTGGATTTGGTAGAACTTATTTAGCAGAAGATGTAGATAAATTAAATGAACGGTGCGTAATCAAGCAGTTAGCACCAAGAGTCCAAGGAACTTGGGCACTGAATAAAGCAATGGAATTGTTTCAAAAAGAGGCTCAGCGACTGCAAGAATTAGGAACGCATCCGCAAATTCCTACGCTTTTAGCTTACTTTGAGCAAGATAACTACCTGTATTTAGTACAGCAGTTTATCGATGGGCAGAATTTGTTAAGTGAATTGCAACACAAGAAGAAGTATCACTGTAGTGAAATTAAAGAAATATTGCTGGATTTACTGCCCGTTTTGAACTTTATCCACGAGCAAGGAGTGATTCATCGAGATATAAAACCACAAAATATTATCCGCCGTCGAGCCTCCCTACCCTCAACAACAGTAGTTTCGGGAACAGGGGGGAATTTAGTTCTGATTGATTTTGGTTCTGCAAAGCAGTTAACGGCAAAAGTAAAGATAAAAATGGGGACTTCAATTGGTTCACAAGGCTATTCCCCTATTGAACAGATAAGAGATGGTTCGGCTTATCCAGCAAGTGATTTGTTCAGTCTCGGGGCGACCTGCTTTCATTTGCTCACTGGAGTTTCCCCTTTTAAACTATGGGCGGAATATGGGTATAGCTGGGTACAAGATTGGCAGCAGTATCTCAAAAGCCCTATCACTGGAGAATTAGCACAGGTTCTCGATAAGCTGTTGCAAAAAGATATGCAGCATCGCTACCAATCAGCCAATGAAGTACTTGCAGACTTGAGTATCAAGCAGCAACAAACATCACAATTAAGAGCAGCAACTCCAACAAAGCACATAACAAAATTACCAGCGACTGAGTCGCCATCTGTACCAAAACGATATATCTTGTTGAGAAATTCAGTCTTGGCTGGGAGTGCGATCATCTTATTAGGTTCAGGAAAGTTTTGGTATCAGCAATTCCGTCGTCTGGAAATGAGAATATCCTCTAGTTTGAGTCAATCAAACAGTAGCGCTGCCAATCGAGATGTGATTTTTCATCAACGTCAACAGCCTCTAGGACACTTTTCCTTAGCCTCTACTGTCAAAGGATATTCCAACTCAATTTTATCTATCGCTATTAGCCCAGATGGCAAAACAATTGCCAGTAACAGCAATAACAATATCAAATTGTTAAGTTTGGTAACGGGGCAAGAAATCTCTACCCTGAGTGGGCATACCGATATAGTTAATTTCCTGAGTATTAGTTCAGATGGGGAAACCTTGGTCAGTGGTAGCGAGGATAGAACGATCAAAATTTGGAATATGGCAACGGGACAAGAAATCCGTACTTTGGAGGGGCATACTAACTCAGTTCATACCCTTGCCTTTAGTCATAATGGCAAGATAGTTGCTGATGGCAGCGACGACAACACGATTAAAGTTTGGAATTTGGCAACAGGAGAAGAAATTCGCACACTCAGGGGGCATTCTAACTGGGTTCGGTCTGTTGCATTTAGTCCCAATGACGAAATCCTTGCCAGTGGCAGTTTTGACAAAACCATCAAACTCTGGAATTTGGCAACAGGACAGCAAATTCGTACACTCGAAGGTCATTCTGGCAAAGTGGCTTCTGTTGCGTTTAGTTTCGATGGCAAAATCCTTGCCAGTGGCAGTTTTGACAAAACTATCAAACTATGGAATTTGGCAACAGGACAGCAAATTCGCACACTCGAAGGTCATTCTGGCAAAGTGACTTCTGTTGCGTTTAGTCCCGATGGTAAAATCCTTGCCAGTGTCAGTTTTGACAAAACCATCAAACTGTGGAATTTGGCAACAGGACGGCAAATTCGCAGCTTGGAGGGTCATACTGATGGGATTCAGTCTGTCGTCTTTAGTTGGGACGGAAAGACTCTTGTCAGTGGAGGTGACGATAAAACTATTAAGATTTGGCAAATGTCTTTTTAATTTTTGTGTTTTAGCTTGTCAACGCTACAAAAAATACCTATGGAGTGTGATGAATAATCCGGAATATTATCGCCTCAATTGGTAAGTAAATGTATTCCCAAACAAGTAAGATGCTCTCTATTTGTTTTGAATAGCAATGTGAGAGCAGCACAACTGTAGAATTGGCAGGCGTTATGTAAAGATGACTGACTCAAAAATTAAAGTGTTGACGGGTGTAGCGATCGCACTTTTGGGAGTTGGGGGAGTTTGGTATTGGCAATCTTCCCCTGCTGCCACTAGTGTCTTTTCTGACAACAGTCAACCTCAAACAACACCCTTGGGAAATTTATCTGCAGCCTACACCCTTGCAGGGCACTCCGACTCTATTTTGGCTGTTGCCATTAGCCCCGATGGACACACTCTTGCCAGTGTTAGTGGAGACAAGACAATCAAACTGTGGAATCTCGATACAGGAAAAGAAATCCGAACTTTAATAGGGCATTCTCAGTGGATTAATTCAGTAGCTTTTAGTCCAGATGGCAAGACCCTTGTCAGTGGTAGTGCTGACAAGACAATCAAACTGTGGAATCTCGATACAGGAAAAGAAATCCGGACTCTGGCAGGACATCTAGCTTCAGTGCAGTCTGTTGCCATCAGTGCCGATGGTTCAACCCTTGCTAGTGGCAGTTGGGACCAGACTATTAAATTGTGGAAGTTGGGTACAGGCGAGAACATCCGCACCCTCAAAGGTGCTTGCGACGTCGTTAACACCGTTGCGTTTAGTCCAAATGGCAAGATTCTTGCTAGTGGTAACTATTTTGACAACAGCATTAATTTGTGGGACATAGCAACAGGAAAGGAAACTTATACCCTTAAAGGGCATTCCCAGGCTGTTTCCTCCCTTGCTTTCAGCCCTGATGGTGTCACTTTAGTCAGTGGCAGTTGGGACCAAACCATGAAATCATGGAATCTTACTAAGCAAAGAGAAATCTCTACCTTTACAGGGCACACTAACAAGGTTTTATCTGTCGCTGTCAGCCCTGATGGCAAAACCCTTGCCAGTAGTAGTTGGGACAAAACTATCAAACTTTGGAATTTGGCTACTGGACAGCAAATAGGTACCTTAAAGGGGCATACTAGCAGGGTTTGGTCTGTGGCGTTTAGTCCAGATGGTAAAACCCTTGCTAGTGGCAGTTTTGACAAGACTATTAAGATTTGGCACGTTGCTGCGAAATGATGAATGATGAATAACGAATCATGACTTGCATCATTCATTATTCAAGATTCATAATTCTTCTTAAAAGAGTGTCAATCGGTATGTGCCGCGTTCCTGCGCATTCGCTGAAATGACCACTATGTAGTAAGTGTCATCTTCCGGCAGCCTAGCACGGTCAATGAGAGCACTGTACTTCCCGTCTTTGTCACTATCCGAGGCTACGATTTGCCCTTTAGAATTTAGCAAGACTATATACGGAGAAAACTGCTCAAAAATACTATCCACACGGATACTAACAAGCTGGTTTTTCTTACCCTGAAACTTGGAAACATTGTAAGGGCTTCTGTTTTGTTTCAGGGTCAAGCCCTCTGGTGTCAGTTCGCTAGATTGATCTAAACTGTAGCTGGCTCTATCATTCCTCAGAGCTATGCTATAACGACCTTTTTGTGCTGGGTTTTGGCTTGTGACTGCAATTTTGTAAGTACCCTTCGCGGGCAATCGTACAAATATAAATGCATCCTTCACTCCTCGATTATCTACTCCTCCACCAGTACCTCGTTTTAAGAGAACTTGATTATTCGGGTCAAGCAGAAGCAAGTAGGGGTCTAGACTCAAATTGTTTGAGCGACGTTGATCCGCACTGCCCGTGAGTCTAATTTGAATCAATTGGTTTTCTCTGCCCTCAAACTGGTAAAAATGAAAATATCTGCCTTGCGACTGATAGTCACCCGGAGCCAGAACACCGAAGGCGATATCTACAAAATTAATCTCCTTAAAAGTAGGTGTTATGGAAGTAGCAAGTGGCGAACCTACATTACCTGGCTGGCGGTTTCTTTGGCGTGAAGGAGTAGAACGACCACCTGAAGGGTTAGGCGCTGAGGTAGTAGTACCTGTCGCTGTGGGTGTGGAAGGATAACCAGTAGTGGAAGGCTTAGGTACTGGGATGGTAGTCCCTGTTGCTGTGGGTGTGGAAGTCGTGCCAGTGGCGGTTGGTTTCGGTGTTGGGGTGGTATTACGCGTTGCTGTGGGTGCAGAAGTCGTGCCAGTGACGGTTGGTTTCGGTGTTGGGGTGGTATTACCAGTTGCTGTGGGTGCAGAAGTCCTGCCAGTGGCTGTTGGTTTCGGTGTTGGGGTGGTATTACCGGTTGCTGTGGGTGTGGAAGTCGTGCCAGTGGCGGTTGGTTTCGGTGTTGGGGTGGTATTACCAGTTGCTGTGGGTGCAGAAGTCCTGCCAGTAGCTGTTGGTTTCGGTGCTGAGGTGCTAGTACCCGTTGCTGTGGGTGTGGAAGTCCTGCCAGTAGCTGTTGGTTTCGGTGTTGGGGTGCTAGTACCCGTTGCTGTGGGTGCAGAAGTCCTGCCAGTAGCTGTTGGTTTCGGTGCTGAGGTGGTATTACCAGTTGCTGTGGGTGCAGAAGTCCTGCCAGTAGCTGTTGGTTTCGGTGCTGAGGTGCTAGTACCCGTTGCTGTGGGTGTGGAAGTCCTGCCAGTGGCTGTTGGTTTCGGTGCTGAGGTGCTAGTACCCGTTGCTGTGGGTGTGGAAGTCGTGCCAGTGGCGGAAGGTACAGGTGTTGAGGTGGTACTCCCCTGGGCTGTGGGTGCAGTAGCAGGAGGTAAAGGTGACTCAATAGGTTGTTTGCGTTGTTGAGATACAGGCGGTTGAGCCACAGGGATTTGCTCAATTCCTTTTTCTACCGCTTCTGGTTGTCTCTCATCTGGTGGTTTGGCAATTATGAAGTGTTCAGAGTGTAGCGGATTTGCCAAAACCTTTATAGGTAGAGCATAACTCGTTGTCAACCAACTACTGCTCATGCACAAAATTAGAACAAAGTTTAATCTATCTTTATAGTGTTTATTATTTTTTCCTGCCATTATTCACTCCTCATTTTTTATTTCCCACTTCAATCTGAAGGTAGATTTATACCTTGCTAAAGATAGATTTACACCTTGTTTTATTTGGCTTACGTACTACGTTCTGCTTAATTTGCTTTTTGCTTGTCAAGCAGAACTCAAAAAAGTTGATTTACCTGTATAAATTTTACTGAAATACGGTAACAAATTGCCGTTAATTTTTCTACAAATAAATCATCAATTTGTACGGTTTACATATTTCTGATGACAAAAAAATACAAAAAGCAGTATTATGACTATGCAGGAGTAAAAATGTTCCTCAAATTCCCTTTTGCACACGCAAAATTGTTTGTTTTATCGCATTCAGACTACGCGTAAGAATCCGGAGAATAGGTAAAACAGGATGAAATAGATAACAGGTATTTATGTTCACAAGGACATCCATGTGCATTGCTCACGCAGAAAGTCCTGAAATCCACTTAGATAGTAAGATAGTTAGTTGATAACAAAGCAAAGCGCATTTATGTAAAATGAGAATCTTACTGAGTCAGACAAGAGATGGCAAAATTATACGGCATCGCTTAACGTTGACATATACTCAACCTGCACATGGATTCCCAGTATGCTCTGCTGCCTGAATCCCGATTGCCAGAATCCTTTAAATCCAGATGGTAGCCAGCAATGCCGAAGTTGCAATACACCATTGATTCCTTTGTTGAGGGGTCGTTATCGTGTCATTAATGTACTGTCTGATGAAGGGGGATTTAGCAGGACTTATTTAGCAGAGGATATAGACAAGCTGAATGAACCTTGCGTTGTTAAGCAATTAGCACCAAAACTCCAGGAAACTTCTGCTTTGAAAAAGGCGGTGGAGTTATTTAAAGAAGAGGCAAAACAGCTTCAGCAGTTGGGACAACATCATCAAATTCCTACACTTTTGGCTTATTTTGAGCAGGATAAATACCTGTTTTTAGTGCAGCAATATATCGAAGGACAGAATTTACTAAAAGAATTGCAGACACAGGGAACTTACAGTGAAAGCAAAATTCGAGAACTTTTGCTGGATTTACTCCCTGTGCTTGAGTTTATCCATGCACGTGGGGTGATTCATCGGGATATCAAGCCACAGAATATTATCCGCCGTGAGAGCGATCGCCGATTGGTGCTGATTGATTTTGGAGCTTCAAAACAGCTTACCGCAACTGTGCAGACTAAAATTGGCACCACGATTGGTTCGCACGGTTATACGGCGATCGAACAGATGCAAGATGGAAAAGCTTACCCAGCTAGTGATTTATTTAGTTTGGGTGCGACTTGTTTTCATTTGGTGACTGGGGTTTCTCCATCTAAACTATGGATGCAACATGGATATAGTTGGGTGACTCATTGGCAGCGATATTTGAACCAACCTGGTCAAAGTGGAACAATTTCACGCCTAAAATTGGCTAAAGTTTTAGACAAGCTGTTAAAAGTAGACTTCCAAAAGCGTTATCAATCGGCTGATGAAGTTTATAAGGACGTGTTACGTCAGTCACAACCACTATCCTCAACCTTACTTTCAGTCGCCTCACCATCATCAGAGCAATTAACTTCATTACTACCAGACGGTAAGCTAAAGAAATATTTGTTGCTTGGTGCTGGGATTGTGGTGTTGGGATTAGGAGGATGGTATTCATACTTTCGTCCACTCTTCATCACCAAGCCTTCTATACCCAGTCAGCCGATAACTAGAACCTCGGAAGATTCTGATTCACCCAACACCCTGAAAGGACATTCTAGCGATGTGAATTCTGTCGCGTTCTCTGGTGATGGCAAGTTGCTTGCCAGTGGCAGTGATGATAACACAATCAAACTATGGAATGTAGCGAACCAACAAGAAATCCGCACTCTTAAGGGACACTCGGGATGGGTTTGGGCTGTCGCTTTTTCTCCTGACGGTAAAACTCTTGCTAGTGGGAGTGCAGACAAAACTATTAGATTATGGAATCTAGAAACAGGAGAGGAAATCGGCACTTTAAAGGGACATTCTAGTGGGGTATCTTCCATCACCTTTAGCCCGGATGGCAAAACCCTTGCTAGTGGAAGTTTGGACAAGACGATTAAACTATGGAATCTAGAAACAGGTCAGGAAATTGGTACTTTCAAAGGACATTCCAATGCAGTTGCTTCTGTCGCCTTCAGTCCGGATGGTGCAACGCTTGCTAGTGGGAGTTGGGACAAGAGAATTAAACTGTGGAACTTAGCAACAGCAAAGGAAATTCGCACGTTTGAAGGACATTCCGACATGGTTCTTTCTGTTGCCTTTAGTCGTGATGGTGTCACTCTTGCTAGTGGTAGCAAGGACAAGACAATCAAACTCTGGAATTTGGTTACAGGAGAAGCTACTTACACGCTAAAGCAGCATTCTGACAAAGTTAATTCTGTGGTATATTTGCAAAATGCAGGTAACGACAAAACTCCTAATCGAGTGATTCTTGTTAGTGGTAGCAATGACAATACTATTAAACTTTGGAATCCAGCAACCGGACAGGAAATTAGCACTTTAAAGAAGGATTCTGGCTATATTTATTCCGTCGCCACCAGCCCAGACGGACAGACGATCGCCAGTGGTGGCAGTGCTGATAACATTATCAAGATTTGGCAGATGCCTCGTTCGTTCTAATTTATTAATTTAAAAAAGCCATGACTAAACATATTTTATTTTTTATTCACGGTATGGGTGAAAGCTATTCCGATAATCAGTATCGTGTTTTGTGGACGGCGATCGCAAATTCCTACTGTACTCAATGTCAAGTTCCACTTGATGTGTTTAATAATCAATTTGAACCCGTATATATTAACTGGCAAAGCGTCACTTCTGATGCAGAAATTACAATTTTTGATACAGCATTTCCACAACTAGAAGTCACTCAAAAAAATTTACCTTTTAGCGACGTAATGCATCCAATTCGTGGAATTCGTAAATTCATAACATTTTTTATGGGTGATGTTGCTGCTTATGTATCTGAGAATGATAACAATATTCGCCGTACAGTCTGGCAGCAGATGGAACCTTATATTAGCAAAGGTTTACCGTATAGTATTATTGCTCATTCTCTTGGTTCAATCATCGTTTTTGACTACTTGTTTAACTTATTTGAAGAAAATCATTTGTTTCTACCAGAATCTGAGGGTCTTGAACATCAAAGCGAACTGTCCCCTAACGAAATTTCTCAATTAGCTGTTAACTTCCGTCATCTCTTTACCTTAGGTTCTCCAATTGGTTTATTTTTGTTACGTAAAGGTGATTTGTGGAAAGATGGGAGGAAATTTAATTCCATCAAAAATCCTGTTAACGATGATATAGAAAAAGGTATTAAGCGAACTTGGCTCAACTTTTATGATGAACAAGATGTTATTGCTTACCCTTTAGAAAAGCTGTTTAGTTTGAATACAACTACACCTAAAGGCTCAATCAAAGATGTTTTAGTGAATACGGGTTGGTTCGCTATTGATTCTCATACCCGCTATTGGGAAAATCAGCAGGTTGCTGTAGAAATAAGTCAAGTTTTACTTGGAGGTGCTTAATAAGGGACTTCCAAAAAATAAATTATTCAATATGAGTGGGGTGGGCTTCTAGCCCGCCCAGTTTATAGGACGGGCTAGAAGCCCATCCCACAAAAAAAGTTGGATATTTTTTAATTTGGAAGTCCCTAAATCTCTTGGAAAAGTCAATTGCTATGAAAATGAAACCACAGATGGACACAGATGGACACAGATAATTAACTAGTGTAAATCTTGTATCTATCTGTGCTTATAAATATCAAATACAGACGAATAGGCAGACCAAAAGGTGCATGATTAAGCAGCGATTGCTACTGTTGTCCGTTTTCACAGAGATCTATTGGTCACTCACAATGCTTACTCTTTTATAAGTATTCATAAGTATTCCAACTTTGCAATAAGAAAACTCGTTAGCTAATAAAGGGTAGTGGTAATATCATAGATGGCAACACAGTTACGCTTGCCAGACGATGCTCTGCTGCCTGAACCCCGATTGCCCACATCCTCTCAATCCTGATGGAATAACCAACTGCCAGAGTTGTGGCGCGCCACTGACACCGCTTTTGAGAGGTCACTATCGTGTTATCAAGGTGCTTTCAGATGAGGGAGGATTTGGCAGAACCTACTTGGCAGAAGATGTAGACAAGCTCAATGAACGCTGCGTTGTCAAGCAATTAGCACCGAAAGTCCAGGGAACATGGGCTTTGAAAAAGGCGATTGAGTCATTCCAACAAGAAGCTCAGCGATTGCAAGAATTAGGAAAAAATCCGCAAATTCCTACCTTGCTAGCTTACTTTGAGCAAGATAGCTATCTGTATTTAGTGCAAGAGTTTATTGATGGGCAGACTTTGCTCAAAGAGTTGCGACAACAGGGAATATATGGCGAAACAGAAATTCGGGAAGTTTTGCTGGATTTGCTGCCGGTTCTCAAGTTTATCCATGAACGTGGGGTGATTCATCGGGACATCAAGCCACAAAATATTATGCGGCGAATCTCTCCGACTCCTTCTGGAAGCGGGGGGAAAACAAGCGGGGCGGGGGAGCTAGTACTGATTGACTTTGGTGCCTCTAAGCAGCTTAGCGCCACAGTGCGGACTAAACCGGGAACGACTATTGGCACACGTGGATATACCCCTCTAGAACAAATGCAGGATGGTGAGGCTTACCCAGCAAGTGATTTGTTTAGTTTGGGAGCTACGTGCTTTCATTTAATGTCAGGTATTTCACCAGCTATATTTTGGACAGAAAATGGCTATAGCTGGGTTGGTTCTTGGCGGCAACATTTGAGACGCCCCATTAGTACAGATTTGGCAGAGATTCTTGATAAGCTTCTGAAAAAAGACATTCAAGAGCGTTATCAGTCAGCGGATGAAGTGATCAAGGACTTGGTGCGTGATCTAACGATTCAACCATCTTTGCAGCCAGCTATACTTAGAAACAAAGTTTTGGTAGGCGGTGCCATTCTGTTGTTGGGATTTGGAGCAGTTTGTTATGTCAACGATTTTCAGCCCCTAGACTTTTTAGTGGCACAAAACACTTTCCTGATCAAAACTCTCAATGGGCATTCTAATTTAGTGAGTTCTGTCGCCATCAGTCGCACGTCGAATGGCGTAACCCTTGTAAGTGGTAGTTTTGACACGACACTCAAACTGTGGAATTTGGCAACTGGCAAGGAAATTGCCACACTAGAAGCAAATGCTGGTTCGGTTCATTCAGTCGCTACCAGTCCGGATGGTCGTACTGTAGCCAGTGCTCATGGTGACAAAACAGTAAAACTGTGGAATCTCTTGACTGGGCAGGAAATTCGTACTCTCTACGGGCATTTGAGTTCGGTTGAGTCTGTTGCTATAAGTCCAAATAGCAAAATCCTTGCCAGTGGCAGTTTTGACGGAAATATCAAACTCTGGGAACTGCCATCGGGAAACGAAATCGCTACTCTGAGTTCACATTCGGGTGCTGTTAAATCTGTCGCTTTTGGTCGTGATGGGCAAACTCTTGCTAGTGGGAGTGAGGACAACACAGTTAAGTTATGGAATTTAGCTTCTAAGCAGGTCATCAGAACTTTTAAGGGACATTCGCAACCGATCCGGTCTGTCGCCATGAGTTCCGATGGAAAAACTCTTGCCAGTAGCAGTGCTGACGCCACTATCAAACTGTGGAATTTGGCAACCGGAGAGGAAATTTACACTTTTAAGGGTCATTCCTACTCGGTGAATTCTGTTGCCTTCACCTCAGATGGCAAGATTCTTGCCAGTGGTAGTAGCGACCATACTATCAAACTGTGGGATGTGGCAACGAAAAGCGAAATTCGCACTTTCAAGGCACCTTCTAAAGAGGTGACTTCCGTCGCCTTGAGTCCCGATGGTAAAACTCTTGCCAGTGGTTGTACTGACGGGACTATCAATGTTTGGCGGGTGGTTCGGTGAAATCTTGGTTGCAAACAGTCTAATTTTTCTGCAAAAGGCGTGCAAAACCCCCGTTGTTATAAGCTTCAGCAAGATCCGGCTTCCGGGCGATCGCACTCTTGAAATCTTCCATCGCCCCTTTGTCATCTTTTTCTTGCAAACGCGCAAAACCCCGGTTGTTATAAGCTAGGGCTAGCTGCGGTTTCAAGCGAATTGCTTCTGTAAAATCAGCGATCGCTTTTTCATAATCTTTCTGAGTATCCTGTGTATTCTGTTGAGACTCTGGGTTGATATATAACACGTTAGGAATGTTGGAGTTGAGGCGAATAGATTGATTCGCAGCGGCGATCGCTCCTGCATAACCTTGCTCTTGCACACGCGCTAGACCCCTGTTGTTGTAAGCTAAAGCAAAATCTGGTTTGAGGCGAATTGCTTCGTTGTAATCTGCGATCGCTCCTTGATAGTCTTTTTGTTCTTGTCGGGCATTACCCCGGAGCGTATAGTATAAATATGCGACTTGAGGAAACAGACTGATGGCTTTGTCGTAATCCGAACTTCCTCCCTGTTTATCTTTCACCAGAAATCGAGCATATCCCCGGTAACTGTACACCCAGGCGTTATCAGGTTGGAGGCGCAAAGCAGTGTCAAAATCCTCTGTAAATGAAGTTTGTCCCATCATCGCCTGAACAATCCCCCGACCAACGTAAGCCGGGGCATAATTAGGTTCTAGGCGTATCGCTTCGCTATAGTTTTCAATTGCTGTTTTGTAGTCTTTCTCGGCAGTTCGGACATCGCCAAGCTTTTTATAGTAAAGATAAGCTGCTTGGGGAGCAAAGCGAATTGCTGCGGTGTAATCCTCAATCGCTCCTTTATTATCTTGCAGAATAGAGCGAGCAGTACCCCGCTTATTATAAATTGCAGCCGAGTCTGGCTCAAGGCGCAGCGCTCTGTCGAAATCTTGAACAAATGCTTTGCGGTTTCCCATCATCGCGTGGACAATTCCCCGATCAACGTAGGCATAAGCATTGTCAGGCTGAAGGGCGATCGCTTTGTTTAAATCTTGAAGCGCTTCTTGATAATTTTCTTCACTCGATTTTGCCACACCCCGCTGTCGGTATGCAAAGGGATTATCAGGCTGGAGGCGCAAAGCTTCGTTAAAATCCTTAATTGCTTCGCTGGTGTCTCCCATACTGATACGGATATCACCCCGGAGAATGTACTGCAAAGGCTGGGGATTGATTTTAATCGCTTGATCGCAAGCCTGAATTGCTTTTGGGTAATTCCCTAATTCGCCCAAGACATTGCATAGCCCTCGATAAGCTATAAACTCATCTGGCTTGAGTGAAATTACCTTTTCTAGCGCTTGGCGTGCTTCTTCGTATCGATTCAAGGCGAAAAGCGTATCCCCTAACTCACGCCACGCTGGATCGTATGTTGGATTATATGTCGTTGCTTTGTTGAAAGATTGAAGTGCTTCTTTATATTTTTGCTGTAGACGCTGTGCGCGTCCGCGTGCATACCAAGCTTGAGACAAGTTTGGCTTGATTTGAATTGCTTGCTCAAATGCATCTACTGCTTTTTCATATTTCTGCGATCGCAATAGTTTATTACCATAACTGAGCCACTCAAATTCATCACGGCTGTTTCCGGGTGATGCTACATTCAGAGCAGATGTGATAATTGCGTCTTGTTGGGGATCGCTCAATCGCGGTGGTACTGTGGTATGCTTTTTGAACTTGATTTGCGATTTTTCCTGCTGTACCAGTGCCAAAAAGCTACGGATAGGCACACCCAAACTGTAACCCAGTTGGATTTCCCGTTCCTCACCCGTTTTTTGTTTAATTAACGTTGGTTCTCCTTCGGCTGCTGTATGAATCCCAATCACTCGACCCAAGCTATCTAACACTGGACTACCACTCATGCCTTTATCAGTAGAATTGGTATAAACCAGTTCATAACCAAAAGCAAAAGAACGAGAATCTTTGGCGCGATCAATTCCGCCACCGTAGAGCAATCCCGCACTAAACTGACGGTTTGGTTGTGTATCTTTTGATGCAGGAATTCCAGACACAAAAACCACTCTGTCTTCATTTTCTAAGTCATAGTCAGCTAGGGTAGCCACTTGGTAAGTTTGGTTGCTGGTGAACTGCAACAGCGCCAAGTCTGTTCCTTCCCAAGTTTTGATGGTGCTAGTGTTTACCGCATACTCCTGACCATCCGGAGTTACGACTTTCAAGTCGTTCTTACCTCGCACCACATGACCAGCGCTGAGAACATAGTATGTGTTACCTTCCTTGGCAACAATCACCCCCGAGCCATGACTGTTTTGCCAACTGATTAACACTGTAATTTCTTTAGCAATGTTGTTAACTAAAGTTGCCACCAACGGCGTGGATGTGGCTGTTGATCTCGTAACTGTGTTCCTTGCTTGCGGGTTTTCTGGTGGAATAATTGGCGGATCTAACTGAGATAATGTCTCAATGGGAACTCCCCAACTTGAGCGCCGCATTCGCTCGCGCAAAGCATCATTAGGCTGGGAACCATCTTCATAGACGTACGGATCGCCCCACAAAGGCTGAGCATGGATGCCATTGATACCAATGACTTTACCGTCACTATTGAGCACTGGTCCACCGCTCATGCCCTTTTCAACTTGATTGGTATATCCAATCCGGTAACCCCCTTTTAAGGAGCGTTCTAGCAACAGAGAAATACGTCCGGGATACGTGACAAACTGCCTTGAACTAGATGAATCCTCTTTAAATGGAAACCCCGCAGCAAACACTTCATCACCTTCTTTTAAGGTTGATGAACTTCCCAGAGAAGCTACGGCATAGTTACCACTAGCATGAAACTGCAATAAAACCAAATCTTTGTGATCATAATTAACTTCTTTGACCAACTGGGCTGGATGATTTTGACCATCGGGTGTATTAATGAGATGGGGTTTCCCTGCTTGTAGGACGTGCTGGCTTGTCAAAACTGTATACAAGGAACCATCTTTTTGAATCAATATCCCCGAACCGCCCTTTTCTCCAGAGATAATCTTGACTGTAATGGACTGGGCTAGCTTCTGCAGTTGGTCTTGGGACAACTGGGAGATTTGCTGCTTTGCAAAAAGTTTGGGGGCGGAAAGACTGAGATAAAGACCTTGTACTGGCAGCATCCACAACGTGCCTATCCAGAAGACTAAACTCAGTAACCGACAATCCATTTGCCCATGTCCCATAAGTGTCAATTTAGTGATTGGGGGAAATAGGGGTCACCCCTGGGGGAAATTCAAAATTCAAAATTCAAAAAATAATTTTTCATTTTAAATTTTGAGAACACAAGGCGATTGTCTTTATTTTCCTATTTCCCTATTGTCAACTATCCATTCTTTGATGTATTCAAACTAGAATATCCTACTTAGTGGCGTTAGCGGGTTCTTCTCGTACTAACTGATTCATGTCAATGTAAACTTGGGGAGAGCCATCATCAGATTGAACAATCGGACCGCTGGCTGTGTAGCCCATTTGCCTGAGATTTTCAATGACTTGACCAGCATCGTCATCTGCTCGCAATGTCAGTAGCAAATGGCTGCAAGTGCCGCCGTATCGACTTGCAGCGCACAAAACCTTTTGACCATTCATATTTCCTGTTGTCAGGTAATTCAGCACACCGTTAACAGAAGCATTTTGAAATCTGGCAGAGACGACGTCACAGCGTTCTTTCGCGGAAAATTTATTGTTCCAATTTTTTTGGAAGGTAATCATTGGAATTTTGTTCCCTGTCGCGGTTCTGGCGTATGTCGTTGGTACGCCGTCCTTATTTGTACCACAAAAGTATGTATTGTTTTGAGCATAACTGGACTGACTCATACTAGCAATGCTGCCTAGGGCGATCGCATTGGCAATTAGCATATTTGTAAATAATTTGGCTTTCATGGTGATGCTATTCTTCCTAAAAACTCAGAAGTTATATTAACTACATCATCTGAATCAACAAATCCTCACCCTCAAAGAAAATGAAAAAATATGTTTACTTCTTATTAATTTCTGGATTATTCTTTTCATACAATTATAGTATAAGTATTGAAATAATTTGGAAAAATACTTATTAACAAATTAATTAAGTAAAAAAGAATACAACATATTTTTTCTGACTACTGTCTTTGAAATCAGACTTTAAGTAAGTCGGCACAATAAAACCAAACTATGTGAATAAAAGTAAAGAAGGCTGAAACCTTTTTTCCCCCTACTCGGGTGCCCCCTGCCCCCTGCCTTATCCCAAGGATAATTATTTACACCGACGTACTTACTTGCAAATAAGACCGTGGCATCTGAGGGCAAAACGCGGTTTATTTAATTCGGTATTTTATCGTGCGGGAACGCAAGAGCAGCGAACAGGCGGCATAGGAGTGATGAATTAATCAATGAGTCAAAAGATGAATTGTAAAACTCGTCATTCCTTAGGAGGTATTTTTTGATCATACAGATGCAACTTCAAGCAGATATACCTTTCCAGCCAAGGATTGATTCTGGCTTGAGTGGAACTTAATAAGATGTCATTAAATACTTGCAATCATTGAATTGAGGAATTTGAACGTGAAACGCTTTGATGTCTCTAAAGTTTTGGGTATTAGCGCTCTTGCCCTCAGTTTAGCTACCCTACCTGCTGTTCTGCCTGCTTCTGCCCAAACAACTACCACTCCCGATGGCACTGTTAGAACTACCAATACAGACCGCTCTGCAACTGACGGAAATTATCAGGATGGCGATTGGGGTTTGTTGGGCTTGCTCGGTCTGTTTGGTCTGTTTGGTCGCAAGAGCCGCAAAGCTGATGAATCCGTAGCTTATAGTAACCGTGATGTCGTGGGCACCTCAGGCAACCGCTCTAACTATTAATATTAATGACTTGTACCGAAAGCCGTTGTTGTATACTACCAGGTGCAGCGGCTTAGCGAAAAACTGGGTTTAAAGCCCCGTCCTAAAAGGACGGCTTTTAAATTCGGGAACAAAGACGCGGTAGTTGTGCGACAATAGGATATAGCGGTAATGCGCACATATAAAAAGCCTAGTAGGTCAAGTGGACAACTCCTGATCCAGAGCCCTGGGGGCAATAAGCCCAAAATCTTGTACAAATGTGGGAGTAAAGCAAGAAATTGAATAAACCTTTTCAAAGGCGGTCGGGCAGTCCGTGTGCGCTTGTGGACGTATCCAAACGGGGATATTTGAATGCTTACATTCGGATATCTAGGGAGGACGGATGAAGCAAGAATCCCCATGCCTTTAGGCTGGGGAGTGTCAACACAATCATCACAACAGCTAAACTTGCGCTCACATCAAGAAGGTGAGCGTTTTTGATTCTGACTGGTACATGGAAAAATGCTCAAATGCATGTCAAGAAAGATTTTTAGCTTAAGTTGACACCAATGGGCACTGCCCATGCGTGTCAACTAAATGTGTAACTATTGATTCCACGTTGGTAAGTAGGTCGGTGTAAATAATTAAAGGTATGTAGTAAGCGCTGTTTGCGGCACGCAAGAGCGGCGAACGCGCTAAGCGCTTACTATGAGCGACTTGCCAACCTTTACTTTTCTTTACATAGTTTGATTTTTTCTTGCCTACTTACTTAGTAGCGATCGCTAAGAGTGTTTATTACAAACGCTTTAACTTTATTAACTACCAAATTAACTACCAATCGCCCCCCTCACCAAAATCACTGTACTATCCACACCAGAAGCTATTGCCTCCGGAATATTGCCTGTAATTGCCTGTTGCAGCATTCCCTCACGCGAAGCACCCAATACGACTACATCGTAGTGTTCTTTTTTCACTAAGTTAATCAAACCTTCAGAAACTGAGTCAGATTTAACTGGGCTGGCGAAAACGGTGCTTCCCAACTTACGGCGACGAATGAGTTGGCGAATGGCTTCTTCTAAAATTGTCATATCTGGCTCGATTTCTGAGGGCTTGAAAACCCTGGTTAAGCGAACTTTTGGATCATTTCCCAATGTGACTAAAGCGGGTAACAATTTAAGCGCCGCCCAGGCGTTGGGACCACCAGCCATCGGAACAAGCCAGCGGTTGAACTGGGGAGTAACAGCGGATTTGGCAACGGATATATCGGATGATGTCTCTGTTAAATCTGTTAACCCATCGATTGGTCCTAACTTAACTAGCATCACATCACATGTGGCTTGGCGAATTATAGTGTCTACAACATTGCCAAAAATACGACCTGGGGTGGAAGTGTTACCCTTCCACCCCATCAAAATCAAGTCGATGTGCCGTTCTTTAATTGTCTCAAGAATTGCCTGCGCCACATCATGAGTGACGCGGATTTGGGTATGCACGGGAATTTTCCACTTTTTGCCCAAAGCCTCTGCAAGTCTGAGCAAGCGACGACTTTTTGTTGTTCTGACTGGGGTTTCTGTTGGGGAACTGTGGCGAGAGATTGGCATCACTTGGATGCACTCTATTTCATAATGGCGATCGCGAGCAATAGCAGCTGCCATTTCTAGTAGTGTTGCTGCTGTTTCGGGATTAGCTATAGGTACGAGTAATCTACCCCTACCAATACTTGGAGAACGTGTTTGATAAACAACATAAGAAGGTTCTGGTCGTGGTCCTTGTTGCCTATTTTCACAGTTGATGTGCTCTGCTTCTGCCCGGATAATATCTGCACGGGTGATGATCCCAATCAGTCTGCGCCCCTCCACAACTGGCAAACGACTGATTTGATAGCGGTCTAACAAATACAGCACATCACTGAGGTTATGGATAGGAGTAACCGTCAAAGGATTGCTAGTCATGATTTCCTTCAAGCTGGCGTCTTTGCAAAGATTGCGCTCGCGTATTTTTAACAAATCGCTTTGTGTCACAATTCCTACTAGCTTGCCTTCTTCTACTATCGGAAAACCTCGATGGTGCGAACGGGAGAAAGCCTCTACTGCTTCATCCAAAGACATTTCTGCTTCCAGAGTTTCCACTCGTCTTTGCATTACATCTTTTGCTGTTAACTTTGTCAATACTCCTTCAATAGGAGCTTGTTTTTGGATAGTGATGCCACTTAACTGTAAAAGTTTGTCATACAGTGACCCAGGCACTATTTTTTCAGCAACTAAGTAGGATGTCACAGAACCAATCATCAAAGGTAACACCAGATTGAAATCTGTGGTCATCTCAAACACAATCACAATTGCCGTAAATGGCACTTTAGAGACAGCGCTAAAAAATGCCCCCATTCCTGCCAGCGCATAAGTTGTGGGGTTACCTTCTCCCAAGGTATAAAGCTGGAATACACCAATGATGTATCCTAAACAAGAACCCAAAATCAGACTGGGAGCAAATAATCCTCCTGGCGCTCCTGAGCCAAATGCGACCAAAGTCAGGATAAACTGAGCGACAAAGGCGACAAAGGCGACAGAAGCATGAACTTCACCAGTAATCACAAACTCCCGCAACCCGCTATTATCGCGGAAAGAAACAGGTAACAGGGCAATCACGACACCTGATATAAACCCGGCTAACGCCACCCGCAACGGCAAGCTAATGTGCAAGTTACGGTAAATTCTTTGACTGGCAATCAGTCCACGATTGAATAATGCAGCTAGTAATCCCGCTAGGACACCTAAAATCAGGTAAAAGGGAATTTCTAGTATAGAGAAGCTGCTAGAGGATCTCGTTAACTCCAGGTTTAGTAGCAAACTACCACCGCCCAACAGCCGTGATACAACGCCACCAATGAACGAAGCAATAATGGCAGTTCCTAAAGTTAATCCTGATAAATCCTGGAGTAATTCCTCAACAACAAAGATCATACCCGCGATTGGAGCGTTGAAAGCTGCTGACAATCCCGCACCTGCCCCCGCTGCAATCATCTGCCGTCGATGATCTGGAGAAGTAGGAACCCAACGACTCATCCCTGCTGCTAAAGCTGCCCCAACATGGACAGTAGGACCTTGCCGCCCCAGAGTTAAACCTGAACCCAACGTGATGATGGCACTGATTAATTTGACAGCTGCAACGCGCCATGATAATGTAACTGGCACATTAGCAAGAGAAGCTTTGACTTGTGGAATTCCACCACCAGATGCTTCTGGTGCCAACCTTTCTACAAGTAAGCCAGCCAGAAATCCAAAAGTAAGACCAATGAGTGGTAGAACAAGCCATGCTGGAAATAAATATGAAGTATGAACTCGCCATGTTCCTAACCATCCGGTTCCAAATTTGAAAAACACAGCAGATAAGGCAGCGACGACCCCGATAACTGATGCTTCTGCGATCGCTAAACCTCTTCTAGGCTGCCACAAAGCGCGAAAGCTCTGAGAAAGAAAAAGAGGTGACATATCAATTCAAAATTCAAAGTTCAAAGTTCAAAAAAAAGAAAAATCAAATTCTTAGACTTTTTAAATAAGTATAAAATTATACTTATTTATATATCCGAAGAAAGCGGTTTGTCCTGACGTAGTTCTTAGTATGTATTGCAGAAGCCAGAATTTGGAATATCAAACCACAGATAAATAAGATGTACACAAATAAATTCTCTGCGTACATCTGCGTAGAACTGCAGTTCCAAATACCCTTAGACGAAAGTTTTGCCAGCAACCTATCAGGGTTATCACTTGAATCGTCCATACGTGCCAATTCATTTTTCATGTTTAATTTTGCTTGCTAGTACTGGATAGCCCATCTACTAACAAAGATGGAGTGTAGCAAGAACCATTCCAGTCAGCGTCGTCACCCAGTTTAACCAATTGTTTTAAAGCTGTATAGACGTTTCCAGCCACCATTGTATCCTTCACACGCCCAATCACATGACCCTTTTGAACACGGTATCCTAGATCAACGTTGATGGAAAAGTCACCGGAAATACTGCCATTACCTCCCAGCATTTGATCCACAATTAAGCCATCATCGAGATGGTGAATTAATTGTTGTAGCGATTCAGTTCCAGGCTGAATCAGGAAATTAAATAAACCAGGAGTAGGATAACTTCCTAAACCAGGGCGAAAACCGTTACCAGTGGAGGCAATACTTAACTGGCGTCCGGTAGTGCGATCGCAGTAAAAATGCTGCAACACACCGTCTTGAATAAACACCAAAGACTGAGTTGGGGTACCTTCATCGTCAAAAGGGCAACTGTAAGGTCCGGCGTGGGGGTCTTGGTAAATGGTGATTGGTGAAATGACTGGTTTGCCTATGCGTTCCCCCCAAGGAGAAGCCCCCTCCAAGACTCGCTTGCCATTCAAAGCTGCTTGTACAGTCCCCCAAAGCATATCAGCAGCTTTAGAAGTAAACAGAACCGGGACGCGACCGTTGGGAGGCGTCACATTTTCTCTTGCCCAAGCCAATCGTTGTAAAATTTGGTGAGCAACTTTCTCTGGCTGGAGGTTACCTCTTTCGGTTTGACCATCAGAAACGTTCAACAAATCGTCGCCTCGTACCCACTCTGCATCCACATAGCAACTCAAAGTGGTGTCGGTGTAGTGGCAATCTAAACCTTTTGTGTTCACCAGTCTGGTGGTTTCAACATCACATTCCCAGTCTGCCGTACAAATGACATCTGGGTATGCATCGCGGATGATGGCGATCGCTTCTTTGCCCCACTCCACCAACTTTTCTATAGGGACATCTTCACCCAAGTCTGGGTAGGAAGGCTTAGAATCACTGTTCAATTCCAATACTTCAGGTTGATTGAGTTGACTCAAAGCTAAAGCACGTTCCACTAAAGCTTGCGGTTCCACAGGACCATAAGCCACAGCTAATCCCGGACATTTGTTACGCCACAGCCGCAATGCTGTACCTTCAGATTGACTGGTTTCCAACTGCTTGAGACGATTTGCTTCAAAAAATACAGGTCGAGAAAGCGATTTTGACTGATAAACTTCAGCCGCTTCTGCACCTGATTTTATGGATAGTTCCAGCAGCTGTTCTGCCAGCGAATTATTTGGTAATTCTGTATACACGATCTTTCTGTTGGCTGTGGACATAGAAATTGGCTTGTAGTCAACGCTGTTATTCCTGACTACAAACCCATTCCCTCAATCAAATTTACCAAGAAAGAACTCAGGAGTCAGAACTCAGTAGTCAGAATATTAAACGCGAGGACGAGCATGAATTAAGAGTTCTCGCGGGAAGTCTTGGTAAGACGGCCCCCGGATAAATCCTTTGGAGACCAAGAAAGCCTTTCGTAATTATTTCCCCCAATTCACTCGTGCGTGGATATTCTGATTACTGTGTTCTGTGTTCTGCGTTCTTCTTAAGGCAGATTGACCTCTTGCAACAGCCAAAATCCGGCAAAAGATTCTTCTTGAGGATTGGACTGCACCGCGATAAAATGCACTCCGTTAGCTTTTTGCTTTGCTTGTTCAAAGCCTTGGGCTTCTGCGATTGTTTCGGGGTTTTTGATATTCGCCAAAATCCAACTCTCAGTCGCACCGGTTTCCAAAAGCAATCTCGCCCCTTGGCTATGATCAACTTTCAACCAAGCCAACTCTAAACCAGACATCCAACCTGCTATTGGCAATGCTCTCGGTGAATATATTAAAACACCAGGAATCGGGGTTCCGGGGGAAACTTGCGCTATTTCCAAGGGGAAAGCTTCGCTAAAGCCAATCTCCCACTCGTGCATTCCCGTAAAATCCGCAGCTAGTAAAGTAACAAATATCCACTGTTTTCCTTCCAAAGCATCTGGTAAGCGTTGGGGTGAGGATTTCTCCAAGTTTACCGAGGGATTTGTACCTGCTTGATATCCTGGCTCTTGAGGATAGACTTGCTCCAGCCGCTGTTGCAGCCATTGGTTCAGCAGCAAAGTGCGGCGACTTGGCTCGGCGGGAATACCCAAATCTTTGCAGGCTTTGGTAATCATGTTGTTCATTTGGCGGCGGAAAAACCGGATTCTTCTCGGTGTTTCTCCTGCTTTGCCAATTGCTTCTTCCAACGCCGTCCGCAACCACGCTGAATTGACCTCAGTACTGGGGCAATATTTAGCAAAGCGAAACAAAGAATCAATTTTTGTGCGGGTTTCCAAAGGAGTTTCGCATACCAAGACTTCCCAAACTTTTTTCTGGTTTTCGTCCAGAATCGGACGCGAGTAAAAATCGAGTTCCCAAATACTGCCCATGTGATGCCGTTAAAGTCAGGTGACTTTATATTTTCGTTATATTTTCATGATACGAGTGTATGGACAGCGTCGAGACATTGGGACAAGAGGACAAGAGTTTTTGGGGTAGCAGGTTTTTCGAGAACTGGGGAATTCATCGGGCGATCGCTCAATCATAGATACTTTTGTCTTCATCCATAGAAGAGCGACAGAAACTCTCGTTAAAATGATGTAGTGTAAATGTCCAAGAAAAACCCAACCCTGGGGGATTTAGGAGGTTCTATGTCCCTGACAGCTCAAGACTTGGAAAAAATGCAGCAGCAGTATCCCGACTATCGCATGGAATTAGTCAAGGGGAATATCATTGTCATGAGTCCATCAGGATACGAGTCAGATGAAGTCGCAGCCGGGATGATTGCCCAGTTACATAACTGGGTTCGACCTCGCAAACTTGGACGGGTGGCAGCTTCCAGCGCTGGTTTTAGATTGCCAAATTCAGATTTACGAGCGCCTGATGCTTCATTTGTACGAGCAGAACGATTGCGTCGCAGTCCTAAATCGTATGCTCAGTTAGCTCCTGATTTAACGGTTGAGGTAAAGTCCCCATCTGATGATATCGAGGAAATAAGGCAAAAGATTAGAGAATTTCTTGCATTGGGAACTAGGGTAGGAATTCTCATCAATCCAGATGACAGAATTGTTGAGGTTTACTACCCAGAAAAAGAAGCGTTGATACTTCGTGATGGTGATATTTTGACAGTTCCTGAACTTCTTCCAGGATGGGAGGTTCCAGTTTCAGATTTGTGGGCACCGGAGTTTGATTAAAATAGTCATAAAAAATTTTATAAAGTTAAACTAATGCAATTAGAAGATTATTTTGAATTTTTAGACCCAGATGACATCCGTATCAAAGGACATCGCATTGGTATTGACAATGTGATTGACTATTACCTGCAAGGATATTCACCAGAACAGATTCTCGAGGAGTTGCCTTCCCTAAATTTGGAGAAGATTTACGCTACGCTCACTTACTATCTGCATAATCGTGTTGAAATCGATGCTTATATGTTACGGTTGGCGAAGTGGCGCGAACAGCGTTACCAGGAATCGTTAGCTAACCCTTCTCCTTTAGCGAAACGTCTAAGAGCATTAAAGGCACAACGACAGCAGGAGTTGCTAGAACGTTTGTGAAAATACGTTTCTTACTAGATGAAAATCTGTCAACAAAGCTTAAGATTGCTGTTTTGCGCCTTAATCCTGCAATAGATATTCTACGTGTGGGCGATTCAGATGCACCATCGTTAGGAACTCTTGATCCAGATATTCTTCGCTATTTGGAGTTATCCCAAAGGCTATTGGTGACAGACAACCGCAAAAGTATTCCAGGACATTTGGAAGAACATTGGGCAGCTGGTGGACACATTTGGGGACTACTTTGGTTGCGTCCCAGTGGAACTCTAAGCAGTTGGGCAAAGGAAATGTATTTGATTTGGGAAACAAGTGAAGCTGAAGAGTGGTTAGATAAGATAGATTGGATTCCACTGTAGAGAATCAACAAACAAGGGGTGCGGTTGTGCGAAGCGTACGACTCGACAGGCGATCGCAGCAATTCTAAATCCTTGGTGAACAACAAGATTCCCGACTTCGCAGAAGTCGGGAATCTAAACCTTTTGTTGATCGCAAAACTTAACAAAATTGGTGATTCAGAAATTTGAAGGGATTGAGAGGAAGCTTTATAGTAAATGACAACGGCTGATAGACGTCTAACTATGATCTACTGCCTCAATCCCAGTTGCGAGAAGCCCCTAAATTCTGATACCACTTTCTGCCAAAATTGCGGCACACAACTGATACCCCAGTTGCGAAACCGTTATCGCATTATCCAACCACTAGGAGGCGGAGGATTTGGCAGAACTTTTTTGGCAGAAGATGAAGACAAACTGAATGAACATTGTGTCGTCAAGCAGCTAGCACCACAAGTTCAAGGAACCACCGCCCTGCTTAAGGCAACTGAACTCTTTCAAGAAGAAGCGCGACGGTTGCAACAGCTTGGAGAACATCCGCATATCCCGACTTTGTATGCTTACTTTCGGCATGATAACTACTTGTATCTGGTGCAGCAGTTTATCCTCGGGCAAACTTTACGGCAAGAGTTGAGACAGCAAGGAACTTTCAGTGAGGAAAAGATTTGGAAACTGTTAAGTGAACTCTTACCCATTCTCAAGTTTATCCACGAACATCAAGTTATTCATCGAGACATTAAGCCAGAAAATATTATCCGTAGATCTCTTCGGGAAGATTTAGTACTGATTGATTTCGGAGTTGCCAAGCAGTTAACAGCAACTTCTCTGGAACAAACAGGTACAACCATTGGTTCCTTTGGCTATGCACCGATCGAACAAATGAAGTATGGCAGTGCATATCCAGCAAGTGACTTGTTTAGTTTGGGTGTGACTTGCTTTAATTTATTGACAGGAATTCACCCATCTGGGCTTTATATGGAACAGGGCTATAGTTGGGTGATGCATTGGCGACAACATCTCAAGTCCCCCTTATCTCCACAACTGGTGCAGGTATTGGACAAACTGTTGCAAAAAGATATTGAGCATCGTTACCAATCAGCTGATGAAGTTCTGCAAGATTTGCCTCAAAAGCCACAACCTGCCTCAATTCCACGAGATTTTTCTTTACCACAGCCGCCGTCAAGGATAAACCTGAGACAATTGGTTTTTCCTAGCACTGTTCTTCAACCGAGAATCCAGTTAAAACATAAACTGTTAGGGGCAAGCGTTATCCTGCTTTTGGGGTTAAGTGTATATGCCCATTGGCAAAGCTTGGGGCATATCCCAACCTTGACTGGGCATTTGAACGAGGTTAATTCCTTAGCGTTCAACCCTTCAGGTAAAACCCTAGCCAGTGGCAGTGATGACAAGACTATTAAACTTTGGAACCGAAATAATAGACAACAAATTCGTACCTTTAAAGGGCATTCAGACAAGGTTTATACTGTTGCTATTAACCCGGATGGTCAGACTCTTGTTAGTGGTAGTCTGGACAACACTATTAAAGTCTGGAATTTGAACACAGGCAAGGAAATTCTTACTTTGAAGGGTCATACAGCCTTGGTACATTCCGTTGCCATCAGCCCGAATGGTCAAAATATTGTTAGCGGTAGTTATGATAACACCATCAAAGTTTGGAACTTGAGTACGGGACAGCAAATCCGCACCCTTAAGGCGCATTCAGGGGAAGTTTTGTCGATCGCCATCAGCCCACATGGCGACAAAATTGTAAGTGCCAGTGGGGATCAGACTATCAAGGTGTGGAATTTCAACACGGGAAAGGAGATACGGACTCTCAACAAACATTTAGCCGATGTTAACGCCCTTGCTATTAGCCCGGATGGTCAGTTATTGGTTAGTGCCAGCGATGACAAAACTGTCAATGTGTGGAATCTGAACACAGGAAACCACATACGCACTTTAACGGGTCATTCAGCCGATGTCAATGCTGTCGCTTTCAGCCCCGATGGTGAAAAAATTGCTACTGGCAGCGATGACAGCACTGTTAGAATCTGGAACTTGAGTACGGGACAGGAAGTACACACCTTCAAAGGGCATACTCGAGAGGTTTTTGCCGTCGCTTTCAGTCCAGATGGCAAAACTTTGGTAAGTGGGAGTAAGGACAAGACTATCAAGATTTGGCAACTGCCGTAGCGATTTGGCAGACTCCCTAACCCCTGTTATCGAGGAGACGGTAGAATAAACCTAATTTTCAAAGCTTCAAAAGACGAAATATGACAATGCATCCTACTCTCCAAAGTGCATTTGCCAATCGGTGCGCTCTCAAAGTGATCAGCGGTTTGAATAACTTCGATCGCGATCGCGTAGCAGCAACCGTCAAAGCAGCCCATCACGGTGGTGCGACTTTTGTTGATATCGCTGCTGATACCACCTTAGTACAAATGGCAAAAGGATTGACAAATTTGCTAGTTTGTGTATCAGCAGTCGAACCAGAGAAATTTGTGCAAGCTGTGGCAGCAGGTGCAGATTTGATTGAAATTGGTAATTTCGATTCTTTTTATGCTCAAGGACGCAAATTTGAGGCTGAGGAAGTTTTAGCGCTGACTCACCAAACTCGCGCTCTCCTACCTAACATTACCCTCTCTGTGACTGTTCCCCATATTCTGACACTGGATCAACAGGTACAGTTAGCAGAGGAACTGGTGAAAGCTGGCGCAGACATCATCCAAACCGAAGGAGGTACAAGCAGCAACCCAACTCACCCTGGAGTTTTGGGACTGATTGAAAAAGCTGCTCCCACTTTGGCAGCAGCTTATGAAATTTCCCGTGCGGTGTCAGTTCCAGTGCTGTGTGCTTCTGGTATTTCCAGCGTCACAGCACCCCTTGCTATTGCTGCTGGCGCTACTGGTGTTGGTGTCGGTTCTGCCATCAACCAACTCAACAGCGAAGTCGCAATGATTGCTGTTGTACGTGGTTTGGTGGAAGCGTTGGGAACTGTCACCACTTCTGGTGCGATCGCCTAGAAGAAGACACGGGGACACGGCGAGGGAGCGAAGGAGGGAGCGAAGGAGGGAGGGAGCGAAGGAGGGAGCGAAGGAGGGAGAATTTTCCCTCACCCTCTCACTCCCTCACCCTCTCACCCTCTCACCCTCTCCCTCACTCCCTCTACGCCAAACAATCCTTGAGGCTATAAATTACCTGGTTTTGCTGTTCTTCTAACAATTCTGGGAACATAGGCAAAGACAAAACTTCTTGACAAGCTTGCTCTGCCACTGGCAATTGCCCTTGTTTGTACCCCAGACTTTCATAAACAGGCTGCAAATGTAAAGGGTGGGGATAGTAAACCATTGTGTTTACACCCCGCTCTTGCAATTGGCTGCGAATCAAATCCCTTTTATTGCCGAGTACACGAATGGTGTATTGATTCCACACTCCCATACCCCCAGCTAATTCTTGGGGTGCAATGATACCAGGAACTTGATTAAGAAATTGGTGATAACGAGATGCAACTTTTCGGCGCTGATTATTCCAAATATCTAGATAACGCAGCTTTATTTGCAAAATAGCGGCTTGGATGGCATCCAAACGGCTGTTGACACCGATTTCCTCGTAATAGTATCTATTTTTCTGCCCATGCTCCTTTAGTACTCGTAACTTTGCCGCGATTGCGGGGTCATTAGTCGTTATTGCCCCCCCGTCACCGTAAGCACCAAGGTTTTTGGTAGGGTAAAAACTGAAGCAACCGATGTGCCCAATGCTTCCTACCTTTTGCCCTGTCCAACTTGCCCCTGTGGACTGAGCGCAATCTTCTACCACGAGTAAATTATGTGCTTCTGCTACATCTATCAATGCAGTCAGATCTACAGGTTGACCAAACAAGTGAACTGGGATAATTGCTTTCGTTTTGGGTGTAATTGCGGCTGCTACTTCCTCTACATTTAGATTAAACGTAGTAGCGTCGATATCAACAAACACTGGCACCGCACCGACAGCACTGATAACCTCAGCAGTAGCGATAAAAGTAAATGGTGTGGTGATCACTTCATCGCCTGCACCAATATTTAAAGCTCTCAGTGCTAAGAAAAGAGCATCAGTACCAGAGTTACAGCCTACACATTCAGTCACACCAGTATAATCGGCAAACTGTTGTTCAAAGTTTGCTACTATTGGACCGCCGATATAACGACCAGAAGATAGAACCTCCAAAACGGCTGCGCTGACTTCTGCTTCAATAATGCTGTATTGTTGCTTGATGTCAAAGGCTGGTATGGAATGTTTTACACTTTGAATCATGAGATTTATCTTAAGTTAAAAATAGATACCGACGTTAGATTTGCGCTTATTGAGTTTTGAATCAAAAACACGCGTGAAAGTCTTTTTCCCCAAAATCACGCCATTCAAGGGTTTTTACCTAGGTTTTTTATCAAAAAGGCTACCATTTGCTAGGGTGAAAGGAGATGGATATCCACCAAGAACTAATACCTTTAATTAAAGTTCCCAATGAGTCCTTTTAAAGCGAACAGGTGACAGGGAAAAATCTGTAACATAGAACCCTGTAACCTATACCTTGTAACCCATATACACAAGAGGTAGAAAACCCATGCAGGAGTTAATCAAGCTAGATTTCGTTGATTTGGCTTGTGCTGTTGGATTAATGGGCGCAGCCATAGCTTTATCGGCGTGGGAAAGAATAGGGCTGGAACTAAATTTAGCGATCGCAACAGGGAGAACCATCCTACAACTTGCTGTATTGGGGTATGTTTTAGAGTTCATCTTTGCTTTAGATAATCCTTGGGCAGTTTTGGCGATTTTATCAATCATGCTGACAATTTCGGCAATTGTCGCACGAAATCGCATTACTCAAAAAATACCGCAGATGTTGCCCTTAGTGTGGGGGTCAATTTTCCTCAGCACAGCCTTGACAATGGTTTATACCAATGTATTGATCATTCAACCAGACCGATGGTTTGAACCGCAGTATGTGATTCCTCTAGCAGGAATAGTGTTAGGTAATGCTATGAATGCTGCTGCGCTTGCTGGAGAACGTCTTGTCAGCACCATTAATGCTAGCCACTTGGAAATAGAAACCCACTTAAGCTTGGGGGCAACTCCTCAACAAGCAATTGTACAGTACCGTAAAGATGCTGTTCGCGCTGGATTGATTCCTACTCTGAATCAAATGATGGTCATAGGTATGGTGACGCTACCAGGAATCATCACCGGTCAGTTACTCAGTGGCGTTAATGCTCGCGAAGCTGCATCTTACCAAATTTTGATTATGTTCATGATTGCGTTTGCCAATTTGCTGACAACAGTGTTAGTCACTCGGGGAATAACTCGTCAATTTTTTAACTCCACTGCCCAATTGCTAAGATGACTTATTATTAATTAATTATTAATAATTACTAACACACCGAAATGCGCTTTTTTGAAACAAGGATGCTTTGCAATCTATCTTAACTATAGCAATCCTATTTGACTTGTGACAATTTTTTCGTGAATAAACCGCCAAGCCTGCCCCCGAGCAAAGCGTAGACGCCTGCAGGGCGGCTTCCCCGAGGGTAGGGACGCCAAGAGCGCCAAGAAAAGAGACTTTCAGGAACGCTCTTTGCGTGCCCGTGCCTCCTAACGGAGGAGCTAACGCGCTTCACGAAGGGGGCGCGTAGGCTTAGGGCTTATCATTTAGGACTAACAAATGGTACAAGTAAAGAAAAAAACATGGATGACGAATTATGAATGATTCGGTCAAGCAATGAATCAATTTGATAGAAATACTGTTCAATGTTGAACAAAAGAAAGTCTAAAAGACAAAGGATAAAAAATGAAATACTTCATCCTTTAGTTCAGACGTTCTACCTCAAATTTCATTCTTTGGGTGAGCTAAAATAGCTCTGTGTTTGTGTCATAATTAAGCTTTAGTATCTAGAAAAATTGTCATGTAAAATTTAAAATTGCTTAACTCAAGATTTTAAAAAAGCTAAATTATCTAAAAATAAGGGTGCTTTTGATGTTAGGTTGTATCAAGGTTTATTGACAAGGAGGGTTGAGAAGGGCAATACTAGCAAATTTACTGATGCAATTAATTGCGTCTTGTTTACTTGGAAAGAGTAAGTGTTTTGAGAAAAAATAAATTTCCCTTATAAACTGAATTAGTTAAAATTTATCAGGGAAAATAAGTATTTATAGGCAAAAAAAGCTTTATCCTGCAACTAGGGTGCAGCGTCAATGTTTTCGACAGCACCGCAGCAAAGAGCGAAATTGTGGCAAAAAAGGTGTGTGTCAATGGATTTATTAGAGTACCAAGTTAAGGAATGGTTGGCAAAAAAAGGTATTCCTGTATTGCCTTCGCAACGAATTGACCATCCCACGGATTTAAAACGTTTAAAAATTAGCTACCCGATTGTTCTGAAATCTCAGGTGCATGCGGGTGAAAGAGCAAAAGCGGGTGGAGTCAGGTTTGTAGAAACGACTATCGATGCGATCGCCGCTGCACAAAATATCTTTCATTTACCCATTTTGGGGGAATTGCCAGAAGTGTTACTGGCAGAAGCTAAGTATGACACTGAACAAGAATTTTATCTAGCTGTAGTTTTAGATACAGCAGTCTGCCGACCTGTACTTTTGGGTTGCACAGAAGCAGACGATATTGATTGGGAATCAGCCAGCGAGAAAATGCAGCACGTCGTCGTTGAACAGGAATTTTCCCCATTTTATGCTCGACGACTGGCGTTGAAAATGGGCTTGCAGGGTGAATTGATACAGTCTGTCAGCACTGTTATCGAAAAGATGTACCAGTTATTTGTAGAAAAAGACCTAGACTTGGTGGAAATTAATCCCTTGGGTGTGAGTTCTTCTGGTCAAGTTATGGCGCTCAATGGTAACATCAGCGTCAACGAACGGGCAATTGGGCGTCACTCAGATATGGCTGAAATGGCAACAAAAATCGTAAAGCGTTATACCAGTAGCGAGACAATCAGAAATTTGGGCGACTGGGATGTCGTAGAAATGCACGGGAAAATTGCCATTTTGGGTAATGGTGCTGGTTCGGTAATGGCAACTTTGGACTTAGTGGTTAATAGTGGTGGAAAGCCTGGTGTGTGTTTGAATTTGCGCCATGCGTCTGTTACCGAAACTTCACCAACCACCTTCAGGAGTCGCTTAGAAAAAGCTTTAAAAAACTTGACTACTGACAAAAGCATTCAAGTAATACTCATTAACTTCCTAGGTAGTATTTCTCAAGCTGGCGAAATCTCTGAAGTCATTGGTAACTTTGTGGAGAATAGCACTCTGGAAGTCAAACCATATATGGCAAGGTCTAATGGCAACAAAAACCGTCGAGAAAGCCATTTTCCGCGCTTAGTAGTCCGTCTTGCCGGTTCTGAGTTCGAGACAGCAAGGAAATACATCGCAACACTGAAAACCCCAACTGATGGGTCTATAGTGGTGGTAGAAAATTTGGATGAAGCGGTAGCAGAAGCAGTCCGTCTTGCTAAGTCCACAGCATACAACAGAAGGTTTTGACCAATTAACCTGTTATGAATTTGACACCAGACAGCAAAGTGTTACTCCAAGGCTTTTGTGAATATATCACAGCAACTCATGTTGCTCAAATGAAAGCTCAAGGCACAAATTTGGTAGGTGGGGTCGATCCTGGATGTGGTGGACAGCAAAGATACGGTTTGCCAGTATTCGACTTAGTAGAGGAAGTCGTGGGGCAATTCGGAGTTATTGATACGACAATCATCTGCGTACATCCGTACCAAGTCCTAGATGCAGCACTAGAAGCGATCGCATCTAATATCCGCCAAATCATCATAATCTCCCCTGGCGTGCCACCGTTGGATATGGTGGAATTACTTCGCGAAACCGAAGCAACCGAAACCCTGATAGTAGGACCAAATAGTCCTGGGATCATCGTACCAGGGAAAATTCTCTTGGGGACTCAACCCAGTGAATTTTACACGCCTGGTTCAGTAGGTATCCTCAGTCGCAGCACCACTCTCACCTACGAAATTGCTAGAGAATTAACCAATGCTGGCTTAGGACAGTCAATTAGTGTCAGCATTGGTAGTGATGCGATCGTTGGTTCTTCTTTTCTGCAATGGCTACAAATATTAGATGAAGATGAAGCCACAAAAGCAATTGTTTTAGTTGGTCAACCAGGTGGTGGTCGTGAAGAAGCCGCAGCGCGTTACATTGCGGAAGCAATTGATAAACCAGTCGTTGCTTATATTGCAGGAACACAAGCACCACCCGTTAAACATTGGCGTCAAACTGGAACTTTAGCGGCTGTCATAGGACGCGATCCTGATTTTGGCACAGCAAAAAGTAAATTAGCAGCTTTTTCTCAAGCAGAAGTTCCAGTCGCCGAACGTCCTTCTCAAATTCCAGAATTAGTCAAGAAAGCAATGAAATAGTCATTAGTCATTGTAGAGACGCGCCATGGCGCGTCTCTACATCTTCATTAGTCATTAGTGATTAGTGTAATAACTATTGACTCATTAGTGCTTTTGTCGCTGACTCTCCTGCAAGTCTCACCTGCTTTCTCAAGTGGAAGTTTAACAATACCAAAACACTGAACTCTGCCAACAAAGCCATAAAAATTGTTGGCGTCGAAGTGTACTCCAAACTTGCCCAAGGGAAAGTCGAAAACAGCCACACAATAGGGTATTTGGAAGGTTCGACATGAAGCATTCCTAAAATCAGTGGTGGCAAGAAAATTGCTGCACCAATAGTGCCAATTGCCCAGAAAGAACGCTTAATCGTTTTCATCAACAACATCTTCTGGGCCATCGTAGCGTAAATCATCATTAAGGTGATAAACAAAGCCACACCCAAGATGGCATTTAACCTACCAACATCGTTAATTAGCCAATTTAGGTTTCTGCTATGATGAACATTCAAAATAGGTGCCAGTAAAACCCAAATGACGAATGGAGTCGTTACCATCACAAGATGAATCACCATTGCTACTAATGGAGGGCTTTTTTCACCTAAAATTAAATCCAGCAACAAAGAATTTTTCCAAACACTTTGATGACCAGGAAGATTATGGTGTCGATACCTTGCCCAATCTTGTACTGTTTGACGGTGAGGCGAGAGAATTGCAATTAAACCAAACAACAGCACTAAGTTGAAGAAGACTAGCCAAATAAAATTTTGTTGTATTTGGTAATTCACATCATGAATAGAACAACTGAACTTGTATGGAGGGGTAGAGGGACAGTAGTTTTCTATATACTGTAGAGTAAATCCCCAAAGAATCACTTGGGAACAAGCGACCAGAAAATAACTTTGACCCTTGCTGAGGATGGTAGCGTTTGGGTTACGGAAACAACGCTTTAGTGCTTGCCAAATCCAGTAAGTCCACAAGCCATAATTCAACAAGTGTAAACCAATCAAACCGACAAGATTTGTTCCTATCGGCATATAAAAAAACTGCACTTTTTCTATCAGTTCAGAGTTATATCGCCTGAAAAACAGGTTTGGGAATAGATACTGCGTCATGTCAAATGGGCTTAACAGCCTAAACCAAGCAGTTGAATGGTTTAAAGATGAACCAGACAACGCTATTCGCATCGTCAGTATCAAAAATAATAGAACAGCACCACTACCCAACCAAGGCTGAAAACCACTGAACCCACGACAACATAAACCAAAAAGCAATGCAGCGCTGTAGAAGAAAATGCAGCCAGCAACCAGAACAGCCCAGAAGCTTAATATGTAACTTGTGGCAATATTAGCAGCACGTCCAGCAATGAAATGTAAAGGCGTTGCTGTGAAGATGAACAGGTAAATTAAGATGGGAACACCCAGCATTTTACCAGTCAAAATACTCGTTTCCAATTGGGGAGTGAGGCGAATAAAATTGAGCGTACCGCGCCGTTCTTCTGTCGCTAAGTTATTAATCAGCAAGTATGTGCCAGCAACTAACAGCGTGAAAATAAAAATCACACTTAGCGAGAGGAATATGTATTCCCAATGTTCCCGCCACCACGTTTGCATATCAAGTTGGTCTGTGGGACAGAAATTATTGGATAAATAACTCTCAAACTCAGAATTTTTTGCCTTTACTTGCGCGATTTGTGCTTGAAGTTCTTGTATTCTATCAGAGTTGAGTGGTTGAGTATTTCTATAACCATCTAATTGTCTGTGAAGGTCATTAGATTGTCGAAAAATCTGGCTTTGTTGCTGTTCGTAAAATGGACGCTGACGACAGTACTTGCCGACTAGTGAATGTGTTTCTCCAGGGAAATCTTGTAATTGATAAAGGAATAGTACCAGTTGACCAAGTAGTGATAAGACAACTGCAATTGCTACGTTAAAACCTTTGAGGCGTCCTTTCAGTTCTCGGAATAATTGAGGATTCCAATCACCTACTCGGTCTATTAAATGGTGTATCATCAGAAATTCTCCATACTACCACAAGAAATTAAAATTTCTGGCTTATAGCTAAAGTCGGTTAAAACAGACAAAAGTTCTCCGTTTTTTCAATTAACTTCCCTTGAAAATAAGGCAGCTATGCTGAAGGCAGAAGGAAGAACCAAAATCCTCCTTCTTTGTGAACTTTTGCTCATGGAGTAAGATTGCAAAAGCCAATTGGATGAAAATAAAACCACAGATTAACACATCTATAAGGTAGGTGTGCCTTTTTGCCTTGTCGGCTATGGCGGCTTTACTCTGGAAACACAAGCAGTGAATGTGTAGTCTATACCTAGATATCCTTACTTTTATCAAAAGTGTCACGCCATGCCAGTGATCACGATTCGGGAAGAAGGAAAAACCGAAACCGGATTTGAGGCAACTCTCAGATTTGCAGGGGAAGAATACTTTGTTACCATTACTGAGCCATTCACTACCAAGGAAGAAAAAGAACTGGAGTGGTATTTTGAAGAGTGGCTGGAGTTTCCCTTTAGTGATACTACTATAGCTCAGAGGGCAGCAGCAAGTATTAAAAAGTACGGAGAGAATTTATTTAACCAAGTTTTTACAGATAGAAGTGCCTACAGCGAATATCAGCAACTGCGGAAAGGGCAGAACCCGCTACAGATAGAAATTGTGGGTAAAACCCCGGAATTTCAAGCACTGCATTGGGAGGCGCTGTGGGAACCTGGTTTTCCGCGACCACTGGCGGTAGACTGTGTGATGGTACGCAAGAGTATTAAACGTGGGGCAAAGCAGGCGGATGTTCCACAGTCGCCAGTGATTAATTTGCTGGTGGTAACAGCGCGACCGAATGAAGAACAAGATGTTGGTTATCGTACCATTTCGCGACCACTGATTGAGGCGATTGAAAATAGTCAGTTGGCGGTAAACGTGGAGTTATTGCGTCCGGGTACTTATGAAGCACTCGCAAGACATTTGGAAGAAAAAGGCGCGGGATTTTATCACATCATCCATTTTGATGCCCACGGGGCGTTGATGAGATATCAGGAGATCCACAATGAGGCAACGGCAAAGCCCTATGCTTATCAGGTGAGATGGGGGCGTTATGATTTGCAACGGTACGACGGGGTGAAGGCGTTTCTGTTTTTGGAAGGGGAAACTAAGGGCAATGCTGATCCGGTGGAGGCGACGGAGTTGGCGAATCTGTTGACGGGTAAGGGAATTCCTGTGTGTCTTCTCAATGCTTGTCAGTCGGGGAAGCAGGTGAAGAACCCCACCCCCAGCCCCTCCCCGCCAGCGGGGAGGGGGGCACGTACTGCCGGGGACGTGGAGAATGATTACAGAGAGACTAGTCTGGGTAGTCAGTTGATGGCGGCGGGGATGCAGATGGTGGCGGCGATGGGGTATACCGTCACTGTGGATGCTGCTAAGCTGATGATGCAGCGGGTTTATACTAGTCTGTTTGATAACAAGGAAATCACCGAGGCGATACGGCTGGGTAGGCTGGAACTTTTTCATGACAAGAAGCGCAAAGCTTATTTCAACCAAGAAATTGATTTGGAAGATTGGTTGCTACCTGTGGTTTACAGTAATCAAGCGGTAAAGTTCAACCTGCGGGAGTTTACGCCACAAGAAGAAGAGCAATTTTGGCAATCTGAAGGTGAAAGGTATCACTTCACGCCGCCGGAATATGGATTTTTCGGGCGAGATTTGGAGATTCTGAAAATTGAAAAGTCGTTGTTGCGGCACAATATCTTGCTGTTGCAGGGAATGGGGGGAACAGGCAAAACGACTCTGCTGAGATATTTACGGCAATGGTGGCAGAGGACGGGTTTTGCAAAAGATGTATTTTATTTTGGCTATGACGAGAAGGCGTGGAATTTAGAGCAAATCATTTGGGAAATTGGCAACCAAATTTATGATAGGTTTGATAACTTCCATCGGATGGTGCCAGAAGCGAAAAAGCAAAAATTACTGAAAACACTCCGCGCTGAATCTTATATTTTGATTCTGGACAATTTAGAATCGGTGACTGGGCAACCGCTGGCAATTCAAAATACTCTACCAGAGGCGGAACGCAATCAAATTAAAGATTTTTTGACGCGGTTGGTAGGGGGAGAAACGCGGGTGATGCTGGGTTCCCGCAGTCGTGAAGATTGGTTACAAGCTTTGCAAATCTCTATCGAATTTAACGATCGCTACTCTTGTGCTCGCACCTACCACCACTTGGGATATGTAGCCCAAGAATTGCGCGAATTTGAAGAAGCAAGGCGCAATTACCAACAAGCTTTGCAAATCTCTATCGAATTTAACGATCGCTATTCTTGTGCTTGCACCTACCACCAGTTGGGATTCTTAGCCCAAGAATTGCGCGAATTTGAAGAGGCAAGGCACAATTACCAACAAGCTTTGCAAATCAAAATCGAATTTGGCGATCGCTATTCTTGTGCAAGCACCTACCACCAGTTGGGAATGGTAGCCCTAAAATTGCGCGAATTTGAAGAAGCAAGGCGCAATTACCAACAAGCTTTGCAAATCTCTATCGAATTTAACGATCGCTATTCTTGTGCTCGCACCTACGACCACTTGGGATGGGTAGCCCAAGAATTGCGCGAATTTAAGGAGGCAAGGCGCAATTACCAACAAGCTTTGCAAATCTATATCGAATTTGGCGATCGCTATTCTTGTGCAAGCACCTACCACCAGTTGGGAATGGTAGCCCAAGATTTGCGCGAATTTGAAGAAGCAAGGCGCAATTACCAACAAGCTTTGCAAATCGATATCAAATTTGGCGATCGCTATTCAAGTGCAAACACCTACCACGAGTTGGGAAGGCTAGCCCAAGCATTGCGCGAATTTGAAGAGGCAAGGCGCAATTACCAACAAGCTTTGCAAATCTATATCGAATTTGGCGATCGCTATTCGCAAGCGCTTACCTACCATTGTTTAGGAACACTGGCAGAAGCAGAGGAAAACTACGCAGAGGCGAGGGCTAATTTGCAAACAGCTTTGGAGCTTGTCCTAAGTAGCCGATAACCTAGACAAGCTTAGTCATCTACTGACAGCTATCCCCCGTATCTTCTATTAGTTCATCAACAAGTTTTCTTAGCCGTTCTTGCCAGTTGGGGACGGCTTTCAGCTTTTCTTTAACACCTTTCTTTACAGCAAAGCACACTGGTGACTTATCAAA
>Ga0209902_100254_pt1 | contig 80628 bp, 72 predicted proteins | sample FECB27metaG_FD_188304 | JGI IMG/M metagenome (GOLD analysis project Ga0209902, IMG submission 188304) | Cyanobacterial communities from the Joint Genome Institute, California, USA - FECB-27 (SPAdes) (version 2) | ecosystem: Environmental > Aquatic > Thermal springs > Hot (42-90C) > Microbial mats... | reverse complement strand
GTTTTCGCTAGCGCGGCCCGCTGGGTCCGGTCCACACGATGCGCTTTTCTAAGAAGGAGCATCGGATAAGCCCCAAAAGTGCAAGTCCACTTTTGGGTCCGATGCTCTAGCGCCTCCAACTTGTTGCTTTACACCAGAAGCGACTGCGCGCCGTCGATCCAGACCGGCGTGCCGGTGATATGGCGGGCGCGATCGGAAGCGAGGAAGAGCACGAGCTCCGCCACCTCTTCGCTCGTACCGGGCTCGTTGCCGGTGAGCGGAATCCGACCGGCGGGAAATTCAGCCGGCACCTCCGCCTCCTCCGTGTTGCGCTTGTCCGTGTTCTCCGTAATCTCGGTGTCGATCTTGCCTGGGCAGACCACGTTTACCCGGATCTTGTGTTTGGCGAGTTCCACGGCCAGCATCTGGGCCATCGCCACCTGGGCGGCCTTGGTGGCGGAATAGGCCGTCGCGCCCGCGCTCGTGAAGGTACGCGTGCCGTTGATGGACGCAGTGATGACGATCGAGCCGCCCGCTGCCTTCAGATGCGGAACCGCGTAGTGGATCGTGAGATAAGTGCCGCGCAGGTTCGTGTTGATGGTGCGGTCCCATTCTGCCGGCTGCAGTTCATCGATGGGCGCCCAGACGCCGTTGATGCCGGCATTGGCAAAGACGATGTCGAGGCGTCCGTAAGCCTGGACGAGATCGGCCACGGCCTTCTGCATCTGGTTTTCATCTGCTACGTCGGCGACGAGCGGAATGGCCTTGCCTCCGGCCTGCTCAATCTCTTGCGCGGTTTTGCGGATCTCGTCGTCCGTATGGCTGAGCACGCCGACCATCGAACCTTCACGCGCAAGGCGCAGAGCCGCCGCCTTGCCGATGCCGGACCCTGCGCCCGTGACGAGCGCGACCTTACCCTGAAGCTCCATGTGCCGTTCCTCCGGTGATGAATTGTCCTGTCCCTGAACCGGAGGAGCGTCAGCTTGTTCCAGCCTTTCAGGCGATGCCGACGCGCCGCCCCGCGGCATCGACCACCGGCTCGCCGTCTTCCTTGACGAACTCGCCCTGCTGCGCCGGCAGGATGTCGAGCACCGCTTCAGACGGGCGGCAGAGCCTGACGCCGAGGGGCGTGATCACGATGGGCCGGTTGATCAGGACCGGGTGCTCCATCATGGCATTGAGCAATTGATCGTCGGTGAGGGACGGATCGTCGAGCCCGAGTTCCTGGAACGGCGTTCCCTTCTCACGGATCACGTCGCGGACCCTCACACCCATGCGGTCGATGAGCTGGCGCAGGAGCAGGCGGGAGGGCGGGCTCTTGAGGTATTCGACGATGTGCGGCTCGATTCCCGCGTTGCGGATCATTGCAAGCGTGTTGCGGGAGGTGCCGCATTGGGGATTGTGGTAGATGATCACGTCCATGGCTTGATCCTAAGTCCTTGCGCAGCGCCGGCTTCGGGCCGATCACCATGGATGGCTAACGGGCGGATGAAAAGCGTTCAAGACCCCTGGAGGCTTCAGCCCTGGCAGGCTGCCCTGCCCTGCACCTGCAATCGCGCCAGCAGGCGCTGCGCGAGCGCATCATGGGCTGCCTGGCTTTCGACGCCGCTTAAGGACAACTCGAGCACCCACTCGCCGGAGAGCGGTACGATGAGAGTCTCTACCGTCATGCTCTGGGAGGCGCTCGGCAGGTTGGCGTCGATCCAGGTTGCGGACCAGCGCGCTGCCATCCCATGAGAGGACAGGGAGACCGATTGCGCCGGACGTCCGAGAAGCTCCTCGTAATCCTTCTGCAGGAAAGCCGCGTCGCGGCTCGCGAGATCGGGCTGCGGCATGTCGCGAAGCTCTCCGGCGGAGCGGAGGCCGATCCCGATTGCGATGTCAGAGTGGGCAGCCTTAAGCCCCTGAGCGGTGGAGCGCCATTCTTCCGGGAGCGAAAAGGAGAAGCAGAGGCCGGACGGAACAGCACCCTTCACCGAGGTCTGGCGGATCATGGGATCGAAGCGCACCCGAACAGGCTCACTGCTCATCGGTTGGTCGAGCGTCCCGTTCGCAGACTGCGCGCCGGAAGCAGCGAAGATCAGAACCAGGGTTGCGGCTTGAAATGCCCCTGCTCGCAAGGATTTGACGCTACGCACTCGATCCTCCCACTGGGACGGCCCCTCATCTTCATGGCAACGCGCGGGCACTGCTCCGGTTGCCTCAAGGGCCTGTGATCTTGAGTTACAGGAGATTGGCCCTACCTCGCTCAGGAACGATCATGAACCTGGAGAGACTTCATGCAGGCCTTCATACGCGCCTCGCTCATCGCCGCCTCCCTGCTTGCGGCAGGCCAGGCGACCGCTGCCACCTGCCGGGATCCCGCCGGTTTCGAGAAGTGGCTCGACGATATTGGGCAGGAAGCCGTCGCGCAGGGCATCTCGCCCCAGGCCGTCCGGCAGGGCCTGTCCGGCGTCACCTTCGATCAGAGCGTGATTAAGAAGGATCGCGGCCAGGGAGTGTTCAAGCAGAGCTTCGAGCAATTCGCCGGCCGCATGGTTTCCGCCGGCCGCCTCAAGGGCGGCTCCAACATGCTGCAGCGTCATGCGGGCACTCTCCAGCGCATCGAGCAGCGCTTCGGCGTGCCGGGTCCGGTGCTGGTGGCGATCTGGGGGCTTGAGACCGATTTCGGCGCCGTGCGCGGCAACCTGCCGGTGATCCGCTCGGTCGCGACGCTGGCCTATGATTGCCGCCGCTCCGACTTCTTCAAGGCTCACCTGTTTGATGCGCTCAGGATCGTCGACAAGGGCGACCTGTCTCCGGCCGAGATGCGCGGAGCCTGGGCGGGCGAGATGGGGCAGACCCAGTTCATGCCGTCGTCCTATGTCAAATACGCCGTCGACTTCGACGGCGATGGGCGCGCCGATCTCCTGCGCAGCCCGGCCGACGTGCTCGCCTCGACGGCCAATTATCTGCGCGGTCATGGCTGGGTGAAAGGCGCGGATTGGGAGCCGGGCACGCCCAACTTCGAAGCGATCCGCGCCTGGAACAAGTCGCAGGTCTACGCGAAGACCATCGCCTTCTATGCGAAGAAGCTCGCGGGCGAAGATACCTCGGCTTTCGCCAGCCAGTGACAATCTAAAAAGGGCGGGCCTCAAACCCGCCCTTCTTCATATGATCGATCGGCCTCGAGCGCAGGTCCGGTCCGGCGAGCGGGTTCAAGCATCCTAGAAGAACAACTCGCCCGCGCCCCAGGCGAGCAGTATGAAGATCACGAAGATCAGCAGGAAGATGCCGAACAACACCTTGGCGATGCTGCGCGCGCCTGAGGCGATTCCCGTGAAGCCCAGGGCGCCGGCCACGAGGGATACGACGAGAAAGATCAGAGCCCATTTGAGCATGTCGGCAACTCCTGCTGCTTACTGTCCAGCTTCTACCATAAGCGCTCAACCCTGATCGGGTTCCCAGGTGTTGATGGAAGCCGGGAGCCGCCTCCTAGATCACGACGGTGATCTTCTCTGCGGCCCGGGTTAGGGCCGTGTAGAGCCAGCGGCTGCGATGCTCGCGGAAGGCGAAGGATTCGTCGAAGAGCACAAGGTCGTCCCACTGGGATCCTTGAGCCTTGTGCACGGTCAACGCGTAGCCATAGGTGAACTCGTCCGATTCCTTACGCAGGACGAACGGCACCTCCTCCTCGGTGCCCTCGAAGAAAGCCTTGTGCACGGCCACTTCCACGGACCGGCGACGGGCGTCATCGTCGGGCAGCACGTCCATGCGAATGAAGTCGTTGCGGATGCCGCGCAGGGCCTGGATGCTCCAGGTGCCGCCGTTGAGCAGGCCCTTGGTCTTGTCGTTGCGCAGGCAGACCAGCTTCTCGCCGGCCGCCGGCATGGGATCGCGGTAGCCGTTCAACTCGCGCAGGCGGGTGTTGTAGAGGCGTCGCGTCTTGTTGAGGCCGACCAGCACCTGATCGGCCGCCATGACAGCCGTGGCATCGATCTCGCGGCGGCGGATGATGCGGCTCTCGCCATAGGTACCAGCTTCAAGACGACCACCCTCCCGAACCTGCATGGAGAGATGGATGATCGGGTTGTCCTTGGCCTGGCGATGCACCTCCGTGAGCATCACGTCGGGCTCGCCTTCCGTGAAGAAGCCGCCGCCCTTGACCGGCGGCAGCTGCGCCGGATCGCCAAGCACGAGAACCGGCTGACCGAAGGACAGGAGATCACGCCCCAGTTCCTCGTCCACCATGGAGCATTCATCGATAATGATGAGGTCCGCCTTTGAGGCCGGGCTCTGGCGGTTAAGCACGAATTGCGGGCCGTTCTCGTCCGACTCCCGCGACTTGTAGATCATCGAGTGGATCGTGGAGGCATCTGTGCAGCCCTTCGTGCGCAGCACGAGCGCCGCCTTGCCCGTATAGGCGCCGAAGGCCACCTCGCCGTCCACGTGCTCGGCAATGTGCTTGGCGAGCGTCGTCTTGCCGGTGCCGGCATAACCAAAGAGGCGAAACACCGGGCGATCGCCGCGGCGCAGCCACTCGGCGACGGCTTTCAGGGCGGCGTCCTGTTGCGGCGACCAAGTCATGCGGAGCGTGCCTCGCGGTGAAGGGAATAGAGAAGGCCCACGATGATGCAGAAGCTCCCGAGGAAGACATAAGGGTCGAGCGGTTCACCATAGAACTGCCACCCGACGAAGGCGATCAGCGGGATGCGCATGAAGTCCAGGGGCACGACCATCGTGGCATCTCCCTGACGGTAGGCGTTGGTCAGGCAGTAATGGGCGAGCAGGCCGCCGAGCGAGATGCCGATCAGAGGCAGCGCATGAGAAGACTGCACCTCAAGCCAGAAGGCGCGGCTCACCCCCGCGAGGTTCATGGGCAGCTGCAGCAGGTTCATGAAGAACAGGATCGAGAAGGTGCTCTCGGTCATCGTAAGACGCTTGGTCATGATCGCCACGAGCGCGAAGCTGAAGGCCACTCCGAGCATCAGGAAACTGGCTGGCTGCAAGGATTCCAGCCCTGGCCGTAGGATTACGAGAATGCCCACGAACCCGAGAACAACAGCCACGAGACGACCGCGTGTCATCGTCTCTTTCAGCAGCGGAATCGCCAGCAGCGCAACCCAGGCCGGCGTGGTAAATTCAAGCGCGAAGACGGTGGCCAACGGCAGAAGCGTGAGGCCAAAAGCCCACCCATCCGTGCCGGCGAAATGCAGGACGTTGCGCGCGAGATGCAGGCCGAAGCGCCGCGGCTTCAAACCTGGTCTGAGCTCCGGCCTGACGAGTGCAAGGGCGAGCAGGATCAGCACGCCGGCACCGTTGCGCACCGCCAACATCTCGAAGATCGAGAAGGCAGGCGCAAGTGCGCGCACGGCGATGGCGGTTGCCGAGAAGGCGAGGAGCGCGCCGCTCATCCAGAGGACGACGGCAAGGATGCTGCGTTGGGGCACGATGGACCGGACGATGTGAATGCCTCCTCCGCTTACCCCGCCGCTTCCGTCGCGTGAAGCCTTCATCGACACGAGACCTCCAGCGACCAAGGCGCGCATGAGCGATCGCCTTCAAGTCGGCAGACAACGCCCCGCGCGATGAGTCATCGAACATGATTCTCGACTCGAACCGTCACTTTCATGCCGAACCTCATGCCGAAGAGACGATTTTTTTCGCGTTGCGCCGGAGCATGGCATCGGGCTTGCGAAAAGCCCTGATCTTCCCTCTCCAAGTGAGGAGGATTGCATCGCGATGTTGAACGTTCTTGAAGATGTTCGAATACTCGGCCGGTCGATAAGATCAACTTCTGACATCATATAAGCATCTGAAGACAAACGATTTTCTCAACAGTATGCGACGACCTTCCGGGTTGACCGATCATCCCGTGTCTTCTCTGCAAGCGACTCTAACTCACTCATCCTGCACCCGATATTGAGTCTTGCATCGGCAAGTGAAGAGAGCAGCGTCAAGCAACATATCCACAGAAAAAGTGCGCGTTCTACTGTCTACACTTTCCGTTATTCGGAACCCCCTTGGTATAACGACGTTGCCTTGCAAGCGTGACGGTTGCACGCGAAGGCCCTTGAAGGAGGCGGCAATGCCGACAGATACCAAGAACCCGCTGACGATGCTGTTCACGGGTGACACCGGTGCGACCAGCACCAAGAAGTCCGCGAAGAAGAGCAGCTCTCGCAGCGGCTCGTCCAGCACCAAGAAGTCGGGCTCGAAGAGCTCGGGCGCCAAGAAGACGACGGCCAAGAAGACGGCTGCGAAGTCGACCTCGAAGTCGGCATCGAAGTCCTCGGCCAAGTCCGGCGCCAAGAAGTCCACGGCGAAGAAGACGGCTGCTAAGAAGACCACGGCCAAGAAGACCGCTGCCAAGAAAACCTCGGCAAAGTCTTCCACCAAGTCTGCGGCCAAGAAGACCGCGGCCAAGAAGACGACCGCTCGGAAGACAGCTGCTAAGAAGACGACTGCCAAGAAGGCCAGCTCGTCGGCTTCGCGCAAGTCCTCGTCGGCTCGCTCCGGCGCATCGCGCTCTTCGGCCAAGAAAACGGCTTCGCGCAGCTCCAGCCGCGGCGCGGTGAAGTCCTCGTCCCGCAGCTCGGCGTCCAAGTCGCGCAGCAGCTCCAAGTCGGCGCCCAAGCGCGCTGCCGCTGCTTCGAGCCGGACCTCGTCCACGAAGAAGTCGGGCAAGGTCGCCAAGCGTTCGTCCAGCTCCCGTTCGTCGAGCTCCCGCAAGAGCCCGTCGAAGTCCAGGCGCTAAGACGCCCATGCGGCACGCGCCGCGATAGGCTTCCCTGTCGTCAGGCGCGTGCGCATAAAAAATCGCCCGGTGAAAACCGGGCGATTTCTTTTGTCCGCGTTGGAGAGGCTTACCGGCCCGTGCTCATCGGGTCGCTGGCACCCCAGTAAGGGGTTGCGTTATAGTAGCGGTGGACGTGCTCCTCCCATTCCCGGTCGTAGGAAGCATCGTGCCCTTCCGCACTGCGCCGGGGAGCGCCGCGCAGCTGATCCTCGTTGAGGTTCAACTCGTAGGCATCGAGCTCCGTGTTGTACTTCAGGACGCCCCAGGGAAGCGTGTAGTATTCCTCGCCGAGCCCCATGAAGCCGCCGAAGCTCATGACCGCATAGGCCACTTTGCCGGACCGCTTCTCGATCATCACGCGCTCGATCGTCCCGATCTTCTCACCGTCCGAGCGGCGGACGGGCGTTCCCTCGACCTTGTCGCTGGCGATCAGGCTCTGGGTTTCGCGAACGTCACCGCTCTGTGCCGTCGTCTGCATCATCTCGCTCCTTCGTGTGTGAGATCCTAAGGCAACGCTCGGGTTGAAAACCCGGTTCCGTGCCCCTCTTCTCCAAGCTTTCCAAGGCTTTGCTCTCAGCTGAAGCGCTGCCGTAGGAACCCCCTCACTGCCCTCACGTTGATCAACGCTTTCCACAACGCTGAGGATATGAGGGAGATTGCCATGGCGGTTCGCCAGAAGCCGGTTGAGGAGCAGGTCATCGTCATCACTGGCGCATCCAGCGGCATCGGACTTGCAACAGCACACCTGTTCGCCGAGCGCGGTGCCAGAGGCCTTGTCCTCGTGGCCCGCAACGAAGAGGCCCTGCGCAAGATCGCCGATGAGCTCAGCCATGGGCGCACCCGTGCCGTTGCGGTGGCGGCGGATGTCAGTAAACGGAAGGATCTGGAGCGCGTGGCGCGCACGGCCATCGACACCTTCGGCGGCTTTGACACCTGGGTGAACGACGCGGCGGTTGCTTTGTATGGCAACCTCAACGAAATCCCCATGGAGGATCAGCGGCAGCTCTTCGACGTGAATTACTGGGGGGTGGTCAACGGCTCCATGATCGCAGCCGACCACATGCGTCGCCGCGGCGGCACCATCATCAATGTGGGCAGCGTCCTGTCCGAGCGGGCCATGATCCTGCAGACCCAGTACTCCGCCTCCAAGCATGCGGTTAAGGCCTTCACCGACGGCCTGCGCATGGAGCTGGAGAACCAGGGCGCTCCGGTCGCCGTGACGCTGATCAAGCCCTCTTCCATCGACACGCCTTATGTCGAACATGCCCGCAACTATCTCGATCACAACAATGCCGTTCCTCCGCCGGCCTACGATCCGCATCTTGTGGGCAAGGCGATTATGTTCGCGGCTGAGCATCAGCGGCGTGAGATCACCGTCGGGTTCGGCGGCTGGGTCATCGGCGCCATGGGCAAGGTGGCTCCGCGCCTGATGGACAAAGCCATGGAATGGACCGGCTACGGGTCTCAGACGACCGATCAGCCGGAACGTCCCGGCATGCGCGACAACCTCTATCAGGCTCGTGATGATGGCGACATGTACTCGTCCCTGCCCGGCGAGCCACGCAAGACGAGCTTCCTGCTCGAGGCGCAGCTTCATCCCTTCGTCACGGCGGCGGTTCTGGCCGGTGTCGCCGCCGGCATCGCGGCGCTGTTCATCCCATCTCTGGGCGGCGGACAGCGCCGGCGCCAGGCCAAGCGCCCGACGCCGCGCTACCAGCCCACCATGCGGCGCACCGGCAACGGTCACGACAAGCGCACGCTCGGCCCTGGCCATGTGAGCCAGCGCGGCCCCTACGAGGGCCGCCCGCAGCCGCGGCACTAACGACATAGAAGGGCCGGACCTCACATCCGGCCCTTCTTCTTGAAGAGCGACAAGATGGCCGCCGCCGACACGTTCCGAAGTGAAGAGTTGCGGGTTAGCCTTCGTGCATGAATCCGATTCGCTTCTCCGCCATCGCGCTTGCCTTCCTCATCAGCGGCTCTGCCGCTGCGCAGGACAAGGGCACCTTGAACCCGAAGCCCTTAGCTCCGCTCGCCAATCCGGATGATCCGAAGCTGGCTGCCAAGGAGCTCTTCGGCCGCCGCACCACACCGGCTGATCTGCGGCCGCGCTCCATCGGCGGCTATGCCCGCGGCTGCGTTGCGGGCGCCGAGGCTATTCCGGTCGACGGGGAGAACTGGCAGGTCATGCGCCTGTCCCGCAACCGCAACTGGGGGCATCCGCAGCTGATCGATTTCCTGCAGAGGTTCGCCACGCGGCTTCCCTCCGTCAACGGATGGCCGGGGCTGCTGGTGGGCGATATCTCGCAGCCGCGCGGCGGGCCCATGATCACGGGCCACGCCTCGCACCAGATAGGCCTCGATGCGGATGTCTGGCTCACCCCTATGCCCAACCGCCGCCTGAGCCGGGTTGAGCGGGAGGAGATGTCAGCCACCAACATGGTGCGCGACGACTGGCTCGACGTGGATCCCGCTCGCTGGACGCCTCAGCACACCGCCCTCATCCGCGCTGCCGCGCAGGAACGGGGCGTTGCCCGGATCTTCGTGAACCCCGCCATCAAGAAGGCGCTCTGCCGCGAGGCAGGCGCGGACCGCGGGTGGTTGGCCAAAGTGCGGCCGATGTGGGGCCACAACTATCACTTCCACATCCGCCTCGCCTGCCCGGCCGGCAATCCCGGGTGCTCGGACCAAGATCCGCCCCCAGGTGGCGACGGCTGCGGAGCGGAGCTCGCGGGCTGGTTCACGCCCCAGATGCTGAACCCGAAGCCGGGCAAGCCCCGCCCGCCCCTGACCATGGCGCAGCTGCCGAACGAGTGCCGGAGCGTTCTCGCGGCGCCTGACGGGCCATAAATAAAAAGAGAGCGGCTCGCCCCTGCCGGAAGCGAACCGCTCTCTTGCGTCTTGATGATGATGGCGCGGCTTACTCGGCTGCGACACCCACGCCGACCGGGCAGGACACGCCGGTGCCGCCCAGGCCGCAATAGCCGTTGGGGTTCTTGGCCAGGTATTGCTGGTGATAGTCCTCGGCGAAGTAGAACAAGCCTGCATCCAGGATCTCGGTCGTGATAGGCCCATAGCCCTTGGCTGCAAGCGCTTGGGCATAGGCAGCCTTGGAGGCCTCGGCGGTCCTGCGCTGGTCCTCGTTGAACACGTAGATCCCGGAGCGGTACTGGGTGCCGACATCGTTGCCCTGGCGCATGCCCTGGGTCGGGTCGTGGTTTTCCCAGAAGGTCTTCAGCAGGGCGTCGTAGGAGATCACCTTCGGATCGAAGACCACCAGCACCACCTCGTTGTGCCCGGTGAGGCCTGAACAGACCTCCTCGTAGGTCGGGTTCGGCGTGATGCCGGCGGCATAGCCCGCAGCGGTGATCCAGATACCGTCGCCCATCTGCCAGAACTTGCGCTCCGCGCCCCAGAAGCAGCCGAGACCGAATACAGCCTTCTCCATGCCATCGGGATAGGGTGGCAGTAGCGGACGCCCGTTGATGAAATGCCGCTCGGCAGTTGGGATGGCACTGGACCGGCCCGGCAGGGCCTCGGCGGCTTGCGGCAGGTGGGTGGGTTTGCGGAAGCTGAACATGGGGGATCCCTCGCGTGACCCCGCTTATGTAATCATCGCCCTGTTCTGATGGGAGGGGCCGCCTGCCTCACCTTGCCGTGAAAGGCTTTAGCGCTCGGCCAGATAGCCAATGGGCTCAAGAGGCTTCTGGCCCAGCCACAGCAGGAACGCGCCGATGATAAATCCGGTGACCGAGGCGGGCAGCTGGAGACCGTAGGTGGCAATCGGCTCCCACAGCCACGGAGAGCTGCGTTGCGCTATGCCTCCCTCCAGCCCAGTCATGCCTCCTGGGAAGAGAATGCCCGCCACTTTCCCGAGGGGGGCGAACGATACAGCATTGTTGACGATGGAGCGTGTTCCATCGATCACCAACCCGACAAATCCTGCTGCGATCAGCAGAAGGCCAAGGCTACGCGCTAAGAACTTCAAGGGAGGGTACCTCTCCAAACAGAGGGGAGATTATCTAGTCTGTTTTGTCGCAATGGCAAAGGCGATTCTGGATGATTTGTCACAAGTTCGGTCTTGCCTTTTGCTCACTTTTAGCGATACACGGGCGCTCCGCAGATGAAGCGGAGAACCTGACCTGCCTGCCGGATGGTGGGCTAAGGGTTCCTGAGCCGAGTAGGCTCACGCTGGAGGGGTGGCCGAGTGGTTGAAGGCGCACGCCTGGAAAGTGTGTATACGGGAAACCGTATCGCGGGTTCGAATCCCGCTCCCTCCGCCATTATTGACCGTTAAAGCATTGACGATCATCGAACTGCGCCATTGCTCTTTGGACGCAGCCCTCAAAATGCTCCACATTTCTAGCGGATTAATTGCGCCCCCCGATGGGCCGAATGGCTCCCGCTATCGCGACATCACCCGACAGGTGTGGACGACGCTCTCGATCAACGTGGCACGGCCCGCGTTGAGAGTCCTGATCGGCTGCCCCCCCTCCAGTTGAAGGTCCTGCAGGCCGGCGGTGCTGAGGATTACAAGATGTCAGCAGCCTCAGAAAAATAAACTTGCAAAGATATATTATTACGATTGGGAGCTGGACTATATCCAAATCTCGCTGCTTCTGCCGGGGAAGCGAGACAGAGGATCTTATCCCATGCACCTGTCCAATTTCGGCGATCCCTTGAACACGTCCGTGGGTCAAACCGTCCGGCTCGATAACGGGGACGCCGTCCTGACAGGTGGTGCTCCCAGCTACATGTACCTCTCCTCGATCCTGCATAGTTTTCCCGGTGCGACGGCTCGATTTGGCATCGACACCGTGGGAACCGGCGTAACGCTGTCGGACCAAACCAATCCCGGCAGCAAGATCATGGTCGATGGCGAGGAGATTGCCACGATCGGCGACTGGGGCGTCTCTTTCGAGCTCAGCTTCAACGCGGGAGTCACCGCCACGCAAGTTCAGAAGCTGTTGCTCACCCTGACCTATACGGCCACTTACAGGGACGGCTCCCTGGCCGCGAGCGACGATGTCATGCTGATCATGTTATCCGATATCACCGGGCAGGAAGTTGTGGTGAACAGCAAGATCACCATCACTCCCTCCGACAGCCTAGTTCTCACGAACGACGTCGACAATCTCGTCGGCGGGGACGGCAGTGACGTCTTCCTGGCCACCACTGCGGCCGTCGGCCCAGGTGATGCCATCGACGGTGGAGCCGGAACGGACACATTCCGCTTGAGCGAATCCGGCCTTTACGACCTTCAGACCCTCACCATGAATAGCATCGAGGTGCTGCAGGGAACGGCCGGCAACGATCGCATCATCCTACGCACTGATCAGCTGGCCGGACTCCAGCGCATCGATCTCGCTCAGAGCGATCAGTGGGGCGACCGCCTCTTCATTGCCGGTACGGACGTGGATCTCAGGAACAAGGAGATCATCGGTGTCGAGTTCATTCAGCTCCAGACCGAGGGTGCGGTGGTCACGGTGGACAACAAGGCCACTGCCCTTCAGGTCTGGGGCCAGGCGGCTTCCAACGACCGGCTCGTTCTCACGAGCGCGACGCTGAGCGACGCCGAGCGGCAGCGCCTCTACGACCAGGGCATCGATACCATCACCGATGGCGCCGGCCGCACCACAACCAACAAGGCGCCGCAACTGTCCAATGTCGACGGCGACCAGATCCGCCTGCGGGCCGGCGGCACGGTGCTGATCGACGTAGGCGCGAACGCTCTCCTGACCGATGACGACGCGGTGGTGGACAGCCTGACGCTCACCAGCATCGCCGGCCTGCCGGGCCATTTCGGTCTGCGCACGGAAGCCGGCAAGATCGAGCTGCCGGATGGCCTCACAGATCAGGGCCGGGTCAGGGTGGACGGGATCGAGATCGGACGGCTGTTCCCCTTCGCCGACGCCCTCGAGTTCCAGTTCAACGATCAGGCGAGCCCTGCCCTGGTACAGAAGCTGATCAGGGCGCTGACCTACACCAGCGATGCCGCCGATCCGAACAGCACGGGTTCCGATCTCATCGAGATCCAGGTAGTCGATAAAGGCGGACGCTTCGCCGAAGCGCATGTGAGCGTGACGGTGACACCGGAGGCGAGCCTGGCGCCGACAAACCTCACCCTAAGCGGCCAGAGCACGGCCGAACTCTCCACCGCAGGAATGGTAGTCGGCACCCTCTCGGCCTTCGATCCGGAGGGTGACGCCCTTGTCTATACCCTTCTGAACGACGCGGGCGGGCGCTTGCGGCTTGAGGGTGCCACGCTCGTGGTGGCGAATGGGACCGCACTCGATTTCGAGCAGGCCCGCGCCCACGAGGTGAACGTTCGCGTCACGGACGCAACCGGCCTCACCCAGGTCAAGACATTCACGATCACAGTCACTGACAAGGAGGCCGAATCCACCTCCGGCTCCGCCTTCAACGATCTGATTGTCGGCGGCGGCGGCAGGGATAGCCTGAGCGGCGGCACAGGAGCCGACACCCTACGGGGCCAGGGCGGCAACGACTCTCTCAATGGCGGGGCCGGCAAGGACACCCTGGCGGGCGGCAGCGGCCAGGACCGCTTCGTGTTCAACACCAAACCCGACAAAGCCACCAACGTGGACCGCATTCTCGACTTCCGCTCGAAAGACGACGTGTTCCACATCGACAATGCGATCTTCACCAAGGTAGGGGCGAACGGCAAGCTGAAGGCCGATGCTTTCCATCTCGGAAAGGTGGCGCATGACGCCTCAGACCGCATCATCTACGACAAGGTGACCGGCAATCTCTACTACGACCGGGACGGAAGCGGCGGTACGGCACAGATCAAGATCGCAATCCTCGCCAACAAGGCAACAGTCGTCCTGAGCGATTTCCATGTGATCTAGATGGTGCCCCTGGCGAACAAAGCCGCTGTCGTCCAGACTGATCTCGACACGATCTGGATCGGCAGTACGAGGACGGTGATCAGCAGTTACTTCAATATGATCCCCCACGCGGGCCAGGCCGTGGGGACGAGGGCTTAGGCGCCCTTGGTGACCATCGGATGGATTAGAGCGCTTCCTGCTCCAACAGTATTGGAGCAGGTCATGAAGCAGTTGGGTCTGTCCCTCACCGAACTGGCGGCGATCTTCGAATTTCTATTCCCCTGCGATGAGCATGTTGTGAATCGGCTTACTCCCTCGGTAGGGATACACGGGACGGCAGTGAGGCAGTGATAGCCGATGGGGCCTCTCGCAGAGGCACGCGGCGGTTGGGTCATGACAAGATCCTGAGCCCTTACCGGCAGGATCAAGGCTCGGCTGCCATTGCACGGACATTCGGGTGGTCGCGTATGCAGATCTATCGTGCGATGAGCCTACTGCTCCAAACTCCAGCTTAGTTTTCAAAGCTTCCAGAACCGTGGGAGCACATTTTTGGCATCTACGGGCGGTCAGACAGGATAGCCCACGCGACAAGCATGAGAACAATGGCAGGACCGGTCTTCACAAGGGCTCCAAGCGGCTCGATCCAGAGCTGCGGCGTTAGAATGGCCGCACCGGCCATGTAGAAGAGCGATACGCCAATCCCTGCAATCAGGCCTACCTTGCAAGTTCGCCGCAAGGCAATCAGGAGCCCCACGCCAATATCAGCAAGGCTGCTGACAATCGTAACTCCCGTAGCAAGAGGATAAGGGAAATCTGCAAGGAGGAGGATGTCTCGTGCCGGATCGAAGGCAACCGTCAGCGCTATCAGACCTGAAATCAGCCAGAAGGCAACAAGGGATGCGATGATCAACCCCTTGAGAAGATAAAGGCGGGCGAATCATTGCTCCTGAATGGTTACCGGCGCGAGCGTTGTCCTCAGGTTGCGGGCGCTAAGTCCCGTTGCCGAAGACCATGCGCTTGGATCGCCAACGACGCCCCGGCGCAGTTCCGCAAGAGCAGTGCTCCGGATTGGAGGCTGCCAACCAAGGCACGAGGCGAGATCACCTGCATTGGCTCCCATGTCCATCAACCATGACGGCAGGGTCCACCTTGGCTTCGGCCCACCCATATGACGGCGAAAGCTTACAAGCACCTCGCCAAGGGTGCCGTGCTCAGCCTCAAGGACATCCCACGTTGCCACCCACTGTCGATGGCCCGCTACCCATCGGCGAGCGACGAAATCGACAGTGTCTGCAATGTCTGCAAGAGCCGTTGCCGCAAACGGCACTCGGAGCTCTTGAGCAGGAAGGGCCACAGGAAGAGCAACCAACGCCCTCACCAGAGCACTGCCGCCATACGCTGCTGGCGCGACAACAAAGCCAGGTCTCAGGATCACGTAGGGTTTCTCTGCTGCGCAGATCAGCGCCTCGGCTGCACGTTTGGTGCGGCTGAAATCGGTCTTGTCCTCACAGGGTGCTCCCGGAATCGAGATTTGAATCAGGAGAGCCGATCGTGGCAGAGCTGGAAGGAGCCTCTCCACGAACCCACGATGAACTTCCTCAGTCTTCCCATGAGGGTCATTCTGAAGGGCTCCAATCGCATTCAGGACGATGTCGGGTTTTGTCTCCTCAATGAGCCGGGATAGCTCATCAATGGAAAGATCCACAAGAGGGATCTCAATTGTCGAAGGATCCAGCGCAGCCCTTTGCGCCCTCGTGAAACGACGCGCAGCTCCGGTGACACGGAAGCCACGGTGCAGGAGTTCAACGGCTACCCCATGGCCGATCAGGCCGCTGGCTCCCAACACTAGGATACGTGGCAGAGTCTCGCTCATGGCGGTCACCATACAGGTTTCGCAATCATCAGCCATATGATCAGCATCACAGCTCCGAAGCCGGGAAAGCCGAAGGCGAACCAGATTCGGAACAAGCGGTGGTAGCCATCCGGCAGCTCTTTCCCAGCCCGTGCTGCCGCTATCGCCAGATCCCGCATCCGCATCTGGATCCAGACCACCGGCAGCCAAAACGCCCCTGCTAAGAGGTAAAGGATAAGGGAGGCGAGCAGCCAATCCTCGCCGAGCGAAATGCCAAGTTCGAGAGCAAGCAGTGCTCCTGTCACGGGTTGGGCGAGCACGGCGATTGCAGTGAAGAGCATATCCGCGACAACCACAACGCCAGCAGTCCTCGCCACAAAAGCCGGCTCATTGGTCCGATGTGCCATGAGCATGAAGAATGCGATGCCCGCCCCCGTGCCCAAGATGGCAGTAGCACCAATGACATGAAGATACTTGAGCACGAGATACCTCATGCCTGTCTCTCCGGCAGGATAAAGCGGTGGCGTTGGTTAAGATCGGGTCGCCCGCAGGTGTCTGTCCGACCAAAGAGCTTATAACGGTTACGGGCAATGCAATCATAGAGCTTATCTCGCACAGGCAGTGGGATCAGGCGGGCAAATCGAAGGAGAAACGGGAAGCTTGCAAGATGCCCTGCCACAGCAAGAGCAGCATCGGACTTCGCTAGCGCCTGACCGTTCTCGATGAACAGGAATGTCTGCGGATCATCCAGATCGATACCGTGGCGAAGTGCAATGGTCTGTCCTTCTTGGGATGAGATTGCGACGAACCGAATGCGCGGCTCACGTTCGTGGGTAAGAGTGAAGCGAATGGCCCAGGAGCATAGGGCACAATGGCTGTCGAAGAGCCAAATGGGTGCTTCCGAATCCTGCGATGCTGTCAAGACTGGCGCTTTCCGAAGGGCAAAGCAGAAGGCATCCCCTGTCAAATTCTGTTAAGGCACTTTCTAAATATAGAGAGGTAGATACCTTGAATACTAAAAGCCTACTGCTCTAAAGCAAGTTATCATTCTCACATAGAGCCAACATCACTTCATTGAGTGCTCAGCATACTTTACTAACTGTATACTGAGCACTCATAGCGCGGCTAAGATCGTCAAGGCCTTTGCAGAGGAAATGCCCCATGTGCATGACCTTAGCATGTATCCAGATCAGGTTTCCAGCTTGAGAGCACTTAGAATACAAAGTCCAAACCATTCCAGGCCTTGAGCTTCCGAACGATTTCCGCCGCGATCGTACCGCGGTCTGAGTGCCCTGTGCCCGCGTCTTCGTCCCTTTGAACCCAACTGAGCCAATCTCCGCCTTGATCCATACCCATGGCGTAAATGCCCACTCCCGTCCATTTCATTACTCCCGGGCGATCAATGAAGCCGATGAAGGTGGTATAGGTACGCCCCTCTTCCGTTCTGGCCTTGTCGAACGTAATGCCTTCAGCAAAGTTGAGCCTCTGACCACCGTATTCGCGCGATTTCCAAATCTGTGTATCCCATCCCTCCTTGCCGAGATCCTTCTCCTCGATGACCCAATAGGCGTCATCGTACAGGGTCTCCGTCCAGTACGCCTTCTCGTCACCGCCGATAATTTTACCTTTGATCGAGATCGTGTCCCAAGACTTTCGCTCATAATCGACCTTGTCGAGCGTGTAGGTTTTGTTGTGGTTGATGGTCTTGTGATAGACGACGCTCTTATCGTGGTACTTCTTATCCTGGTAATCCCAATCTTCATTCGCGAGGTCCCATTTTTCCTCACGAACCAAAGTTGTTCCTTTGTAGTACTTGTCATTCAGTTGATCGGCGAAGTTGGCTCCCCGCCATTCCTGCACACGGTGTGTCCATTCGTCTCCCGTAGGCTCGAAGATCTCCACGATCTTCCTGTTGCCGTAGATCGTCTCGATCTTTGTGGTTTGGCCACTTTCACTTGTCGTGATCTTCCTGGCCCAGGGGTGTTCGTCAGCAAGATCCCACTCGTACACGGTTTTTGTGTTACCCTCGACGAAGTGTTGATAGTAGTACACGCCTTCGCTGAGATACCGGGTTTCGATTTCGTCCCAGGCAGTGTTGGTCCAATCGCGGTAGGTATATGCCGTTCCTGCAAACTGATCTCTCTGCCAGATCCTAGTATCGCCTCGATAGGCCGTCTCCTGCCACTCAAACGTTCGTTTGGCGCTGTAATCCCATGTTGTGATCGTATGTGTGCCGTTATCGAACGACATATCCCTCCGTATCGGATCCAGCTTGTGGTTCAATTGCAGCTCGTAGGACGTCCAGTTCTCACCGCTGTAATCCCAACCACGCTTTATGGTGCGCTCCTGCTCCGGCGTCGCGCCATAGTAGAGGTAGCTCTCGAACGTCTTGTTATTGCTGGCGTCACGATGCTCCTCGAAGGACTTCCACTCCCACCCGGGCTGTTGGGCGGCATTCACTCCCCCGCTGTAGTTGAGACCATCCTTGGTATAATCCGTGCCCTTGATGATCCTTGACCCGTTGTCATAGCGGGTATCCTCGATCAGTGCCCGCTTGGCCTCATCGAGTTCCTTGACGACCGTATTCCAAGTGGCTCCACCCCGATCCCATTGGCGCTCGATGAAATCGACGACGCTCAGCTTGCCTTCATCAATGGTATCGAACTGCCGAGACGCAAGCCCTTGGTTGTAGTCCACTTGGCTGTTGTAGGTGGTCTCGCGATCATGCCAGTCCTCATTGGCCCGATCCCATTGCCAGAACGTGAAGCTGCCGTTGTCGTTCTCGTAGACCTGGCTTACCAGTTCCGCATTGGCATCAAAGGTCTGCGTGTAGGACTTCCAGACCTCACCCCGGCCGTTCGCGCTCACGTCCCAGGCACGCGCCACGCGCGTGCCGTCCGGCCTGAACACCGTCTCACTCATCAACGTTCCAGCGATATTGCGGCGCTGGATGAACGCTTCAATTTGCGTGGGATCCTCGGCGTTGGGCCGCCAGCCGATGCGGCTTTTGGAGCCGTCGCTGTTCTCGACATTGTAGGCAATGTCGGCATCGACTTGAGTCATGTAGTTCAATTGCGCCACGGTGAGGAGGACACCGCCGCTGAACTTGAAGAGTTCGACATCGGCGAGATCCGTGCCGTCCGGCGAGTTAGCCCGCATATCTACAATGGAGAAGCGGCCCAAAGCCGTGTTGAAGCGGATGACGTAGTCGCTTTGGGTGCCGGTGAGGACGATGGTATCAGTCCCGGCGCCGCCGTCGATGCAGTCCACGTCAGGCCCACCAACCAATATATCGTTGCCTTCACGGCCGAAAAGTTGATCGCTTCCGCCGCCGCCATCCAGGGTGTCGTTGCCGAGTCCGCCGGAGAGCATGTCGTCGCCTGCGCCGCCGTTCAGGCTATCGTGCCCGGTATCACCGTTAAGCACGTCATGGCCGAGACCGCCCAGCAGTGTATCGTGGCCCTCGCCGCCCCAGAGCTTGTCAGCATGGGAACCGCCGTCGAGGCTGTCATTGCCACTGTCGCCATAGAGCTGATCGTCCTGATCACCGCCAGATAGAGTGTCGTTTTCACTACCGCCAGAGAGATAATCAGAGTCCAATTCTCCGTTCAGGGTGTCGGCACCCTCATTGCCTTTCAGGAGATCGTCACCCTCATTCCCGTGTAGAAGGTCGTTGTCACCCCCACCGACGAGCGCATCATTGCCCGTGCCGCCCTGCAAAGTGTCGCTGCCGGAGGCTCCCAGAAGCGCGTCGTTGCCGCTACCACCGTTGAGAGCGTCCTGGCCTTCGCCGCCGTCGAGATCGTCTTCACCGTCGCCGCCGGAGAGCACGTCGTCGCCTGCCTCGCCGCGCAACTGATCATTGCCCGTGCCGCCATCGAGCGTGTCGCGGCCCATGCCAGCTTCAAGAGTGTCATGATCGGCCCCGCCAAGCAGGTGGTCATTGTCCTCTCCACCGATCAGGCGGTCATCGCCCGCTTCACCGTAAAGAACATCCGCTCCAGCGCTGCCGACGAGCCAATCCCGATCCGCTCCGCCCAGGAGAGTGTCGTTACCATCGCCGCCCTGAAGCTCGTCGCGTCCGTCCTCGCCCTCCAAACGGTCGTTGTCGCTCTCGCCGAACAAGAGGTCGTCACCGGTGCCGCCAACCAAGCTGTCGTTGCCGCTGCCGCCGCGAAGCTCATCGATAGCGTCTCCACCCTTCAGAGTGTCGTCACCTGCCTCACCGTTGAGATAGTCGCGACCATCCTCCCCATCGAGCAGGTCGTTGCCAGATCCGCCCACGAGATCGTCGTAACCGTCGCCGCCGTAGAGCGCATCGTCCCCCGCGCCGCCCTTGAGGGTATCGTCACCGTCACCACCCTGGAGATCATCGTTGTCGGCTTCGCCGGAGAGAAGATCATTGCCGACCCCGCCCACCAGGCTGTCGGCGCCGTCCTGTCCGTATAACTGATCCGAACCGCGTCCACCTTCCAAGGTGTCATTCCCACCACCACCATAGAGATCGTCGTTTCCGTCTTCGCCTTTCAGAACAGATACTTCGGCGCCGCCCCGGTAGATGTTATCCTGAGCGTTTCCTTCCATGCTCCAGTAGGTCAGAACAGCCTTCGTGTTGAACTTCATGTCCGAGATTTGGTTCTTCGTCCAAACCTCGGAACGAATCGTGCGCCCACCAGCGGTCGTGTGGAGCAGCGACTTCATCTTACCTGAAGCATCATAATGAGCGACCAGGCGCGTTTCGTTCTTTTGTTCGAGAAAAGCGGCATCGTACCCCGACTTCTCGAGGCTCATTGCTTTTGCTCGATTTCCTGTACCGGAGAAAACCGCCTTACTCGTGCCGTCGCCGGGTTGAATCTCAACCTTATCGTCAGAGACTTTGATTGAGGCGTTTTTAGTCCCAATCGTCAAACCGACATCGGCAACGGTGATTTTCTTTCCCTTTGTTGTCGTGGCCGTTGCCGTTCCATAGATGCGTGAGTCGTCGGAATATCTCTTACCGGCGCCATTATGCGTAAGAGGAATCGACGTAAGCCCGAGGCTGCTGAGTGTCTTCAACTCGCTCGGGTCCGTGACCGCGTCACCATCCGCATCGACCCAGACCTTGAACTTGCCGAAATCATTGTCGGCTGCAGAGAGCTTCTTGTCCTTGTTGGTGTCGAACACCTCACGCAAGGCCCACATGTCGCGTGAGGCGATATAGGACCACTGCGAGAAGACGAACTCGCTCGCACGGTTAACGGTGTTGGAGTCGTCCGCATCGAAAACGAGGAAGCCATCGCCGGAGCCGATCCAGGCCGTGTGACCAACGGCCCCGTCGCCGTTATAGTCGAAGTAAGTCTTTGACTTGTTCAGCGGGACGATCTCGATTCCATCTCCATCAAGGTCGAGGACGATAGGCACTCCAACGCCAGCAGGTGGCCCTTCATCGTCATCATTGATCGAAGCAGGTGTGTCTTTTGTTCCATTAGGATCTATATCGCTTGGCCTATCGCTTTGACCCGGCATGTCTCCGTCATCACGGCCATAACCGACGCTGCCACCTCCATTGGGAGTGTCCTTTTGGCCTGGCATGTCTCGGTCGTCGTGACCATAGCCACCTTGGCTTCCACCTCCACCGAGTGTGCCGCCGGGACCTGGCCTATCGCCCTCGTCACGGCCGCCATAACCAGTGCCACCGCCCCCGCCTGCGGTAGAACCGCGACCACCCGAGCCGCCGCCTCCACCGCCCCCACCTTGGTTGCCACCATTATCGGAAGCGGACTGAGACCCACCCCCATGTGATGGGTTTCCCCCATATCCCGAACTATCGCCTGGCTCGTTTCCTTGGCTGCCCTGGCCGCCTGAACTGCCGCCGGACGAGCCGCCGGACGAGCCACCGTTCCTCGGCCCAGGTAGATTGGAGCCGGGATCAGATGATTGGCCACGAGGCCCTTCCTTCAAGGCGTTCTCAGCCTGTGCTGCTGCATTAGAAGCAGCAGCACCCGCCTTGAGAGCAGCCTTCGCAGCATCAGCGGCACTGACCTCACGCCCTCCGAATGCAGTAGAAGGGTCCGATGACTTCAGTGCACCATCAAGATGTTGCGTCTGCTGATTAGGAGAGGGTGGTTGAATGCCAGAGTCAGAAGATGGTCCTTTATAGGTCGGGGGCGTTTCATGGTGACGAGGACTTACACGAGGATCTTTGAACTCATTTCTTACGAGCAGACCCTTCTCCAAAGCGTCTTTTACAAGGTCATCTATCTGATCACGTGTGTAGCCGTTTTTGAGCGCGTGAGAAGCAATGGCTCGTCCAACTTCATTATTATAGAGATCCCGCTGCACATCCCGCATTTTGTTTAGAAATTGAGTTTCTGTTATGGTTCCGGCCTGAAGCTCCTTTGCCATTTTCAGAGCATCGTTTAATTCTCTGAAGTATCCCAATTGCGCTGCAAATGCTTCGGGATAATCGTAAGCAAGTAGTGCACTCACGTAAGCATGGAAGTAGGCATTCTTTGCCAAATCATTTTCACGAATATTATTTTCAATACCATGAATACGAGAAGTTGTCTCAGCTTCTTTATCATAAGGGCTAAGAAATTCCTTGGCTTCTTCCTCGGCCCAGCCTTGGATGTCTTTGATCTTGTCCTCGACCCAATCTTTTAACGCATCAACAACATCAGCCATAATACCCTCCGCAACTCATTTTTCTGGGGTCAGGATCATACCAACAGGCGACTCCTGGAGAGAGAACCCATCTATGGATTCTCTCGTATAACAACTTGTGCCGTTCTGCTGCTCTACATAGAAGTCTGACGTTAATACTTCTATTACTCTACATTTTTTTCTCCAAATTATACTGATCGCTTGGAGCCCGTAATCTCGAAATTTACTATATGATCCTGAGCACGCAGGAAAATCTTTGCCGAGTTCATATTTGATATCACTGACAGGATGTTGGTACTCACCACTGAAGCAAATAGCTTCCCAGTTCGAAGGGAAGAGTTTTCTGAAATCGACACGTTTGTTGTTCTTGATGAAGGCAATGACGTCTTTGTCTTGAGGCAAGTCATCTTGCGATGCTTGAGCGAGGAGGAGAAGCGAGACCGCAGAACCTATTTCACCGTCTGTTGCCTTGGCTCCGATACGAAAGCTCTCCTGTGCCGAAGCATCTCCGTTTGTACAAAGCGCGCAGAGCACCACGCCGAGTACGAGCTGTGCGACAGAGACCTTGGAACGTAAAACCGCGAACATTCCTGCCCTCCTAAATCACGAAGAAGTCCTTGGCGCTGAGCGCCAGCTTCTTCGATAGCACGGCTAACTTTACCGCAGCACTCTTGCCCGTTCTGTCAGGATCGTAGGACAGCACACCCGTCTTGGTGTTGTAGATCACCCGGTCATCGGCATCGTGCGCCTTGGCCCCCTTCCAGAACATCTTCGCGTTCAGCTTGGCCGGATGATCGAGCGAGCCCTTGAGCCCAAGTTTCTTAAACACCTTGTTGTCGAGATAGATGCTGTCGTCCTTGACCTTAAAGTCGGCGATCCGGTCAACATTCGTTCTCGCGCTCGGCTGGGTGTCGAAGACAAAGATATCCTTGCCCTTGTCACCAGACAGCCGGTCGTGACTTTCCCTGCCGTAGAGAACGTCGTCCCCTAGCCCGCCGGTCAGCGTGTCCCGGCCACGCCCACCGATCAGCGTATCGTTGCCGTCAGAGCTGGTAGGCGTGCTCCCGGGATTGATCACATACTCGTCCCGCACATCCTCGATGTCGATGACGAAGGTTTGGCGGACGGTGACGTTCCCAGGTCCGGAAGCCAGCACAACAATCGTATGCGATTTTTGGTTCTCGAAATCGAGACCCGCTCCACTTGCGACGACGAGCTTGTCGCCATCGATGGCGAACCGCCCCCCGGCGCTGTCCAGCAGCTTGTAGGTGAAGGCATCGCCCACACCCGAAGCTTTGGCCGTCAGCAGGCCGATCAGCTTGCCGCCTTGTGACAGCTCCGGCACAGAGGCATGGCTCAGGGTCAATTGAGGCGCATCCACTTTGACAATCTGATCAATCGTCACCGTGGATGTCGATTTGCGTCCTCCGTAATCCGTCAACGTGATCACGATGTGCTGCTGGGTGCTCGTCTCAGGCACGACATCAGCCATCGTGTAGGTCAGAGACCGCAGGAGTTCCTGCACACGATCTGGCGATGCGTTGTTGTTGAAGATGACGCTGATTCCGCCATCGCTTGCATCCCAGAGCATGCCGATATCGATACCCTCGACCCTGATGGTGCTGCCCGATGCATAGCCGCCGTCGAGCGTGACGGATCCGGTCACGTCGATGCCCATACGCCCGGGTGCCGCCTGTCCGAGAGGTGCGTTCACCTTGAGCAAGGCCACAAACTCATCGTCGTCCGACACGACGACGTTGCGTCCCATGTCCACGAAAACGCGCTGACCGGCCTTGGCCTCGAACCGATCACCATTCAAGCCCCGCGTTACGGGCGCCACGTTCGTGTGCGTGCCATTTGCATCGACGATGGTGTCGATGCCCCGTTGGTGCAGCAGCTTGAGCTGAGAGGCCGAGAGGGCAACATTGCTGGCAACAAGCCGGTCGTTCTGGCTTTCACCGCCGGAAACCAGCAGCGCTGTCGCTACGTCAGCCACCATAATGACGGCATTGTTGGTCTTGAGGGAGAGCTGATCGATCCCGATCAGGGTTATGTTGCGGAAATCGAAGGCATCACCGTGGAGAACGACCTCATCCCAATGAATGGCTGCTTGAGCCCCGCCATCGAGCGTGGTCACCCCGAGAAGCAGTTCCTGATCAAGGATGATCGTATCGTGTCCTTCAGATCCACGAACAATCTCGATGCTCTTGAAGACATCGGCGAGCCTTAAATCGAAAGTGCTGCCGCCATCCAACTGAAGCGTATCCTCGCCTCCCGCACCATCGAACACGCCACCTGCGAGAGCGTCCGCAGCGACTGTGAATATGTCGTTACCGTCACTGCCCGCCAGTGATCTGAGGGCGAGCGAGGCTTGTTGTTCATTAATGTTTTTAATCATGACGTTAGGTTAACTAATTGAAACTAATCTTACGTAATGACGGACGATAATCCTTCAATTAAACGTTGTAAAGTAACTTTGTTATAAGTGCCTAAGATAGCAGGTGTCGCTGTCGGTTAGTACTCTTCGCACGACATCCGAGGCATTACCCGGAAAGTAAAATCCGGGTCTGCGGGCTCAATGGTGGCATATTGTATAGGGGGCAATTTTAGCTGATCGCCCCTGCGCCGGCTGCAATCAGTTTGCGGGTATCGGTCACGCTCGCGTGGGACGCGGCCGCAAGGAGGCGGACGTCGTTGGGGAGCGTTACAAGATCGAAGCCCCAGGCCACCGCCTTCGCAGCATAGGCTGGTCCACCACAGTGGAGAGCCGCACGGATGCCGGATCGATGCGCCGCGTCCAGGATCTTGCGGATTGCGTCGATCATCTCCGGCTCCTCCCGATCGAAGCCGAAAGGGTATTTCCGCCCACTCAGACCGAGCGTGAGATCCGACGGGCCGATATAGACCCCATCCAAGCCAGGAGTCGCAACGATCTCATCGAGATTGTTGAAGCCTTCCGCCGTTTCGATCATGGCGAAGCAGAGAACATTGTCATCGGCCTCCGCACCGTAGTTCGGGCCGGCCGAGAACACGGCTCGGGTCGGGCCGAAGCTGCGCGTTCCTGCCGGCGGATAGCGCATATACGATACGAGTTCGGCTGCCTGCGCGCCCGTGTTGATCATGGGGCAAATGACCCCGCAGGCTCCGGCGTCGAGCACTTTCATGATCGCCGCGGGATCAAGCCATGGAACGCGAACAAGGGGCGCAACTTCACTGGCTCGCATCGCCTGCAGCATGCCGAGCGCGACCTGATAGTCGATGAGCCCATGCTGAAGATCGATGGTGATGGAGTCGTATCCCTGCTCCGCCAGGACCTCGGCGGTGAACGCATTCGGAATCGAGAGCCAGCCATTCAACACCGGCTTCTTGTCCGCCCAGAGCGCCTTGATCCTGTTCGCTTGCATCTCGCCTCCGATCGCCCGCCTACTCACTGCCATTCGTTTATGGCACTTAAGGTGAGTTTCCTTATCCTAGCGGCCGTTTGCTCTGCGCCAAGCCGCGAAGTCGACGTTTGTCTGCTCGTCAGTCGCCGGATAGAGGCCGAGAATCGAGCGCCCTTTCAGAACCTCCTCGGTCACGAAATCTTCGAACGCCGTCATCTCGGTGGTCTCGTCCGCAATCTCATCGGCCAGGTGAGCCGGGATTACGACCACGCCTTCGGCATCGCCGACGATCACATCGCCAGGAAAGACCGGCGCATCGCCGCAGCCGATCGGCACGTTGATGTCGATGGCCTGATGCAGGGTCAGGTTGGTCGGTGCAGAAGGACGGTTGTGATAGGCCGGGATGCCGAGGTTCTCGATTTCGGGCGTATCGCGGAAGCCGCCGTCCGTGACCACGCCTGCCACACCGCGTACCATCAGGCGCGAAATCAGAATTGAGCCGGCTGAGGCCGCACGCGGATTCTTGCGGCTGTCCATCACGAGAACCGCGCCGGGAGGACAGATCTCGACGGCTTTGCGCTGCGGGTGCTCTCGGTCACGGAAGACGCTCAGCTGGTTCAGGTCCTCACGGGCCGGCATGTAGCGCAGGGTGAAGGCCTCGCCCACCATCGGGCCCGCATCGCGGTTGATGCGGTGGACATCCTGGATCCACTGGTTGCGCAGGCCCCGCTTGTAGAGCGCCGTCATCAGCGTCGGGGTCGCAACTTTTTTCAGCTTCTCGCGGGTCTCGGACTTCAGGCCAGTCATTGGTTCATCTCCTGGAACTAGAAAATATCAGGCTCGACTACAGGCGCGCCGTGGCTCGTCTCGAGGAAATCAAAATCGCAGCCTTCATGCGCCTGGCGAATGTGCTTGGTAAACATCCAGCCATAGCCGCGCTCGAAACGCGGCTTGGGCTCGGGAAGCAGGGCGCGCCTCACCTCAAGCTCCTCATCCGAGACGTCGAGCGTGATGCGGCGAGCCGGAATATCGACGGTGATGATGTCACCGGTGCGGACGAGGGCCAGCGGCCCGCCCACATGCGCCTCCGGCGACACGTGAAGGATGCAGGCGCCATAGCTTGTGCCGCTCATGCGGGCGTCCGACAGGCGCAGCATGTCGCGCACGCCCTGCTTCACGAGCTTCTTCGGGATCGGCAGCATGCCCCATTCCGGCATGCCGGGACCGCCCTGCGGGCCTGCATTGCGCAGGACCAGAATATGATCGGCCGTCACATCGAGATCATCGTCGTCGACGCCAGCTTTCATGGAGGGGTAATCGTCGAAGACAAGAGCCGGTCCCGAATGCCGGCGCAGATGCGGCTCGCAGGCGCTCGGCTTCATCACGCAGCCGTCCGGCGCGAGATTGCCCTTGAGCACGGCGAGTGCGCCTTCCTCGTAGATGGCATTCTCAACCGTGCGGATGACATCGTCGTTGTAGACCTCCGCGCGAGCAATGTTCTCGCCCAGCGTCTTGCCCGTCACTGTGAGACAATCGAGATGCAGATGCCCGCGGATGCGCGTCATGAGGGCCGGCAGACCCCCGGCGAAGTAGAAGTCCTCCATTAGATAAGCCGCACCGCTCGGACGGACGTTCGCGATCACCGGGACCTTGCGGCTGGCGATCTCAAAGTCATCAAGGCCGATGTCATGACCGGCCCGGCGCGCCATGGCAATGAGATGGATCACGGCATTCGTGGAGCACCCCATGGCCATGGCGACCGCGATGGCGTTCTCATAAGCGTGCCGGGTCTGGATCTTACTCGGCGTGAGGTCCTCCCACACCATCTCGACAGCACGACGCCCTGCCTCCGCGCACATGCGGATGTGGTTGACGTCGGCGGCTGGGATGGAGGAGGCGCCCGGCAGCGTCATGCCGATGGACTCGGCAATCGCCGTCATGGTGCTGGCGGTTCCCATGGTCATGCAGTGCCCGTGGCTGCGGGCGATGCCGCCCTCAACCTCCACCCAATCTTCCTTGGTGATGTTCCCGGCCCGGCGCTCGTCCCAATATTTCCAGGCATCGGAGCCGGAGCCCAGGGTTTTGCCCTTCCAATTGCCGCGCAGCATGGGGCCGGCCGGGATGTAGATCGACGGCAGGTTGGCGCTCGTCGCGCCCAGCAGCAGGCCGGGTGTGGTCTTGTCGCAGCCGCCCATGAGCACGACACCGTCGACCGGATGGGAGCGGATGAGCTCCTCCGTGTCCATGGCGAGCATGTTGCGGTAGAGCATGGTTGTCGGCTTGACGAAGTTCTCCGAGAGCGAAATCGCAGGCAGCTCGATGGGAAAGCCGCCGGCCTGGAACACGCCGCGCTTCACATCCTCGACACGCTGCTTGAAATGGGCGTGGCAGGGATTGATGTCCGACCAGGTATTGATGATGGCGATGACCGGGCGGCTGACCCAATCCTCGGGGGCATAGCCCATCTGCATGATGCGGGAGCGGTGGCCGAAACCACGCAGGTCGTCGGGAGCGAACCATCGTGCGCTACGGAGGTCTTCCGGCTTTTTCGTCTTGGCTGTCATGGGATTCACGTCATGCCTGTGATGTCGGTTTATTTGGAACGGATGAGGAGGAGGCTCAGCCTTCCTCCTGGAAGGCTTCTTCACGTTTCTGGCGAACAGCCGGAGCGAGCACCGTGGCAAGGAGAATGAGCGCCAGGATGAGCATCGTCGCGCTGATCGGACGGCTCAGGAACACCATGGCGTCACCCTTGGAGATCAGCATGGCCCTGCGCAGATGCTCCTCCATCATCGGACCAAGGATGAAGCCGAGCAGCATGGGGGCTGGCTCGCAATCGAGCTTGCGGAAGATGTACCCGAGAAACCCGAAGATCGCCATCAGGTAGACGTCGAAGGTTGCATTGTTGAGGCTGAACACACCGATGGCGCAGAAGACCAGGATGGCCGGGTAGAGGAAGTGGTACGGCACCGAGATCATCCGCACCCACAGGCCGATCAGCGGCAGGTTGAGCACGAGAAGGAACAGGTTGCCGATCCACATGGAGACGATAAGTCCCCAGAACAGCACCGGCTGCTCGGTCATCACCGAGGGACCGGGTTGAATACCCTGCATGATCATCGCGCCAATCATGAGGGCCATGACAGGGTTGGACGGAATGCCAAGCGTCAGCATCGGAATGAAAGAGGTTTGCGCACCGGCGTTGTTGGCACTCTCCGGACCTGCAACGCCCTCGATGGCACCTTTGCCGAACTGCTCTGGAGTTTTCGAGACTTTTTTCTCCAAAGTATAGGCCGCGAAGGAGGCGAGCATGGCACCGCCGCCTGGGAGAATGCCGAGCATGGATCCCAGAACCGTGCCACGCAGCACAGGCGCAACTATTCGCTTCAGGTCTTCTCTCGTGGGCATCAGGCCCGTCACGCTCTTCAGCATGGCCGTACGCGTCGACTCGTTCTCAAGATTGCCGATGATCTCCCCGAGTCCGAACACGCCCATGGCGACAACAACGAAGTTGATGCCGTCGGCGATCTGCGGGAAACCGAAGGTGTAACGGGTCGTGCCTGAATTTACGTCGGTGCCGATCAGACCCAGAATGAGGCCCAGGATAATCATGCCGAAAGCGTGCAGCAGCGATCCATGCGCCAGTACGACCGAGGCAACGAGGCCGAGAACCATGAGTGAGAAGTACTCGGCGGGGCCGAACTGCAAGGCGAGATCAGCCAGCGGAGGGGCAAAGACAGCCAGAAGCACCGTCGCGACGGTGCCGGCGAAGAAGGAGCCGATGGCAGCCGTCGCCAGCGCTTTGCCCGCCTTGCCCTGACGGGCCATCTGATAGCCGTCGAGCGCCGTGACGACGCTGGACGACTCGCCCGGCAGATTGACCAGGATCGCGGTCGTCGAGCCGCCATACTGCGCACCATAATAGATTCCGGCCAGCATGATCAGAGCCGAGACCGGGGGCAGACCGAAGGTGACGGGCAGCAGCATGGCGATTGTCGCGGTCGGCCCGAGGCCAGGCAGCACGCCGATTGCCGTCCCCAGGAGCACACCGACCATGCAGTAGGCGAGGTTCCAGAAGGTCAGCGCCGTTTCAAGGCCGAGCCACAGATTGGACATCGTTTCCATTGCTCAACCCCTACTCACCGAACCAAGAACCGACGAGCGGCAGCGGCACGCCGAGAGCCTTGACGAAAACGAGGGCGCAGAATGCCACCAGAAGAATCAGGCCAATTACCGCCTTAGGATCCAGACGGAAATGCTGGCTCGCGAAGGCGTTCGTGAGAATGAGAATCGTCAAGGCAAGGATGAGCCCCGCAGTTGGGAGCAGCAATCCGAAGAGAGTCGTTGAGCCGACGACGAGCGCCAGTGGTTTCCAAGCAATGGTGCCAACGGCTTCACCGTCTCGAGCGAAGGCGCGTGCCGCGGAGAGCATGCCGAGCAGCATGAGGATGATGCTGAGAATGGTGGGGAAATAGCCTGCGCCCATGCGACCCGCCGTACCCATCGGATACCCGCGGCCAATCCAGAAGGCGGCTGCGCCGAAGGCGATGTAGAGAACACCAGCCAAAAAATCTTTCTTCTGGAGCACGTGTGACATCACGAGCGTCCTCCCGGTGCAATGAAAGTGAGCGGCCCCGCCATCACCTGAGTGGGCACAATGGGCGTATCAGCGCCAAGAGATTGGCCATGCTCACTGCAATTCGAAAAGATTGCGAGTGCGGGGCAGCCGGTAAGGCTGCCCCGCCAGGGGTGCCTTATTGGTCAGCCGTGATTTTGCCGGTCTCGACGACGGTCTTCCAGCGGCTGATTTCCTGTTTCAGGAAGTCGGAGAATTGGCCGCTCGTATTGGCAACGACCTCGAAACCGATGTCGTTGAACTTGCCCTTCACCTCGGGCGAGTTCAATGCGGAGGTCAGCGACTGCTCGAGCATACCCTTCACATCGGCCGGAAGGCCCTTCGGAGCTGCGACGGCTTGCCAGGAATAGACCTCGACACCGTCGACGCCTGCTTCCTTCATGGTCGGCGCATCCGGGAAGGCGGGGCTCCGCTTCTCCGCCGTGACGGCCAGGAGCTTCAGCTTGCCGGCCTTGATGTGGTTCGATACGGCGCCAAGATTCTGGAACGACACGTCGGCGTGGCCACCGATGAGATCGGTGATGGCCGGAGCGCCACCCTTATAGGGTACATGGACACCGGTGGTGCCGGTCTTCTGCCAGAACAGGGCTGCGGTCAGATGGTCGGACGAGCCTGCGCCGGACGAGGCGAACGTCACCTTTTCAGGATTCTTCTTGAGATGCTCGACGAGTTCCTTGACGTTGCTGGCTGGGAAGTTGGGGTTGGCCACGAGAACGTTCGGGGTGCGCACGGCCACTGTCAGCAGGTCGAAATCCTTGTTCGGGTCGTAGGGCAGGCTCTTATAGAGAGCTGGGTTGATGGCGTAGACGCCGATCGAGCCGACAATCAGGGTGTAACCGTCAGCCTTCGCCTTTGCGACCTGTCCTGCTCCGAGGGAGCCGTTCGCGCCGGGCTTGTTCTCCACCACGATGGGCTGCCCAAGGCTCTCCTGCATTTTCTGGGTGGTCACGCGAGCCGTGGTGTCGGACGCCCCGCCTGCCGGGAACGGCACAACAACTGTCACGGGCTTTTCCGGATATCCGGCGGCTAACGCGGGTGCAGAGATCGCGATTCCAAGAACCACGAGGGGTAACAATTTCAGCGCCTTCATGCGCTTCCTCCTATGTTTCAGGCGTCTGGCGGCCACCCGTCTCTGCGGGTTTTCGGCTGGGTGTTCCCATGAGGAACTCCACGACTAAAACGCTAATGCATTAGTCTTTCAACTTGTATTCTGATATACCTTTCTGATGTAAAAATCGCTCAGGGATCAATGGTTGAGACCGCGGAAGGATGGGAAAAATGGATACCTTAACGGCGACCTCGTTGCGGCCCCGGGATAGGTCGCGCCATGCGGCGCCTCAAGTTTTCGAGCATCTCAGAGAGGCCATTCTCTCCCTCGCTCTTGTCCCAGGAGCGGTGCTGAACCGCCCTACCCTTCAGAAGGAATTCGGTCTTAGTTCAACGCCCATTCGAGATGCCCTCCTGAAACTCCAGGAGGAAAGCTTGGTGGAGATCTTTCCCCAGCACGCAACAGTGGTCAGCCCGATTGACCTGACGCTTGCTCACCAGGCGCATTTCCTGCGTCGTTCTCTGGAACTCGAGATCGTCAGGAGCTTGGCGCTCACGCCTGACCAACGTTTAATCGCTAGGCTCCACGGCTTCTTGGCTCAGCAGCAGGCCCTGATGGAAGCCGAGGACTTCGAAGCCTTCTCAATGGCCGATCAGGCATTCCACCAGCATCTCTATGAAGCCGCCAAGATGCACGACTTATGGTTGCTCGTACGCAGTCGCAGCGGCCACATCGATCGGCTGAGGCGACTGCATCTCCCTACCCCAGGCAAGGCTCAAAATATCGTTCATCATCACAGACTGATCGTGCAGGCCATCGCTGATGCAAAGCCCGACAGAGCACAGCATCATCTGCGAGAGCATCTCTCCGGGACTCTGGCTCACGTCGATGAGATCAAGGCCAAGTATCCTGGATACATCAGATCCTAGAATTCAGCTGCATCTCAAAAACCATGCCAATCCGCAATCGGTAATTTGATCGCTGCTGCAACGGCTCGTGCCCTGGCGGCTAGATACTAGGAAACGATCGCGGTCGAACGGCCGCATTGCCGCGGCATCGGGGATCTCCTCGTGCGAAGCTGCAACTAAACTCGAGTCAGATCGTAATGATATGCAGATCCTCCAAAACTGCATCTTAAAAACTTGCATGAATCATAGTTCGCATTCTTCAGGCAATGAGATGAATACGCGCTGGACCTCGCATATGTTGGGCAGCGTCGTCTGGGACATGCGCATGCGACATATCTCGAATTCTGAACTCATGTCATGGCGAAACGCTCAGGCTGCAAAGAGACCTGAGCCAAGCTCACACTCCGATGCGTCATTTGGTAGCGAACCTTCCAGAGTTGTCCTGCTCGCGCATTCGGCACACTTCAGTTGTGAAAGCGTAACAGTATAAGAATTTTGAAGCATACAAACAAAAACATGCTGAATTGCTCGCGACATAGATAACCGAGCGGGCGCACAAGACTGATCAAAATGCGTCCTTCCCTTTCGACACCCGCAAGTCTTGAAGGCTGCTTAGACTCTGGAGTCGATTAAAGAGTACCTCTTGGGGGGTAGACAACCCAAAAATTCCTCTAGAACTATTTAGCAAGCGCAAGGGCGCTGACAGGCAGGCGCACGCTTTGCCTGAGGGAAAAATTGTAGCTGCAGAACGGCACGGCCGAAATCTGTGCACAGTCGTGAGAGGAACCCTTCAATGCCGAATCCCAGCCAAACTAGCGATCAATGGTGGGTCAACGATCAGACGCCGGATAACCCTTTCGGCAAGAGCGAGGACTATGAGTCCTTCCTCAATTATCTTGGCGCACTGCGCCGCAGCCTGACACCAGAGATCGCTGCTGGAACGCTGAGGATCAACCTCTACGATCTCAACGACCATCCTGATTACAAGGCTGCTGCAATCGGCGCCTTAGAGATGTGGTCCTCTGTCACCCCTCTGAAATTCGAGATCGTTGACGACGCGCCATTCAATAGCGCAACCGATTGGATGGAGGTTGTCAGCCCCGAACTCGGTGAGGAGGATGATGGCAGCGCCTATTCGAGCAATCGTTATGTCAGCATCGGCCAGCGGTTCCACGATACGGAACCCAACAAAACAGACATCGGCGGTTACGTCTTCGATTCCTTCATCCATGAATTTGGTCATGAATTCGGCCTGAACCATCCCGGGCTTTATAATTACAGTGGTCCCGGCGGCGTTCAGATCAACTATCTCAACAATGCAACCTGGACTTATGATCGCCAGCAATACAGCGTCATGTCCTATTTTGATGGGATCGATGTCGGTGAGACCACCCGTTGGTCCGCAGCAACGCCGCTGATGGCTGATATTGAGGCAATCATTCGCCGCTATTTCTCAACAGTCGACGCGAATGGCGTGCGCACCTATCAGCAAATCGACCTCAACACGGGCGACAATGTCTACGGCTTCGGCAGTACGCAGTATGGCTACAAGCTGACCTCCTCGGGCATGCAGCACGACATCGGATTCGTGATCCATGATACAGGCGGCACCGACACGATCGATTTCTCCGGCTCGACGGCAGGCACGATCCTTGACTTGCGCGCGGGTCAGTTTTCCAGCGTCAATGGTCACAGCAACAACGTGTCGATCTTCGCCGGACACAACGCTGATGGGACCGACTACTACATCGAGAGCGGTATCGGCAGCAGGCATGATGACATCCTGATCGGCAACGATGGCGCCAACACTCTGGATGGCCGCGGCGGCGCTGATCGCATGGCAGGCAATGGCGGCGACGACATCTATTTCGTCGACTCGATGGACGACATAGTTCGGGAGGAGCTCAACGGGGGCAATGACACGGTCATCCTCCTGGCCAGGAACTTGAAGATTAGGAAGATCGCGAACGTCGAAAACATCATCTACGCCGATGTGTCGGCGGTCCAGCTTGGTGGCGGCAGCGAGCCCGCGCCCATCGTCGGCGACAACACGATGACCAGCATCATCTTCGGCGACGGTGGAAACAATACGCTCGACGGTGGGGCCGGCGACGACACGGTCTTCGGCCAAGCAGGTGATGACCTGATCATCGGCGGCCGCGATTCGCTCGCCAGCCGCGACATCAACAACACGATCGATGTTGAAGACCTCGAAGACCAGACCGAAAGCGATGATGGCAACGACGCGCTTTACGGCGGCGGCGGCAACGACATCATTCTTGGCGGCCAGGGCAACGACATCCTCGACGGCGGCGACGGCAACGATACGCTGAGCGGCCAGGACGGAATCGATGTATTCCGGGGTGGTGCCGGCGTCGACACAGTCGATTACAGCAAGGAAAGCCCTTTCCAGCTGCTCGTCAATCTGGCTACGAATGTCGCTAACGGCGGCACCGGGTCGGGTGATACTTTCTACAGCATCGAAAACCTGATTGGTTCCGATGATCGCATCGACCGCTTCATCGGTACATCCGCTGCAAATCATTTCTGGGGCCGAGGCGGCGGGGATTATTTCAACGGCGGCGGCGGCAATGACATCCTGGATGGCGGCAATGACGGCGACATCCTCTATGGCGAGGCCGGCAACGACACGATCATCGGCGGCGCCGGGCAGGATTATCTGGATGGTGGATCGGGCACTGACACAGTCGTCTACACGGACAGCTCCGGCGGCGTGACGATCAACCTCGCCACTGGAATAACCAATGGCGGCGACGCTGATGGTCCAGTACAGATCGTCGGCCGAGGCACAACGATCCGGCACGATATCATCGCCGGCTTTGAGAATGCCGTCGGATCATCCTTCGGCGACCATCTCACTGGCAATGCTCAGACCAATGAACTCTCCGGCGGTTCTGGCAACGATACGCTGACCGGCGGGGGCGGTGCTGACAAATTGATCGGCGGCGCCGGCAGCGACACGGCAGATTATGCGGATGTGAAAAGCGGCGTTAGGCTCACACTCGCTGGAGGAAAGTCCGGCGGAGATACCTATGTCTCTATCGAAAATCTCGCTGGTTCAGGACATGGCGACCGACTGACGGGCAACAGCGCGGCAAATGTGCTGACTGGCCAGGGCGGAAACGACGTCATCGACGGTGGTCGTGGCGATGACACTCTGCTCGGTGATTTTGCCTATGAGGGCGATGCGCCGCCACGTCCGGGAATGGGAACCGGCTATGCGACGCTGGGGTCGGACGCGACGAACAACTCGATCGCAACCGCGTTCGACATCTCCAACAACTTTTCGCTGACCAGCGACCCTGACATCTTCGATTCGACGACGACCCTACACACGACCGTCAATGCCACCGGCAATGGCAAGGGCGGATACTACAAAATCAATCTGGCGGCCGGTACGGTCATCACGATCGATATTGACGGAATTGCCGATCCGAATGTCCACGACAGCTGGGTCAGGCTGCTCGACAGCAACGGCGAAGTCGTCTCCGAGAACGACGATGGCGGCGGCGATCCCGGCTCTACCAGCACTCGGGATTCGAGCACGGTGTTCGTCGTCCAGGAGACAGGAACCTATTACATCCTGGAAGGCAGCTGGTCAGAGACAGCGCCAGGCACTGGCTGGGCGGAAGCCGTGCCGGCAGGCTCGACATATGAGTTGAACGTGTCAGTCGACTTTCCACCTGCGCCGTCTCGGCCAGGCGTCGCAGGATCCGACAGGCTCAACGGCGGCGACGGCAGCGATCTTCTGGATGGCGGTATGGCGGCTGATACCCTCACTGGCGGCGCGGGCGATGACGCTTTCCGCTTCTCGACGGCGCTTGGCAACGGCAATGTCGACTGGATCAAGGACTTTAAGGTCGCGGATGACACGATCCAGTTGGACAATCTCATCTTTGCGGCCTTGGGTGCCGACGGCGCTCTCGCCCTGAGCGCATTCCACAAGAGTGCGGCAGGCGTTTCTCATGATGCTGACGATCGCATCATCTACGATACCGATAGCGGCGCCTTGTTCTATGACGCCGATGGCAACGGACAAGTTGCAGGCATTCAGTTCGCTCGGCTGAGCAAGAGCCTGAATGTTTCGGCGGCCGACTTCGTTATCATCTAGATCGACCACAGGTGGGGCGCTTTCAGGCGCCCCACCTAGTTCTCCAATTGCAGTTGGCTTCTCTCTTCAACCCAGAAGCCGAGCGGCAATGCACACACCGCACGGGCCTTGTAGGGCGATTATGGAGAGTGTGATGAAGCGCCCGACAAACCGCCTCACAAAATTATTGGTTGCTGTGGCTGCAGCCGCGACGGCTGGGCCAGCCATTGCCCAACCAACATTTATTCGTGGCGAGGTCACATTGGAGAACGGCGCAGTTATCCCGAAAGGTCAGCTTGAAATCCATCTTGAGGACCGGACCATTCAGGATCAGGCGCGGCGTCGCTCCGCGAGCACGCACATCACAAGCGATGGCGGATCGAAGGCAATAACTTTTTCCTTATCCCTACCTTCAAATCCACCTGCTTCGCCAACGCTGCAGATCGTTGCACGCTTGGAACGTGCGGATGGTTGGCTGATTGCGCGTGGCAGCGCCCCGTTCAAGTTGGGCTCGCCCATTCAGGTCACACTGAACACAGTTATGTATTGAAAGAACTAGACCAATCGCTGAGCGATGAACATCAGCCTAGGCCTTGCCTCTGTTCCTATCCTTAAGCCACTGCTCGGCTGGTGTTGCAAGTATCGTAGTCAGGACGATGACGGCCGCACCAATGCATAGCGACAGTGATGGCACTTCGCCAAAAAAGAGCCAGCCTGCAAAACCCGAAAAGATGATGGACAGGTATCCTATGGGTGCCAGAAGCCGCGCTTCCTGCTTCTGGTAGGCCTGGAGCCAGCAGTATTGCCCAACCTGCGCTAGGATTCCGATCAGGATGATGCTTGGTGCCTCCGTCCATGAGATCGGCACCCAAACGAGCGCCGCTGGAACCGATGTCAGGAGTGTCAGCCCCACCGTGTAGAAGAGCATCAGAACGACCGTGTCCTCGCCGGCAAGGCGGCGCGTCTGCACGACGGAGAGCGCGCCGAAGAACACGGAGCCGAAGGCGGCGAGCAGGCCGATGTTCCAGGGGATCTCGTCCGGCCGCAGCATGACGATAACGCCGATAAAGCCTAAGGCAGTGAGTGCATAGCGGATCCGGCTCACCCTCTCCCCGAGCAGAACGGCTGCCATCGCCAGCAGGATCAGGGGGCGGGTGTAGCCAATGGCGGTGACGAGGGCGAGGGGGAGAGCCGCGAAGGCGGCGAAATTGCAGGTTAGCGCCGTGGAGTTGAAGACGACGCGTACGAGATGACTTCGGATGTTCGACAGGTTCGACAGCTTGGCACGGTGGTGCCACATGAGCGGCGCCACGGCCAGGAACCCGACAAGGGAACGCAGAAACACCAGCTGGATCGCCGGATAGGTCTCGCCTTTCGCCTTGACCATTGCCTGCATGATCGTAACCAAGCTCATGTCGAGCAGCAGCCATCCCGCGCTGCTCCACAGGGAGGCTGCGGAGCCGGCGGATCGGCTTTCGGCTTCGACTGGCATGGACTCAGGCAGGCTGAACGAGGTTGGCGAGCAGGCGGAACGCGCCCGGGACCAGCTTGTCGAGCTGATGGTGCAGGACGAGCGACACATGCGTGTGCCGCCCGCGCCCGATCTGGGCGGAGATCAGGGAGCCCTTGAGCGGCTTTTCGCCTGCATCGTTGAGGGCGAGCAGTTCCTCGTAAACGGAATCGTACTCCGCCGCGAAATAGAGGCCTCTTTCCTTGTCCCAGCCCTGCCAGTCGCTGTTATCAATTGGATTTGGGGAGGTTAGTAGAGGATGCTCAGGTTTCAGAAGTGTGATGGGAGCGGCGGGATCGGTCACGCGCCACCGCAGCGATGGCGAGCCGATGACGAGGCGGCGCGGCGGCGTGGTTGAGGGGTCCCACGCATCGGTAGGACGATGGTAGAGCGTCACCAGATGCCCTCCTTCCTCTACGAAGCGATGCAGCAGCGCCGTCGCAGCTTGGAGGTCGCGCCTGAGGCCGAATGCGAAGATGCCGACGACGATGGTTGTGAAGGCGGAAAGCGAATCCGCCTGCAGCTCAGTCTCTCCGAGATCCGTCACGTCGAGACCGATGCGGCGAAGATGGGCGCTTACATTGTCGCTCCCACCACCCACATAGCCAATACGGGCTGCGGCCGGGAGAGCAACGTCGAGCGAGAGGACCTTCAACTCCGCCGCCGCGATCATCGATGTCGGCCGAATGTGCGGATAGGCAATGGGTCTCACAGAACTCGCCGGCCTGCCGTTCACGATGGGAACAAGCGTCGCAATGCCCGAGCCAATTTCACTGGGCGGCACTGCAAGCCAGTCGCTTCCGTCTCTGCGAACTGTCCATCCCGACGGCACCTGCCAGTCGTTCGGCTCGGCTCCAAACGCTCGCACCTGGATGCCGGAGGCCGGCTCTCCTGCCTTGATGAGCGCCACCGCAGGATCGAGGGACAAGGAGTGCGGTGGCCCGATCCTCAAGGGCTGCTCCGGGTCGAGATCAACCTCGATCCGGCGGTCTCCGACTTTTCCAGATGCCCGAAGGCCGGCCTCGCCGTTGCCGCCGAGCGGATCGAAGGACTCGGGGTAGTTCCCCGTATGAGGCACCGTGTCGGAAATCGTAATCTCATACTGCACGATCCCTGGCTCGTCACGCGGGGCGCTCGCATCGACACCTGCCGGAAGGCGGGGAGTCGTTGTGATGTCAGAGAGCATGGGCGCAACGATATGCACCTGCAAGGCGAGACGCGCGCCTGGATGTGCCGGTCCAGTGAAGACGGCCCGGGCGGTGTTGACGCTGGCTTCGAAGAGAGCTGCATCGATTTCCCGCAGCTTCCGATCGAGGCGATGACCCACTTGGCTCAGCGTCTTTTCGCCCAAGCTCTTTTGCGCTTTCTCGATGTGCCACGCCGCTCCGTTCAGCGCTTCGGCAATTCGGGAACGGTTCGGGAAAGCCGCGATGGCGGCATCGATCTGCGCCTGCGCCTCCTGCAGAGCCACGGCCGCAGGTCCGGTCACGTCCGGCATGGCTGCGATGTCGGCCAGCGTTGCGGGGACGTGATCGCGAATGTCACTCTCGGGCGCGGTCTCGCCACCGGCCCGCACCTTCAGGTGCAGATTCCACCGATCAACCGGCTTGTCCCGCCACACGCCCATTCCTTGAGACGCGTGCGCGGCGCGAGACCATTCGCCGAGCTGCTTGTAGGTGAGGCCCGTTACCTCGTCGCCACCGGCAGCCTCAAGGCTCAGTGTCGCTGGCGGCGGTGGCACCTCGTCGTCATAGGCATAGCCCGCGCCTGACCAGGCGGGAAGGTAATACTTGGAAACCTGCCAAGGCCTGAGGCCGGATGCTTCATGCTCTGGAAAAGCCAACGGATCGGCTGCGAGGGCCAGCGCGGTCTCGGCCGCACGGGTCATGGCGCGGTGGTGGCCATGCTGTCCCGGCACGTCAAGAAAGGTTGGAATCACGATATCCGGGCGGTAGCGCCGGTAGGCGCGCACGAGGCGCTCGACGATGCGCTCCTCGCCCCAGCGGCGGAGCGTGTCGTCGCCATTCTTCGAGAAGCCGAAATCGTGAACCGGGTCGTCGGGACCATGGCCAAGCCACGCCACATCTGCATCCATGCGGCGCGCAGCCTCTTCCATCTCGGCCGTTCGTAATACGCCCAGAACGCCGCCCCGCTCGGGCCCGAGCACATTCTGTCCTCCCTCACCACGGGTGGAGCAGGCCACCACAACTCGCATGCCGTAGGCGAAGCGCAGCGCCGCCAGCATCCCGTTGATCTCGTCATCCGGATGCGCACCGGTATTCATGACCGTCAGAACGGAAGGCAACCGGCTGAGGGCTCGATGCAGGCGGACAAGAGCCGGCTGGTGGACAGCATGGGCCAAACGACTGTGATCATCCAACAAGTGAGATCTCCTCGTTCATCGATTCACGTCTGGCCGCATGAGCAGTGTCGAGCCGAGGCGTCATGGCTTCGAGGATCGGCAGCGCTGCGGCACCGAGTGCCGCCGTGAGCCGCCCGGTGCGCCCGTGGATCAGACGTGCTTCGCTCCGGTTCCTGCGGCGTGCAACGGACAGGGGCAGTGGCTGCATGGCGTTCGTGAGATCCTCCAGGAGGCTCGGCGGCAAAGCACCGCCGATGACGACGACCTCTGGATCAAAGAGGTTTTCGAGCATCGCAACCTGAGGCGCAAGATAAGTGGCGGCCTCTGCTATCCATTCCCCGATGATCGGGTGCCGCTCGCGGTGCAACTGTTCGAGGCGCGTGTAGTCGATCCCTTCAATTCCTACTGCGGAAAACTTCTCGGCAAGCGCCTGCACGGAGGCATAGGCCTCAAGGCAGCCCTTCTGCCCGCACGAGCAAAGGCGTCCGTCCTTTTCGACCATCACATGCCCGATCTCGCCCGCATTGCCGTTTGCGCCCCGGTACGGGCGTCCGTCGATCAGGATGCCGAGGCCGAGGCCCTGCCCGAAATAGATCAGACAGAAATTCTTCAGATCCTTGGCTGCTCCGTGAAGGCGTTCGCCGACGGCTGCGGCAGTGGCATCGTTCTCGAGCGTGACGGGTGCCCCGAGCATCTGGCCGATGCTGGCAACGGCATCGAAGTCTGACCACCCTGACAATGTTGTGGGGCCAACCGAAGTCATGCCCTCAACGTTGAACGGGCCCGGCATCACGACGCCGACCCCGAGAATCTGTGGCACGGGAGACTTCAACTGAGCCTGTGCTGCGTTGATCTCGGCCTTGATGACAGGCAGCACTGTATCAGGATCGTTGCGCGGAATTGTAACGGTGCGCTGCGCCCGCAGGTGTCCTCCGATGTCAACCAGGAGCGTGGAAATGTGGTCAGCCGCAATCTCAATGCCGGCCGTCATTCCGCCGTTCGGATTGACCGCGAACTGGATCGGCGGCAGCCCACGCCCTACCCTGAGGCGCCCGGTCTTGATGAGAAGACCGTCGTCGACGAGTTCATCGACGATGTTCGAGACGGCTTGAGTGCTCAGATGGGCGTGACGCGAGATCTCAGTGCGCCCGACGGGACCAAGCTGACGCACGACATCGAGCACCACGCGTCGGTTGTGGGAGCGATTGCGCTCCGGATTGCTGCCGATCGTCGAGCGCACCCCGGCCTTGGATTTTTTCGGCATCTCCAAACTCCACGCGGCAACGATGACCCGGTGAGTGGAATAACTCAAGTGAATTATCTTATTGACAGCCCGTTAACTCTAAGGGAGCCTTGAGGATGGATCGGTCTGGAAGGCCGGCACCAGAGAAGGACCGGCGCTCAGCGCCAGAAAAAACGGAGAGGGACATGCGTTTCGGTCATTTGCTTGCGAGCGTTGCCTTGGGCTTTGCCACCCTGGCCTCCACCAGCGCCAAGGCCGTCGAAATCGAATACTGGCAGTATGTGTTCGACACCCGCGTCAAGGCGATGACCCAGCTCATTGCCAAGTTCCAGGAGGCAAACCCGGACATCAAGGTCAAGCAGACCACCTTCCCTTATGCCGACTACCAGACAAAAGTCGCCGCCGCGATTTTGGCGGGACAAGGACCTGATGTCGTGCAGCTGTTCTACGGCTGGACCGACAATTTCATTGCCGGCAAGATGATCCGCCCCTTGCGCGCAGAAGCCTTTCCGGCCGCCGAAATCGAGCGCGACTTCTTCCCGATCGTGAGCGCGATGAAGCGCGGCAATGATTATTACGGCTTGCCGACCGCCGTGCGCTCCCTCGCACTCTTCTACAACAAAAAGGCTTTCAAGGACGCGGGCCTCGATCCCAACAACCCACCGAAGACAATCGACGAGCTTGTGGCCGCGGCCGAGAAGACCGTGAAGCGCGACGGCAGCGGCAACATCGTCTCCGCCGGTATGACGCTCGACATGGGCGGGCAGGACCATCAGTGGTGGCGGGAAGTTCTGATCCGTCAGTTCGGCGGCGCTCCTTACACGGAGAACGACACTAAGGTCGCCTACAACGATGAGGCCGGCTTGAAGGCGCTCACCTTCTACACGGATCTGCAGAAGAAGCATAAGGTCGGCCAGGCCGGCTTCATGGATGAGGGACAGGCCGCCTTCCGTGCGGGCCTTGCCGCCATGACCATCGATGGCACCTTCCGCCTCGGCTCCTTCGGCACGATCAAAGCGTTCGAGTGGGGCGTGACCGAGCTTCCCGCCAATGCCCAAGGCATGCGCAGCAACTATGCGAGCTATTTCGCCAACGCCATCACCACGAAGGCGGAAGGCGAGAAGCTGGCAGCCGCCGAAAAGTTCTTGAAATACGTCTCCTCGCCCGAGGCCATGAAGGTCTGGATGGATGTCGTGGGCGAATTGCCGGCCCGCCGCGGTGTAGCGCTGACGCCCGAGAATATTGCACATCCGGTCTACGGCCCGTTCCTCAAGGGCCTGGAATATGCCCACACCACCCTGTTCAAGGACGAGGCAGCCCAGCGCCAAGTGGCCATCGACATGGCTAACCGCGTCCTAATCGGCGGTGAGGATCCCAAGACCTCCCTCTCCAAGGCTGCAGAGGCCGAGCAGGCAATTATCGACCGCGCCAAGCGCTAGTCAGATTCGCGAGGAAGCAGCTGATGTCCGCCGTCGCACATCGTGAGGCCGCCTCCGGCGGCCTCTGGTCGCGGATGAGTCTCGGCCAGAAACAGGTGATCTGGGCGTGGAGCTTTCTTGCGATCCCGCTCGTCTTCTACGTGGTCATCCGCTTCTGGCCGACCTTCCAGGCCTTCTACCTGTCGGTGACGGACTGGACGATCACCAAGCCTGCTGCCTTCGTGGGGCTGGAGAACTACTGGAGGCTGTTCGAGGATCCGCTGTTCTGGCAGGTGTTCCGCAACACCTTCCTGTACCTGATCCTCGGCACGCCGATCAGCCTGCTGATCTCCTTCGTGGTGGCCTATTACCTCGACCGCGTGCGGTTCATGCACTCATTCATCCGCGCGCTGTATTTTCTACCCTTTCTCACCACGGCGGCGGCGATGGCCTGGGTGTGGCGCTGGTTCTACCAGCCTGTTCCCATTGGTGTAATCAACGACATTCTTTCCAGCTTCGGTATCCCGCAACAGCCGTTCCTGCGCTCGACCTCACAGGCGCTGCCGGCCGTGCTTGCGCCTGCCGTGTGGGCTGGCCTCGGATTTCAGATCATCATCTTCCTCGCGGGGCTCAGGGCTATTCCTGTCACCTATTACGAAGCCGCGCGTATTGATGGTCTTCCGGAAGGCGCGATCCTGCGCAAGATCACCCTGCCGTTACTAAAGCCGACCCTGGTATTCCTCGTCGTGTTCTCGTCCATCGGCTTCCTGCGCATCTTCGATCAAGTCTACAACATCAATACGAATGATCCCGGCGGGCCGCTGAATTCCACCAAACCGCTGGTGTTGATGATCTACCAAACTGCCTTCAGCTCCTATGAGATGGGGTATGCGGCTGCGCAAACCGTGGTTCTGTTCCTGATCCTGCTTGTAATCTCCCTCGTTCAGTTGCGCCTCATGAGAGATCGCTGATGAAAGCCGCCGCATCCTCCGCGGGCCTTGCGATGCCGACTATCCAGCCGGGCCGGATCATTGCCTGGACGCTCCTGTTCATCGGCGGCGTCATTATGGTAACTCCCCTGCTCTTCATGCTCTCGACCTCTCTGAAGGATGCCTCTCAGGTCTATGATCTGCGCGTGATCCCTGAGGCGCCGACCCTTGACAACTACATCGAGATCCTCGGTGACGGGCGCTTCACCCGCTGGCTCATCAACTCAACCGTCGTGGCGCTGATCGTCACCCTGTCGAACGTGTTCTTCGACAGTTTGGTGGGCTATACGCTGGCGAAGTTCCGCTTCCGCGGCCGCTACATCGTCTTCATCGCAATCCTGTCCACATTGATGATCCCAACCGAGATGCTGGTCCTGCCCTGGTATCTCATGGCAAGCCAGTTCGGCTGGATCGACAGCTATTGGGGCATCATGTTTCCCGGCATGATGACGGCGTTCGGCACATTCCTGATGAAGCAGTTTTTCGAGGGCGTGCCGGACGACTTCCTGGAGGCGGCGAGGATTGATGGGCTCAACGAGTTCAACATCTGGTGGAAGATTGCCATGCCGCTCGTCACCCCAGCCCTCTCGGCGCTCGCGATCTTCACCTTCCTCGGCAATTGGACGGCATTCTTCTGGCCGCTCATCGTGACCACAAGCGCCGAACTCTACACCCTCCCCGTCGGGCTCTCCAGTTTCGCGGTCGAGCAGTCCATTCAATGGGAGAAGATCATGACGGGCGCGAGCATCGCCACGCTGCCGACGCTTATCATCTTCCTGTTCCTCCAGCGCTACATCGTCCGGGGCGTCATGCTCGCCGGGCTTAAAGGCTAAAGCCGATGACTGCAGGCACCTTCAACGACACATCCGTCTTCCCGGATCCTGTCTACAAAGAGACCGTCCTCCGTCCGCTCTTCGACGGAGCAAAGGCCGATCACGTAGAAGGCTTCCGTCTCATCGACCGGGCTCACCTCGTGATGCTGCATGAGACCGGGATTCTAACCATCGAGCAGGCGCGGCCGATTGCCCAGGCGCTGGAGGCGATCGACCGCGAGGTAGACGTCAGCACCCTCACCTACACGGGAGAGGTCGAGGATTTCTTCTTTCTGATCGAAAAGGAGCTGCGTACGCGGCTCGGACCAGATCTGGCAGGTCGGCTTCACACGGCGCGTTCGCGCAATGATATCGACCACACCTTGTTCAAGCTTGGTCTCAAGCACAGGATTGACACCCTGCTGGAGCGTCTCGTCCGCCTTGCCGAGACCCTTGCGACTGTCGCTGAGCGGGAGAGCAGCACGCTCATCGTGGCTTATACTCACGGCCAGCCAGCGCAACCGACGGTCTTTGGACATTATCTCGCGGCAGTGCTGGAAACTCTGCTGCGCGACATCGCGCGGATGGAAGCGGCGCGCGACATTGTGGATCGCAGTCCGATGGGGGCCGCCGCCATCACCACAAGCGGCTTTCCTATCAACAGGGACCTGATGGCGCGGCTTCTCGGCTTCAGCCGCCCTCTGCAGAACTCTTATGGCTGCATCGCATCCATCGACTACTTCACCTCGACCTATTCGGCCATAGAGCTGACGTTCCTGCATCTCGGCCGCTTTATTCAGGACCTGCAATTCTGGACAAGTTTCGAAGTTGGGCAGGTCTACGTGCCCAACGCCTTCGTGCAGATCAGCTCGATCATGCCGCAGAAGCGCAATCCGGTACCCATCGAACACATGCGCCACCTCGCCTCCCAGACGGTCGGGCGGGCACAGGCGATGCTCACGATCATGCACAACACGCCGTTCACTGACATGAACGACAGCGAGGGAGAGAGCCAAGGCTTCGGATACGGAGCCTTTGAGAGCGGCGGGCGCGTGCTCGACCTGCTCGCGGCGCTGGTCCCGGCACTGCGCATCAATCCCGACCGGGTTCGTCAGAATATCCGCCGCAGCTGCATCACGGTGACCGAGCTCGCCGACAGCCTCGTCCGCCGCGAGGGGCTTTCTTTCCGGGAGGCCCACGAGATTGCGGCGGATGTCGCCCGTGCCGTCGTGGCCATTGAGGGAGACATCGGGATCGACGGCTACGAGGCTTTCCGGAAGGCTTTTGAGCACTGCACCGGACGTCGAACGATCATCGACAAAGATCAGTTTGCCGAGATCGTCTCGCCCGAGAATTTCGTCGCTGTACGTGACCGGTTCGGTGGACCGGCGCCTAGGGCTCTTTCCCAAGCCATCGCAGCCTACAACGATGAGATATCCGGCATCCGCACCCGCATGCAGAACGTGTCGCAGCGCGAGCAGGCCTCGGCTCATGACCTCCATTCCCGTTTCACAGCACTTCTGGGAGCCCAGTAATGGCGACCATCGATCTCGATCGCCTCGTCAAACGCTACGGGCATACGACTGTGGTCCATGGAATCGATCTCTCGGTTCGCGATGGTGAATTCGTCGTCCTCGTGGGTCCGTCGGGCTGCGGCAAGTCGACGACGCTCAGAATGATCGCCGGACTTGAGGAAATCAGCGGCGGCGAGATCCGGATCGACGGGCGTGTCGTCAACGACCTTCAGCCTAAGGATCGGAACATCGCCATGGTGTTCCAGAACTATGCCATCTATCCGCACGTAACGGTCGCAGACAACATTGCCTTCGGCCTCTATCGCTCCAAGCTGTCAAAGAGCGAGAAGCGTCAGCGCGTCGAGCAGGTCGCTGATACGCTCGGACTTTCTCAGCTCCTGGATCGTCGCCCCTCGGCTCTGTCGGGTGGTCAGCGCCAGCGCGTCGCCATCGGCCGCGCCATGGTGCGCGACCCCGCCGCATTCCTGTTCGACGAGCCCCTTTCCAACCTCGACGCTCAATTGCGCACTCAGATGCGCATCGAGATCAAACGGCTCCACCACAGGCTCGGCACCACCTCTGTGTTCGTCACGCACGATCAGGTAGAGGCTATGACCATGGCCGACCGGATTGTAGTGATGCGCGACGGCAGGATCCTGCAGGTGGGCACGCCCCTCGAGCTCTACGAGAACCCGGTCGATATATTCACCGCCCGCTTCATCGGCAGCCCGACGATGAACCTGCTGCCGGCCTCCCTTCGGGACGGTGGAGCGGATCTGTCACTCGGCGGGTCCGTTCAGGTTCCAACGGCAACCGCAACCACTGCTGACATCCTGGTTGGGGCTCGTCCGCAGGATCTTGTCCCAAGCAGCCCAGGCGTGCCGGGGTTGACTGTTTCGGGCACGGTGGCTGTCGTGGAAACCCTCGGCTCGGAGACCCTGGTGCACATTGAGAGCGCGGGCCAGACCATTATCGGCTCCGCGCCAGGACGGCAGATCCCGCAGATCGGCGAGCATCTGACCCTTCATGCCCCGGCAGAACGCCTCTATTATTTCGACAAGGCCACCGAGAAAGCGCTGGCGGTTCGATGAAGGTAACGTGCACCGAGCGCAGCAAGGTCCTATGTCTCGGTCGGACCTATTGCGACATCATCTTCACGGGCCTGCACGAGATGCCGGCGCTCGGCCGCGAGAGGTTTGCGGACAACGTGACCATCGTGGCCGGCGGCGGTGCCTATATCACGGCAGCACATCTTGCCTCTCTGGGCCGGCCGGCTGCCCTCCTCACTCGTCTGGGCTTGGATCCACTGTCCCAAAGCCTCAACACCGAACTCGAAGCCAGCGGGATTGACCTGTCGTTTGTTGAACGATCTTCTGACGCTGGCCCCCAGCCGACGGTGGCCCTGGTCAAGGACGGGGAAAGAGCCTTCGTGTCCAAGCGCGCCGGGGGCTCACGTCCGGCGACGCTGGAGCAGGCTCTCTCGGCTGATGATGTCGTCCATCTGCACATCGCGGAGTTTGCCACCCTCAAGGATACTCCGGAGGTGATCGCTTTGGCCCGGAGTTTCGGCCTGACGATCTCCCTTGACCCGAGTTGGGACGATGAACTGATCCGCCGCGACTCGGATTTCTTCGAGATCTGCGCAGGCATCGATCTGCTGTTTCCAAATCTTGAGGAAGGAAAGGCGCTGACTGGAGAAAGCAAGGACGAGGCCATCCTGCAGAGCCTGCGAGAGCGTTTTCCCCTGGTGGTGCTGAAGCGCGGCGAGCGCGGTGCAGTGGCTTCCTATGGATCGACCTGTGCCTCGGCTGAAGCGCTTCGGGTGAATGTGGTCGATACGACAGGAGCGGGTGATGCCTTCAATGCCGGCTTTCTGCACGCCTGGCTCGACACCTCAGACCTTGAGAGAAGCTTGGCGGCTGGAATCGAGGCGGGGGGGCTCGCTGTCCAAGCGCCAGGCGGAGCCCCACTGCCATGACGTACAGCTCTACATCCGCTCACGCATAAAAGCCCTCTCTTGGAGCAGGAGCTGTTCGAGATCGAGCGCTGATCCCGAATAAAGCAAAGATTCAGAAACACTCATACACAGTTTGTGAAGGAATAGGCCGGCGGCTGCGTGCGTTTGACAACCATGCATTTGCACCCAACGTACAGGATAGGCGCATGACCCCGGCTCAAGATTCACAAAACATTCATTTGGAACCGATGGTTGGCTCCCACGCTGGCCCCTCGCTTGGGCGAGCTTCGTTGCTCTTCGTAACCTCCGTCGGCTCCTTCATCGGCGCGAGCCTTTTACTCGCCAGCATCTGACAAGACGGCGCCAGAACATTCCCAACCCTCGGGAGCAGGAGGCCTCATCATGAGCAAAGCCAGAGCCGACCATACAGTTGAGCTTGTGGCCCGGGCAATCTACGAGGCTGAGCAACACGCGCGCTCATGGGACAACGGGTCTGCCCGGAGCAGAGAGCGTTCCCGGGAGTATGCTCGGAATGCAATCAGACTGCTGAACGACGATATCGGCGTTCTTCTCTTCGCGTTGAATGAGGCTGCTGCAGAACAGTCTCAAGCAGGTTCGAGAGCGGCAACCTAAGAGGTTCCACGCTGACGGGCGAGCTTCAGCGAAGAGCCACGACCGTGCCAGCAGAGTTAAGTTGGCACGCAACGCGAGACTGGCGAACTTGGCGGGCGTTCGCGCGGGCATACACGACGCGGACCTGAAGGGGAGCCATGAGGCCCCCATGCACCAAACGGCTTGCCCGCCCAGCACCTGCCGCGTCTACACGGATTGCACCATAACGAACCGCAGCCGCGGCAATGGACGTGCGGCATAGCTCGACGATTTGGCCTGAAACGCCCGCTCGCGTCGTGCGCACTTCTACCAGGTCGTCTCTCTCAGCCCGCGAGGCATCGAGACGTGGGATTAGCGAGGATGGCAGGCTCACATCACTTATGCTCTCCCGAGTTGCAATAGATCCCGTTGCCGCCGCCACATTCCCTGGACTCCGCGCACTCGCCGCCGCCTGCGAACTTACACTACGGGTATCCCGATCTTCGCGACCTCCGACGTTGGCTCTTGCTCCTCCAGGGCTAGCCTGCCCAGCATCTGGGTTGCTGGTTCCCTCGGCACTCCCTCGCCCGGCACTTCCTCCGCTGGTACTGTTCCCCTGACTACCACGCCCCTCGGCACTTCCTCCGCCCTTGCCGCTACTTCCTCCCTGCTCTCCGCGGCCGCTCCCACCATCCTGGCCGCTCCGTCCGCCCCTCTCTCCACCACCATTGCTGTTGTTGTTACCGCCACGGCTTCCACCATCGTCGCCCTTGGCATTGCCGCCGCTGTTACCTTTGCCCCCACTGTTGCCATTGTCCTGGCCGCCACCGTTTCCGTTACCTTGGCCGCCGTCTTTCCCACCTCCGCCATTGCCGTGACCGCCGGAATTGCCGCCGCCATTTCCTCCGCCGTTACCCCCATTCTTTGCGGCGACAGGATGAGCGGCCAGCAATACAGCGATGGCGATTGAAGTGAGAGATATCCGGAGCATAGCTCCTCCTGCTGGTTGGTATTCGCGCGATCACTGAGACTGAAAGCTGACGGAAACTCACCAAAGTCTGCTGTCCGGCAGCAGATCGCTCGGAAGGCTGAGCGCGCCAGGGTCGCGCCGGCTTTGGGTATCCTGAGCAAGCAAGCGACGCTGCTGACTTACTCGTTGCTGGGGCTTTCCAACGGATTGCGCACTCTGGTTTCTGGGCTCGTGCCGTGGCGTCGTCCGCCTCAACGTGTCAGGCTCAGATGCACGAATTGAAGCCGACGCACTCTTGTTGAGCGGTTTGGCCGGCGGTTTGACCTCGACATTCAGAAGAGTTTGGCGAGGCTTGTTGGCCGGTGACTTCTCACTCTTGTCCGATCGAGCACTGCGGAGTGGCGTTTGTCTTTGCTGTATGGATGAGGTCGTATTTGTCTCTGGAGGCAATGGGAGCTTGGAAGCCTGCTCTGCTGGGTCGGCATCTCTCGGGCTATTGAGAGCAGGCCGGTCACCTATTTGGTCGTCTTCCGTCCGCAGACGGCTGTCGGCCGCCGCCCTGTCATTTTGCAGAGCAGTGACGACAGCTAGCTGATGCTGCACAGCCTCCAGCTGCGCAAGAGCAGAAGCTGCTCTTGCCTCTTCGCTTTCTGCTGTTGTTTTGGCTTTAAGAACCTGCGTATTGAGGCTTGCCAGTTCTTCCTGTAACGCGGTCACTTTCAACAATGCATGTTCCGCGCGTTTCTTCTGCTCAGTATCCCAGGTCGCGGGCTCCGTTGTTGGCCGCACATGCGCTTCTGTGTCGGCGAGCTGTTCACGGAGAACTAGCACCTCCTCCTGCTTTTCCTGCAGATTAGCCAGTTGTTCCTGAAGAGCGGCGACTTGCAACTGCGCGGCGGCGACGATGCTCCGCTCCCTCTCAAGAGCTGCCTGGAGGGCTAGAAGCTGAACTTCGCCACCTGTCGCGACTTCCGTCGAGCTTTGTAATGCGAGCAGAGGCAGGTTATGCCACTTCTCCGCCAACGGAGAATATGCAACGAGCAAAGCCTCGCCGCTTGTCTCCGCATTGTTTTGAGGAGGCTGAGTATCGGCCCTTTCGGGCAAGTGGCCTCCGTTTTTATGCCTTCCATCTGCGAAGCTTGGCAATAGATATGCCGTGGCGCCTGCTGCACAGAGAGTGCCGATTACCACCCACCACTTTGAGCCTAAGGCCGTTGGGGCAAGCCTTTCTTCATGGACTGCTCCAGATCGCCAGAACATTTGCCGGGTCATTAGCAGCCCTCTGTTCTCTAACTGTCATCGGGGCGATGGCTCACTCGAAGGGCGCACCGTCATACCAGCGAGCAAGGATCTCAACGTTCTGATGACCTCGCCCAATAGCGATCTATTACTAGGTCGCATTGTGGCCCCGTCATGTATTTGTATTGGCAATTTGGAACGATGATACCTTTGAGGGTATCGCTGTCTATAATGGGTGCTAGGATCAGATCCCCTCTTCTTCGATCTCAGAAGCATCCACACCAACCATTGGCATGACGTTCTTTCAGGAAGATTCTCCAACATCCGGTGGCGCTGGTGGGGGCATCCAGTGAGTTGCGTCATCCACGTCGATGTAGTCACGCATATGGCTGTCGTAGAAGACGAACGCACCCTGAGGGAATTCAGGGCCTTGGTGCCAAAATACATCAATGTAACGGACGCCGTTTTCCGTCCATACGTCGAGCCTCGAGCCATCGCGAGGCGCGGATTTTAACGGCCGCCATTCACTCATTGCGGTGTCCGCCAATGAAACGGAACTTCAGAAGATAAGCTTTGCATTATCATGTAGACGCGCTTGGCTGTTGAGGAAGGAGCGCGAAGGTGACTGGTGGATCAAAAGGCGACACCCAAGCCCTGCTGCCCGTAAGCGCCTGACGGCGCCTTTCGTATGCGTCCAGAGCGGAGCACTTTCCTTTGTACTGGTGATAAAGCTGCGTTGAGAACCTCGTTCAGGTTCTGGAGTTCCTCCTGCAGGAGATCAAGGCGCATTAGCAACTCGGCATCTGACATTCGGGCGGCAGGTCGATCAAGGCTCAAGGAATTCCGATCGCCTGTGGCTTGGCGGATGCTCGCCAGCGCAGTCCGGCCGATTCCTGGAACAGTCAGCCAGCTTCTATCACAGATCTCGCTGACCTCCTGAACAGTAGGTCTACGCCCTTTGAACTCGAGCAGAATGGCTACCTTCACCCGAGACGGAACGGCTTCTAGTGGGAACAACTCGTTCTCAAGCATCGCAAAATCCCTGCATATCCCCAACACGCCCGTTAAGTCAGAGTTCAAACGAGGCAAAGGCACGACAGGATTGAGACTGATTTGAGATTGAGCACGCCCATATACAGAAGAGATCAACCTTTTACCCTATGCTCCAGCCCAGGAGCCGCATGAACAGGTCGTGAGACCTGAGGCTTCCCCACTTCATGCCACTCCGCTCAGCGCTATTGCTTGCTGGAACTGCCCCTCACAAAGGCATCGCCAACATTGAACGGTATCGAGGCGGATCCAAATACCAGGCGGATATTGTCGCACTGACACTCCTAAACCTGCGTTCGTGCGTTAGCCTAGTGCAGCGGGCCTTATGCAAAGGAAGCGAACTTGAAATGGAACTACGATAGGCGCGAGATCATCGCCGACGGCATCGTGCATGCGGTTGGAGTGATCGTCGGAACCGTCTCCGTCATCGCCCTGCTCGTGCTGGCCGCCCCTACCGTCGGAGCATGGGAGTTCACCTCCATCCTAGTCTATGGCATAGGCCTTCTGACGGTGCTCACCATCTCGGCTCTCTACAACCTCTGGCCGGTCTCGCCGGTCAAATGGGCGCTACGACGGTTCGACCATTCAGCCATCTACCTCCTGATTGCGGGCACCTACACGCCGTTCATTACCCAGATGAAGGCAGGCGCAGAGTCCCTGGTGCTGCTGGTCGGCGTGTGGCTCACATCTGCGGTGGGAATTGCTCTCAAACTCAGCTTCCCCGGCCGGTTCGACCGCCTCTCGATCCTGCTCTACCTGTTCCTGAGCTGGAGCGGCGTCATGGCCTACGAGTCCGTTTTCGGCGCGCTTCCCGGCTCCACCCTCTGGCTTCTTGGCATCGGGGGCGTTCTCTATACGTCCGGCGTGGTGTTCCACCTTTGGGAGAGCCTGCGCTTTCAGAATGCGATCTGGCACACCTTTGTCCTGGTCGCTGCCGCCTGCCACTACGGCGCGGTGCTCGACTGCCTGGTGCTTGCACGGGCCTGACAAAGCAGATCTTGGGTGAAGGCACTATAGGGCTCTGCGAACACGAAAGCTGCGCCTAAGAGCAGTTCGTTCAGCGCCCCCTTCGCTCGACCTGCGACGGCTATTTCTTTCGGTTGTAAACGTCCAAGGACACGGCTGCCAACAGCACAAGCCCCTTGATGACCTGCTGGTAGTCGATGCCGATGCCCAAGATCGACATGCCGTTGTTCATCACGCCCATCACGAAGGCTCCGATGACGGCACCCGTCACCTTACCCACGCCTCCCGTGGCCGAGGCACCGCCGATGAACACAGCCGCGATCACGTCGAGCTCGAAGCCGAGGCCGGCCTTCGGCGTGGCTGTGTTGAGTCGGGCCGCGAAGATCAGGCCGGCGAGGCCTGCCAGCACGCCCATGTTGACGAAGGTGAGAAAGGTCAGCCGCTCGGTCTTGATGCCTGAGAGCTTCGCCGCCTTCTCGTTGCCCCCAAGTGCATAGACCCGCCGGCCAACGGTCGTGCGGTTGGTCACGAAGGCATAAAGCGCGATCAGCACCGCCATGATGACGAGCACGTTCGGCAGCCCGCGATAGGTTGCCATGAGATAGCAGAAGGCGATCACGAGCACCGCGAGCAGGCCGTTCTTGAAGAGGAACAGTCCGAAAGGTGCGGTCTCGACGGCATGCTTGAGCTGGTTGGCGCGGCTGCGGAAGCTGAAATAGATGATGGCTGCGACGCTCGCCGTTCCTAAGAACAGGGCCGTGTAGTTGAACCCCTCCCCGCCGAAAACGTCAGGGATGAAGCCTGAGCTCAGGCGCTGGAACACCACCGGAAAAGGACCCACCGACATGCCGCCGAGGAGCGCCAGGGTCAGGCCCTTGAAGACGAGCATGCCGGCGAGCGTCACGATGAAGGACGGCACTTTGAAGTAAGCCACCCAATAGCCCTGAGCCGCGCCGATCAGCCCGCCGACAACCAGGCAGGCGATAGTGGTCGTCACCGGATCGAAGCCCCACCGGACCATCATCATGGCGGCCAAACCGCCGACGAAGCCGACGATGGAGCCTACGGAGAGGTCGATGTGCCCGGCCACGATGACGAGCAGCATGCCAAGCGCCATGATGACGATATAGCTGTTCTGGAGCACGAGGTTGGTGAGGTTCAGTGGCCGCAGCAGGGTGCCGTTGGTCACCACCTGGAAGAACAGCATGATGACCAGGAGCGACAGCAGCATCCCGTAATCGCGGAAATGAGTCTTGATGAACTCCATCCATGAGGTCTTCGGCTGGGAAACGTGAAGCTCGTCAGCGGTTCTCGTGTCCATCTCAGCGCCTCCCGGACTTGACGATCGCATGCATGATTTTCTCCTGGGACGCTTCAGCGATGTCGAACTCGGCAATCAGGGAGCCTTCGTTCATCACATAAATCCTGTCGCACATGCCGAGCAGCTCCGGCATCTCAGAGGATATCATGAGTACACCCTTGCCGGTATCGGCCAGCCTGTTGATGATCGTGTAGATTTCGTACTTCGCACCGACGTCGATCCCCCGGGTCGGTTCATCGAGGATAAGAATCTCAGGGTCGGAGAAGAGCCACTTGCTCAAAACGACCTTCTGCTGGTTGCCGCCCGACAAATTCATCGTCTCCTGGAAGACGCTGGGGCTGCGGATGCGCATCTTGGCGCGATAATCGTTGGCGACCGCCAGCTCCTGGATGTCGTCAATAACGAACCTCTTGGAGACTCCTTCGAGATTGGCAAGAGTCACGTTCTTACGAACATCCTCGGCCAGAACCAGCCCATAGGTCTTGCGGTCCTCAGTCGCGTAGGCGATCCGGTTCGAGACCGCCTTCTCCACGGTGCTCACGTCGATCTCCCGGCCGTGGAGCATCACGCGGCCGGAGATGCTCTGGCCATAGCTGCGCCCGAACAGGCTCATGGCGAACTCGGTCCGCCCTGCTCCCATCAGCCCGGCGATGCCGACGATCTCGCCGCGGCGGATGTTCAGGCTGACGTTCTTGACCACCTGCACGTGAGTGTGGATCGGATGGTACGCGGACCAGTTCTCCACCTGGAAAATTGTCTCGCCGATCTTTGGATCGCGCTTGGGGTAGCGATCCTCCATCGTGCGGCCCACCATGCCGCGGATGATACGATCCTCACTGATGGCTTCCGCCCGGCAGTCCAGCGTCTCGACGGTGCCGCCGTCCCGGAGAACCGTGATGGCATCCGCAACCTTCGAGATCTCGTTGAGCTTGTGCGAGATCAGGATTGAGGAAATGCCCTGAGCCTTGAACTGGAGCAGCAGGTTCAGAAGCGCGTCGCTATCTTTTTCATTCAGGCTGGCGGTCGGCTCATCGAGTATGAGAAGCTTCACCTTTTTCGAGAGCGCCTTGGCAATCTCTACAAGCTGCTGCTTGCCGACACCAAGATTGGTCACGAGCGTTTCGGGAGATTCATTAAGCCCGACGACCTTGAGCAATTCCTTGGTACGTGAAAATGCCAGCGACCAGTCGATGACGCCGTACTTCGCCTGTTCGTTGCCGAGAAAGATGTTTTCAGCAATCGACAGGAGAGGCACCAGCGCCAGCTCCTGATGGATGATGATGATGCCAAGCGCCTCACTGTCGGCAATGCCTTTGAAGCGTCGCTCCGCCCCTTCGTAAACGATGGAGCCGGAATAGGATCCGTGCGGGTAAACGCCGCTCAGGACCTTCATCAGCGTCGACTTACCCGCCCCGTTCTCACCCACCAGCGCATGGATCTCACCGGCCTTGACGGTGATGTTGACGTTGTCGAGCGCTTTCACGCCCGGAAACGTCTTGCTGATCCCTCGCATCTCAAGGATTGCGTTCATCACATGACCCTAAGCCGCACCGGATGGGCAACCTTTCTTAAAACGAGCAAGGACCCCACGCGCGTGCGCAGGGTCCACTCGCGTTGAGCCGGTTACTTGAACTCGGTTTCCTTGTAGTAGCCGCTGCCGACCAGAACTTCCTTCCAGTTCGACGCATCGACGTTGACCGGCTTCAACAGGTAAGACGGCACAGTCTTGACGCCGTTCTCATAGGTCTTCGTGTCATTGACTTCGGGCTGCTTGCCCGAGAGCACCGCGTCGACCATGTTGGCTGCAACCTTGGCAAGTTCGCGGGTGTCCTTGAACACCGTCTGGGTCTGCTCTTTGGACAGGATCGACTTCACGGACTGGACTTCCGCATCCTGGCCGGTGATGACCGGCATGGGCTGCTGAGCCGTACCGTAGCCCACGCCCTTGAGCGACGAGATGATACCGATGCTCAGGCCGTCATAAGGCGAGAGAACCGCATCGACGCGCTTGTCGGTGTAGAAGGCGCTGAGCAGATTATCCATGCGGGCTTGGGCGACGGCGCCGTCCCAACGCAAGGTCGAGACCTTGTCCATGCCCATCTGGCCGCTTTGAACTTTAAGCTTGCCGCTCTTGATATAGGGGTCGAGAACGGACATGGCGCCGTTGTAGAAGAAGTAGGCGTTGTTGTCGTCCGGCGAGCCGCCGAACAGTTCGACATTGAAAGGTCCCTTGCCTTCCTTCAAGCCGAGCACCTTCTCGATATAGCCGCCCTGAAGTACGCCGACCTGGAAGTTGTCGAAGGTGGCGTAGTAGTCGACATTCTTGGAGTTGCGGATCAGGCGGTCATAGGCAATGACCTTGATCCCCTTGTCAGCGGCCTGTTGCAGCGCGTCGGACAGAGTCGTGCCGTCGATGGCTGCGATCACGAGCACCTTGGAGCCCTTGGTGATCATGTTCTCGACTTGGGAGAGCTGGTTCGGAATATCGTCGTCCGCGTATTGCAGATCGACGTTGTAGCCCTTCTCTTTCAGCACCTTGACCATGTTGTTACCGTCGTCGATCCAGCGTGCGGATGACTTCGTGGGCATGGCCACGCCAACGGTACCCTTGTCCTGCGCCTGTGCGGCACCGAGCAGCCCAAAGGCTCCGAGAGCCACAGCCGCCATTGTGGTCGTAAATGTCTTCAAGGTCGTTCTCCCTCTTGTTCACGCCCAGGCTTTGGTCATCACGCCTGACGCAATCCGGCACCCATCACTCAAGAGCTTCTCGTCAGTTTTTAGCCGTGGCACGAACCGAACGGCTACCTGATCTTATTTTTACAGGCAGTCACCACGTTGGTGCAGTCTGCCTTGTCATGGCCCAATCGAATGTGTTCGGTTCGATCAGGAAGGAATCATATTCTACCGCTATCTCACGCAACAAGCATCTGTCCTCATGGATCAATCAGCCCCTGAGAAGGCATGGATCTGAATCTTGGCCAGCGAACTCTCAGCATGCTTGATCTTGACCCTCTCCGCCGCCTGCAGAATGAGCGCAGCCATGGCGTCGCTTGCAGCGGATGGATGTCGTTGCTCGATGGCATCGAATACGGCCTGATGCTGGCGCATCACTTCTTTGAAACGAGCGTCACTGGAGACTGGGGAGCTGATGGTGAACGATGTTGCCAGCGCGGCTCCGATGACAGATCCGATCGACTGCAGGAAGGGATTGCCAGAAGCTTCCAATATGGCTTGATGAAAGGCCAGATCAGCCTTCGTGAACCCCTGCCGGTTGCTCTCGCACCCGTACATGCCCTGAAGCGCCTTGTACATGGCCTTGAGGTGCTCCGGCGTCCGCCGCAGGGCCGCCGTCGCACAGGCGAGCGGTTCAAGCATCTGCCGAATCTCGAACAGCCATCCAAGGAAGCGGGCATCGACCCCCATCTCCAGATGCCATTCGAGGATGTCGGCGTCGAACATGTTCCAATTGTTGCGATCAAGAACTTTGGTGCCGACCTTCGTCTTGGACTCGATCAGCCCCTTGGCCGCCAGGGTCTTCAAGGCCTCCCGGAGCGCCGTGCGCGAAACCCCGAAAAGCTCCATGAGCTCTCCGTCGCCCGGCAGGATACTTCCGATAGGGAAGTGTCCCTGCATGATGTTCTGACCGATCCCATGGGTCACGAGGTCATGGGCCGATCGCACTCTTGAAGGCCTCTGGATACCGTTCACCAACGCCATTGTCCTGTTATCTCACGTTGACCGGGACCGAACAGATGCCGCCGACAATCCCCGCTGCAAGACGATGAATGCGAACAGCAGAGCACCGATGGCGATTTTCGTCCACCAGGAACTCAGGGTTCCCTCGAAGGTAATATAGGTCTGGATCAGCCCCTGGATCAGCACGCCGACAAGCGTGCCGATGATCGTCCCATAGCCACCCGTCAGCAGCGTGCCGCCGATGACCACCGCCGCGATGGTATCGAGTTCGACCCCGGTTGCGGCCAGGGAGTAGCCTGCGGATGTGTAGAAGGAAAACACAATTCCCGCCAGGGCCGCGAGAAGGCTCGACAACATGTAGATCCGGATCGTCGTCTTCCCGACAGGAACGCCCATCAGTTCGGCCGATGTCCTGCTGCCACCCAGCGCATAGACGTTGGCGCCAAAGCGCGTGAAATGGGCCAGAACAATGCCGGCCGCGAAGGTCAGCAGCATGACGATGGCGATGAAGGTCAGCCTGCCCCCGCCAGGAAGAGCGAAGGCGATATCCGTTATCTGGCCGTAGGCCGGAGCATTGATCGGGATCGAGTCCGTGGTGAGCACGAAGCAGAGACCCCGCGCCAGAAACATACCCGCCAACGTGACGATGAAGGCCGGGATCTGGAAGGCGTGGATCAGGAAGCCCATGCCTGCTCCGAACAGGGCAGCAAGGCTTAAGATGAGGGCAAAGGCCAAATAGGGATTAAGGCCATATTTCTCGATTGTGACGGCGAGGAATACGCCCGTGAAGGCGATCACCGAACCAACCGACAGGTCGATGCCACCGGACAGGATCACGAAGGTCATGCCGACTGCGACAATGCCGAGAAAAGCGTTGTCCGTCAGGAGATTGCCGATCACCCGGGTCGAGGCGAAGCTCGGAAACTGGGCAAGGCAGATCAGGTAGCCGACGATGAAGACGGCCAGGGTGATGAGAACCGGAAGATGCCGCCGGATCATGCCTTAGCCCTCCAGATCGCGCGAACAGCGTTCAGGACCGGAGACTGGGCGAGCAGCACGGCAAGCACGACGATGGCCTTCACGATGAGGTTGTATTCGGGCGGGTAGCCGCTCAGCAGGATGCCGGTGTTCATGGCCTGGATGATGAGTGCGCCGACGACTGAGAGGCCAAGACTAAAGCGCCCACCGAACAGCGACGTGCCGCCGATCACCACGGCGAGAATGGCGTCGAGTTCAAGCCATAAGCCTGCATTGTTGGCATCCGCCCCACGGATGTCGGCCGTGACGATCAGGCCTGCAATGGCCGCACAGAGGCTGCACCACATGTAAACTGCGATGGTGACAGCCTTGGTGCCGATCCCTGCATAAGCGCTGGAGCGGATGTTGGCTCCGATGGCCTCGATGAAGAGGCCGAGTGCCGTATACCTGACTACGAGATGAGTGATGAGGAGCATCACGAGGGCGATGACCACCGGCATCGGCAGCATCAGGAAGGATCCTCCGCCGATCACGGCAAATCCTTCGCTCACAAAGGTGATGATCTGGCCCTCCGTGACGAGCTGCGCAAAGCCGCGTCCGGCCACCATCAGGATCAGGGTCGCCACGAAGGGCTGGATTTCCAGAACGGCGACGAGGATGCCATTCCAAAGACCGCAAAGGAGCCCGACACCGGCAGCTGCCAAGAGTGCGACAGGAAGCGGGTAGCCCTGCGCCGTCAGAGTCGCGGCCACAGCGCCTGCAATCGCCATGACGGCCCCGACGGAGAGGTCGATGCCCCGGGTAGCGATGACGAGTGTCATGCCCAAGGCGAGAATCGCGACAGGCGCTCCCCTGTTCAGGACGTCGATGAGGCTGCCGAACAAGCGTCCATCCTGCAGGCGCAGGGCGAAGAATTCGCGGAAGACGAGCCAGTTGACAATGAGGACGATAAGGAGCGCCGCAACCTGCGGCAGCCCCTTGGGAAATGTGCGTGGAGCAATGGCCTGGATCATGCCGCTCATGAATGGCTCGCAATGGTTGTCATGATGGTGTCGGCACTCACCTCGTCTCCCGAAAGCTCGCGCACATGCCTGCGATCGCGCAGCACGACCACGCGGTCGCTGTAGGAGGCAATCTCTTCGAGTTCCGAGGAGATCACAAGGAGCGCAAGCCCCTCCTCGCACAGCCGCTCGATCAGGCGAATGATCTCGGCATGGGCGCCCACGTCGATGCCGCGGGTCGGTTCGTCGAGGATGAGGAAGCGGGGCTCGGTGGCAAGCCAACGAGCCAGCAGCGCCTTCTGCTGGTTGCCCCCGGAGAGAAGGCCGATCGGCTTCTCCGCATCCGGCGTGCGGATATCGAGGAGCTTGATGAAACGGCTTGCGATCTCGTCCTGCTTGGCTCTCGGGATCTTGTGCAGCCAGCCGCGCTGCGCCTGCAGGGCCAGAATGATGTTCTCGCGGATCGACAGCTCTGCGACGATGCCTTCTGTCTTGCGATCCTCAGGCGTAAAGCCGAAGCGCAGCCTTGCGGCATCGCGCGGGGTCGCGAGGCGGACAGGTTGACCGTCGACGAAGGCTTGTCCGCTATCAGCTCGTTCGACACCGAAAACCAGCTTGGCAGTCTCCGTTCGTCCGGAGCCGAGGAGACCGGCAAGTCCCACCACCTCACCGGGACGCAGAGCCAGATCGAACGGCTCAATCAGGCGGCTCTTGCCGTAATTCTGGAAGGCAACGAGCGGCTCTCCCGTGACGGCAGGACGCTGGTTGCGGTGCAGAGCCTCTGCAGCGAGTTCGCGACCCAGCATCATGGACACGAGTTCGATCCGCGGCAACTCGGAAATAGGGCGGGAGCCCACAAGGCGCCCGTTGCGCAGCACCGTGATGCGGTCACAGACGGCATAGACCTGATCGAGGAAATGCGTGACGAACACGATGCCGATGCCACGGCTCTTCAGGCGCCTTAAAATTTCGAAGAGCGTCTCGACCTCCTGGGCATCGAGACTTGCCGTCGGCTCGTCCAGGATCAGCACCTTGGCCGAGAGATCGACTGCGCGGGCAATCGCGACGATCTGCTGAATGGCGACGGAGTAGCTGCTCAACGGATTGGCGACATCGATGCTGAGGCCATAACCTGCGAGCAGCTCTGAGGCGCGGCGGCGCATCTCGCCGGTGCGCACGAGACCGAAGCGGTGCGGCTGACGACCGATGAACAGGTTTTCTGCCACAGAGAGATTCGGCAGGAGGTTGACCTCCTGATAGACAGTGCCGATTCCCAAGGAGAGCGCATCAGCGGTGTCTCGAGCCGTGACCTCCTGCCCCTCGAGGCGGATGATGCCGGCATCGCGCCGCAACACGCCCGTCAGCACCTTGATCAAGGTCGATTTGCCGGCGCCGTTTTCTCCGAGCAGGCCATGGATCTCCCCGGCATGGAGGGTGAAATCCACATGATCGAGGGCCTGCACCCCTGGAAAGCCCTTGGTGAGACCGCGTATTTCAAGGAGTTGAGGCTGCTCTGTCACTGGCTGCATCACGCTCTCACCCGCCCATGCGCAAAACCGCCGAAGCCTGGCGGGTTCGAATGGCAGCAGGCAGAACCTGCCTGCTGCCACTTATGCCTTATGATCTTAGTAGAGATCTTTGCGCCTGTCGTACTCGGCCTTCGCTGTCTCGGGCGTATAAACCTTGGACTCCGTCTGGATCCACTTGGGCGGCTGCTTGCCGTCCTTCTTGAACGCCACCAAGGCGTCTAGGGCCGGCCCTGCCATGTTGGGAGTCAGCTCGACGGTCACGTTGGCCTCACCGTCGGCCATGGCCTTGAAGATGTCCGGAACGGCATCGATGGAGACAATCTTGATGTCCTTGCCGGGCTTCAAGCCCGCTTCCTTGATGGCCTGGATGGCGCCGATTGCCATGTCATCGTTGTGCGCATAGACGGCGCAGATATTCTTGCCACCGCCTTCGGCCTTGATGAAGCTTTCCATGACTTCCTTGCCCTTGGTGCGGGTGAAGTCGCCGGACTGGGTACGGATGATCTTCATGCCGGGATTGGCGGCGACGACCTGATCGAATCCCTTCTTACGGTTGATCGCGGGGCTCGATCCGACCGTGCCCTGCAGTTCCACGACGTTGCACTTGCCGCCGGTTTCCTTGGCCAACCACTCGCCCGCTACCTTGCCCTCATAGACCGTGTCGGAGGTTACGGCCGTCAGATAAAGCGAATCGTCTTTCGTCTCGATGGAACGGTCGAGCAAGACAACAGGGATCTTGGCATCCTTGGCCTCTTTGAGAACCGCATCCCAGCCGGTCGACACGACCGGCGCAATGAAGATTCCGTCCACGCCCTGTGCGATGAAGGACCTGACGGCGCGAATCTGATTCTCCTGCTTCTGCTGCGCGTCGGAGATCTTGAGATCTACGCCCCGCTTGTCGGCTTCAATCTTGGAAACCTTCGTCTCGGCAGCGCGCCAGCCGGACTCCGACCCAACCTGCGAGAACCCGATGGTCATTTTGGACTGGGCGTAAGCAGCACCCGAAGACAGCATCATTGCAGCCATGCCGATTGTCGTCAGAAGATGACGGGCCTTCATGCGTTCTCTCCCTCAATTTGTCGTTGCTCTTCGACTTTAGCAGCGTTAACAGCTGCCTATTAGTAGTATTATATGAATTGAAGAGAGCGCCTATACGACCAAAGTCGTGGGTTAAAGCCCCGCTCGGTTGGGTGCCATAAAAAATTCAGAGGCGAGCACGATGAGCGACGACAAGAAACGCCAACTCCGCAGCCAAGCTTGGTTTGGGCGCCAGGACAAGATGGGGTTCTATTATCGCTCCTTCCTCAAAAACAGCGGCTTCCCCCAGGACCAGTTCGACGGCCGCCCCGTGATCGGCATCTGCAACACCTGGTCTGAGCTCACCCCCTGCAACGCCCATTTCCGCACCATTGCCGAGCATGTGAAATATGGCGTGCTCGATGCCGGCGGCTTTCCGCTCGAATTCCCGGTCTCCTCGCTCGGCGAGGTGACCATGCGCCCGACAGCCATGCTGTTCCGCAACCTCGCCGCCATGGACGTGGAGGAGGCAATCCGCGCCCATCCCCTCGACGGCGTCGTCCTCCTCATGGGCTGTGACAAGACCACCCCTGCCCTGCTCATGGGTGCGGCCTCTGCGGACCTGCCCACCGTTGGCGTCTCGGGTGGGCCGCAGCTGCGCGGAGTCTATCGGGGCAAATACATCGGGTCCGGGACCAACATCATCTCCATGAGCGAGCAGCTGCGCGCCGGCGAGGTCACCCTGGAGGAGTTCCATGAGGCGGAGAGCGGCATGAACCGCTCGGCCGGCCACTGCATGACCATGGGCACCGGCTCCACCATGGCCTCCATGGTCGAAGCGCTCGGCGTCGGCCTGCCGGAGAATGCCGCCATTCCGGCAAGCGATGCCCGCCGCAATCAGCTTGCCCGCATGGCAGGCCGGCGCATCGTCGAGATGGTGCACGAGGACCTCGTCCTCTCCAAGGTCATGACCCGCGAGGCTTTCGAGAATGCCATCCGCACGCTGGCGGCCATTGGCGGCTCAACCAACGCGGTGGTGCATCTGCTGGCGATTGCCGGCCGTGTTGGCATCGATCTCACGCTGGACGACTTCGACCGGCTCGGACGCGACATCCACTGCCTCGTCGACCTCATGCCTTCCGGTCGCTTCCTGATGGAGGATTTCTATTATGCGGGCGGCCTGCCGGTGGTTCTGCGCACGCTGGGCGAGCGCGGCCTGCTGCACAAGGATGCGCTCACCATCAACGGCAAGACGATCTGGGACAACGTCAAGGATGCGCCGTGTTGGAACCGGGAGGTGATCACCTCCTTCGAGGAGCCGTTCAAGCCAGAAGCTGGCATTGCCATCCTCAAGGGCAACCTCGCGCCGAACGGCGCCGTCATCAAGCCATCAGCGGCCTCGCCTCAACTGATGCAGCACACAGGTCGCGCAGTGGTGTTCGAGACCATTGAGGATCTGCATCACCGCATCGATGACGCGGATCTCGACATCGACGAGACCTGCATCATGGTGCTCAAGAACTGCGGCCCGAAAGGCTATCCTGGCATGGCCGAGGTCGGCAACATGCCCCTGCCGCAGAAGCTGCTCAAGAAAGGAGTGCGCGATATGATCCGCATCTCAGATGCGCGCATGTCGGGCACGGCCTATGGCACCGTGGTGCTGCACGTGGCGCCGGAAGCTGCCGCCGGCGGACCGCTGGCCCTAGTGCAGAACGGCGACCTGATCACCCTTGATGTGCAGGCCCGCAGCCTGCATCTTCACGTGGAGGCACAGGAGATGGAGCGCAGGCGCGCTGCCTGGGTGCCGCCGGCGCCGCATGCGACACGCGGGTGGGCCAAGCTCTATGTCGACCATGTCCTGCAAGCCGACAAAGGCGTTGACCTGGACTTCCTGGTGGGCCGCACCGGCTCGCCTGTTCCGCGTGATAATCATTAGGTAACGACACAGCCATCATGAAGGAAGAGATCATGCCCGCAGCCGGCCGCAGTTCCACCCGTCCCTATCGTGGCGTGTTCCCGGTGGCGCCCACCATCTTCGACGACAGCGGCCGTCTTGATTTGGAAGGTCAGAAGCGCGCCATCGACTTCATGATCGATGCAGGCTCCGACGGCCTGTGCATCCTGGCGAACTTCTCCGAGCAGTTCCTGCTGCGCGACGATGAGCGCGAAGCCGTCATGACAACCGTGCTCGAGCATGTGGCAGGCCGCGTGCCGGTCATTGTGACCACCAGCCACTTCTCGACCGAGATCTGCGCCGAGCGCAGCCGGCGCGCGCAGGATGCGGGTGCCGCCATGGTGATGATCATGCCGCCCTTCTTCGGCGCGACCCTGCGGGTGTCGGAGCCCGGCATCTACGAATATTTCCGCCGGGTCTCGGATGCAATCAGCATCCCGATCATGATCCAGGATGCACCGATGGCGGGCACGTCCCTGTCGGCACCGTTCCTCGCGCGCATGGCGCAGGAGATCGCCAATGTGTCCTACTTCAAGATCGAGGTGGCCGGCACTGCCGCGAAGCTGCGCGACCTGATCGCGCTCGGCGGCAGCGCCATTGAGGGACCCTGGGACGGTGAGGAAGCCATCACGCTGATGGCCGACTTCGATGCAGGCGCCACGGGTGCGATGACGGGCGGCGCCTATCCGGACGGCATCCACCAGATCATCGACCCGTACTTTGCCGGTGACCGCGAGGCCGCCGCAGCGGCCTATGAGCGCTGGCTGCCGCTGATCAACTATGAGAACCGGCAATGCGGTCTCTCGGCCGCCAAGGCGCTCATGAAGGAAGGCGGCGTGATCGGCTCGGAGGCCGTGCGCCATCCACTGCAGCCCCTGCACCCGGAAACGCGTAAAGGCCTGATCGAAATCGCTAAACGCTTGGATCCGCTCGTCCTGAAATGGGGACGCTGATCATCATTAGGAGCCCAGCCGCCGCGAGTGCCCATGCTATGTGGCGGCTGGGCCATTTATGATCCAAAAAATTGCATCACATAGCGCTAGTCTCACGCTTCGGGGATTGTTCCTGCGGCGAGGGTGAGCTGATTTCCACGAAGCATCCCAGCTTAGGGCATCATCGCGGGCGCACACTTCACTCTGTCATATTCGCTACTGACGACAAGCTTCATCACAGGTACCGTCTCGTTGACCTCAGGCACTCGCATAGGCCGAGCTCGAGAGCCGAACTTCTCCAATCCTTGTCCAGCCAATCGCACGTCCACAATCACTGGTTGTGTATGTAAGGGTACGAGCCTCTTCAGGTTACATAATCCACTATAGGAGATTTTCTCTATTGCTCAGTTGATTTCTACCATGGTAGATATAGTAACATAATAATGAATCATATGCCGATGGGGCTCCGTCCGGCGTCTTGCCGAGAACATCCCACCGTCGCCTGAACGGGAGAGTGACATGGGATCCTCAATCGTCGGAACATCGCCGCTCCAGGACTTCCGAATGCTGATCGGAGGCGAGTGGTGCGAGGCCTCGTCAGGGGCTTGGTTCGAAACGAAGGATCCCTACAGCGGCAAACCCTGGGCGCGACTGCCGCGCGGCAATGCGAACGATGTTGATCGCGCTGTCCAGGCGGCCCATGCTGCGTTCACGTCTGGCCCATGGTCCAAGATGCTCGCCAGCGATCGCGGGATGCTCCTGTACCGTCTCGCAGACCTTATCGAGAAGAATGCCCAGCGTCTCGCCGAACTCGAGGTGCGGGACAATGGCAAGCTCATGATCGAGATGCTGGGGCAGATGCGCTACATCCCGCGCTGGTTTCAGTATTATGGAGGACTTGCGGACAAGATCGAAGGCGCAGTGACGCCGATCGATAAAGGAGACATGCTCCACTACATCCGCTACGAGCCCGTAGGCGTCGTCGGGGCGATCACACCGTGGAACTCGCCGCTGCTCCTGACCGTGTGGAAGCTCGCGCCCGCGCTTGCGGCCGGCAACACCGTCGTCATCAAGCCGTCGGAACATGCTTCCGTTTCGATGCTCGCCTTCCTTGAATTGTTCGAACAGGCAGGCTTCCCACCTGGCGTGGTCAATGTGGTCACGGGTTTAGGCCATGAGGCGGGTGCGGCGCTGGCGGAGCATCCGTTGGTGGCCCGCATCGCCTTTACCGGATCCGACGTCGGAGGGCGGCTGGTCTCCCGCGCGGCGGCGGAAAGCTTCAAGCGCGTGTCGCTGGAACTCGGCGGCAAGTCGCCTCACATCATCTTTGAGGATGCCGATCTCGATGCTGCCGTGAAAGGCGTTATCTCAGGCATCTTCGCGGCCGCGGGGCAGACCTGCATGGCTGGCTCACGCCTCATTGTTCACGAGAGCATTCACGACAGCTTCGTTGAAAAGCTGGTGGAGCGGATGCGGCAGGCGCGCCTCGGCGATCCGCGCAGCGACACCACCGATGTGGGCCCCATCGCGACCGAGCCGCAGCTGGCGAAGACGCTGGAGTTCATCGACATCGCCCGCTCGGAGGGAGCGGTTTGCGCGCTCGGCGGCAAACGACCTGACGCCGAGGGTCTGAAGGAAGGCTGGTTCGTCGAGCCCACCATCTTCACCGGCGTCGACAACACCATGCGCATCGCCAGGGAAGAGGTGTTCGGGCCGGTTCTGTCGGTTCTCAAGTTCCGAACAGATGATGAAGCGGTGGCGCTTGCCAATGACACGCCTTATGGGCTGGCGGCTGGCATGTGGAGCCAGAGCCTCGAGCGCGCGATCACGATGCCGCGCAGGCTTCGGGCCGGCACAGTCTGGGTGAATGCCTATCGCGTCGTCAGCTACATGGCGCCCTTCGGAGGCTTCAAGTCTTCAGGGATCGGACGTGAGAACGGCAAGGCCGCAATCTACGAATACCTTGAGGCGAAGAGCGTCTTCATCAATCCGAAATCGAAAATTTCCAACCCTTTCACCCTGCAATAGAGGCAGCGAATTGCCCAGGGCAGATTGAGGGTCGGAAGTTTGGAGGGGCTTGGCAGGCAGTCCCATCGTCACGCGGAGAGGACATCCGCAGAACCTGCCGAAACAAGAGGGAGGAAGACATGAAAAACAAGTGGAAGACACTGCTCGGTGCCGCACTTCTATCGACGGCCCTGCCGATGGCGGCGGTCGCTCAAGGCGGCCCCTTAAAGATCCTGGTGCTCGACGACATGTCCGGCATCTTCGCAGCCAACGGAGGCCCCGGCACGCTGCTGGCCGTGCAGATGGCGGTTGAGGATGCAGGCGGCAAGGTGCTGGGTCGTCCCATCGAAATCATTCAGGCCGACCATCAGAACAAGCCTGATGTGGGCTCGGCTCAGGCACAGCGTTACATCCAAGAGCAAGGCATTCGCGCCATGACCCTTGGTGGGTCGAGCGCGGTGGGACTTGCCGCACAGGCGCGTGCAGCCGAAGCGAAGGTGTTCACGCTGGCCAGCGGCGCTTATGCGCCCAACTTCTCGGAAGCGCAGTGCTCGCCTTACGGCTTCCAGTTCGCGCCTTCGACACAGGAGCTGTCGCGCGCCGTGACCTCGCGCATCGTCGGCGAAGGCAAGAAGACCTGGTACCTGATCGCCGCCGATTACGTCTTCGGTCACACACTCATCGCTGACGCAAGTAAGTCGATCCAAGCTGCCGGCGGAAAGGTGATCGGCCAGACCCTGCATCCGCTCAACTCAAACGACATGGCTTCGGCCTTGCTGACGGCTCAAGGATCAGGTGCGGACGTCATCGGTCTTGCCAATGCGGGCACCGATCTTGAGACCACGGTGAAGCAGGCTGGGCAGTTCGGCGTCGGCGGCAAGCTCGCTGCCATGATGGTGTACGAGAACAACATCGAGGCGCTGACGCTTGCGGCTTCCAAGGGCATGCGGATGTCGGTTTCCACCTACTGGGACCTGAACGACAAGACGCGCGCGCTCGCCAAGAGAATGATGGCGAAGAATGGCGGCAAGACACCGACCATGGGGCATATGGGCGCCTATGGCGCGGTCACGCACTATCTCGAAGCCGTGAAGGCCGCCGGGACGGACGATCCGGATAAGGTGGCGGCAAAGATGCGGGAACTCCCCATCACCACCGGCATCTGGGAGAACCCGCGCATTCAGGCCAATGGCCGCGTGACCTACGACATGCTGCTCGTCGAGGTGAAGACACCTGCGGAGTCGAAGGGACCCAACGACCTCTATAAGATCGTCGCCAAGATCCCGGCTGAGGGTCTATTCCGCACCGCCAAGGAAAGCGGCTGCCCGCACGTAAAGTGATCCCGCTGGACGGGATCATCCACTCCAGCCCACTCGAACCGCTTGGACCTGCTCGCCAGAGCAGGTCCTCGATAGCGGAGATTTCCCATGAGACTCTATGTCAGCCCGACATCTCCCTACGCACGTCTGGCGTGCGTCATGTGCCTTGAGGCTCGTCTTGAAGGGCTGGAGATCGTCATCCTTGATCCCTGGCAGAACCCGCCCGATCTGTTGAGGCATAATCCGGCAGGCCGGGTTCCGGCTCTGGTCCTGGATCCGAATGATGAGAGTGGCGCGCAAACGATGACGGAGTCGCTCCTGATCGCAGACTTCGCAGCGCGCCGTTCGGGCGATGCAGAGCGCCTCTGGTTCCAAACCGATGCCCAGCGCCAGCTCGGCGGCATCTGCCTCAGCATCATCGACGCCGCTGCCGCCATCATGGCAGGGCGCATGGTGACCTCGGGGTCCGTCAGCGAGGCTGCCTTCGACTCTTCCTCTGTGGGTCGCCGCAGGCAGGATGCGATCCACCGCACCCTGGACGCGTTGGAGCAACTGATCGCCGAACAGCGCGACGCATTGCTGACCCGGCCTGGGATCGCGGCCTTTCTTCCGGTGATCGTCGTGGAATACCTGCAGATGCGGTTCGGCGATGCTTTCGACTCCGCAAAGCGTCCTCATCTGCTTGCTTTGGTCTCAGTGCTGAAGGATCGGCCCTCTCTCTCAAGCACAAAGCCCCTCTTCACCAAGTTCACACCCATCGACGGAGCGGCGGCCCGATGAGCATCGTTCTCGAAGCCCGGCAAGTCAGCAAGAGCTTTGGCGGCTTCTTCGCCGTCAAGGGCGTGGATCTCAAGGTGCGCGAAGGCAGCATCCATGCCCTGATCGGCCCCAACGGAGCGGGCAAGACCACACTCTTCGGCCTCCTGACACGGTTTCACTCCACAACATCGGGCAGCATTTTCCTCAAGGGCGAAGATATCACAAGCAAGGGGCCTGCCGACGTCGCACTGCGCGGTCTTTGCCGTTCCTTTCAGATCTCCTCAATCTTTCCAGGACTGACCCTGCGCGAGAATGTGCGTGTCGCGCTCCAGCGCCGTCATGGTTCCAGCCATCAATTCTGGCAGCCCTCGCGTGTTCTGCGTCGCTTCGACGACGAGGCCGATCAATTGCTTCATCGCGTCGGGCTGACGCCCTTGGCGGACCGGCTCTGCTCGGAGGTTTCCTACGGGCGAAAGCGGGCTCTCGAGATCGCCACCACTCTGGCCATGGAACCGAAGGTCCTGCTTCTCGACGAGCCTATTGCCGGCATGGCCGCGGGAGACATCCCGATGATCGTGGACCTGATCCGCAGCGTCGCCAAGGATCGCACCGTCGTGATGGTCGAGCACAATCTCTCGGTCGTCGAGAGTCTCTGCGACAGGGTCACGGTCCTGGTGCGCGGCGAAGTCATGGCGGAAGGCACCTACAGCGAGATCCGCGACAACGCCTCAGTGCGCCAAGCCTATATCGGAGCCGGTTATGAGGTATGATCCTTTGCTTTGGGTCGAGAACCTTCAAGGCTGGTATGGCGAAAGCCACATCCTGCATGGGGTCAATCTGTCGGTTCCTCGCGGCCAGACCATCGCCATTCTGGGAAGGAACGGCGTCGGGAAGACCTCCACCCTGCGCGGCATCGTGGGTCTTCTGTCGCGCGCTACGGGTTCCATCCGCATGAACGGTGCGGAATTGATCGGCATGCCGCGTCACCGCATTGCCTCTACCGGCATCGGCTACGTTCCCGAAGAGCGCGGTATCTACGCGTCGCTCTCGGTTCAGGAGAACCTTGATCTGCTGCCGAAGATCAGCGATCGCGGGATGAGCCTGGAGCGCGTCTTCGAGCTTTTCCCGAACCTGATGGAACGGCGCCGCGCCGCCGGTGGGACCCTTTCGGGCGGCGAGCAGCAGATGCTCTCGATCGCGCGCGTGCTGCGGGCCGGTCCCGAGCTTCTTGTGCTCGACGAGCCGACCGAGGGACTATCGCCCGTCATCGTGCCGCAGATCGGCCGTGTTCTGAACGCGCTGAAGAAAGACGGTCTGACCATGCTGCTGGTGGAGCAGAACTTCCATTTCGCACGTCATCTCGCGGATCACTTCTACCTTATGGAGGAAGGGCGGGTGGTCGACGACTTCGCCGCCCGCGATCTCGACGCGCGTCTTGATACCGTCTCCAGCCTGATCGGAGTATAGGCCGTGACAATGATCTTCGGCGTTCCTCTCGTGGCATTGGCCTCACAGCTCGTGATCGGCCTGTTCAACGGGGCATTCTACGCACTCCTCAGCCTCGGCCTCGGAATTATTTTCGGCCTGCTGCGTGTGGTCAATTTCACCCATGGCGCATTCTACACCGTGGGAGCATTCGCGGCCTTCCTTCTGACCAGCTATGCGGGTTTCAGCTTCTGGGCCTGCCTTGTCATCGCTCCCCTGATCGTCGCCGCGCTCGCGGCCGTGCTGGAGCGGATGCTCCTGAGAAAGCTCTATGGGCTCGATGCACTCTACGGGCTGCTGCTGACCTTCGGCATCGCGCTGCTCATCGAGGGATTGCTCCAGTTCTACTTCGGCGTGGCCGGGCAGCCGTATCAGGTGCCGGACATTCTCAGCGGCACGAGCAATCTGGGCTTCATGTTCCTGCCGCACTACCGCGCATTCGCAATTGCGACCTCGCTTCTGCTGTGCCTGCTGACCTGGCTGATCATCGAATACACGTCCCTGGGTGCGAAGCTTCGCGCCGCCACGGAGAACAGCCGCCTGCTCGAAGTGTTCGGCGTCAACGTCCCTCTCCTTCTGACATGCACCTACGCCTTCGGCGGAGCCCTGGCGGGCTTTGCGGGCGTTGTCGCCGCGCCGGTGTTTCAGGTCAGTCCGCTCATGGGGGCCAATCTCATCATCGTGGTCTTTGCAGTGGTCATCATCGGCGGGCTCGGCTCGATCACGGGCGCCATTGTCAGCGGGCTGATGCTGGGTGCGCTTGAGGCGCTGGCGAAGGTCTACTGGCCGCCCTCCGCCAATCTCGTGCCGTTCCTCATCATGGCCGTGGTGCTCTTCCTGCGCCCGCGCGGACTTTTTGGAAAAGGGGAGTGATCACCATGGTCTCCGCATCGCTGTCACTTCCCATACAACGGCGCAGGAATCTCAACATCATCCTGCTGCTTGCGGGCTTGGCGATCCTGGCCGTTGCTCCCCTGTTCCTTTATCCCGTCTTCTTGATGAAGCTTTTGTGCTTCGGCCTCTTCGCGTCGGCGCTGAATCTCGTTCTGGGATATGGTGGCATGGTGGCCTTCGGCCATGCAACCTTCTTTGGTGGCGCCGCCTACATCACGGCCCACGCTCTCAAGGAATGGGGCTTCGGAGCAGGATCCGGACTCCTGATCGGCGTCGCTTTCGCCCTGGTGGCCGGCTTTCTCATGGGCATCATCGCAATTCGCCGGCAGGGTTTCTACTTCGCCATGACTACGCTGGCGCTGTCACAGATGGCCTACTTCGCCTTCTTCCAAGCTCCGTTCACGCATGCCGAAGATGGTATCCAGCGTGTGCCTCGTCCCGACTTCCTCGGGCTCGTATCGCTGGCCGACAACATGTCGCTCTACTACTTCGTCGTGGCCGTGTTTCTCATCGGCATGGCAGTGATCTGGAGGGTCATTCACTCACCGTTCGGCGCTTCGCTGACCGCCATCCGCGAGAACGAACCGCGTGCCTTGTCGCTTGGCTATCACACCAACCGCTACAAGCTGACAGTCTTCGTGATCTCGGCGGCGCTTTCAGGCCTCGCCGGATCGCTCAAGGTCCTCGTCTTCCAGATTGCGACACTCACGGACGTCGCTTGGCAGATGTCGGGAGAAGTGATCCTCATGACGCTGCTTGGCGGCGTCGGGACTTTCCTCGGCCCACTCATCGGCGCCGCCCTCGTGCTGACCATACAGAACTACATGGCCTCGACGGCGGTCCCGGTGACCATCTTCATCGGCCTGGCCTTCATCATCTGCGTCATGCTGTTTCGCAAGGGAATCGTGGGTGAGATCATCGCGGTTCTTCCAAGCGCGTGGGTGAACGGCTCGGACCGCCAGAAGGTCGATTCCCAATGACCGCCGCCCAGCCGATTGCGGCCGAGAGCCTGCCGCTGGAAGGTCTGAGGGTTCTGGAGATCGGTCACTATATCGCAGCTCCCTTCGCGACCCGGCTGCTGGCCGATTTAGGCGCCGAGGTCATCAAGATCGAGCCGCCGGTTTCCGGCGACCCGGTGCGCAAATGGGGAGCGGCCCGGGACGGAAACAGCTATTGGTGGTCGGTTCACGGCCAGAACAAGAAATGCGTCACGCTCGATCTCAAGTCGGAGGACGGTCGCGCGCTTCTCAAGGAGTTGGTTGCCAAGTCCGACGCCCTGGTGGAGAACCTGCGGCCCGGACAATTGGCGCGGCTCGGCTTCGATGACGCGCGGCTGCACGAGATCCGTCCGGATTTGGTCATCTGCCATGTCTCCGGCTATGGTTTGACGGGTCCGCTTGGTGGCCGCGCCTGTTTCGGCGCTATCGGTGAAGCGCTGGGTGGTCTGCGCCATCTGTCGAACCATACCCCCGGGACGACCGACCTACCTCCGGTACGCGTCGGCATCAGCATCGGCGACTCACTGGCTGGCCTTTATGCGGCGATCGCAGTCCTGGCGGGTCTCTGGTCCAAGGCGCCCACAGGCAGAGTCGCGGACGTAGCCCTGACGGAATCTGTCTTGAGCGTCATGGAGGGCGTGCTGCCGGAATATGGCGCCACAGGCATCGTGCGGGAGCCTTCGGGCGGCCGCATCAGCACCGCTGCACCAACGAATGCGTTCCCGACTGCTGACGGCGGCTGGGTCTTGATTGCGGCCAATTCGGATGCGCTCTTTCGAATCCTGTGCGACGTGATGGAGCGTCCGGAACTGGCTGAGGATCCCCGCTATATCGACAACCCTGCCCGCTGCCGGAATGTCGATGCCCTTGAGGCCGAGATTGCCGCGTGGACCCGCCGGCGTGATGCAAGGTCTCTCGAGCAGCGATTGGCTGAGGCCGACATCCCATCCAGCCGCGTCTATACGGCCGCCGACATCGCGGAGGACGCCCAGTACAACGCGCGCGGGATGGTGCAATGGGTGGAGGATCCACGATTAGGCAAAGTTCTTCATCCCGGAGCAGTGCCCATGTTTGGCCCCAGCTCCCGTCAGGTCCGCTGGACTGGCCCTGGAGTCGGAGCGCACAACCGGGAGGTCTATGGCGGACTCCTGAGCATGGATGAGGCTCAGTTGGATCGTCTTTCGCAAAACGGGACGATCTGAGCTGTGACCCGCTTACCCGATCGCGTGTCAATAACCGAAGTAGGCCTGCGCGACGGCTTGCAGATCGAGAAGCGCATTCTCTCCACGGACAACAAGTTGGCATTGGCCCGTGCGCTGATCGATGCCGGCCACACCTCTCTGGAAGTGACGTCTTTTGTTTCTCCCGCGCGCGTGCCGCAGCTTGCCGATGCGGCAGATCTTCTTGCCGCGCTCCGTCATGCTGAAGGCGTCGAGCTCAAAGCGCTGGTTCCCAATATCCGTGGTGCCGAACGCGCCATCGGAGCGGAAGCAGATGTGGTGGTGTTCGTTCTCTCAGCCACGGATTCTCACGGAGCGCGCAATCTCAATCGAAGCTCTCATGAGTCCCTGGCAGACTTGCACGACATCACCAAGATGACGTCGGCTGCCAGAGTTCGAATTGATGTTTCGCTATCCGTTGCGTTCGGCTGCCCATTCGAGGGCGACGTGCCGGTTGAGAAGGTGATCGAACTTGCAGACAAGATTCAGCGACTCGGCATCTCACGGGTAAGCTTCTGCGACACAACCGGGATGGCAACACCGCGACAAGTCAAGGCGCTCGCAAGAGCTCTAAGAGACAAGCTGCCCGGAATTGATCCGGCATTCCACTTCCACAATACGCGAGGCCTGGGATTGGTGGGGGTCCTGGTTGCGTTGCAGGGAGGAATTGTGCGTTTCGAAGGCAGCGTGGGCGGACTTGGCGGATGCCCGTTTGCGCCCAATGCCGCCGGCAATGTCTGTACGGAGGATATGGTCCATATGTTTCATGAGATGGGCATCGAGACGGGACTGGATCTCAGCCGCCTCGTCGACGCGGCAAGATTGGCCGAGCAACTCGTGGGACGCACGCTCGATGGACAAGTAATGAAGGCAGGACCACGCTTAAGTCTTCATGGCTGCAATGGTTGAGAATGATGCGTCACAGGCGTCTGCGGGCGGGCCCCGATCAGATTGTCAATGGGAACCGGGAGTGACCATTGACGGCTGCATCTTGCGATGCACCAGCGGGTGTGCAAGTGGACATAGTGTAAGGCCGCTCACTTCATGTTACCTCGATCAGGCTTGATCTCATGAATACACCTCCCCCCATGATCAGAGAGACTGAAGGTGGCAGTGAAGCCGCTGACGAACTTCTGTCGACCCTCGGGCTGCGTCTACGGGAGCTTCGCCGAACACAGTCCCTGACCTTAGAGATGCTGGCCCAGCGAGCCCAGGTCAGCCGGGCCATGATCTCGAAGATCGAGCGCAGCGAAAAGATGCCGACCGTGGGGATCCTGGTACGCATTGCGACCGGTCTCAATGTAAGCCTCTCCGCATTGCTGGGCGAACAAGCTCAGTCCGCCGCTATTCAGTTGCAGCGCGCCAATCGCCGAAGCCGCTTTCGTGATCCTTCGACAGGCCTTGAACGGGAGGCCGTCTTCTCCCCTGCAGAGGGTGATGACATCGAAGTTGTGCGGCACGTTCTGCCCGGATTGCAATCGACAGGCCTGCTCTCCCCCTATCCGGTGCCGACGCGCAAGCTCGTCTTCTCGCCGAGCGGTCCGCTTGTCGTCAAAATCGGCGATGAGACATTCTGGATGGAGGCCGGAGATGCGCTGCGCTTCGATGTGACGGCGAGCTACAGCTTTTCCAACCCGGAGGCGACACCTGTCAGCTACTACCTGTTTATGTCCCGGCAGAGGAGCGCCGTCATATCGGGCTCCTAAATGACATTCTATCGCTGTAGCATACCGTTATTCCCGATATCAGATTCGATACTATGTGAAGCACGACTTCATCTTGCGTAGCCATATCTACCGCTTGCATGGCCAAAGGTCAGGAGCCCGGAGCGGGCGCTCCAGGCTTCCGCTTTGACGATCAAGCCGCCTTCTTGGCGCCGGAGCCGGGGCTGCCCCAAACCTCCTCGGCGATCTCGACGATCATGCGCAGCTTCGCCCACTGCTCCTCCTCGGCCAGCGTATTGCCCTCCTCGGTGGAAGCGAAGCCGCATTGCGGCGAGAGGCAGAGTTGGTCCAGGTCGACATACTTGGTCGCCTCGTCGATGCGGCGCTTGATGTCGTCCTTCTGCTCGAGCACGCCGGTCTTGGAGGTCACAAGTCCGAGAACGACGGACTTGCCCTTCGGCAGGAAGCGCAGCGGCTCGAAGCCGCCGGCGCGATCCGTGTCCCATTCCATGAAATAGCCGTCGACCGGCATGCGGTTGAAGAGCACCTCGGCCACGGGCTCATAGCCGCCGGAGGCGATGAAGGTGGAGCGGAAGTTGCCGCGGCACAGGTGCATGGTGATGGCCAAGTCGTCCGGCTTGTCCTTGAGCGCCTCGCGCACCATGCCGGCATAGATCTCCGGCTGCTTCTCGGGATCGTCGCCGCGCTGGCGCAGCATCTCGCGCTGGTCCGGGTCGCAGAGATACGCGAAGGAGATGTCGTCAAGCTGAAGATAGCGGCAGCCCGCATCGTAGAAGGCGCGCACCGCCTTGTTATACGCGCTGCCCACATCCGCGTAGAAGTCGTCCATGTTGGGATAGACACCCATGTTCATCATCTTCCGCCCGCCGCGATAGTGCAGCATGCTCGGGCCGGGAATCGTCATCTTGGCGACACGATCCGTGTTGTCCTTCACGAAGCGGAAGTGATCGATCATCGGGTGTTGCCCCGAGAATCCTACCTTGCCGGTCACGCGCAAGGCCTTCGCAATACCGACACCGCCCTTGAAATTCATGCCGGAATCGGCCTCGACCGAGGTGACGCCGTCGAGGTGCTCCAGGAAATCGAAATGCCAATAGGCACGGCGGAACTCGCCATCGGTCACAGCCTGCAGGCCGATCTCCTCTTGACGCTTGATGAGAGCCCGGATCTCACGATCCTCGACCTCCTTCAGAGCCTCATTCGAGATCTCTCCGTCATGGTGCTTGTGACGGGCCTCCTTGAGGGCTGCCGTGCGTAGAAGGCTGCCGACCATATCGGCGCGGAAAGGTGGTTTGGTGCGTTGCATGGATCGATCCTCCAGTCTTAGTTTCAATGAGATGCGGCGCGCATCGGCTTTCTTTTCGCCGTGACGCCCAGATGCTGTTCGAGGGCCGCCGGATCGTCAATCAAAGACCGGCTTGAACTCGCATGAACGATGGTGCCTCGGTCGAGAATGAGCGCGTTGTCGGTCACGCCCAAAATTTTCTGCGCATGCTGCTCGACGACGATGGCCGACAGACCCTCCTGGCGTATGATCCGCGTCAGGGCCGCAAGCAGTTCCTCAATGATGATCGGCGCGAGCCCTTCGGTCGGTTCGTCCAACAGCAGGAGCTTGGGATTGAGCACGAGCGCGCGGGCCACTGCGAGCATCTGCTGCTCGCCGCCGGAGAGTTGGTTACCCATATTGGCCCGGCGCTCCTTGAGGCGCGGGAACAATTCGTACACGCGATCAACGTTCCAGGGTCCGGGTCGAGACACCGCGGTTAGGTTCTCCTCAACCGTCAGCGACTTGAAGATATTGCGCTCCTGCGGCACCCAGCCGATACCAGCGTGAGCGCGCCTATCGGACCGGGTTGACGTAAGGTTTTGACCATCGAGCATGATCGAGCCACCGCGATGACGGGTCACGCCAATGATAGTGTTGAGGAGCGTCGTCTTGCCTGTGCCGTTGCGGCCCAATACAGCGAGGGATTCGCCGGGCTTGAGGCGCAGATCGATGTTAGAGATGACGACTGCATCACCGTAACCGGCCGAGACCTTCTGCAGGGTGAGAAGATCACTCATCGATGCTCTCCCCGAGATAGACGGCACGTACACGGGGATCGGTAGAAACCTCCTCGACCGTGCCCTCAGTGAAGAGGGCGCCGTTGACCATAACCGAGATCCGGTCGGCGAAGCTGAAGACGAGATCCATATCGTGCTCGATCAGGAGAACGGAAACGTCCCGCGGAAGCGCCGCCACGGTTGCGAGCAGCTCGTGCCGCTCCGCCTCCGGCACGCCGGCGGCAGGCTCGTCGAGCAGGAGAACCCGCGGCCGGCAGGCGAAAGCGACAGCGATCTCCAGGAGCCTCTGCTTGCCGTAAGCCAGATTGGAGGTTCGCTCGTCGAGCACATCGGTCAGGCGGAAGCGTTGCGCAATCTCGACGATCTCGTCGATGAGTTCCCGCTTGCTCCCGGTCACCCGCCACCAATCACGCCCTCCGCCCGTTCGCTCGGAGACCGCAAGACCGATGGTCTCAAGCGGGGTCATGGCCGGGAAGAGCTGGTTGATCTGGAAAGTACGGGCGAGTCCGCGTTGCACGCGCAACTCAGGGCGCACTCCTGTGATCTCCTGGCCCTCCAGAAAGATCTGTCCGGAGGTCGGCTTGATGACGCCGGTGAGCAGGTTGATAAAAGTCGTCTTGCCGGCGCCGTTAGGGCCGATCAGGGCATGGCGCGCACCCTGCTCCAGCTTGAATGACACGTTGTCCGTCGCCACAAGACCGCCGAAGCGTTTGACGAGACCTTTCGTTTCGAGAGCGATGGTCACGTCATACCTCCCGGGCGGATGTTTTCGGCAGCGCCTCAGGGCTCTTGGCCGTGCGGCCGGCCACGCCCTTCCAGAACGTTTTCACCCGCTCCGTCAGGCGCTCGCGGCCGGCAAGCACGATGATGACCAGGATGAGCCCGATCCAGAACTGCCAGTATTGCGGCGTCCAGGCCGAGATCACGTCCTGCAGCACCTTGAACACGATGGCCCCGATAAGGCCGCCATAAAGATACCCGACGCCGCCGATCACCAGCACCAGCATCACGTCCGCGGAGCGATGGAAGGCAAGGACATCGAGGGATACGAACTGGGTCGTCTGAGCGAGAAGGGCGCCAGCCACGCCCGCATAGGCGGCCGCCAGCGTATAGATCGCCACGAGGCGGCGATTGACCGGGATGCCGATGGCACGGGCCTTCAAGGGATTGTCTCGGATCGAGCGCAGCGAGAGACCATAGGGCGAGACGACGATCCTGCGCGCGAGTATGAAGAGCAGGAAGGTCACCGTGAGACTATACGCGTAGGCCGTCGTGCCGAAGATGTCGAACTCGAACAGGCCGAGGATGGGGCCCATCGTAATGCCTTGAAGACCGTCTGCGCCGCCTGTGAGCCAGGAGGCTTGATTTGCGATCTCGCCGAGAATGAGCGCCACGCCCAGCGTGACCATCAGCTTGGTGAGATCAGACCCGCGCAGCACGAGGAAGCTCGTCACGAAGCCGAGGATCGCTGCGGCAATCGCCGCGGCTCCCAATCCTAGCAGCGGATCGGCCAATCCCTCCCTCGCCAGAATTCCAGCCGTATACGCCCCCAGTCCGAAGAAGGCGGCATGGCCGAGCGATACGATGCCGGCATAGCCGAGGATGAGATCAAGCGAGAGCGCGAACAGACCGATGATCGCGATCTCGTTCAGGATCAGATGCCGCTCTGGGAGGAAGTACAAGGTCGCGGCGGCAATGAGCCAGAAGAGAATCTCGCCAACGCCCCATCGCCCTCTTCGGGTCAAGGTCGTGCTGACGTAATCGGCGATGTTCGTCGACATGGGTTCAGGTCCTGTTGGATCAGCGCGCACGCTCAAACAGCCCCTGCGGGCGCAGAACGAGAACGACGATCATCAGCGTGTAGATGACGAAGGCGCCGACGCTCGGCACGTAGTACTTGCCCGCCACATCGGCGATGCCGAGCAGGAGCGAGGCCAGAAACGGCCCAGTGATGCTGGTCGTGCCGCCGACTGTGACGACGATCAGGAAGTAGATCATGAACTTGAGGGGGAATGTCGGATCAAGCCCCAGGATCTCAGCACCGAGCGCGCCGCCCAGACCTGCTAATCCGGAACCGAAGGCAAAGGTTGTGGCGAAGATCAGGCTCACGTTGATACCTAGACCTCGGGCGACGCGCGGATCGTCTACGGCGGCCCGCAGGCGGCTGCCAAATCGGGTCTTGGTCAAAATGAGTTGCAGGGCGACCACGAGGGCGCCGCAGATGACGATGATAAAACTGCGGTATAGGCCGATCTGAACGCCCAGCACGTCGATGCGGCCCTGAAGCCACGTCGGAAGCTGGATCAGCTGCTGCTGGGAGCCGAAGCTATAGTCGATGGCAGCCACGGCCATGAAGACGAGGCCAATGGAGAATAGCACCTGGTCGAGATGGCTGCGGGTGTAGAGCCGTTTGTAGAGGGTTCTCTCAAGAACCAAGCCGAGGATAGCCGGCCCAATGAAGGCCAGAGGCAGGGTTGCCAAGAAGGGCACGCCGATCCTGTTCATCAGCACGGCCGTGATGTACCCGCCCGCCATGGCAAAGGCGCCATGGGCGAGATTGACGAAGTTCATCAGGCCGAGGGTGACGGCCAACCCGCAAGCTAGCACGAACAGCAGCATGCCGTAGGCAATACCATCGAAAAGAATGGTGAGCACCGGGTTCTCCGAAAACTCATGGAAGCGCCGCACAAGCATGCGGCGCTTCTGGTGTTGTTGTGGTCAGTTGGCTTTGGCGGCTTTGACCGGGTCCTTGACGTTCGGGATCGTGGCAAACTCCACGTTGTACAGCTCCCCGTCCCGGCGCTCGACTTTCCGCACATAGATGTTCTGCACAATGTCGCGCGTCTGCGGGTCGATCGACACCGGCCCGCGCGGGCTCGTCCAGCTCATGCCCTTCATGGCATCAACCAGCGCCTGCCCACCCTGGCCGTTCGTCTTCTTCAGCCCCTCGTAGATCAGGT
>Ga0209902_100253_pt1:5000-80712 | contig 80712 bp, 85 predicted proteins | sample FECB27metaG_FD_188304 | JGI IMG/M metagenome (GOLD analysis project Ga0209902, IMG submission 188304) | Cyanobacterial communities from the Joint Genome Institute, California, USA - FECB-27 (SPAdes) (version 2) | ecosystem: Environmental > Aquatic > Thermal springs > Hot (42-90C) >... | reverse complement strand
CCTCGTCCTGCACGCCCCCCCATCCCTAACCCTTCCCCACCGCAAGCGGGGGGAAGGGGACCTGTCGTGCCCCGTCACGAAGTCTCGCCAAGGTCTCAGCCCATGAGCGACGCCACCCTGCGCCCCGCGCCGAACCTCTTCGCCAATGGCTGGATAAAGGCCGGGCTGATCCTGGCCGGCATCGTCGCGGCCGCGATGCTGGCTGCGCGACTGGACGGCTCGGGCACCGCCTACAAGGTTTTCATCGACCCGTTCGTCCAGATGGTCGAACTGCCCGATTTGTTCGTGCAGACGATCTGGGAAGGGCTCGTCACCGGCGTGCTTTACGCGCTGATCGCGCTCGGCTTCGTGCTGATCTTCAAGGCTTCGGGCGTGTTCAACTTCGCGCAGGGCATCATGGTGGTGTTCGCGGCGCTGACGCTGGTGGGGCTCCATGAGAAGGGCGTTCCCGCGTTTCTCGCCGTGATTCTGACGCTCGGCGTGATGTTCGTGCTCGCCGTCACGATCGAGCGCCTCGTCCTGCGCCCGCTGGTCAACCAGCCCGACATCATCCTGTTCATGGCGACCTTCGGCATCACCTATTTCCTGATCGGCTTCGGCGAATCCGTTTTCGGCGGCAGTCCCAAGCAGATGATCGCCGAACAGCTCTGGCTGCCCAAGGGTGCGATCGACCTGAACATCCTCGGCGGGCGTGTCTCGCTGCAGAAGATCGATATCGCGGCCGCGATCATCGCCTCGGTCATGATCGCGACGCTGGCGCTGTTCTTCCAGTACACCCGCATCGGCCGCGCGCTGCGGGCGGTCGCCGACAGCCACAAGGCGGCGCTCTCGGTCGGCATCTCGCTGAACCAGATCTGGGTCATCGTCTGGTTCACCGCCGGCATCGTCGCGCTGATCACCGGCATCATGTGGGGTGCGCGCTCGGACGTCTCCTTCGCGCTCGAGATCGTGGCGCTGAAGGCGCTGCCCGTGCTGATCCTCGGCGGCTTCACCTCGATCCCCGGGGCCATCGTCGGCGGGCTGATCATCGGCATCGGCGAGAAGCTCGGCGAGTTCTACTGGGGTCCGCTGATCGGCGGCGGCATCGAGAGCTGGCTGGCCTATTTCATCGCCCTTGGCTTCCTGCTGTTCAGGCCGCAGGGCCTGTTCGGCGACAAGATCATCGAACGGATATGAAGATGACTGGGCAGTCGGCAATAGGCAGTCGGAAGTCGGAAGAGGCGGGATCCGACTGCCTGGTGCCGACTGCCTACTGCCCCTCAAACGGAGTTTGAGAGAGTGTTCTACCGCGAAGCCGGCCAATACAAGACGAGTTATTCCGCCGACATGGCGGTGTTCCCGATCTGGCAGGACCGGATCGGCATCGCCGTCATCCTCGCGCTCGCCTTCATCGGCGTGCCGCTGATCGGCAACGATTTCTTCACGACCACCGTGATGATCCCGTTCCTGGTGTTTTCGCTGGCGGCGATCGGGCTCAACATCCTGACCGGCTATACCGGGCTGATCTCGCTGGGCACGGCCGCTTTCATGGGCGTCGGCGCCTATGCCTGCTACAAGATGACGACGATCTTCCCCGACGTGAACATCATCGTCCTGATCCTGGTCTCGGGGCTGTTCTCGGCCGCCATCGGCGTGCTGTTCGGGCTGCCCTCGCTGCGGATCAAGGGCTTCTATCTCGCGGTGGCGACTCTTGCGGCGCAGTTCTTCCTGCAATGGGCCTTCGTGCGCGTGCCGTGGCTGTTCAACTACAATGCGTCGGGCGCCATCGAGGTGCCGCTGCGCAGCGTCTTCGGGATACCGATCACGGGCGCGACCGCGACGCCCGAGACACGCTACTTCGTCTGCCTCGTGCTCGTCGTGGTGCTGACCTGGTTTGCCTCCAACATCGTTCACGGCAAGCTCGGCCGTTCCTGGATGGCGGTGCGCGACATGGACATCGCCGCCGAGCTGATGGGCATCAAGCTGCTCAACGCCAAGCTGCTCGCCTTCGCGGTCTCGTCCTTCTATTGCGGCGTCGCCGGCGCGATGATGATCTTCCTCTGGTACGGCACCGCCGAAGCGGCCGACGTGTTCTCGATCCGGCTGTCCTTCAACATCCTGTTCATGATCATCATCGGGGGGTTGGGCTCGCTGATCGGTTCGTTCTTCGGGGCGGCCTTCATCGCCAGCCTGCCGACCATCATGAAATTCGGACTGCCGGCGATCGGCATTCCGCTGGCGGGCGCCACCGCCGAGCATGTCACCTTCATGCTCGTCGGCGCGCTGATCATCGTCTTCCTGATCGTGGAGCCGCATGGCCTCGCGCGGCTCTGGCAGATCGGGAAGCAGAAATTGCGGACCTGGCCTTTCCCCTATTGAGGGTGGCCCAAGAAGACGGCGCAAGAAACGACCTGTCGCGGGCTTTTGCAAAGCGGCGGGCAAGGGAGACGGAGCGACGGCCACGCCGCACCGGAAAGCAACCACGGAGGAAGCAAGATGAAGAAGACCACGATCATGAAGGGAGCGGCCCTCGGCGCGCTTCTCGCCGGCAGCGCGCTCGTCTCGCCCGCCATGGCGCAGGATTCGATCTACGTCGCCAACAACGCCTACAGGACCGGGCCTTTCTCCGGCTCCGGCACCCCGATCGGCGACGGCATGCGCGACTATTTCACGATGCTCAATGAGCGCGACGGCGGCATCGGCGGCGTGAAGATCAATTTCGAGGAGTGCGAAACCGGCTACGACACCAAGAAGTCGATCGAGTGCTACGAGCAGGCCAAGTCGAAGAACACGGTGATCTACTCGCCCTGGTCGACCGGCGCCACGCTCGCGGCGATCCCGCGCGCCCATATCGACAAGATCCCGATCCTCTCGATGGCCTATGGCCTCTCGGCCTCGGCCGATGGCGGCCAGTTCCCCTGGGTCTTCATCCCGCCGCTGACCTATTGGGACGGGGCGTCGATCATGGTCCGCCACATGGCCAACGAGCTCGGCGGCATGGACAAGCTCAAGGGCAAGAAGCTCGGCCTGATCCATCTCGACGCGCCCTATGGCAAGGAGCCGATCCCGGTTCTGGAGGCGCTGGCCAAGAAATACGGCTTCGAGGTCAAGCTCTATCCCGTCGCCGCAGCCGATATGCAGAACCAGGGTTCGCTCTGGCTCTCGATCCGGCGCGACCGGCCCGACTATCTCTACAACCAGGGCTGGGGCGCGATGAACCCGACCGCGGTCAAGGAGGCGATCAAGAACGGCTTCCCGATCGCCAAGCTGGTCGGCGTCTGGTGGGCCGGCGGCGATGACGACGCGCGCGCGGGCGGACCGGAGGCCAAGGGCTACAAGTCGCTGAACTTCAACGCGGCTGGTTCGAACTTCCCAGTGATCCAGGACATCCTCAAGCATGTCGTGGAGAAGGGTAAGAGCCTGGCCCCGAAGGAGAAGGTCGGCGAGAACCTCTACAACCGCGGCGTCTACAACTCGATGCTGGTGGCCGAGGCGATCGCCAACGCCCAGAAGATCAGCGGCAAGAAGGTCGTCACCGGCGAGGATGTCCGGCGCGGTCTCGAGACGCTGAACATCACCGAGGCGCGGCTCAAGGAACTCGGCATGGCGGGCTTCGCCAATGCGGTGAAGATCGCCTGCGCCGACCATTCCGGCCACAACAAGGCCTATGTCGCCGAGTGGGACGGGACCAAATGGACCCAGAAGGGCGACTGGATGGAGCCTCTGAAGGACGAGGTCCGCCCGCTGATCGAGGCCGCCGCCAAGGACTATGCCGAGAAGAACGCCGGCTGGCCCAAGCGCGCGGAAGCCTGCGAGAAGTCGTCGTGATGTGACGGCGCCGAGCTCTCCTTCTCCCCTTGCGGGAGAAGGTGGCTCGGCGAAGCCGAGACGGATGAGGGGTCGCGCCGTCCTCGGGCGTTTGCGGCTCTTGGCAGAATATCGAGGCGCAGCGCGACCCCTCATCCGGCGCTGCGCGCCACCTTCTCCCGCCAGGGGAGAAGGGAAGGAGCGCGCCATGTCCACCGCAGTTCTTGACGAAAAGCCTGTGGCAAGCGCCACGACCGACAACATCCTGTCGCTGAATAACATCGAGGTGATCTACGATCACGTCATCCTCGTGCTGAAGGGCGTCTCGCTGCATGTCCCGCGCAAGGGCATCGTCGCGATCCTCGGCGCCAACGGCGCCGGCAAGACCACGACGCTGAAGGCGATCTCGAACCTGCTCAAAGCCGAGCGCGGCGAGGTCACCAAGGGCTCGATCGTGTTCGAGGGCGAGCGGGTCGACCGCATGTCGCCGAGCGAACTGGTGCGGCGCGGCTGCATCCAGGTGATGGAAGGCCGGCACTGTTTCGGCCATCTCTCGATCGAGGAGAACCTGCTGACCGGGGCCTTTACCCGCCGCGACGGCAACGCCGCGATCAAGCGCGACCTCGAGAAGATCTACGAACTCTTCCCGCGCCTGAAGCAGCGCCGCAGCGCGCAGGCAGGCTATACCTCCGGCGGCGAGCAGCAGATGTGCGCGGTCGGGCGCGCCATGATGTCCAAGCCCAAAATGATCCTGCTCGACGAGCCCTCCATGGGGCTGGCCCCGCAGATCGTCGAGGAGATCTTCGAGATCGTCCGGCGGCTCAACGCCGATGACGGCGTCTCCTTCCTCGTCGCCGAGCAGAACACCAACATGGCGCTGCGCTACGCAACTTACGGCTACATCATGGAGACCGGCCGCATCGTCATGGACGGCGAGGCCTCCATGCTACGCGAGAACGAGGATGTGAAGGAGTTCTATCTCGGCGTCTCCGACGGCGACAAGAAGTCGTTCCGCGAGGTCAAGAGCTACAAGCGCCGCAAGCGCTGGCTGTCCTGACGCCGCGCTCGGAGCAGGTCCGATGCCGGTGCTGTTCTTCGCGATCGCGCTGCTGGCGATCCTGCTGATCTTCGGCCCCCAGGCCTGGGTCCGTCGCGAGATGGGCCGGCACGCAGCACCCCGTCCCGACCTGCCGGGCACCGGCGGCGAACTGGCGCGGCATCTGCTCGACCGCTACCAGCTTCAGGCCGTGGCGGTCGAGACGACCCCGACCGGCGACCATTACGACCCCGACGCCCGCGCCGTGCGGCTCTCGGCCGAGAACCATGACGGCCGCTCGATCACGGCGGTGGCGGTCGCAGCCCATGAGGTGGCGCATGCGATCCAGCATGCGCAGGGCAGCGCGCTCTTCGCCTGGCGCACCGCTCTGGCGCGCTTCCTGTCGGTCTTCGACAAGATCGCGATGGCGATCCTGCTGACCGCGCCGCTGGTCGCGATCCTGACGCGTGCGCCGATGGTCGGACTGGTCCAGTTCGGGCTCGCCATCGCGCTGCTCGGCATCGGCCTCGTGGTGCATCTGGTGACGCTGCCGCTGGAGCTCGACGCCAGCTTCGGCAAGGCGCTGCCGATCCTGGCGGGCGAGGGCTATCTCGCGGAGACCGACCTGCCGGCCGCGCGCGGCGTGCTGCGGGCCGCGGCCTTCACCTATGTCGCCGGAGCCCTGATCGGGCTCCTGAACTTCCTGCGCATCCTGCGCATCATCCGCTGAACCAGACGCGTATTTCGCAAGGACAGGACAGATGAGCGAGCATCACGACGAGCGCGAAACCCTTTCGCCCGACGCGCGCGAGGCCGATCTGTTCGGCCGGCTGCCCGCTGTGCTGGCCGCCGCGCTGACGACGCCGGGCTATGCGGCCCATCTTGGCGCGATCGACCCGGCCGCGATCACCGATCGCAACGCGCTCTCGACCCTGCCGATCCTGCGCAAGGCCGAGATGCCGGCGCTGCAGAAGCAGGCTTTGCCCTTCGGCGGCTTCGTCTCGTCACCGCTCGGTTCATTCGGCCGGCTTTTCACCTCGCCCGGCCCGATCTTCGAGCCGGAAGGCGCCGGCAGCGACCCGTGGGGCGCGGCGCGCGGGCTCTACGCCGCCGGCTTCCGCGCCGGAGACGTGGTGCTGAACACCTTCGGCTACCACCTCACGCCGGGCGGCTTCATCATGGATTCGGCCGCACGCGCGCTCGGCTGCGCGGTGATTCCCGCCGGTCCCGGCAATACCGAGCAGCAGATGGAGGTGATCGCCGCCTATCGTCCCTCCTGCTATGCGGGCACGCCCGATTTCCTGAAGATCCTGATCGAGGCGGCGCAGGCGCGCGGCGTCGACATCTCCTGCATCAGGCGCGCGGTCGTCTCGGGCGCGGCCTTCCCGCCCTCGCTGCAGGCCTGGGTGCGCGAGCGTGGCATCGACGCCTATCAGCTCTACGCCACCGCCGATGTCGGCGTCATCGCCTATGAGACGTCGGCGCGCGAAGGGCTTGTCCTCAACGAGAACCTGATCGTCGAAATCGTCCGCCCCGGAACCGGCGATCCCGTCGCCGAGGGCGAGGTCGGCGAGATCGTCGTCACCAATCTCGATCAGCATCATCCGCAGATCAGGCTCGCCGTCGGCGACCTCACCGCGATCATGCCAGGCGTCAGCGCCTGCGGACGCAGCAACAACCGGATCAGGGGCTGGATGGGCCGCGCCGACCAGACCGCAAAGATCAAGGGCATGTTCGTCCGGCCCGAGCAGGTCGCCGAAATCGCCCGCCGCCATGCCGAGATCGCCAAATTGCGCCTGGTCGTCGGGCGCGCCGACGAGATCGACACCATGACGTTGCGCGCCGAGATCTATGCGGAGCCGGCAGGCCTGATCGACGCGGTCTCGTCCACGCTGCAGCAGGTGACGAAGCTGAAGGGCCGGGTGGAAGTCCTGCCGCTCGGCGCGCTGCCCAATGACGGAAAGGTCATCGCCGACGAGCGGCCGGTGGGGTGAGGTGACGGACGTTTCGGAATTGGCTTGAACTGAGGTGCGGATAGCATTCTCGCAACTGGTTGAAGGGCCGACCCATCACCCTGCCCTCTCCCTCCGGGAGAGGGTTCCCCGCGCCAGGCTCACCAATCGATCGCCTTTTCGCCCTTACTCACCAGCCACGCATTCGCCCTGGAAAACGGCTTCGAGCCGAAGAAGCCGCGATGCGCCGAGAGCGGCGAGGGATGCGGGCTCGCGATCACCAGATGCCGGCGCTCGTCGATCAGCATCCGCTTGGCCTGCGCCGGGTTGCCCCACAGCACGAACACGACATGCGGCCGCGCCTGCGAGACATGCGCGATCACCGCATCGGTCACCGCGCTCCAGCCCAATCTCAGATGCGACCCGGCCTGGCTCGCGCCCTCCCGCACGGTCAGCGCGGTGTTGAGCAGCAGAACGCCGTCGCGCGCCCAGTCGGATAGATCGCCATCACGCTCGACAGGGCGACCGAGATCGTCGCCAAGTTCGCGATAGATGTTGACCAGCGACTTGGGCAGGCGCGGCCCGCCGACATAGGAAAAGGCGAGCCCGTTGGCGTGGCCCGGCGTCGGATAGGGGTCCTGCCCCAGGATGACGACGCGCACGCGCTCCAGCGGCGTCAACGACAGCGCCGCGAAAGCTCTGTCGGGCGACGGCGCGACCACCGCGCCCGCCGCGACATCGGCATCGACGGCATCCGCAGCCTGCGCCGCCGTGCCGTCGGCGAAGACGACGAGCCCGCGCCAGCCTGTTGCCGCCGGCGAGGCCAGGAAGGCGTCGAGCGCCCCCCCGTAGCCGCCGCTCACGTGAGGCAAGTCTTCACTTCAGCACGGCCCGCCCTTCGACCTTGGCGTCGATTGTGCCGAGCTTGCGCAGATAGACCATGACCTCGTTGGCCATCAGCTTTCCGTCGGTCAGGCCGATCAGGGTCTTGCCGCGTCCGAGCGCGGTGTAGCCGTCGCCGCCCTCCAGCATGAAGTTGTTCGAGGCAACGGTGTATTTGCCGGCCATGTCAATCGGCTTGCCATCGACCGTCACCGCCGTGACGCGCGAGCCCTGCGGCTGCTTCAGATCGGCCTCGAAGTTGAGGCCGGAGACGACCGGAAAGCGCCCCGCGCCCTGCGGCGCGTCGCGCAAGCCGTTCTCGATCGCGTCCTTGACGTCCTTGCCGGTGATCTCGACCATCACGGTCGCGTTGCCGAAGGGCAATTCGCTCAGCACGTCGCGCCGCGTCAGCTTCTGGCCGGCGGCATACTGCTTGTTGGCGCGGATGCCGCCGGCATTGGTGATCGCAAGCTGCGCGCCCGTCGAGGCCCTGATCGCGTCGGCGATCAGGTTGCCGATCGCGGTCTCCTGCGTCCGGATCACGCCCGTGCGCGAATCCAACGGGGCGGCCAACGTCGCGACGTCGATGTCGAGTTCCTTCGAGAGCTCGCCCTCGAGGCTTTTGACGATCGCGGCAACCTCCGCATCGGGTGTCGCGGCACGGCTGTCGTTGACGCGAAACGTTGGCGTCCAGGCGACGCGGCGGGCCGCCCCCTCGCCGGTAACGGTGACGGCGATGTCGATCGCGGTGACGTAATTGCCTTCCTCGTTGGACTCCACCATCACCACCTTGCCGTCATAGGCGATGGCGAGATCGTGGTCGTGGCCGGTCAGCACGATATCGACGATGCGCGAGCGCACGATCTCGTTGTCGGTCGCGCGGTCGGCATGGACCACGGCGACGAGAATGTCGGCCCCTTGCGTCTTCAGCGCCCGCGCCTCGCGCCGCAGCGCCTCCATCGTCGAGGAGAATTTCAGGTCGCCGGGATTGGAAAGCTGCGGCGTCGGGTCGAAGGTCGCGCCGATGACGCCGACCTTGACCGGACCCAGCTCGAAAATGGCCGAATCCTTGTGGCCCGGCAGGGTCTGGCCCGCAGCGTCGCGCAGATTGGCCGCAAAAGTCGGGTAGTTCTGCGCGGCGGTCAGCTTGAGATAGTTCGCCTTGCCGAAATCGAACTCGTGATTGCCGGGCACGAACACGTCGATGCCCATCTTGTTCTGCATCGCGACGATATGCGCGCCCTGGTCGAAGCCTGACATCAGCGAGGGCGAATAGCAGTCGCCGGCATGGCAGAACAGCAGCGGCACGCCTTTGGCGCGCTCGGCCTTGGCGATGCCGGCCGCGCGCGCAAAGCCGCCTTTGCCCTTGTCGTCGCTCATCTTGTAGATGTCGTTGACCAGCAGCAGCGTGAAGGCCGGTGCCGGCGTCTGGGCGATCGCTGCGGGCGCGGTGGCGGCCAGCGCGGCCGGCGCGGCGATGACGCCGAGCGCATTGCGGCGTGTGAGCTTGCTCATCGGGCGAACCTTGTTTTCGAGAACCGCTACAGACTAGCAAAAGCCGTGCTGCGATGGCCAGCCCGCTGCGCGCGATGATTGCGGGCCGGTCATGCGATGTCGCACCCCTGTCCCAAGCCTGCGCAATGACTGGACGAAAGTCGGAACTCGTCTAAATCACGAGGAAAGGAAAGCCCGCGATCATGACAGTCGAGACCAAGCCGGCCACGGACATGCGCGCCGTGAAGCTGCCATCCGATCACCCGCCAGTGAGAGCGGGACGGATCGGTGTGCTGCTGATGAATCTCGGCACGCCGGAAGGCACCTCATATTGGCCGATGCGCGCCTATCTCAAGGAGTTCCTCTCCGACCGCCGCGTCATCGAAACCTCGCGCTGGATCTGGTGGCCGCTGCTGAACCTCGTCATCCTGACGCTGCGCCCGGGCAAGAAGGGCAAGGACTACGCCTCGATCTGGAACAACGAGCGCGATGAGGGCCCGCTCAAGACCATCACCCGCTCGCAGACCGATCAGCTCGAGGCGCGCCTCAAGCCGCTGACCGGCGAGCGCGTCGTTTTCGACTGGGCGATGCGCTACGGCTTTCCCGACGTGAAGAGCCGGCTCGACGCGATGCTGGCGCAGGGCTGCGACCGCATCCTGCTCGTGCCGCTCTATCCGCAGTACGCCGCGCCCACCTCGGCCACGGCTTGCGACCAGGCATTTCGCGCCCTGATGGAGATGCGCTGGCAGCCGGCGGTGCGTGTCGCGCCGCCCTATCACGACGACCCGGTCTATATCCGGGCGCTGGCCGATTCGATTCGCGGCTCGCTGGGCAAGCTCGATTTCGAGCCGCAGGTGATCCTCTGCTCCTTCCACGGCATGCCGAAGGAGTACCTGCTCAAGGGCGACCCCTATCACTGCCAATGCGCCAAGACCTGGCGGCTGCTGCGCGAGGAACTCTGCCTGCCGCCGGAACGCTTCAAGCTGACCTTCCAGTCGCGGTTCGGCCCGGCCGAATGGCTGCAGCCCTATACCGACGAGACGGTGAAGGCGCTGGCCGAGGCCGGCACGAAATCGCTCGCCATCGTCGCGCCCGGCTTCTCGGCCGATTGCCTTGAGACGCTGGAGGAACTCGATGTCGAGAACCGCGAGATCTTCATCGAGCATGGCGGCGGGCACTTCGCCTATCTGCCCTGCCTGAACGATTCCGAGGAAGGCATGCGCGCCATCACCGAGGTGGTGCAGCGCGAACTGATGGGCTGGGTCTAGGGCCCGCGCCCGATCACGAACTGCGCCACCGAACGGACCACCGCCTTCGCCTGCAGAATGCGGCGGTGGCCGACGCCCGCCAGCGTCTCCAGCCGGACGAAATCGCCCGCCGCCGCCAGATCCTGCGCGTTCTCCAGCCCGAGTTCGCGGTCGTCCCGGCAATGCAGCACCAGCGTCGGCACGCGCAGCGCGGCCAGTTGCGCCCGCCCCTCGAACGCCTCGACCGGCGCGCCGGCAACGACATGGATGCGGCGTTCCAGCGCCCGCTGCCCGCGCGCGCCGAGCCCGATCGTGGAGCCGAAGCGGCGCGTGACGCCTGCCATCGAGGACGGCGCGGCGATCATGACGAGCCTGTCCACCCGGATGCGCGGCTGGCCCGGAACCGTGCCGGCAAGCGCCGCCAGCGCGATCGACCCGCCGAAGGAATGCGTCACCAGCGCATGGACCGGCGCGAAGGCCCGTGCGACGGCCGTGAGGCTCGCGACGCCGATCGGGATGTTGAGCTCGCTGCCGGTCGATGCGCCATGCGCCGGCAGGTCATAGGCGACGACGCGAAAGCCCGCCTCGATCAGCGGCGCCACGAAAGCGGTCATATAGGCGGCCTGGCCGCTCCAGCCATGCACCAGGATGACGGTCCGGATCTGCGCCGGCGGAGCGGGCGGCCGGACCGGCTCGAAGACATAGGCCGCGACCGAGCCGCAGGGAAACGGGATCGCGACGGGACGCGCTTCCGCCAGTCGCGCGGAGGCGGACTTGACGGCAGGGTTGCGATTGGCGTTTTCCTGCTTCCGGCGCGGGGGCGTGCAGAAGGCCTTGAAGGCAAGGCGGCCGACCGGGCCTGGCGCGATGAGGCTCGTGACCCCGACCAGCGGCCGGAGCAGACGGAGTGCGGCACCAGACATGGCGAAACCTCGATTTCGTTCAACGCTGAACAAGTATGTTCAATCATGAACAAAAAGCAAGAGGCTGTATCGGCCACGCAGCCGGGGGCGCAGCGCCTGCCCTGGGACCTGCCGCGCTTCCACAACTGGATCGCGGTCGCGCGCGTCCATGCGCTCTGGAAGAAGGCCTTCACCGAGGCTCTGGCACCGCTCGGCATCCAGCTTGCGCATTACGACGTGCTGGCCAACATCTTCCACGCGCCGGGGCTGACGCAGCAGGCGCTGGCGGAAAAACTCTTCGTCGGCCGCAGCGCCATGAGCATGCTGCTGCCCGAGCTTGAGCGCCGCGAACTGATCCTGCGACAGGGCGACGAGGCCGACCGCCGTGTCAGGCGGCTCTGGCTGACGCCGGACGGCGAAGCCCTGACCCGCAAGGCCATGGCGATCCATGTCGAGCGCATCGAGGCGATGATGGAGGTGCTGAGCGACGCCGAATGCGACCTCGTCGGCGCGATGATGCGCCGCGTCGCCAAGGCGCTGGAAAGCTGACGCGCGGCGCTCTGAAACGAAAAGGGCCGCTCCGGAGAGCGACCCTTGTCGATGAAGCGGATTGAGCGACGCTTACTTCGGCGCGAAGATGCCGATGCTGCTCGCCGTGATGTCGAAGGAGAGCGACGCGACCACGGACGGGCTGCACCAGCGCGAGCGGAACGAGCCGGAGGTGATGCCGCGCGGATCGGCGGTCAGGGCGAAGCACTCGGTCTTGCTCAGATCGGTGTCGTGATAGCGGACATCGGCGGTGATATTCTTGTAGGTATAGGACAGGCCGACGTTCCAGTAGCTGTAGTCGGGCAGGTTCACCGGCGCCGGGAAATAGATGCTCACATTCGGCGTGCCGATCCAGTAGCGGCCGAACTCGCCCGAGACGGCGAGCCCTTCGAGGAAGGGCAGATTGTACTTGGCCGTGACCGACGCATAGGTCGCCTCGGCGCCGATGCCGAGCCAGTCCCAGGCGTGGAAGACGTTGGCGCCGACGGTCAGCTTGTCCTCGTAATTATAGGAGACCTTGCCGACGACCTCGGTGAATTCGCTGTTCTTCGGCGTCCAGAAACCGCCGGTCGCGTCGATATACTGCTTCTCGGAGGGGTAGTAGTACTGGATCACGCCGAAATCGAAGGTGACCGGGCCGAATTTCGGCCGGATGCCGGCGAAGAAGTCGACCTCGGCCGCCGGGCTGGTCGCCAGATCGACGGTCGATCCAAACACGCCCACATAGAACAGGTTGTTGTAGAACTGCAGCTCGACCGAGGCCTGGCCGGCGGGCTTGCGGTCGCTCTGCGAAATGCCGCGGAAGTTGTAGTCGGTCAGCGCCTTCACGCTGATCGCAGCATCGATCCAGGTGATCGCCGGCGGCAGGGGAGCCACCGGCGCGCCCTTGCGGCTCGGCAGATCGGAGGCCTGGGCCGCACTGGCGAGAACGCTCAGCGAAAGAGCGATGCCGGCAACCGACGACCGGGAGAATTCATAAGCCATCTTCAGCTCCATGACATGACGCGAATCCGCGCGAAGATCGCCGCGCTTTCGTCACAATGAAGCCGACCAAAGACCGAAATCAGCAAGAACAGGTTTTTTGCAGCTCGCCCAGCGAATGGGCAAAACGGTGGCGCAGCCCGTGTTTCCACGCCCTCAAAACAGGCGCAGCAGACAAACCAAAACGATGTTGCATTTGCGTCACGCCTGCACGCGTGACGATCCGCGGCTCAACCTATCAGCGTGTCGCGGGCTGGCTCGCATAGGCGGCGGCTGGCTGATCCACCCTGCTGGTGCGCAATCCGTCAGCGCGGCGTGGCGGCAGAGGCGCGCGGGTACTGGTCGGCGAGGACGGCACGACGGAGGCGACGGGAGCGGACGCAGCCGGCTGCGGCTGCGAGCCGCCGCCGATCAGCGGAACGAAGCTGAGCGCACGCTGGTAGAACGGCGCGCTCGTCTCAGGCTGCGCGGCCTCGGGCTGGGCGACGGCGACCGGGGCTGCCTGCGCCGCGCCCGGGGACACCTTGGCGAGCTGGTTCGCGGCGGAAGTCGGCTTCGTCAGCTCGACCTTGGAGGGTTCGACCTTGGCAGGTTCAGCCTTGGCCGGTTCGGCAGCGGCGGCAACGGCGGCCAGCACGGCGTCGTTGTCGGCCGATTCGGCCCGGACCGTGGTGCGGACCTTGCCGCTGTTGTCGAGCACGACGACGCGCGGACCGGTGCTGATCGCGTCCGGCCGGCTGACGCCGACATCGCGCGAGCCCCAGGCGGCGCTGCGATTCAGCGAGTCCGAGCCGCTCGCCATCAGCGTGCGCTTGAACGTGGCATGGCTGTCGCCATCGTCATAGATCAGCTTCACCGCCGGGGTGCCCTTGGCGACGAGGGTGGCGACCTGCGTCTCGTCCTGCTGGCGCTTGCGCTGCACGGCCTCGGCCACGGACAGGCTTGTGAGAGCCTGGCCGCTGGCGTCCCGGTTGAAGACATAGCGTCCGCCCGCCACCGAAACCTGCGGCTCGTCGCGGGCGATCTCGAAATAATCGGTGCCTTCCTTCAGGTTCTTCCAGAAAGCGATATTGGAATCCATCCGGTGCTTGGCGAGGTTTTCCGGCGTCATCCGGAAGGGCAGCGCCTGCATCTGCACGGTCTTCTGCCCGCCATTATGGGCCTCGCGCACCAGCGCGTAGATCTCGCCCATCTGGTCGTCGGTCATCGAATAGCAGCCGGCCGAGGAGCAGGCGCCGTGCACCATCAGATGCGCGCCGGTGCGGCCATAGGAGCGGTCATAGGCGTTCGGATAGCCCATGTTGAACGAGACGTAGAAGGACGAGTTCGGGTTCATCTGCGCCGGGCTGATTGCGTAGAACCCCTCCGGCGCCATCCGGTCGCCCTCGCGGACCTTCGGTCCGAGCTGGCCCGACCAGCGGCACATCGGATAGGACTTCAGCAGCGCGTATTCGCCGGTAGCCTTGCGCTTCCAGATCTCGAGCTCCGACTCCTTCTTGTAGGAGCGGATCAGGATCGGCTGGTCCTTGCTCATGCCCTTCTCGGACATCAGCGTGTAGGTGGCGGACGGAATCGGAATGTGATGCCGGGTGGAGCCGCGATAGCGGTCCTCCTCGCAGGCGCCAAGGGTCAATGCAACAAAAGCCACGACGGCGAGATGCTTGAATGCCACGTCGTCAATCCCATCGAACGGCCAGCGGACGCTGCGACCTCTGGCGGTGCAAGACTCTGGCGGTGCAAGACGGCCAAATTATGCCGTCGCGATTCTTGTAGAAGCGTTAGCCTTGAGCGTTCCTTACCACAATGGCTTCTGACATGGCTACATGGTCAAGAAAGCGCTAACCGGCGCGAACCTGGCGCCGCTTCAGAGATTGCGGCCGATCGCGAGGAATTTGTCGGCGCGACGGCTGACGATGTCGTCGCCGCTCATCCCCGCGAAATCGGCCAGAGACGAGGCCAGCGCATCGCCGGCCCGGTCCAGCGCCGCCTGCGGATCGCGATGCGCGCCGCCGACCGGCTCGGTGATGATCCGGTCGATGATGCCGAATTTCAGCAGATCCTGCGCCGTGATCTTCATGCCGGTCGCGGCGTCCTGCGCGCGACCGGTGTCGCGCCACAGGATCGAGGCCGCGCCTTCGGGCGAGATCACCGAATAGATCGCATGCTCCAGCATCATCACCTTTGAGGCGGCCGCGATCGCGATCGCGCCGCCCGAGCCGCCTTCGCCGATGACGAGCGCGACGCTGGGCGTGCGCAGACCAAGACAGGCCTCCGTCGAGCGCGCGATCGCCTCCGCCTGGCCGCGCTCTTCGGCCTCGATGCCGGGATAGGCCCCGGCGGTGTCGATGAACGTCAGGACGGGCAGGCCGAATCGGTCGGCCAGTTCCATCAGGCGCACCGCCTTGCGGTAGCCCTCGGGCTTGGGCATGCCAAAATTGTGCCGGATCCGGGTCTCGGTGGAATCGCCCTTCTCCTGGCCGATCACGCAGACCGCCTCGCCCCGGAAACGGCCGAAGCCGCCGACGATCGCCTCATCCTCGCCAAAGGCGCGGTCGCCCGCGAGCGGCGTGAATTCGGTGATCAGCGCGGCGCAATAGTCCTTGAAATGCGGCCGCTGCGGATGGCGCGCGACCAGCGTCTTCTGCCAGGGCGTCAGCGCGGCATAGAGGTCCTTCAGCGCCTGGCTCGCCTTGGCGTCGAGCTTGCCGATCTCCTCGGCCAGCGAATAGCCCTCGCCCTTCGCCTCCAGCGCGCGCAACTCGTCAGCCTTCGCCTCGACCTCGGCAACCGGCTTCTCGAAATCCAGATAGCTTCTCATCGTGTTCCAGTTCGGGGTCCGCGCCGGGCGAGCCGGCAGGGTTGGCGTAAGGGGCGGACCGGGTTGCCGAAAAGCGGCGGACCTTGGCCGCGCGAAAGCGCGCTTGTCAACCCGGCGGCAGGCTTTCGACATCGGTCGAGCGACGCGGCGCAGCCGCAGGCTGCGGCAGCAGGATCGGCCGGAAGGCGAAGCTGCGCCGCGTCGCCCTGAGCGGGATGCGCCGGTAGAACTGCTTGGTCGCGTCGATGACATGCACGCCCGCGAAAGGCAGCGACAACCCCGCCCCGACCCGCTCCCAGGCCGCGGCCGAGCGCATCATCAGCCTGCGCTTCAGCGGCGGCACATAAAGCGCCTCGCTCCAGTTCTCCGGCGAGAACTCTGCCCCGCGCATCAGCGCTTCCAGTTGCGAGCGGCTGAACGGGCGGCCATGGCCGAACGGCGTGCCGTCCATGCGCGCCCACAGGCCGCGCCGGTTGGGCACGACGACGAGCAGGCGTCCGCCGGGGCTGAGCACGCGCGAGACCTCGTCGAGCAGGTCGTCGGGGCTTTCGGTCTCCTCCAGCGCATGCACCAGCACGACGCGATCGACGGACGCCGTCGGCAAAGGCAGCAGCGTCGGCTCGACCAGCGCCGAGGCCGACAGGCCGTCCGAGGGCCAATGCACAACGCCCTGCGCCGCCGGCATGAAGGCGATCGTGCGCTCCGCGCCGACTCCGAGCACGGAGAGATATGGCGTCGCGAAGCCTAAGCCCAGCACGCGCTGCTTCGCGCAATCGGGCCAGAAGCGCAGCATCGCCCGGCCGACGAAACGCCGCGCCACATGCCCGAGCGGGCTGGCATAGAAGGCGCGCAGGTCGACGACATCGAGTGGCATGGCCGCGCAAGATGTGGTGGCGCGGGGCGAGGCGCAAGGGCTGCGAGAGGGGCAGTCGGTAATGGGCAGTCGTCAGCCGGGAGGCTGAACGAGGCTTGATCGGATCAAAACCATGCCTCAGTAAGGTCCCTACCGCCGACTGCCCACTGCCTGCCCGGAGGGCGCCCATGCTCGACATCCACATCTTCCGCACGCTCAGCGACAATGCCGGCGCGCTGATCCTCGATCCGGCGACGAAGGCCTGCGCGGCGGTCGATGCGCCCGACGCCGGCCAGGTGCTGGCGGCGGCGCGCGAGAAGCGCTGGACGATCAGCGACATCTTCGTGACCCACGCCCATGCCGACCACACGCAAGGCGTCGCCGAGCTGAAGGCAGCAACCGGCGCAAAGGTCTGCGGCCCGGCGGATGCTGCCGGCTCGGCCCCGCTCGACCGCGTCCTCAAACATGGCGACACGGTCTCGCTCGGGGCCGAGAGCTTCGAGATCTGGCACACGCCCGGCCATTCGGATGGCCACCTGACCTTCGCCAGCGCGGCTGCGAAACTCGCCCTGGTCGGCGACGTCGTCTTCGTGATGGGCTGCGGCCGCGTCCAGCCCGGCCAGATGGGCGCGATGTGGGGCTCGCTCAGCCGCGTCATGACCTTGCCCGACGATGTCAGGCTGATCGCCGGCCATGACTACACGCTCTCCAATGCGCGCTTTGCGGCCGCGATGGACAAGGACAACCCGGCGGTCGCGGCGCGGCTTGCCGAGGCCGAAGCCGCCAAGGCGGATGGCCGGTTCTGGGCGCTGACCACGATCGGCGAGGAAAAGGCGACCAACCCGTTCTTCCGGGCCGGAGAGCCGGCGCTTGCGGCGTCGGTCAACCTGCCGGGCGCAACCGCGGGCGAGGTCTTCGCCGCGCTGCGCGAAGCCAAGAATCGCTTCTGATGGACCTCGCGCTGAACGGCCTCAGCGCGGCGCAGGTCATCGCGCTGCTGGAACTGAAGCCCCATCCCGAGGGCGGCCATTACCGCGAGACCTTCCGCGACGAGGCCGGTCCCGAGGACCGCGGCCATTCGACCGCGATCTATTATCTGCTCGATGTCGGCGAGACCTCCGAGTGGCACCGCGTCGACGCCGCCGAGATCTGGCATCATTATGCCGGCGCGCCGCTTGTCATCAGCGTCTCGCCCAACGGCCATGACGCCTCGGCGCATCATCTGGGAACCGACCTCAAGGCCGGCCAGCGCCCGCAATTCGTCGTGCCGGCCGGCTGGTGGCAGAGCGCGACCTCGCTCGGGGCCTGGACGCTGGTCGGCTGCACGGTCGCGCCCGGCTTTGCTTTTGCAGGCTTCGAGATGGCGCCGCCCGGCTGGCGGCCCACGCCGCGAAAGGCCGAAGGCGCATGACGATGTCGATGACCGAGAGCGACCTCGCGCTTGCGCTGGAATGCGAGCGCCGCATCGTCAACGCATGGCCCGCCGTCTCGACGCTGGTGATGGGCGACTGGGTGATCCGCTTCGCCAATGGCTATTCGGGGCGCGCCAATGCGGCGACGCCGCTCAGGATGGGCGCGGAACTGGACGAGGCGACGCTCGACCTGATCGCGGAACTCTACCGCTCCGACGGCCTGCCGCCCTGCATCCGCCTGACCCCGCTGACCGGAGCCGCGACGCGCCAGGCCGTGCTGGCGCGCGGCTACCGCCTGAAGGACGCCTCTTTCGGCCTGATCGCCCCGCTCGACGCGCTGACGCCTGAGTTCGAAGCCGAACTGCAGCTTGAGGCCGGCCCCAGCGCCGAATGGATCGCCGGCGTCGCGGCGCGCCAGAGCGGCAACAAGACCAATGCCGACCAACTCGCGGCCATCGTCGGCAAGGTGCGCCTGCCGGCCGCCTTCGCCACCCTGCTGATCGCCGGCGAGCCGGTCGCCTACGGTATGAGCGTCGCCGAGCGCGGCATGGCCGAGATGGGCTCGATCGTGGTCGATCCCGCGCAACGCGGGCGCGGCCTGGGTCGCCGCCTCGTCAAGGGGCTGATGTCCTGGGCGAAGGTGCAGGACTGCGGACAGGCCTATCTGCAGGTCGACCAGACCAACGCGGTCGCGATCGCGCTCTACGAGAGCCTCGGCTTCCGCAAGCTATACGCCTACGAGACGCGCATCCTCGACCTGTGATGGCGCTCAGGCGAGCCGGCTGCGCTTCATGAACGCCCCGCCTTTCATGATGATTGGCATGTGCCGGCCTTGGCCGGTCAGCAGCGAAAGGTCCTTCAACGGGTCGCCATCGACGACGATCATATCGGCATGCGCGCCGGGCGCGACGATACCGATCTTGCCTTCCAGCTTCAGGAGCCTGGCCGCGACATGGGTCGCCGCGTCGATCACCTCATGGGCCGGCAGGGCGCGGCCGCGAATGACGAACTCCTCAGACTGGTACTTGTGCATCTCGCCGAGCAGGTCGCTGCCATAGGCCATGGTGAGGCCGGCCTTTTTCATGATCGCGAGCGACTCCATGCCGGCCGAGCGGACGACATCGACCTTGGCGATCGAATCCGGCGGGAAGCCCAGCTTCGGCCCGTCGCTGACGAGCTTGTCGTAGGTCACCAGCGTCGGCACCGCGATCGCGCCCTTCGCCGCCGCGAGCTTCGCCGTCTCGGCGTCGATCAGGTTGCAATGCTCGAGCGAGTGCACGCCGGCCTCGACGCAGCGGCGGATCGCTTCCTTGGTGTAGACATGGGCGGAGACATAGGTGCCCGCCATCCGCGCTTCCTCGACGATCGCCTCCAGTTCGCTGACCGAAAAGCCGAGGAAATGGATCGGGTCGGTCGGTGACGCGCAGCCGCCATTGGCCATGATCTTGATGAAATCGGCCCCGCCCTTCATCTCCTCGCGGGCGGCGCGGCGCACTTCGCCTTCCCCGTCGCAGATGCGCCCGAGCGCGCCGAGCCTATGGCGGTCGCTGACCGACGCGCGGTCGTCGTAGCGGCCCCGGAAATCGGCATGGCCGCCGGTCTGGCTCAAGGCCTTGCCGGAAATGACGAGGCGCGGCGTCGGGAAATGGCCTTCTTCCGTCGCCTGCTTCAGGCCGAAATCCGCACCGCCGACATCGCGCACCGTGGTGAAGCCGCGCAGCAGCATCTCGCGCATGACGACGAAGGCGCGCGCCGTGACGAGGGAGTCCGGCAGGCGCGAATTCAGGCCGAGATCAGCGACGCCGGCGACGACATGGACATGCGCGTCGATCAGGCCGGGCATCAGCGTGCGACCGCCGAGGTCGATGGTGGCGGCTTTGGCCGCAGAGACGGTCTTGCCGACCTCGCGGATGACGCCGCCCTCGACGAGCACGCTGACGGGCGCGGCCCGCTCGGGCTGCGTGCCGTCGACGATGCGGGCATTGGTGAAGAGCGTGCTGGCCATGATCGATACCCGTGTTGTCTGCAAAGGAAGGCGCTGTCAGCGGATCAACAGCGCCGTGCCGTAGAGCCCTATCGCGAAGACGACATGTCCGGCGATGTTCATCAGCCTGATCCTGTTGGCGTTGGGCTTCCTCGCGGCGGCGATGCCCGCGCCCATGCCCGGCTGGAGGATGAACCAGCCGCAGCCGACCGTGACGAGGCCGACGATCAGCGCAGGCATAAAAGTCGGATTGCGGGCCCAGTCGAAGCCCCAGATCGCGAGCAGCGCGGCGGCGAACAGGATGCCGACCGCATAATGGAAGACCCAGCCTAGCGCGCGTTCATTCGGGATGGGCTCGGCCAACGCGATGTCGTCATGAATCAAGCGGCCGCGCGGCAGATGGCCGACCCAGCGGCCGGGCATCGCCCAGTTCGGCGCGGGCCAGCCGATCGTACGCTGCAGCGCCTGCGCCCAGATATCGAGCAGCAGGGTCGCACCAGCGCCGATCAGCACCGTTCGAACGATCATCTCCAGCATCACGCCCCACCCCGCGACACGAAAAAACGCGCGCCGGTCATGGAGCGGCGATCGACCATCGAGGTCAACCATCCATCGGCCGGCAAAGGACGCCCTCTGCGCAGACGCCCCATGCGCCGGGCGCGGAACCTCGGCGAACGCCGGGGCGTTCGTCATCGACAAAAGATCCAGACGGGGGAACGCATGATGGGCGCCGCGACAGCCAGAACGACCAAAAACGAAAGCCCACGCGGCCCGCATGGCGCAGCCGATCTGCCCTCGGTCACGGTCACCAGCTACAACCTCGAGATCCGCGACCAGGACGGCTTCATCGGCGACAAGGCCAGCCGCAGCGCCTTCGTCGATCATCTCGATGCGCTCCGCGCGCATCTGCGCCGGAATGGCGACGATCCGCTGGACGGCGACACAGCCACGATCAGCAAGAAGGCGCTGGATGCACTGCTCCGGGAGGGCGACGTTCGCGAGGCGGCATTGGTGCTGAGCGCGATCGAGCGCTTCGCCCAGTCGCTGGCCTTCGTGATCCGGCGCTTTGTCAAAGTGAAATCCTGGTCGTCGGTCGAGCGCATCGTTGTCGGCGGCGGGTTTCGCGACAGCCGTGTCGGTGAACTCGCCATCGGACGCGCCGCGATCATCCTGCAGACGGACGGCGTCGCGATCGACCTTGTGCCGATCAGCCATCATCCCGACGAAGCCGGCCTCGTCGGCTCGGCCCATCTCGCGCCGCCCTGGATCTTCGGGGCTTATGACAGCTTGGTCGCGGTCGATATCGGCGGCTCCAACATCCGCGCCGGCATCGTCGAACTGCGCCAGGACAAGGCGTCCGACCTGAGCAAGGCCCGCGTCTGGGGCTCCGAACTCTGGCGTCATGCCGAGGACGAGCCAAGCCGGGAGGAGGCGATCAAGCGGCTCGGCAGGATGCTGAAGGAGCAGATCAGGAAAGCGGAGAAAGCGGGCCTCAAGGTCGCGCCCTTCATCGGCATTGGCTGCCCCGGCCTGATCGAGCCACATGGCCAGATCGACCGCGGCGCGCAGAACTTGCCGGGCAACTGGGAGAGCAGCCGCTTCAACCTGGTCGACTCGATCCGCGAGATGGTGCCGGACATCGGCGGCCACGAGACGCAGGTATCGATGCACAACGACGCCGTCATCCAGGGTCTGAGCGAGATGCCGGCCATGCAGGACCTGAAGCACTGGGCCGTGCTGACAATCGGCACCGGGCTCGGCAATGCGAGCTACGAAAACCGGGCGAAGCCGCAGTCGAAGAGCGGGTGAGCGAGATCAGCGTCGACCCGCCGGCAGCGCCCAGAGCAGCCCTCGCGTCACGATCGCCGGGAAGGCGGTGAGGTGGTCCTCCTCGCCGATCACCTCGGTCGTCAGCTTGAGCCCCGGATAGTTGCGGCCGCGCAGCGCCTGCTCGAAGGCGCGAAAATCCGCGACCATGTCGAGGCTGCGGCTGTAGCGGCGCTCGTCGGAGGCGGGGTTGACCGTCTCGAACGAGCCGATCGCCATCAGGACACTGGCGCTGAGATCGCGGTTGGCCTCGGCGAAGGCGCGCTCTCGCGCAAACATCACGCGCCGGTCGAACCAGAGCGAGGGGCTGCCGATGATGTAATGCGAGAACATCGAAGGCTGGGTCAGCAGCACGTGCAGGCCAAACAGCCCGCCATAGGAATGCCCGGCATAGAGGCTGCGCGTGGTGTCGGTACGGTAGGTCGTCGCCACGAACGGCATCAGTTCCTCGGCCAGGAAGCGGCGATAGGGTTCCGCCTCGCCAAAGAGCGGCCGGCGGCCTTCGGGATCGCGCGTCTTCTCGCCATGGGGCGTCGGCGTGTAGTCGCGTCGGCGGCTGAACTCGCGCGTGTCGCCGATGGCATAGGACAGCCCGATGAGGATGAACTCCTCCAGCCCCTGCGCCCGGTTGCCGACGCGTTGCACGATGCTGCGCACCAGCGGAAAGGCGTAGTCGGCGTCGGTGACGTAAAGCACCGGAAAACGCCGGCGCGGCTGCGAGCGATAGGATTCAGGCAGCGAGACGTAGATCTCATAGTCGCGCTCCAGCGCCTTGGCGCGGATGGTGCGGACCTCGGTGTCCTTCAGGGCATAGGCGGACGGCGCGACCGTCGCCGCCGCCGGCGGTTCCGGCGCAGACTCGGCACGCGCGCACGCGGTCCACAGGAGAAGAACGATTATGGCGGAGAACCCTCGCATGCCCATAGCCTATAGCGACCCTGTGGAAGAAGGTCAGCGCCTGATCGCAGGCGTCTCCACCGGCAGCCCCTTCGCGCGTGTCGCCAGATAAAGCTCCAGCGCCAGATACTCAGGCGCGCCATTGTCGAACTGTGTCGCGCGAACGCCGAGCGAGCAGGCGCGCAGGCGGCGGTGCAGCGAGCCGACATTGTTCCATTCGAGCCGGTAGGCCGGATAGCCCGTGCCCGCGCCATGGCTGATCGTGTCGCCGCGCAGCTTCTGGCCGACGAGCCCGTCATGGCATTGCTGGCATGAGAGGTTGAGCTGGCCCTGCCGGCGCTCGAAAAAGGCCTTTCCGGCCTCGTAGAACGGTCTCGCTGCGCCGTCTGTGACGACGTTCACGGCCAGGCCGCGCGAGAGCGAGGCGACATAGGCCGTCATCGCCAGCAGCTCGGCGCTCTCATGGCCGAAGGCCGGCTGCGTCTGGCGCTCGACGCGGCATTGCTCGATCCGCCCTTCCAGATTGAGAAGTTTGCCGCTGGCGGCGTCGACCTTCGGATAGCGCGTCGCGGCCCCGCGCAGGCTCTGGCGCGGCTCGGCATGGCAGGCGATGCAGGCCTGCCCCTGCGGCGGCCGCGCGGAGAAGAGGCCCTCGCCCTGCTCGACCCAAAAGAAGCCGGGATTGCGGGTCTCGTCGGCCTGCTGCCGGGCCATCTCGGGCGAGAGGAACTCGGAGCCGGATTTGACCTGCGCGACGGCCGGCAAGGCGAGCGCTGCTGCGGCCAGACCCGCAAGGGTCGCGCGCCACAGTCTCACGTCACGGCGAGCCTGGCCGTGCGGGTGTAGGTCGCCCCGCCATCCTCGCGCCATTCGAAGACGATGTCGCCGGTCGCGACAGCCCGCGTCGTGAACGAGACGAAAGGGTTCGAGGCGACGCCCGTGTGCATGTCGAAGCGAAAGATCTGCTCGCCGGCATAGGTCGCTGTCAGCCGGTTGAGGATCTTTCGCGGCACGGTGCCGCCCTTGCCGTCGGACTGGCCGCCGCGATCCATCGGATGACGGGTCAGCACCCTGATTTCGACGATCGCGCCAGCCTTCGCTTCGGCCGGCATGGTGATGCGGGCATTGAACATGTTTTTGCTCCTCAGCCGCCGTCGATGCAGGCGCTCAGCGTCACCACGACGTCCGCCTCGGCAAGCGCGAAACGCCCGTCGCTCAGCGCAGCCACCGCCGTCACCGTCTGCGACTGCGCCAGCCGCAGCGTGGTCGCGATCTCGGCCCGGCCGGCGCGGGGACCGAGATGCAGCCGCGCCATGTCCGGAAAGGGATTCTTGTCGGCGATCAGGTGGATCCAGCGGACATGGTTTTGCTCCGTCATCGGGCTCTCGACCGCGACGCGGACATCGACCGAATTGCCGTTTTCGACCAGCGGCGGGATCGCCAGCGTCACACCCTCGCGCAGGGGAACCGCGCCCTCCGTGATCCGCGCGACGAACTCGGAGAGTTCGGCCGTGCCAGCCGCAACCGCCGACGCGGGCACGCCGGCAAGAGTCAGGCCGGCAGCCGCGCCGGCCAATACCGCCCGGCGGCTGGGTTCATTCGCTCCTGAGCGAGGCGAGATAGACGACGACATCCTCGATCTCCTGTGCCGAAAGCGCCGGCTTGCCGCGATAGGCGGCAGCGACATCATGCAGGTTTTCCGTCCGGAAATAGGGCGGCATCACGGTTTGCGGATTGAGCAGCGAGGCATCGACCAGCCTCATGCGAATCTGCCCGGCATCCAGCCTCGCGCCCACGCCCTTCAGCGGCGGCCCGATGGAGCCCTGGAATGGCTCGGCCGGATCGGCCCCCTGATGGCAGATCAGGCAGTTGCCGCGCTCCCGGTCGCGGACGATCGCCGCGCCGCGCTCGATACTGCCGACGAGGCCCCCGAGCGGACGCGGGATGGCGTCGCCGGCGACCTCGTAGGTTTCGAGCGCCAGCACCGCTGAACCGATGCCGAGCGCTAGCACCATTCCGGCGAGGACGGGATGCCGTCCCATCCCCGCCGTCAAGGCGCTAAGCCTTCTTGAGATCGGCATTCTTCAGCGGCAGCGAGCGGATGCGCTTGCCGGTTGCGGCAAAGATCGCGTTCAGCACGGCGGGCGCCGCGACCGCGATCGTCGGTTCGCCGACGCCGCCCCAGAAGCCGCCCGAGGCCACGATCACCGTCTCGACCTTGGGCATCTCGTCCATGCGCAGGACCGGGTAGGTGTCGAAATTCTCCTGCTCGACACGCCCGTCCTTGATCGTGATCTCGCCATGCAGCGCCGCCGACAGACCGTAGACGAAGGAGCCCTCGACCTGCCGCTCGATCTGCGCCGGATTGACGGCATGGCCGCAATCGGTCGCCGCCACGATGCGGTGGATCTTGAGCTTGCCTTCCGCGCTGACCGAGACCTCGGCGACGGCCGCGACATAGGAGCCGAAGCCCATGGTCTGGCAGATGCCGCGGAAGACGCCGTCAGGCAAAGGCTTGCCCCATTCGGCGCGCTCGGCCGCCGCATTGAGCACGGCGAGGTGCTTCGGGTGATTCTTCATCAGCGCGCGGCGGAACTCCAGCGGGTCCTTGCCCGCCGCATGCGCGAGCTCGTCCATGAAGGATTCGAGATAGATCGCATTCTGGTTGAGATTGACGCCGCGCCAGAAGCCCGGCGGCACATGCGGGTTGCGCATGGCGTGGTCGATCAGCAGGTTGGGGATCGCATAACCGATCGAGGCCTCCGGCCCCGGCGCGTTCAGGCCCTGGAAAACGACCGGATCGCGCCCGTTCTGGATGTTCTGCGGAAAGATGCCGGCCACGATCGACTGGCCCGAGATGCGCATGGCAAGCCCCGTCAGGTTGCCGTCCTTGTCGAGCGCACCGGTCAGTTTGCATTGCGTGACCGGGTGGAAGCGGCCATGCAGCATGTCCTCCTCGCGCGACCAGATCAGCTTCACTGGCGTGCCGGGCACCTGTTTGGCGATGGCGACGACCTGGCGGACCCAGTCATGCACCGCGCCGCGCCGGCCGAAGCCGCCGCCGAGGTCGATCTTGTAGGCCTCGCATTTGGCGACCGGCAGGCCCGAAGCCTCTGACGCGGCGGCCAGAGCCGCCTCGCCGTTCTGCGTCGGCGTCCAGACCTCGCAGCGCTCCGGCGTGTAGAGCGCGGTGGCGTTCATCGTCTCCATGCAGGCATGGTTCTGATAGGGGTAGGAATAGACCGCCTCGACAGTGCGGGCGGCATTGGCGATCGCGGCCTTCACATCGCCGTTCTGGTTGCCGACGACGGCGTTGGGCGCATCGAGTCCCTCCTTGAGCCAGGCCGCGATGCTGGCGCTGGAAACCTTGGCGTGCTCGCCCTCGTCCCATACGATCGGCAGCGCATCGAGCGCGGTCTTGGCCTGCCACCAGGTCTCGGCGACGACGGTGACGGCGCTGTCGCCGACCGGGAGCACATGCTTCACCCCCGGCATGTCCTTGATCTTGGCGGCGTCGAAGCTCTTCACCTTGCCGCCGAAGACGGGGCAGTCCTTGATTGCGGCGTTGAGCATGCCGGGCAGCTTGAGATCCATGCCGTAGATCTTCTTGCCGGTGGTCTTGTCGGCGGTGTCGAGCCTCGCCAGCGGCTTGCCGGCGATGGTCCAGACCTTGGGGTCCTTGAGCGGCACCTCCTTGGGCGCTTCGACCTTGGCGGCGGCCGCGGCAAGCTGGCCATAGCGCAGCGAACGGCCCGAGGCCTTGTGCGTGACCACGCTCTGCTCGGCCGAGCACTCGCTGGCCGGCACCTTCCACTCGTTCGCCGCCGCCTGAACCAGCATCATGCGGGCGGCCGCGCCGCCCTTGCGGACATATTCGTGGGACTCACGGATGCCGCGGCTGCCGCCGGTCGAGAAATTGCCCCAGACCCGGTTGCGCGCGACGTTCTGGCCGGGCGTCGGATACTCGGTCGTGACCTTCGACCAGTCGCAGTTCAGCTCCTCGGCGACGAGCTGGGCGAGCCCGGTCAGAGTACCCTGCCCCATCTCGGAGCGGGCGATGCGGATCACCACCTTGTCGTCGGGCTGGATGACGACCCAGGCGTTGATCTCGGGATTGGGCGCCTGTGCGGCGGCCTCGTCCCCGAAGGGAATCGCGAAGCCGAAGGTGAAGGCCCCCGTCGCGGCGGCGGACCCCGCGAGCAGGCTGCGGCGCGACAGGCTGGTGGGGGATGCGTTGGCGGATTGGGTCGTGGCGGATGTCATGTCGTCCTCCAGATCTCGATGTGGACGCCGGGGATGCGAAGGTCGTCAGGGACCTGTCGCGCTCGACCCGGCGTAAGCGAAGTGGCGAAGGCCAATCAGCCGCGGCCGAGCGTGCCGCCGGCGGCGACGTCGAGGATCGCGGCCTTGACCCGGTTATAGGTCCCGCAGCGGCAGATATTGGTCATCTCGCTGGCGATGTCGGCTTCGCTGGGCTTCGGGTTCGCCTGCAGCAGGGCAGCGGCGGCCATGATCATGCCGCTCTGGCAGAAGCCGCATTGCGGCACCTCGTGCTTGATCCACGCCTGCTGGATCGCGTGCATGCCGTCGGGCGAGAGGCCCTCGATCGTCACGATCTTCTGCTCGGCCGTCACCGCGCTGACCGGCAGCACACAGGACCGTGTCGCGACGCCGTCGATATGGACCGTGCAGGCGCCGCATTGGGCGACGCCGCAGCCATATTTCGTTCCCGTCAGGCCGACCTGTTCGCGTATGGCCCAGAGCAGCGGCGTATCGTCCGCCACCGTGATATCGATCGTCTTGCCGTTCACATTGAGCTTCGCCACGCCGAGCCTCCCGGGTCGCTATGAGACGGACGGCGAGAGTGCGGACGCGCCTCGCCGGTAGAGCCACACTTGTCCGACGGACTTGCGACCAATTTTTGTTTCGACCAGATCAAAACGCAGAAACCTCCCGCAGGCCAGCGCTGGTCAGGATCGCCACGGACTTCGCCAAACGACTGGCGCGAAAGCGTGGAATCCTTGAAAACCTTAGGATATGAGGCCGTTTTGCGGCTTGCGCGCCATGCTGAGGTCCTCTTTGTCATCGAAGAGAGCCCGTGACGGCGACGCTATGGACCCCGCCATCACAGCAATGTGATGGTTGCGCCGTCGGCAAACCGATTTCAGCAGCAAGGTTCGAGCAGTGCCGGCGGAGACGCATTTATTCGCTTCGTCTTGCCTTGCCGGCGTCGGCGGGGCGAGGGTCGAACCGCTGCCGAATCATCCCAAGCGAGGTCGAACCGGAATGGCTGCGCCCATCGCGCCTGCGCGCGCTCACCGCTGCCGCAGTGGCCGCCTTCTGTCGGTGCTGATGGCGTTTGGCCTGTTTGCCGGCGTCCTGCTGGCGGTCACGGGCCTCGGCGCACAAACCGCCGAGGTCAATCCCGCCCGGGCCCGGCTCGACGGCCTGCGCACCGAGCTCGGCCAGATCGAGACCACGCTTGCCTCGCCCAGCGCGACCGATGCCGAACTGCAGCGCCAGCGCCTTCGGCTCCAGCCGGTGCTCGAACAACTGCGCCAGCTCGCCGAGGAGCAGGCGCCACGCGTCGACCAGGCCAAACTCCGGCTCGACCAGCTCGGGCCGAAGCCGGATGCGAGCGCCCCGCCCGAGAGCGCGGAGGTGGGGCGCGAGCGCGAGATGCGGCTGAAGGCGTTCGCCGACGTGGACGAGACGGCGAAGATCACGCGCGCCGCGCTGCTCGCCGCCGAGCAGCTCCAGACTGCCATCGGCGACAAGCGGCGCGAGCTCTTCGCCAAGGCGCTCTTCGCCGCCGGACCGACGATCCTCAGTCCCGAGCTTTGGGGCAGCGCGCTGACCGCCCTGCCCGAGGATCTGCGCGCCTCGGGCTATATCTTCGGCGGCTGGCTCTCGGTCGTCGGCGAGGCCTTGTCTGGCGTGCGCGGCGTCTTCGTCGCGATCGCCTTCATCGGCGCGGTGCTGCTCTATGTCGCCCGCGCGCGCTACATGCCGCGTTTCAAGGCGCGCATGGGCGCGACCGAAGGCGCCGGCAGCCTGCGCTGCCTCTATGTCGCCTTCGCCCATCTGGTCGCGGGCGCGGCCCCGCCTGCCTTGGCGAGCTCGCTGATCTATTCGGCGCTCAACACGGCCGGCCTGCTGCCGCCGCGCATCCAGCCCGTGATCTGGACCGCCGTGATCGGGCTCGCCCTCTTCGCCTTCATCCAGGCGCTGGCGGACGCCCTGTTCGCGCCGGGCAATCCGCAGCGCCGCCTCGTCAGCGTGATGGATTCGACCGCCCGCATCGTGGTCTGGATCGCGAGTTCGCTGGCGCTGGTCATGTCGGTCGGCAAGGTGATGGAAGCCTGGCTCCAGGCGATCGCGGCGGGGCTTGCGGTCTCGATCCTGGTGCGCGGCATCCTCGCCATCGTCTTCGCGCTGACGCTGATCGCCGGGCTCTACCAGCTGCGCGACGACGAGGAGGTCGAGGAAGAGGCCTGCCTTGGCCCCTATGTCCCGGTCGATGGCGCGAGCCTTGGACCCATCCGCATCTTCGGCTGGGTCGTCGGCGTCGCCATCGTGCTGGCGGCGCTTGCCGGCTATGTCGTCTTCGCCACCTTCCTGACCGAGCAGGTGCTCTGGATCGGCATCCTCGCCTGCCTGTTCGTACTTTTCCACCAACTCGTCGAGCTCGGCCTGTCGCGGGCCCTGACCGGCAAGGGCCGGCTCGCGCTGACGCTGAAAGCCGGCATCGGCCTGCGCACGGCCACGCTCGACAAGATCGCGGTGGTGGGCACCGGCCTGCTGAAGATCATCCTGATCGTCATCCCATTCCTGCTCGCGCTTGCGCCCTGGGGGCTGGAATCGGCCGATTTCTCGACGTCGCTGCGGGCCGCCTTCTTTGGCTTCCAGGTCGGCGGCGTCACGGTCTCGCTCTCCTCCATCTTCATCGCCGGAATCCTCTTCGCGCTCGGCCTGACCGCGACGCGCACGCTGCAGGGCTGGCTCGAAGGCAAGTTCCTGCCGACGACGCAGCTCGATACCGGCCTGCGCAACTCGATCACCACGGCGGCCGGCTATGTCGGGTACATCGCCGCCGTCGCGCTCGCCATCTCCTCGCTGGGCCTGAGCCTCGAGCGCCTGACGCTGGTCGCCTCGGCGCTCTCGGTCGGCATCGGCTTTGGCCTGCAATCGGTGGTGTCGAACTTCGTCTCGGGGCTGATCCTGCTCTGGGAGCGGCCGATCCGCGTCGGCGATCAGGTCGTGGTCGGGGACGCCGAGGGCATCGTCAAGAAGATCAATGTCCGCTCGACCGAGATCGCCACCTTCGACCGCTCCTCGGTGATCGTGCCCAACTCGAACCTGATCTCCGGCGTCGTCCGCAACCGCGTCCGCAACGACCGGACGGGGCGCGTGCTGATCTCGATCACGGTGCCGCGTACGCTCGACCCCGGTGATGTGCGCATCATGCTGACCGATGCAGCGATCGCCCATGGCGATGTGCTGCAGAAGCCGCCCCCGACCATCCTGTTCAAGAAGCTCGGCACCGCGACGATGGAGTTTGACCTGATCTGCATCGTCGCGGAGGTCGATATCGTCGCCCGGGTCACCAGCGACCTGAACTTCGTCATCCACAAGCGCCTGAGCGAGATGGAGGTCCCGCCGCCCGGCGTCGCTGGCGGGCATCGCCGAGGCGGTCTCGCGGGAGGTTTCCGCGCGCAAGGGATCGCCCAGGAAGCCTGTCACCCTGCACCGGGCCAAGGCGGCGACCGAGGACGAGCCGGAGCCCCCTGCGGAACCCGCCGCCGCGAAAGACGAACCCCCATCGGCCATCGAGCTGCTCGAAGGCAAGGATGGCGGCAAGGACGCCAACAAGGAATGACGCGATGCTCAAGCCTGCCCGCAGCCCGAAAGCGCGCGCCATGACCTGCCCTGCCCTGCTCGCCGGCGCGCTCGCCGTGCTCAATCTCGCCGGCTGCGCAGAGCCGGCGCGCACCGGCCAGCCGGCCTTCTACCGCGATCTCGGCTCGGCCTCGGCCCGCATCGACGCCAATGAGGCCCGTGCCGTGATCTCCGCCTACCGGATGAATGCGGGGCTGCGGCCGCTGACGCTCGATCCGGCGCTCTCGGCCGCAGCCGAGCAGGAGGCAGCCGCCATGGCGCAGGCCGACAAGCCGGCACAGGCCGACGCGGTGAAGGCGAGGCTGGCGCGCGGCGGCCAGCCCGGCGCGGAGGCCAATCTCTCGGCCGGCTATCGCAGGCTGGCGGAAGCCTTTTCCGGCTGGCGTGATTCGCCCCAGCACGACCGCGTCATGAAGAATCCGGGCGCGACCCGCATGGGCATCGCCTCGGCCTATGCGCCGGGCTCGAAATATCAGGTCTACTGGGCGCTGATCGTCGCGCCGTGACGGCGCTCACGGCCTCGCGCCGGCCGGCAGCGGCGGCGCATTGACCTTCAGCACGATGCCGACCCGGCGGTTATAGGGCAGATGGCGATTGTCCTTGATCAGCGGCTGCGTCCCGCCATTGCTCAGCTCCCGTTCAGGTGGCTTCCGTCATCCCGGCCCGATGATGGTCGGGCAGACAGTCCGGACGTCTTGATGATCAGCGTGCGCGAGAGTCCATGACGCCACCCCGATATCGCGCGGCGATCCTTCCGCCGCCGCGATGGCCGGGACCGTTCGCACACGGTCTCGGCGCGGGCTTGCAACGAAGCGTTACGGTTGAGGGCTTGTTCACGGCCGTGTGTCCGCTAAAGCTCAGAGTCCGCTAAAGGTCTGACGATGTCATTGTTTGCGATCTATCTCCGCGTGCTCGGCGAACTCGGCCCCGACAAGCGGCTGGGCCTGATCCTGGCGCTCGCCAACGTCCTGCTGGCGGCGGCGGCCTTCGCCGAGCCGATGCTGTTTGGCGCGCTGATCGACAAGCTCACCAGCACCCAGACCGCCGGCCAGCTCCCGACATGGTCCGACATCAACGTCCTGATCGCCGCCTGGGTCGGCTTTGGCCTGTTCAACATCGCTGCCGGCGTCTTCGTCGCGCTGCATTCCGACAAGCTGGCCCATCGCCGGCGGCTGGCCGTGATGGCGAATTACTTCGAACACGCCCTGACGCTGCCGCTCGCCTACCACACCCAGACCCATTCCGGCCGCGTGCTCAAGGTGATGCTGGAGGGCACCAGCGGCATGTGGGCGCTCTGGCTCTCCTTCTTCCGCGAGCATTGCGCGAGCTTCGTCGCGCTCTTCATCCTGCTCCCCTTCACATTGTGGAAGAACTGGCAGCTCGGCCTGCTGCTGATCTCGCTGGTCGTACTGTTTGGCTCGCTGACGGCCTATGTGCTGCGTAAGACCGACAAGCTCCAGAGCAATGTCGAGGCCTATCACTCCAACCTCGCCGAGAGGGCCTCCGACGCGCTCGGCAACGTCCCGGTGATCCAGAGCTTCACCCGCATCGAGGCCGAGGTGCGCGGCCTGCGCTCGACCATCGCCAGCCTGCTCGAAGCGCAGCTTCCCGTGCTGTCCTGGTGGGCGATCGCGACGGTCGCGACCCGCGCTTCGGCGACGCTGACCGTGCTCTCGATCTTCGTGGTCGGCGCCTGGCTCCTGATGCAGGGCCAGACCACGGTCGGCGAGATCGTCACCTTCATGGGCTTCGCCACCATGCTGGTCGGCCGGCTGGAGCAGATCGTCGCCTTCGTCAACTTCATCTTCATGCAGGCCCCGAAGATGCGCGAGTTCTTCGATGTGCTGGATACGCTGCCGACCGTTCGCGACCTCCCTAGCGCGCCCGATGCGGGCCGGCTCACCGGGGCCGTCGCCTTCGAGAACGTTTCCTTCTCCTATGACGGCAAGCGCACCGCGGTGAAGGACGTCTCCTTCGCAGTCAGGCCCGGCGAGACCATCGCCATCGTCGGCTCGACCGGCTCGGGCAAGTCCACGACTTTGGGCCTGCTGCACCGCGCCTTCGATCCGCAATCAGGCGCGATCACGGTCGACGGCACCGATATCCGCGAGATCTCGCTGCTCTCGCTGCGCCGGAACATCGGCGTGGTCTTCCAGGAGCCGATGCTGTTTGCCCGCTCGATCCGCGAGAACCTGACCGTCGGCAAGCCCGACGCCACCGACGCCGAAATGATGGAGGCGCTGGAGCGGGCTCAGGCCACCGAGGTGATGGCGCGCCAGACCGACGGTCTCGATACGCTGGTCGGAGAACGCGGCCGCACCCTCTCGGGCGGCGAGCGCCAGCGCTTGTCGATCGCGCGCGCGCTGCTCAAGAATCCGCCGATCCTGATCCTCGACGAGGCCACCTCGGCGCTCGATGCCGCCACCGAAGTCAAGCTCCAAAAGGCGCTCGACGAGGTGATGAAGGACCGCACCACCTTCGTCATCGCCCACCGCCTCGCGACCATCCGCAACGCCGACCGCATCCTGGTCTTCGAGCAGGGCGAGGTGATCGAGATGGGCTCGTTCGACGAACTCGTCGCCAAGGGCGGCCGTTTCGAGGCGCTGGCGCGCGCGCAGTATCTCGTGACGGACAAGCCGGCTGCCATCGCCCTGCCCGAAGACAGTGCGAGCCCGCTGGCGCAGAAGCTCAAGGTCGATTGACGGGCACGACGGCGGCGCGACTTGCCGCAACCCTAACCTCGCAGGTAATCGACCCGCCGCCGCGAACCCCGCATCGTTTCCCCATACCGGCCGACCCGGCCGCCCATGGGAGACCCGACATGCCCGCCTACGCCATCTGCCATCTCGAGGATGTCCGCATCGGACCCGACATCCTCGCCTATCTCCAGGCTATCGACGCCACGCTGGAGCCGCATGGCGGCCGCTTTCTCGTCCATGGCGCAACGCCTGAGATCGTCGAGGGCGACTGGCCGGGCGACCTCGTGATCATCGCCTTCGCGGCCATGGCCGACGCGCGCGCCTGGTATCGCTCGCCGGCCTATCAGGCGATCGCGAGCCTGCGCACCGACAATGCACGCTGTCGCGCCATGCTCGTCGAGGGCGTGGCTAAGGATTACCGCGCGACCGATGTCATCGCGAGGCTCGTCGGCGGTTGAACCCTCTCGCGGCGGCGGGGTAGGGATGAGCGCCCGCCCGTGTTGCGGCGCACCGCCCCGCCATCGCTGAAGGAGTTTCGCGGCGTGACCATGATGCTTGCCCGCCTGGCCTGCGCCTGGGCCTCCGTGCTGGCATTCCAGCTCTTCGGGGACAGCCTGCTTGGCATGCTGGGAGCCCCGCTGCCCTCGATGCTGGTCTTCGCCTGGCTGCTTGGCGTCATTCTCTGGGCGGCCTTCGGCGTCGTGCATGAGGCCGAAGAGCTGGCGCACCGGCTCGGCGAGCCCTATGGCACCCTGATCCTGACGCTCTCGATCGTCATCATCGAGGTCGCGCTGATCAGCGCGGTCATGCTCGGGGCCAAGGGCGCGCCGACGCTCGGACGCGACACCATGTTCGCGGTGCTGATGATCGTGCTCAACGGCGTCGTCGGCATCGGTCTGCTGATCGGCGGGCTGCGCCATTTCTCGCAGCGCTACAATCTGAAGGGCGCGGGCTCCTACCTGTCGGTGATTATCCCGCTGACCGTCATCCCGCTGATCCTGCCAAATTTCACCACCTCGACGCCTGACGGCACGCTGACGAGCGGTCAGGCGATCGCCTTCTCCCTGTTCACTCTGGCGCTCTACGGCGCGTTCCTGTTTCTGCAGACCGGGCGGCACAGGGCCTTCTTCCAGGAGCCCGAGCATGAACCGGGCCTGCCCGGCATCCCCGCCGCAGCCCATGTCGCATCGAGCCGGTCGACGACGACCCATGTCGTGCTGCTGCTGGCCAACATCCTGCCGATCGTGATCCTGGCCAAGAGCCTGGCGACCGTGCTCGATTTCGGCATCGCCCGTCTCGGGGCGCCCGTCGCGCTCGGCGGTATCCTGATCGCGATGGTGGTGTTCACGCCCGAATGCATCGCCGCGTTCCGCGCGATCACCGCCAATCAGCTCCAGCGCGCGATCAACCTCTGCCTCGGCGCGGCCGCCTCGACGCTCGGTCTGACCGTGCCGGCCGTGCTGGCGATCGGCCTGATCACCGGCCAGCCTGTGGTGCTGGGGCTGTCGGCCACCAACATGGTCATCCTGGCGATGACGCTTCTGCTCTCGACACTGACCTTCACCGGCACGCGAACCACGATGCTGGAAGGCGCGGTCCACCTTGCGGTGTTCTTCGTCTTCCTGGTGCTGGTCTTCAGCCCCTGAGTGGCAGGCTGTCCCGCGACGGTGGCGGCAGGCCTGAGTTCACGGGAAAGGACTGGCGTCCACAAAAGCTGGCGGCAAGTCAGACCCTTGCCGGCGTGATGGCGTCCCGGAAGGACGCTAAACTACCGTCCATAGAAATCCACATTGGTCCGTGTTTAGGGGTCTTTTCGGGCCGAAATCAGCAGCATCTGGCTAGACCCATCCATATCCGTCCGTTACGATCCACGTCGAATGTTGGGGTAAATGTTGGGGTAGGGTCCGCTGCGGAGATGGGGCGCGCTGTCAAAAAGCTTTCGGCTCGAAGTGTCGCCACGCTGAAGAAGGCGGGGCGCCATAGCGATGGCGATGGCCTCTATATTGTGATTGACCCGTCCGGCGCTCGGCGCTGGTTGTTCATGTTTCGCTGGGACGGGAAGCTGAAGGAGATGGGGCTGGGCGGCATAGCATCGACGTCCCTGGCCGATGCCCGAGAGCTGGCCGCCGCCGCCCGGAAGATGGTCGCGTCGGGCATCAACCCGATCGAGGCCAGGCGGGCTGCCGAGGAAGAGCGGAAGGCCGCCAAGACCTTCGGCGAGTTCGCTGACGAGATGCTCCTGTCGATCCTGCCGGGCTACAAGAATGTTCGGCACCAAGCACAGTGGACGCGAGCGCTGCAGCATTATGCGGCGCCGATTCGTTCCAAGCGACTGGATGAGATTGGCACCGATGACGTTCTCAGGATCCTCCAGCCACTTTGGCAGACAAAGCAGGAAACGGCTTCGCGCGTTCGCGGGCGAATCGAGCGCGTCTTGGCGGCTGCGAAGGCGAAGAAGCTGATTGCATCGCCGTGGGAGAACCCGGCTCGGTGGCGGGGCCATCTCCAGGAACTTCTCTCCAAGCGGAAGAAGCTATCTCGTGGCCACCATGCGGCAATGCCCTATCCTGACGTACCTGCGTTCGTGGCTCGGCTCCGAGAGCGAGATGCCATGGCCGCATCTGCGCTAGAGTTCGCAATTCTCAACGCCAGCCGCTCCAACGAGGTGCTTGGCGCGCGCTGGGATGAGATCGACCTCGACGAGAGGGTATGGACCATCCCGGCCGAGAGGATGAAGGGCGGCAAGGCGCACCGCGTGCCGTTGAGTGCCGGCGCCCTGCGGATCATCCAAAAGCAGGGCGAGGTGAAGATCAGCGATTTCGTCTTTCCGGGCAAAAAGCAGAACCGGCCGCTTTCCAGCATGGCGATGGAGATGCTCCTTCGGCGGATGGACGCGTCCGAATACACGCAGCATGGATTTCGATCGTCGTTCCGCGATTGGTGCGGCGAGAGCACAGCGTTTGCGCGGGAAATCGCCGAGGCAGCTCTGTCACACACTGTCGGTGACGAGGCCGAGCAGGCTTATCGCCGTGGTGACGCTTTGGAGAAACGCCGCAAGCTTATGGAGGCGTGGTCGCGCTTTGTATGCACGGCAAAGGCCGATGCGAAGGTCATACCGCTCAAGCCGGCAAAGGCCAGCTAGCGGAATTCGAGACGGGCAGGGATAGGCCGGCCAGCCGACAAGTCGAGGCGCTCCACTCGATTTCCCTGCGCTTCCCATGGGGCGTCGCGGAGCGCGATCTGATGAATAGCCCGGCGGACGAGGTTGACTGGGATCTCGACCAAGCTCTGGTCTGGATCGCCAGTCGTCAGTCCTCAGATGGATCGTGGCAGGAGTATCGATCTGCACGCCCTGCGGACACCGAGAGGCTGAACCAGATCGAGCGGAATGTGCTCGACTATCTGCCTACCCCGCGCCTGGTGGGGTTGGCTGGTCCCTACCCCGACACTGAAGATGCAGTAGCAACGCGGGGTATCGATCGGCGCCGCATGGATGGCAGCCGCTTTCGATTGATCGATGGCAAAACGTGCCTCGTGTATGGGGACGGTGAAGTCAGGCTATGCAGATTCGTCCCTTCTGCAATTGTTTCTGCGTTCCCTGGGTGGGACTGCGTGTCGCCGCCACCATCCGAGACATTCATCCCTTACTCGTTCGCATTCCGGTGGCTAGCGCAATTGCTTTCCATCCGTGACAGCCTTGCGATCGATCTTGTTGACGATGAGGCCCAGAGACTTCTTGTCGAGTGGGGCAGGTCGGGCAGTTTGATCTGGTACGGTGCCAGTTCGACCGGCGACGACCCTCTGGACGATTACCAGGTTGTCGATGAGCAACCGTGGGAGCACTTGGCCGGCCTCGATCCGGCCGTCGAGCGCCGGTTTCGAACGTCTCAGCTGGTAGCTCTATCGCCCTACGCCGGGTTGGCTAGCGCCTTGAATGTCACAGGGCTCGATGAACGTCACGACGAGGATGTTATCGACGCAGAGGGCTCACCGGTTTCGCCTCCGATACTCGGAAGCACAAGCTTTCGTCGGCGTGGAGAGAAGCGCCGGAACATCGGCGCGGCCCTGCTGGCCGAGTTTGGAGATGACCTCGGTCGCCAGGCTCGGGATTGGGGGCGTGCACAGAACGCTGTGGCGGCATGGCATCGACAAAATCCTAACGCACGCTTACCAGACGAAGCAAATTGGCGACGCATGATCGATCGAATGTGGAGCAGCTAAGTCATTGAACTTGCAATAGGCAATCCGGCATTTTGAAACGTCCAAACGCCTATTTGATCGATCGAAATGCCTACCTACCGTCCTCGCTACACCACACCGCTCCACAGCAATCCTGCTGATGCGGTACCCGGTAAGTGAGGTCAATATGTCCGATACCATTGAACCTGAGGCGATGAAGCTTCGGGATTTTCTTAAGCGCTACGGCATCAGCCGATCCGCCGCATTCGAGCATATGTCCTCGGGACAGCTGAAGGCTCGCCGGCTCGGCGCGCATCTCCTGATCACCACGAAGGACGCCAACGAGTGGTTGGCGTCTCTGCCAGTGCGGTCTTCCTCCAACCATGGGAAGGCCGCCTAATCATGCACCTGAAACAGATGAACCCCGCGACGCCGGCCAGGGCGCTCACGGGGTTCGGGTCTCTGCATAGCTCGGCAGCATGCAATCCCGAACATAGCACACCGGCGCTTATCATCAACCGGCTCCAGCGGCAGTTCGCCATAAGCGAGTTGCACGCGGCCACCGTCGCGCATCTTGCCGGCCTCGGCCCGATGGAGGCGCGTCATGGTCGGTGAAATCCTCAAGTCCATCACGGTCGTGATCGAGGGCGACACGACGCCGCGCACCTTCAAGGGCCGCGACGCCTGGGCTCTGGGCAACCTGATCGCTGCCGGCGAAAAGGGCTGCACCCCGATCGATCATCCCGGCCCGCGCTGGAGCCATTATGTCTTCAAGCTGCGCGGTGGCGGGATCGGCATCGAGACGATCGACGAGCGCCATTCCGGCCCCTACGCCGGCAGCCATGCCCGCTACGTTCTGCGGACGCCCGTCACCGTGATCGAGCGGAGGGCGGCATGAGCAAAGTCGTCACCCTCGAAACCAGGCCGCGCATCGAGATCGATACCGGCCGCGTGTCGAAGTCGTCGGACGCCGCCCTCGTTGGACAGCCCCGATACTTCGTCCACCACATCGCCAGTGACGGGAGCCTGCTGACCATTTGGGACGGGCCGGATCGGACCGACGCGATCGATGCGGCTCAAGAATGGGCGACCAGCTTCAGCATCCCCATCGTGGACAAGACCGGGAGACTGGCATGAGCACGCTCGTCCTCCCCCTTTCGTCCGCCGCTGTCGGAGTCGCCAACCTCCGCTATTTTCGCCCGCCCCTCTCGGGCGAGCGGATGGTCTGGCACTCTGTCCAAGACCTGCACGCCTGCATGGCGTTGCCACGCGATCTGCGGCGCGACTTCAAGGCGAAGCTCCGCAAGGAATGGGTGCGGGACACTCGCGCGGTCATGACCGAAGCCGGCCCGACGACCCTCGCGCCGCATTGGATGGCACAGGGGCTTATCGGGTCCATGGTCGAGAACGGTTTCGCCCGGGCCGAGGTCGAGCACGCCTACGTCGCCGGCATGGTGGCCGCGACGAAGGTCTATCATGACGAGATGGGTCTGAGCGAACTGGAGGGCGTCAACTACTCGTTGCGGGCGTTCCGCAACGAGAACGGAATCCCTGGCCCGCATCCGGTCGTCGTTCCGATGGGAGGCGCGTCATGAGCGCGGTCCCTTTCATCAATCACGACGGGGCTTATCAGCCGCGCGCCTTCCTGATGGCGACAATGTCCATGGCATCGCTGCATCTCGACCACGCGACGGACCACCTCGCTACCAATGATGACATCGCATTGCAGCGCTCGCTGGAGAAGTTCGGCGCGTGCGTGAAGGCGATGCTCGACACGGTGCCCGAGGCCCTCGCCGACAAGAACGGGGGTGCGCCATGAGCGCACCCTCTCCCCTCCCCAACCGCCGCCCATGGATGGCGTTCTACGTTGCCGACTACCTTGCCGACACGCTGCATCTCAGCGCCGCGCAGCACGGCGCGTATCTGCTCCTGATCTCGCATTACTGGATCCATGGGAGCCTTCCGACCGACGAAGCAATGCTTCAGCGGATCGCACGGTTGACCCCGGAGGAGTGGACCTCGTGCCGGGATACTCTGGCATCGTTCTTCAAGGCGGGATGGCGTCATTCCCGCGTCGAACGTGAGATGGCAGACGCACAAGAAAAGTATGAAAAGCGAGCAAACGCAGGGCGTTGCGGCGGTAAAGCGTCGGGCAATTCGAGGCGAAGCAATGCTTCAGCAATGCTTCCTGAAAATCGAAGCAATGCTGAACCAACCACAACCACCTATTCCTTATCTAAAGATAAGGGCGAAACCGCCCCGGAATTGCCTTCGGCAGAGACCAGCCCGCCTGACTGGCGGACCCAGCTTTTCCGCGACGGCGTGCCTATCGTGTCGGGGCTCACTGGCAAGCCTACCGCGTCCGCCCGCCCCCTCATCGGCAAATGGCTGAAATCGTCACGTGACGATTGTCGCCGCGTGCTGCGGGTTCTGGAGGATGCCCGCGACGCGAACCCGATCGATCCGGTCGCATGGATCGAGGCGGCTCTTCGCGGTCAGCAGACCGTCGCCTCCCACGATCCGAACTCGTGGAGGATGTGATGGCGGACCTCACCCAGGAACTCGCCGCCGAGGGCATCCGGCTTCGCTCCTATCGGCTCGGCAACCACAAGCTGCCGTGCCCGCGCTGCTCGGCCAGCCGGAAGAAGAAAACCGAGCCGTGCCTGTCCGTCACCGTGTTCGACGACCGCGTGAAGTGGGACTGTCACCACTGCCCCTGGGCCGGCGGCGTCGGTGGCGGCGACTTCCATCCTCGCCATCGCAAAGAGGTCCGCATGTTCAACCGCCCCGCCCGCGTCGAGAATCCGCAGCGGCCCGACAAGCTGTTGGCCTGGTTCGCCTCGCGAGGCATCGGCGCGGCCACGGTCGAACGCATGAGCATCTATCGCTCGCGCCAGTGGTTCCCACAGATCGAGGCAGAGGCCGACTGCATCGCCTTCCCCTACGAGTGGGCGGGCATGCTGCGGAACGTGAAGTACCGCGACGCGGCCAAGAACTTCCGTCAGGAAAAGCAGCCCGAGCCGGTGCTGTACAACGCCGACGCGATCGAGCCCGGCAAGGATCTGATCTTCGTCGAAGGCGAGATGGACGTGCTCGCCATGATCGAGGCGGAACTGCCCAATGTCGTCAGCCTGCCGAACGGGGCGCCCGACAAGCCGGAGCAATCGGACAAGCGCTACGAGCCGCTGGCGACCCACGCCGCCGATCTGGAGGCCGCCGGCCGCATCCTGATCGCCACAGACATGGACGGCCCCGGCGAATTGCTGGCGCAGGAGCTGGCGCGCCGTCTCGGCAAGGACCGCTGCTGGCGGGTCCGCTTTCCCACTGCCGGCGATGCCCAGACGAAGGATGCAAACGAATGCCTGATGGATCACGGCGCAGAGGTGCTGCGCGAGTGCGTCGCCAATGCCGAGCCGTGGCCCATAGACGGGCTCTACAGCGTGGACGACTTCGCAGACGGCGTTTGGGACATGTATCGCGGCAGCGGCCCTCAGCCGCTTTCCTGCGGGCTCGGGCCGGACTTCGATCGGGCGTTCAAGGTCATGCCTGGCCAATTCGTCGTCGTCACCGGCATTCCGAACCACGGCAAGTCCCGATTCTTCGACCAGGTCGCGGTCGCGATGTCGGCCCTGCACGATTGGCGGTGGGCCGTGTTCTCGCCCGAGACGGGTACCGAAAGCCATATTGCAGACCTGTGCGAGATTAAGGCAGGCGCGCCTTTCCATGATGGTCCGAACTTGCGCATGGATCCCGAACAGCTTTCCGCTGCGCTGGGATGGGTGCGGGAGCGTTTCGCCTTCATCGACGCCGCAGATCACACCCCGACGATCGATTGGGTGCTGGAGCGCGCCAAGGCCGCCGTCCTGCGCAAGGGCATCAGAGGCCTGATCATCGACCCGTACAACGAGTTGGAGGCCTCGCGGCCGTCCAGCCAGTCAGAGACCGAGTTCGTCTCGCAGCTCATCAGCAAGTGCAAGTTGTTCGGCCGCGTCCATGACGTTACGGTCGTCGTCGTGGCACATCCGACCAAGCTCCAGAACCCCGGCGGCGGGAAAGAGCCCCAGCCTGGCCTCTATGACATCTCGGGCTCGGCTCATTGGCGCAACAAGGCAGATGCCGGCATCGTCGTGTACCGCGACTATGAAGCGCGGAAGACCATCGTCTCGGCCAAGAAGATCAGGCGGCAGCCGATGTGCGGCGCGCCCGGCCAGGTCGAGTTCTGGTTCATGGGGCAGGAGCGACGGTTTGAGGCCGTGGCAGGTAGTTATCGCACCCTGGGGCAGGCGGCCTGAGGCGAATGCAATCCAAAGGCATTGTGGCGGATCGCAAACCCCGGCTTATTGGCGCCGTGTTGCTCAGATCGTCCGGCTAGTTTCGAGCAGGAAAGATCAGGGCAGCCTACTATCGGATTCTGATATTGGCTCCGGGTCGTCGGGTATGCTGGCAGGCGTGTGGGAGCCTGGCCCGCGCTAGACCACATGCTCGCCTGAGCCTGGGCAAGCCCGTAATTGGAACGTAGCGGCCTAGGACGCAGCCCATCCCCCCGCCGCCTTACCTGATTGCGAACAGCAAGTGGCGGCCCTTGATTTCGTCATGTGATAAGAGCATGCCCGCCCTGCGGTCAGCAGGGAGATTCGGATATCATGGCGTCGGCGGCATCGGACATCGCGGACAGCGGCAACAAGCGAATAGGCCTTCTCATCGCGATTTTGGCGCTGCTGCTCGCCTTCTCGGAAATTGGTGGCAAGAACGCCGAACAGGACGCGCTGGCCAAAAACGTCGAGGCGTCCAATCTCTGGGCGTTTTTCCAGGCCAAGACGATCCGGGGCACCACGCTGCGCACAGCCGCCGAAGCGATGGAGGTCGAGTTGCCCAGCGTCACCGACGCCGCCATGCGTGATCGGATGCAGAAGCGCATCGACGGCTGGAAGGCGACCGTCAGCCGCTATGAATCGGAGCCGGACACCAATGACGGCCGCAAGGAGCTGATGGCGCGCGCCAAGGCGGCCGAGGCCCAGCGCGACATTTCATCTGCCCGCGACGACAAATACGACGTCGTCTCCGGCCTATTCCAGATCGCGATAGTGGTCTCGTCGGCCGCGATTATCACCGGCTTGACGCTGCTCGCCTTCACCGGCGCGGGGCTCGGATTGCTTGGCGTGGCGCTGATGGCGGTCGCGCACGTCGCGCCGACGGCCCTGTTTTGAGCCCTGTAAGCGTGCACTATCTTGCAATGAAAAAGGCATTACAGCCGCGCTAACCGCCTCAACTGTTCAATCTTGACCGGATCTGGCGGCGGTTGAGGCGGCGGGATTGACGGGGCGGGGGCCGCCGACGCTACCGGTGCGGTCCCCGGTACGTCTGGCTTCGGCTCGGGCTTGTAGAAAATGAGGTCAGCGATTGATGCGGCGGCGACAGCTACGATTACGACCACAGCAAGTAGCCGAGTGGTGATGGTCACCAGTCTGACCTGACCACAATTGCGGGTGATTGAAGGCCGGCAGCAAGAAGGCGCGACGTCATCAGGCTGCCGACCAGCCCACCGGACCGGGGGCGGGGGTGGGCATCGCCCAATTGGCGCAGTCGCGACTGATTTTCAATCGGAGATCGATCATCGATACGACCGCTGTGTAGAAGGTGCTGGCGACTCGCCTTTTCACTCGCGCTGGACGTCGATGACGTCGCCGCCATTGCTGATGATGACGCGGATGTCGTCGCCGTCTACATCGATACCAGCGACCACCCAGCCCCTGCGGCCCTGGCGCACCCGCTCGACACGTTCCAGGCCTTCGCGCCTCGCGATCCGCACTGCCTCACGCTCAGAGATGCCTTCCCTCTCGTAACGTGGACGGGGGCGATCGGGAACTTCTATGATTGGCTCAGGAGGATCGACGCGTAGACCATTCGGGCCGAGCTCTATCGTCTGGCCGTGGGCTACGGCAACGGGCGAAAGTGCAACTGCCATTGCGGCTGCGATTAGGTATCGTCGAATCATAGGCTTCCTCCCACGTTGCCCCACGAGAAGCGACGTTGATTGTGGCGGAATTCTCGATCCTCTCAGGGTCCGATTGTCTAGTGCGAGGCACAGAACTCTTTCGTCCACTGACCGATTGTCAGTGTCGGCTGAGACCCGCTGTCATCGGGCGACCAACTGCTAACTAGCCCAATGCTCACATGGCTTTGCTTCAGCGCGCCATCCTGATCGGCTATGCCGTTGTCGTCGACCACCGCCCTTGACGGGCCGCAACGAGATACGGCTCAGGCTCATGACTGCCCCGCGCGCGCGGCTACGTCACTCAAATTGATATCATGGTTGCGTTCTGATCTCGACGTGCGACACTTGGTTCTTCAATGGTGGAGGGGAAGCAATGAAGTATCTTTTGCTGGCGGGCTCTATGTCGTGCCTCTTGGCGTTTAGCATCCAGGCATCCGCACAAGATGGCTGTCAAGCAGTTCAGCGATCATGCTCGCAAATGAATCAGACTTGCGAACAGCGTTGTCAAAACCAACGAAATCCAAGCTCATGTATCGCAGTAGCATGTTCGGTTAATTTGACGGCTTGCAAATCAAACGGCGTCTGGAAGCCTCCTGGAGGGGCTGCTTGCTGGCGAACGAGCAATCGATCCTAGCTTCAGACCGGCCTATTAGCCGAGCCCCGCCGGGTGTCCGGCGGGGCGTCATATTGAAACCATTCTCAAGCTGCACCATGTTGGATGCGCTCGTTACACCCTCCCGGTTCACGGGCAGGCCGCTGGCGGTGAGGGCTATCCACCTACGTCGCCAGCGGCCACAGTCACACTTCAGCGCGATCAAGTGGGCCAGTCTTACCGGCGCAGCATTTCGTCGATAACCGACCGGGTCCGCTGGCCGCTATTGCGTCGGTCCTATCCATCCGGTCCTCTCAATCTCGTTGGGTGCAAGCGTGTCGTGATTGGGGACAGGCCGTTTTCTCATTGCAGCGACTCCGCTCATCGGGCCGATATGCTGGCCTGACCTCTACCGGCGGTCGGCGTCCAAATGCGGGGCGGTCGGTGGCCATGGGTTCGGAATCGGTGGCAGCTCGATCATGCGCTCGATCGTCAGCTCGCAGCCGAGGGCCAGAACGAGCGCCGCTCTTGCGCCATCAAGCGCACGCGAGCCAGCTTCGCTCACATCCGTCATTCGCCCTCGAACCTCTTCCAAGGCCTGAGTGGCCTGGACCAGTCGGATAGCGACGAGCACCAGTGATGTAAGCAGGGCGAACAGGCAGAACAGGACCATTCGCAAGAATGGCGCGCACCTTTGTTAACGCGCCGTTTCAGTCCTACGGCACATTACTGGCCCTTGGCATTTGATCGCCGGCATTCGGCCACCGGCCGATGAAGGTCGATAGCCTCGGCTGCCACAGACGTACCGTGCCTCCGGAGCCGCGATCAGGGCGATCTGCAAAACAGCATTGCTGGATCAGGCCTCACGGATCGTCTTCGATACAAGACCGCCGCGCACCGTCCGAAAATTTGCCGCGCAGGAATCCTAACGAGGTCGAAGCGTCGGTCAGGAGCAGGATGAAATCATGAGCCAGCGCGCGCAGCGCTGCCTCGTGCGTCCCGTACTCTACAACCACCATCTCGTCGGGCTCGTCGTCCACGGCACCGATGTTCAGGATCGAGACGCCGGCCCACGCCTTGCGAACTTATGTGGACGAACATGGACTGATACGGACTAAATATCTGATATTGTTGCATTTCTTTGAGAAATTGCTAGATTAGCCTTCAAGATTGGAGGCCATTCCATGCACCCTACCCACGTCAGGAAGACCGAGTACGTCGGATTCTTCGTCGAGCCGGACCTGAGGCAAGCGATCAAGGCTGAAGCCGCCCGCCGCAACATCAAGATTTCCCGTCTCGTTCGCGGAATGATCCAGGAGCAGATCGCCGGAGCGCAGCGCCAGGCTGGACCTACACTCTCATGAGCGGCGCGATCGAAGCTCACCATGCCGTCGTATCGCCGCCAACGCGAGAGACGGCGAGCCCCGTCCCGCCCATCGAGCAGAACGTCATCGCTGCCGCCATGGCGGCTGAGCGCCTTCGCTACAACGCCGAGCGGCTTAGCGCGCTTCTCCAGGCCATGCCGCGCGACAAAGGCTCGGTGGACACGCTGCTTTCAGCAGTCGTCGATGGATGGCTTGAAATCACCACAGCCTACGAAGCGTACCATACGGTCATCGAATGCAGGGGGCAGGCCTGATGGAATGGGAGCTCCCCACGCTGGATTTCAGCGCGAGCGACATCGACTTCTCGGCAACGGGAGGCTTCGACGGGCTCGACATGACCGGCTTTGATGTCGGCGGCATCGATCTGGAGGTCCAGCACGGCTATACGGAATGGCTTTCGCAGGGCCACGTTGGCACGATCGACGACTTCAAGGCGTCGGTCGCGGGGGAGGAAACCAGCGGGCTCGACAAGCCGAACAAGACGGGCGACGCCGGCAGCGAAGCCCAGATCGCGCCAGTCGGGCTGCTTTCGGGTATGATGGACCCGAAGCCCATGATTGGGTTGGATGCTCAGAAAGCGCCAGCAGCACCTGCGCAGGCCTTTAGTATCTCCGATCGTGGACGCTACTTCGCAATCCGCACGATGATCGGCGAAGCGGCGGCAGAGCCGGATGAAGGCATGGCCGGCGTCGGCGCGGTGACGATCAACCGCCTGAAATCAGGCCGTTGGGGCGATGATCTCGAAAAGGTCGTCCTCGCACCAAACCAGTTCGAGCCGTGGTCCACCCGCAAGGATGAACTGCTCGCGATCAAGCCCGACGACCCGCAATACAAGCGCGCGGCCGACATCTTCGACAGGGTCGCGAAAGGCGAATTGCCCGACCCGACGAGGGGTGCGCTGAATTTCGCCAACCCGGACATCGTCGCGGCGCGTGGCAACGCCAGCGGCATGAGCTGGATCGACAAGATCAAGTCCAACGGCACGGGCGTTCAGATCGGACGGCATCTGTTCGGCACCCCGGATGCGCGCCCTGCAGTGCAAGCTGCGTCATACGCCCCGCAGGGCGCTAATGCGCCTGCGCCCGGCCCGGTTGACGGCGAGCCCGCCGCGCCGCGCCCGTTCTTTCGACCGGCCCCCGGCACCCCCGTGCGTCCTGGCGTCGATATGGAAGGCTTGTCCCCTGCCGCTAGGGGGATGTTCGACCGGATTGCCAAGCTGAATGTCCCCGGCATGGAGGTGATCTCGGGCTATCGCGACCCGTCACGCAATGCGCGGGCGGGCGGCGCTACTGGCAGCCGCCACATGGATGGCGACGCTATCGACATCGACATTTCAAAGCTGAGCGACGAAGACCGCACTCGCGTTCTCAATGAGGCCTACCAGGGCGGCGCGCGCGGTTTTGGTATCTATCCATCCGGCCGCACGATCCACGTTGATACCCGCGAGACGCCCGTTGCATGGGGTGGCGACCCGAGTGCGCCTCGGCGCGGGGTAAGTGATCCAAACGCTTATCCGCCATGGGCGCGCGGCATCGTTTCACAGATTTACAGCGGCGAGGCTCGCCCTCAGGTGGCCGCATACGCTCCTATGTCACCGCCTCCGGCTGCCGCCCCCCAGTCCTACGAGAACCGCATGGCCGGCATCGGCGCTCAGCGCCTGCCGAGCGATGGGTTCATGCCTGTCCAGCCCGGCGATCTGCCGGCGGTTTCTGATGCGACCGGCATGCGGTTCAACGAACAGCCGGGGTTGCTGGGCGACTTACTCAACCCGAACCCGACCAACCGCGCTGACGGCCAGTCCCGCATGCCGACGCTGCCCGGAGCCACCGACCCGCGCTATCTTTACGATAACCCCGCCATCACGGCTCTCCCCCGCGCCCTGGAACCCAGCGCCCGTGACATGGTGGCGTCCGCATCGCCCCGAGCCGCTCAGCCCGCGCCACTGCGCTCCGGCCCGCTCAATCCCAGCGTGGCGGCAGCGGCAGAGCGTGGCCGCGCGCCCCTCGCCGATGCGCCCGCCCGGACTTCGCAGACCGCCGCCCTCGGAGGCTCACCCATGCTCGCCACGCCCGATCTGATCAACGAGCCTGACGCTGGCGCACGCGCGTTCGCGATGCAGGCCGCGCAGGGTGGGGGACCGCTGACGTTTGGTGGCGGCATGCCGTCTGCGCAGACTGCGCCGGCTGCCGGTGGGTCGGGGTTCGTTGTTCCGCCGGGAGAAGCGACTGCCCCCGCCGCAAGCCCGCAGGGGCCGTCTGGCGCGCCAGGCGCTGCGCCCGCCAGCGGTGGCGGGTGGAAGATGCCTGACGCCGTGTCGGACGCCTTCCTTGCTTTGGGCAGTAGCCTGATGTCGAGCCCGCGTGGACAGCCCCTGTCCGGTTTCGGGAAAGCGTTCACCGCATTGCAAATCGCATCGCAGGAGACGGCTAAAACAGCGCAGCAGCAGTCCGTTCTTGCCGACGAAATTGTTGCGGGGACCGGCGGGCTCATCCCCCGGCCCCAAGCCCTTCGGCTTGCGGTGGACCCGAACGCTGCAAGGATGGCGATGGCCCGCGTCAAGACTGGAGCGCAGGCAGCCGACGACAGTGCCTTCCGCCAGCGGCTAGAGGGCGGCGCGCCAGCTGCATCGCCATCTCCCGCTGCAGCGCCCACGCCGGAGCAGGAAGCCGCTCCCACGGCTCTAACGACGCCTGTGAAGCTGCCCGCTCCGACATCGACGCCCAGCCCCCCGCCCGCGCCCGGCAATAACCGGGATTGGTTGCGAACCGAGCGGGCACGGTTTGAGGCGCTCTATAGCCAGGCCAAGACCGACGATCAGCGGGCGGCTGTCAAATACAACGTCGATCGGCTGGATAAGAGATTGGCCGAGATTGGCGATCCCCTGGATCGGCGAGCCAAGGAACTGCAGGTCCAAAAGGCGCAAAAGGACATCGACGGCAGCAAGATCAGCGACGAAGCCGATCAGCGCCGAAAGATTGCTGAAGCGAACGGCATGAAGCCGACCGACCCCCGCTATCAGAACTTCATCCTCACGGGGAAAATGCCGCGCGAGGACGCTCAGCCGCTGACGGCTACGGACAAAAAGGCGATCCTGGAAGCCGACGACGGCGTGCTCGCTGCAAATACGGCTATGAGCGCCCTCAGGGCCGCCAAAGACCTTTCGCCCCGTGCGCTTGGCGGCTGGGGCGCCAGCACGAAGGCGGCCATCGCGAACAATGTTTGGGATGGGATCGTACCAGACGGCTTGATCGCCAGCCCCCAGCAAGGAGAGGCCACTGCCGAGCTGGAGAACGTCGTCACCAGCCAGGCGCTGGCGCAGCTCAAATCTATTTTCGGCTCTGCCCCTACGGAGGGCGAGCGCAAGATCCTGATGGAGATCCAAGGCTCGATCGGTCAGCCCGATAATGTTCGGCAGAAGATTTACGACCGGGGCATAGCGATGGCCGAACGTCGCCTTGGCTTCAGTCAGCAGCGGGCGGACGAGTTACGCAGCAGCGAATTTTATAAGTCGCCCGATAAGCGGTCCGCGCCCGCTGTCTCTGGAGCGCGCGAGGCGAGCCCGGCGGCCGCTCCGCGCCAGCAGCCCTCCGCAGCTCCTCCGCAGGCAGTCGAGTTTCTGCGGGCAAACCCCGGCGCACGAGACCAGTTCGACGCGAAGTATGGATCCGGCGCTTCGGCGTCTGTGCTGGGGCAGTAGTCATGGCCGGTAACGTTTTCGACCAGTTCGACCAGCCCGCTATCCCAGCAGACGATCAGCGCAATCTTGCGCCGATCAACGTGTTCGACCAGTTTGATGCGCCTTCGTCGGATATCCCGGATGGAAGCGCCCCCACCGGCTTTGCCACCCGCGCCCAGCGCGAGGGCGGCAACGTGCAGGAAGCCGAGTACCTCGCCGACGCGGTGAGGACGCGCGTCCAGCAGGACAAGGCGAGCCCGATGGGCAGGCTCGACGCCTATGCGCGTGGCGTCGCCTCATGGGTCCCCGGCATGAACAAACTGGCCGCTGCCGGCGATGCCGCTATCGGTGCAGGCGAGGGCGACACCTTCGGCGACCGCTACAGTGACAACCTCATGCGCCAGCGGGCGATGGATGATGCCGATGAAGCGCTGAACCCCGGCTCGAGGCTTGCTGGGCAGGGCACGGGCCTTGTCAGCACGGCGGCCATCCTCCCGACAGTCAATCTCGTCAAGGAAGGCGTGCGAGGCGGTGCCACGGTCAACGCTGCGACCACTGGCGGCCTTTATGGCGCGCTGACCGGCGTGGTCGAATCCGATGGCGGCCTGGAAGATAAAGCCGTAGGTGCGGCCCAGCAAGGCGGCATGGGCTTAGCCGCCGGTGCTGTTGCGCCTGTAGCTATTTCCGCCGCCGTGAAAGTTGCGGGTGGTGCGAGCAATCTCGCCAGCGCCGTCGCTCGCCCCTTCCGTTCGGCGCTCGCCCCCGAGACAGAGGCGGCGCGCCGCGTGAATGGTGCGCTCCAGCGCGATGGCATTACGGATCCAGCTGAGCGTCTTGCAGCAATGCATGCGCAAGGCGCGCCGGCCGTTGTCGGCGACGTCGGCGGTGAGACGACACGAGCGCTCGCTCGATCGGCGGCAAATCTTTCGCCCGAAGGCCGGGGTATCCTTGCCGATGCAACAGCAGATCGATTTGCCGGGCAGGGCGATCGGATCACGGACCTGTTGCGCGGGCTTGGGCCTGCCTCCGCCGGCAAGACGCTGGATGAGCTGCAGGTCGCGGCGCGAAACGCCAACGGCCCTGCCTACCGCCAAGCCTACGCCGATGGCGAAGCGGGCCTATGGACCGACAGGCTGTCGGCGCTGGCGCAGGCTCCTGCCGTCCAAGACGCATTCCGAGGCGCGATCAAGACCGGGGCGAACCGCACCGTAGCTGAAGGACTGCCGCCGATCCGCACACCGTTTGGCGTCGATGACGCGGGGAACCTCGTCGTCAAGCCAATGTCTGACGGCGCCGTTCCGATTCCCAATCTGCGTTTTTGGGACGAAGTGCAGCGCGACCTGGCATCTCAAATCGGCAAGGCCAAGCGCGGCGGCGACGATGTCGCGGTGAAAGACCTCACCGCGCTGAAACGCCAAATTCTCGATGAACTCGATAACGCTGTTCCGTCTTTCGGCGCCGCCCGAAACGGCGCTCATCAGGCGTTCCAAGCCGAGGATGCGCTTGAAGCCGGCCAGAACTTTGTCATGTCGCGCATGGCAAACCGGGAAGCGATCAACGCTCTGGCGAAGATGAAGCCCGCCGAGCGCGATCTATTCGCCGAGGGTTTCCGCACAAACCTCATTGCCAAGATCCGAGAGACTGGTGACGGGCGCGACGTCGTCAAAGCCGTCTTCGGAACGCCAGCCGCTCGCGAGCGCGTCTCGATCGCTCTAGGCCCTAAACAAGCTGCCACCATGGAAGCCGTCCTCATGACCGAGACGGCCATGCTTCGCCTCCAGAATGCGGTCGGCGGGAATTCGAACTCGATAAGGCAAGTCGCTGAAATGGCGATGGCCGGTGCGCCAGCGACTGCGTTGGGTGGCGTAACTGGGTATTACCAAGGTGGCAGTCCGGGGGCCGTCGCGGGGGCAATCGCGGCCAATGCGCTGCGCCGTGGCCGCATGAAGTTAGATGCTGGTCTTGCTCAGCAGATCGCCAAAATGCTGGCCTCCGACGACGTGACGCAGATCAAGCGTGTCGCCAACATGGCCAGGGGAAACCCTGCCGTCATGAAGCTCCTTGACGGCATCGCCGAAGAGGCCGGGCAGATCGCTGGCCTCAGTTCAGGACGGCCACTTGAGGTAACGGTCAGGCCGGGGGCCGGCTCTATGAACCTGCCAGCCGCAGCAAATAACGAACAGCAGTGAGCCCCACGGATGAGCGGGCAGCATGAGCATGGCCACCAGCAAGGCCGTCAGCAGGGTGCGGCGAATAATATGCCTTATAGGCATATTTTATTCGAACCCGTCTCGCTGCGCATCGACCCTTCGATGGAGTCGATCCGTCTCCACGGTCAAAAGGTAGAAACTGGCCGCTACGAGCCCGGCGGCGAAAGCGTAAGGACCGAGTTGTGGCAGCCCCACTCCGGCGAGCACGACGGGCGTCACCAACGCAGCGATAAACAGGATCGCCGATTTTCGCCTTGCACTCTTGGTCTCGGCATATTCCGGCCTCTCGACTTCCATGCGCTCGCCTCCGCCGCTGGCGCAACATGCCCTCCGCCCCGTCCTCTCGCAAGAGGACCACTGTTTTTGACGGCGGCAAGCTTCGGAACAGTCTTCTGGGTGATCATGCGAGGTCTGATCTGATGTCTGAAAAAGCAGGCGGTAAACAGGCCTCAGGACGATTTCAGCCTGGCCAGTCTGGCAACCCCAGCGGCAAGCCCAAAGGTGCCAGGCACAAGGCCACGCTTGCGATCGAGGCACTACTAGACGGCGAGGCAGAGGCGCTGACCCGCAAAGCGATCGAATTGGCGCTCGCCGGCGACATGCAGGCCCTGCGACTTTGCATGGATCGTGTGGCGCCGCCTCGCAAAGACCGCCTCGTGGAATTCGACATGCCGGCGATCGAGAGCGTCGATGATTTGCCGGTCGCAACCCGCGCGGTGATGGACGCCGTTTCATCCGGCAGCATCACCCCTACGGAAGCGGCCGAGCTAGGCAAGCTGATCGACGCCCATATTCGAGCAATCGAGGCAGTAGAGCTGCAGAAACGGATCGAGGCATTGGAGGCCATGCGTCAATGACCAAGCTGAACCTGAGCCACCGTATCCAGAAACTTGAGACCGCCACCACGTCGGCCCCCCGTTTGGAAATTCCAGTGTGGTGCGAAGACCGGGAGAGTGTCCCTGAGGCCGTCGAGCGCATGGTCGCCCGCAGTCAGATCGCCGACGCCGACAGAGATAGATGCGTCTATTGGGCTGACTGGAAAGGCGCCACGGTCGGCACGCATGAGGCCGTCGTCTTGGCGCTGGACAGTGGGGTCACAAAGTGACGATTTCCATCATCGCTCGCGATTCTCGACAGAAAGCCTTCGGCGTAGCTGTTGCCAGTTTTATACAGAACGCGGGCAAGATAGTCCCGACCGGCAGCGCATATGCGGGAGCTGTTGCAAGCCAAGGGCGCCTCAATCCGGGCTACGGCATCCAAGCCATGCGATTGCTCCGAAAAGGGACATCCGCACGGGATGTCTTGCAGCAGGTTGTGGACCGGGATGAGCTTCGTGAGGAACGCCAACTGCATGTTATCGACGCGGCTGGGAAGACCGCGTGCTTCACAGGCGACGTCCTCCCGGCGTGGAGCGGCTGGGTCACCGGTTGGCAAGTGTCGGTGGCAGGCAACGCGCTGGCTGGCCCGCAGGTGGTCATGTCGGCGCTGAATGCGTTCGAGCGCGCTCGCGTTTCTAATCCGATGTCGATGCGCCTCCTTGCCGGGCTTGAGGCGGCCATCGCGGCAGGGGGCGACTGGCGTGGGCTTCAATCGGCCAGCATCCGTACATGGTCGCAAACCGGCGACGATATCGATGAGCAGATCGTGCGCGCCGCAGATCCTATCCGGCTTCTCCGGGGCAAGCTCGAAGGTGATTCGAACTCGCGCAAATCAGTAGGGCCGGGGTTGCTGGAAAGGGTACTCAAATAGGCCCCGCCGCGCGGCTTAGAGGGTGGGTGAATTTCGCGGCGAAGCGCTCGGGGTCGGAGCAGACTGCTGGAGGTTCCTACCGATTAAATCACCCCGAGAGCGGATCACATACGCGGTAACCACATCTCGTACCCGCGTTTCCGCCGCCTCGCGGACATGAGGGCGATTTGACGAAGTTCCTGTCTCGGCTTCGACAATCTCAGTCGTGATACGGACAAGCGCGTCGATGTCAGATTGACAGAAAATCATCGCGGCCTTGGCGACTACGTCCGCTTTCTCGTCGGTTAGCAGCATAGTCGCGCCTTCCTTGCCGATGCATGTCAGGGCTTTAGCTCGGATGAGGTCACGCGTCTTATTGAGAAGATCAAGCTTTTCTGCGCGAGCGGTTTTCGCCCGTGTTTCAGCTTCGATGCGCTCTGCTTCGGCTCGCGCGGCGTCAGCGGCCCGCTCCGCCCTTGCCCTCTCATCAGCAATCTGGCGGTCGGCTTGCGCGCGAGCATCGGCGGCTGCGCGTTCGGCTGCGGCCCGTTCCATGTTGCTGCGAGAGACAGCAATCTGGGCTGTCAGCCTCGCGCGCACCGCTCGCTCGACATCGTCGAGATACGGGCCGGCGAAGAAAGCCTGACCTCCGGTTCCATAGATCGTATCATGCATGCTGATCATTTGCGCGATCGGCTGCTGGCATATCGGGAGAGCACGCCCGATCGTTGGCCGAAAACTGTCAGATGAGACTGCGAAGTCGAACTGATCGTCTCGCCTCACTACGGCGGCGATGCAGTCGGTAGCAGCGCGGACGTAGGGAACATGCAGACTACGTTTTTTTTCGGCATCGCTCTGAGCGCTCACAGATGATGCCGCGAAAATTGACAGGAACCATAGCACGAGCACGCGAACCATTGCACTCTCCGAAGCCAACGCCTGATTGAGGTTGTCCATGCGTCAGATCGTGATGATAACTGCTTTTCTGGCATTGTCAGCTGTGCCTACGCCCGCACAGGTGGCCGGCGAATGGCGCGTGGTCGGCGTCGCAACGAACGACACCCTGAACGTGAGACGCTGGCCAGGCTCGGCCGGAGCGGACGTGGTGCATCGGCTCCCGTGGGACGCGACTGGCATCCGTGTCTCATCGTGCATCTTCGACGGCGTGCCGGATGCCGTATGGCGCGAACTCGACGATTTCACGAAAGGGCGGACCTCGACCCGCACGTGGTGCTTCATTCTCAAGCTCGACGGCAACAGGCGCGTCTTTGGCTGGGTCAATGCCCGCTATCTCGCCCGGTCAGATCAGCAGCCTGCTGGCTTCCATGGGACGCCTCCAAGGCCATGAGGCGCGTTCCTATGCAGTCGAACGAAACCATGCTGTCGATCAACTTACGGTCTAGAGTTTCATGATGCAGGAGCGCTTGCGAAACCTCTTCGATCCTCAAGCGAGTTTTTTGCCCGCCCAACGGGCGCGAGCTGCGCAGTCGAATAGGTCTCCGATTTTGGCCTGTATGGCGGCTGTCAGTCGTGCGAACTTTTGTGGTCGGCGCGCTTCGTTAGCCTGACGCCTACACCCCCGCCGTTCTCGGGGATGAACTCAACGCCGCCAGCCGCCAATGCCTCGACGAGCGCCTTGTTGTTCATCGTCGCGAGCTTGGCGGCCTCTTCCTTCGCCTCAAACGCGCCGATGGTCGATTTCGATACTCCTGATGCTTCGGCAAGATGGTCCTGCTGCCAACCCGCCAGTGCGCGGGCGGCCTTGAGCAATCGCGGGCGCAATCGGATCAATCTGACCTCCAAAGCTATATTAGAAATACAGCCCTGTTGACAGGATGCCGCATACCTGTATCTTAGATGCAGGTCAGCAATCTAGATACAGCAAATGAGCCTCGCAAACAACTCGGCCGGCCGCATCACCTTCGACAAAGCCGCCATTATGCGCCGCATGTTCTCGGAGGGGCGCTTCGCCTTCGCAGCCTGCCGCACGCTGGCCGAGCGCCGCGATCAGCTTTCCCGCTGGCTCCGCAAGGTCTGGCGTGAGGCCAAGGCCGAAGCCGCCTCGATCGCCCGCCGCATCGAAACTGAAGCAGCCGTGCGCCGCGACCTCGCCGCCCGCGCGTCCGAAGCCGTCGCCCTTGCCGGCCGCTACGGTAACGACGCCGATGCGATCCGGCAGGCCATAGAGAGCGAGCACTACCGCCATCACATGAACTTCGCCGCCGTCGATCGCCTCAACGCCGCCCTGTCCAGCATCGGAGGCTGATCCATGAACCCACTGCAATCCATGCCGGCGATGTCGCCGCTTCAGAGCGAGATTATGGCCGCGCCCGATAGGGCCGAGATGCCCGTGAAGCAGCTGGTGGCGCTAACAAGGTCGATCAACACCATGATTGACCTCGCCTCGGCTCTTGGCAGCAAGCACGGGATGACGGACGCGCCCGGCGTCCTCAACGCCGCCGGCTCTGAGTTCGACGCCATCACCGACATGTTGGTGAACAGGTATCTGGACGCCCTCGATCGGCTGCGGGACGCCGAGCCGCGCGATCCGGCCGAGCGAGAGGAGCGAGGCTGCGAACTTCTGCGGCACGACCTCGAATGCTGCCAGGACGCGACTGACACGGCGCTCGCCGCCGTCAGGCGCAGATTCCCCGGCCGCTACTGACTCTCACGCCTGCCTGACCCCTTCGCCAGGAGCATATCCATGAGCCTTGCCATTTTCGACCGCCGCCGCATGCTGCTTGGCCTTGCCGCCGCTTCGACCGCAGCCGCGAGCGCCACTGTCGCCGCGAGCCCCAAGGTATCCGAGAATCCGGAGTTGATCCGGTTGGCTCAGGAACTGCCGGCGATCGAGGCTTCTTATCGCGCGGCGCAGGAGCATCAGGCCGCGACGGAGGCGAAGTGGATGCCGTCGTGGCCGCTTGCCCCTGACGACATCACCGAGCCCGGCCGCCGCGATTTCTACAACTCACCCTTTGAGAAGGGCTTCAGGGGCGGGGCGACCAGAAGGCCGGGCGAGGCCAATCCTCGTCAGCTCATTTCGGCGTTCACATTCCGCTACGAGGCGAACCGCGCCCGCCGCGTGCTGAAGAGCAAGAAGCTAGCGGCGGGTCCGGTGGACGCGCGCACCCGCGCTGAATGGGAAGGCGAACTCATCGAGAACGAGCGGTGCTATGCGCTCGCGTCCAAGTACGAGGCCGAGACGAAGCGCATCAGCGAAGCGTCGAACTACAGGGCCTCATGGGAGGCCCATGCCGCCGCCGCCAAGGCCCTGGAGGCCCATCTTACCCGGATCATGGATCAGCCCGACTTCACGATGGAGGGGCTGATCATCAAGGCGCAGGCCTTGGAGGTCTGGGGTCACGTTGACGAGCTTTACCGGCTCTCTCGCCCCGGCGCGGATTGGCACGGCCAGATCGCCGCTTCGATCCTGCGCCACGCCTCGGCCGCAGCCTGACTGACCCTTCCAACTCCCCTTCCCGCTTTGCTTATTATCAAGCCGTCTAGCCGTCATGTGTTCGCGTGAACCAGACGGCTTGCCAGCAAGCAACGCCCTTCACTCAGGAGCCGAGCCCATGCAGACCAGTTCCCGCCGCGCTGTCATCGCCACGACCCTCGCCGGGCTGGCGGGCGGCTGCGCACCGTTAGCCTTCGCCGCGACCCCGGACGCAGAGTTGATGCGGCTCGAAGCGGAGTTCGTCCAGATGCGCGCCGACCATGACGCAGCTGAAGCTCACTGGCACGCTGCGGTCGATCGCGCCGGCACAACCGAGACGCCCAGCGTCCAGCAGATGGGCGGCGAGATCGAGGATAATTGCAGGCTCCTGGAGGCGGCGGCAGACCGCGTCATGGCCAGGGCTCCCGTCACACTGGCCGGTCTCACGGTTTGGGCGCGCATGATGCTCTGGCGCTTCGATCCGAGCCTTACCGGCATTGTCGGCAAGCCTACGGGCGAGCTGGCCGAGTTCGGCGTCAACGAAGCCTATGCCCTCGCCGTTGCGATCGAGCGCATCGCCATCAATGCCGGGCGGGTGTCATGAGCCAGGCCCGCGTCTCGACCCGTCCCGTCCGCGCAACGCCCAAGCGCATCCGATCGGCGCAACCCGTCACTCTGCCCACGTTCGCCTTCTACGGGCGCGCCTCGGTCACCTTCCGGGACGGCGCTCTCGTCATCGGCCAGCCAGGAAAGCGCTTCTCATGAGCCTCGCAATCGAGCCAGTCATCGCCCGACCCGATGCGGCCTTGCCCATGACGGACGACAATGGCCTGGCCGATCAGGACGGCGCGCTGGAGCAAGGTTTTATGAGCGCCGGGCTGGGCGCGTTCGGATAAACGAGCGGGGCCATCGTCACCAAACTTCTGGTAGACCACTTCCCCCGCCCCGCTGCCCCTCAGCGCGGCGGGGTATCTGTTTGTATATGCCGGTCCCGTCCCTAGACCGGCTTGGCTCAGTCAGCCTTAAGATTCTCTGCCGACGCTTTTCCCGAGCGCTTATCAGCAACCACCTCGTATGAGATTTTCTGCCCGTCGCTCAGATCCCGCAGACCCGCGCGCTCGACCGCGCTGATATGGACGAAAACGTCCTGGCCGCCATCATCTGGCTGAATGAAGCCGAAGCCCTTTGTGGAGTTGAACCATTTCACCGTACCGCTAGCCATATCGATCTCCATTAAAGAAGCCGGCACCATGGCGACGCAGGCATCGAGACGCAAGTTCGGACGCAGCGCATAGCTTTGGGACGGGAGCACAGCCGGGCTTGTCCTCGTTCCTAGGCCTCGTCGCCCAGCCGATAAATCTCGCCGGCATCAGCATCGTCGCGCACGCCCTTGAACGATGCATGCCGGAGCTTACTGTCATCAGTCCAGGCTCGATAAGCGACCTCGGCGGCCAGGATGGGCTCAACCCATCGCATGCCCTTGTTCGGTACATCGACGATGGCGGGCTTTTCGATCAAAATGCTCATGAGGCGCTTGCGCAGATCGGTTGCCGTCTTCGTGGTGAAGCCCGTTCCAACGCTCCCGACATAAGTCAGGGCATCACCCTTGCGACCGGCGAGCAGTAGCCGCCCGATACCGCCCAGTGCAGCCGGCGATGCTTCCCAGCCAATAATCAGGAACGTCTCCGACTGGACGCATTTGATTTTGAGCCAGTCGCCACCTCGGCCCGGTCGGTAGGGCGCATCTCTGCGCTTGGCGATGATGCCCTCCAAGCCCATCGAGCAGGCCAGCTTGAGGAACTTAGCCCCGTCCGCGTCCACTTCCTCGCTCAGTCGGATCGAGCCGTGCGCAGCGGCGCCGAGAGCATCGCCAAGCATGCGACGCCGATCCTCTAGCGGAAGCGCCCGCAGATCGTGGCCATTGAGATAGAGCAGGTCGAACGCATACAGCATCGCCTCCGATGCGAACCGCTTGCCCCCTCGGCCACCTAGGGCTTTCTGCAGGGCTCCGAAGTCGGATGCCCCGCGCTCATCGAGCACGACTGCCTCGCCGTCGAGGATGGCGCTGTCTATGCCCAGCTCGCGTACGTCATGGGCAATGGTCGGGAAGCGAGTGGTCCAATCATGACCGCCCCTGGTGATGACGCGAACGCGCCCGCCGGGCTCGATATGAACGGCGAGGCGGTAGCCGTCCCACTTGACCTCATAGGCCCAATCGTCACTGGTCGGCGGCTTGGCGGCCAGGAGAGCCAGGCAGGGCTCGACCCTTTCCGGCATCGGATCGAACAGAAGCTTCCGCTGGCGCGCATCCCTCGCCTTGTTGACGGGGCTGCGGACAGCATCGACCTCAGGGCCGACACGCAGGACGCGACGCGCACACACAACCGGAACTCCGAACGCAACACTCAGACGATACAGGCAAATGTTAAGAGTTCAGCTTCCGATCGTGCTCGTCGTCCGCCCCGTCGGCGGCAGGGTCGGGCTCGGGAACTTCGAATGCCTGCGTCTCGATCAGCGGGATTTTTAGCCAAGGCCCTGAGGCCTCCAACTCATGGTCCTCGGCATCTCTGATAACCCTCGTACTCAGTGTGGGTTTATCTGCGCCACACGATAGACGCGCTCGACCTCGTCATGCTGGCGGAATGTGAACATCTCGCCCACCGCGACTGGCTTGACGTTTAAGTTGATCCATTCGTAACGGCTGGCCGCATCTTCCTCAGAACCCCGTGCACCCCAATCGATTGTAAGCCAAGGCTGTTGCGGACGCTTGTGAAGCGCAAACGGGTGGACGTCGCGATCAATCGTCCCAAAATAGCCGAGCGAGGGCTTCGGGCCGGCCCAGTTTCCGCTTTCATCGAGCTTCACGTCGACCAGGATCTGGGTCGCGTGCGCATCACCATCTTCCGGCTCGATCTCGCGGAGCAGCACGCGGACCATCTTAGCGAGTGGAGCAGTCATGAAACCTCAATTGAATTTCTGGAGTAGGCGGGTTGCTTGATGCATAGGCGGCACCAAAAAGGCCGACTGATTGGGCCGACCTTTTTGGGCTGATGCCGGCCTTGCCTTACAACTTGAAGGCCTTCCGGAACGAGACGTAGCTCATCTCGGAAATCTCGCCAGACTGTTCCGCGTAAACGCCCTCGTCGTCGAAGACCGCGTCGTCCTGCCAGTCCACCAGGTAAGCGCTTTGATCGCCGCTGATGGTTTTGGTGCGGCGCGTAATGCCGCCCCAGACTCCAGTCAGATCCTTCGGGGTCAAGCCGACCGCTTTGCAGACTTCCGTCAGCTTGAAGCGGCGGGTGGCGCCGCCCACCATGGCCTTTAGCACTTCCTTGGTCTTGGGCTGGCAGCCGGTGAGAAATTGACGTGCCTGGCCCGGCGAGAATTCAGCAAAATGCTCGTCGTCTCCGACTCCCGCGGTTGCTGGCTCGGATGCCCCTTCCTCCACTTCGGAGGGCGGGAAGACGGCGGCAAACACTTGCTTTTGAACGAGGGCGGGAAGCGAAGAGAAGACGTCGGCGGTGAGAAAAATTCCGGAGGTCATGGTGGTATTCCTAAATCTGAGTTGCGCGCCGGTCGGCGTGAACCCGTATCTAGGGCATGTCACACACTATGACAAGTTCTTTCATACAGAAAGAGATGATAAGAGATAATATCAGACTTGTAGGCCTTTTCCAGGTGATATGGGGTCGTACATCGCAGCCGGAGGAATCCCCGGATGCGCTGACATGGATCGCGACCCAACCGCCGCGAGAGTCATCTATGAGGTGGACCTCACCGGCCATCGGCGTCCCCCTGTGTGACGTCGCCGCGCTGGACGGCTATTTCAAGCGCGCGGTTGATCGCACTGGCGAGCGCCGGCAGGTGCTGTGCGCCCATGGCAAGGCCGCTCTTCCCTGGCCTCAGATCGTCGCTACCCTCGGGACGATACCAGATGCGCAGGTTGACGATGGGCCGGTCGTTGAAGGTCTCCAGCGCGACGCGAACCGTCTCGCGCTGGTTTTTCTGCCACTCGGCGACAATCACGGCGGCGCTCAGGAACTCTGACGCCGCCGCCACCGCGCAAGCGTTCGATAAAGCTGATTGTGTTTTCAAGCCGATCAAGACGGCTTGGTTCAGTTGGATTGATGGCTGCCGTACGATTTTGACCGCTGGTCGCCATACACCTCTATGTGCGTCAAAATGGCATGTCGTCCAGAACAATCCGGACCAGATCGCGCGGCGTGTTGGGGTAAATGTTGGGGTAATCCCACTAAGGCCCGGCTAATCCCGTTTAATCCCAGACACTTGCGGGCTATGAATGGCGTCCCGGAAGGGATTCGAACCCCTGACCTACGGTTTAGGAAACCGTTGCTCTATCCTGCTGAGCTACCGGGACGCATGCGAATGCATGTATCATAATCTCCATGCCGGTGAAGCCTGTGATCGCAGCTTTTCTCTCCGCTCTGGCGGTCGCCGACGCGCGCGCCGCAGGCGAGGCCTGTCCCGGCCCGGCCGCGGACGCAGCGATGGTGCGGCTGGCGGGGTTGGACGCCGCCGGCGACATTCTGCTCGACGATGGCCGCAGCGTCAGGCTGGTCGGCCTCGCGGCACGGCAGGACGAGGCTGAGGCCGAGCGCTTCGCCGCCGGAATCGCGGCGTGGAAGGGCAAGGCCTTTTCGCTCGTCGCGCTGGCGAAGCCCGATCGCTGGGGCCGCCTGCCGGCGCGCCTGGTCTCCGTGGTCGAGCGACCGGAGGATGCGCCCGCCGATCTCGCGGTCGCGCTGCTTCGCGCGAAAGCGGCCTCGCGCCTGCCGGAGCCAGAGCATCGCGCCTGCGATCTGGCCCTGCGGACGGCTTTGGGCGAGGGCGCACCCCTGCAGGCGCGCGCATCGCCGCTTCCTGCCGAAGCCGCCATCGACGGTCACGATATTGCCGCGTTGAAGGCGCAGGCGGGGCGGATCATCGCGCTGCAGGGGCGCATCGCCTCCGTCGGCGAGCGTGCCCAGCGCACCTATCTCAACCTGTCGCGCCGGCGCGGCGAGGCCGCATCGATCGTCATGTCCCGGACACTCTGGCGCGAGATGCAGGACAAGGGCTGGACCGCCGCCTCATTGCCGGGCAAACGGCTCCAGGCGCGCGGCGTGCTCTCAGGGCAGGACGGCCTGCTGCTGGAGATCGCTGCCGTCTCCGCGCTGGATGTGATTGACTGATTCGATGGGTGTTCGTTCGATCTTCGCCAAGCCGTCGTCGCGGTCGCCGCTGGCCGCGCGGCCAGCCGCGTTGCTGCTGACCGCTCTGCTGCTGGCCGCCTGCGCCGGCGAGCAGAGCGTCATCCTGCCGCCGCAGCGGCCCTCCGACGCCGAACTCGCGCCGCGCATCGCCGCGATCCAGCGCGCCGCCGACAGCGAACACCAGCGCCTGCTGACGGCTTTCGGCGGCGAATATCGCGCGCCCGCGGTCAAGACGGTGCTCGACGACATCGTCGCCAGGCTGGTGCGCGCCGGCGAGGGCCAGATCGGCGCCTATGAAATCACCATCCTGAATTCGCCGGTGGTCAACGCCTTCGCGCTGCCCAATGGCCGGCTCTATGTGACGCGCGGCCTGCTCGGCCTGGCGAGCGACACCTCCGAGGTCGCCTCCGTGCTGGCCCATGAGATCGCCCATGTCACCGCCAGCCACGCGGTCGAGCGCGCCGAACTCGAGGCGCAATCGGCGCTGTTCACCAAAGTGGCGGGACAGCTCCTGAACGACCCTGCCTCGGGCGCGTCGCTGCAGGCCGGCTCGCGGCTGTCTCTGGCGCGCTTCTCGCGCCAGCAGGAGCTGACCGCCGACCAGCTCAGCGTGCGCACCATCGCCCGGGCCGGCTTCGACCCCTATGGCGCCGGCCGCTTCCTCGGCGCGCTCGGCCGCAACACGGTGTTCCGCAGCGCGGCCCAGGACCGCAGCTCCGAGGACCGCCGCCTCGACATCCTGTCGAGCCATCCCTCGACGCCCGAACGCGTCGCCGCCGTGACGCTCGCCGCCCGGCAGATCGGCGCGCCGGGCATCGGCGAGCGCGAGGCCGGGCGCTGGCTCGCGGCGATCGACGGCCTCGCCTATGGCGAGGATCCGCGCGACGGCGTGGTGCGCGGGCGCAGCTATCTCAACAGCGCGCTGCGCATCGGCTTCACAGCGCCCGAGGGCTTCGGACTGGAGGCGGCGCGCGACATGGTCGTGGGCGTCGGCGGCAACGGCGCGCAGGCGCTGCGCTTCGATTCCGTGACGCTGCAGGCCAACCAGACGCTTGAAAGCTATGTCGCCTCGGGCTGGATCGAGGGCGTGCAGACCGGCGCGGTCGAACAGATCGAGATCGCCGGCCAGCCCGCCGTGATCACGGCCGGCAAGGGCGCCGACTGGTCGTTCCGGCTCGCGGCGATCCAGAGCGGCGGACGGGTCTACCGCTTCATCATGGCTTCGCGCGGGTCCACAGACCCGGAGCGGCCGATGCGGGCGCTGCTCGACAGCTTCAGGACGCTGTCGCCGGCCGAGGCCCAGGCAGCGCGGCCGCTCCAGATTAGGCTCGTCACGGCCGCTGCCGGCGATACGGCGGCCAGCATGGCGCAGCGCATGGCCAGCGTCGAACGGCCCCAGGAGCTGTTCCAGGTCCTGAACGGACTCGACCGCAACGCCGCGCTGATTCCGGGCCAGCGCTACAAGATCGTCTCCGACTAGAAAAACGGTCGGAATCGCGCTGATTCCGGCCGCTCCGATGTCGAACAGTCGGCCGTGTTCAGGCGGCCAGACGCACTGGCTCCAGCGCCGTTTCATCAATCTCGCCCGTCGCGGCCAGCACGCCGCGTGCAGCAGCCAGCGCGCCGTCGCGCAACTCCAGCCCAAGGAAGCGCTCGCGCTCGACCGGGCCGGGCATGGCGAGATCGGCCGCAACATCGCCGGAAAAGCCGAAGCGTTCGTAATAGGCGGCGTCGCCGACGAGCAGGACTGCGCCATGGCCCCGGCAGGCGGCGCGCCAGATCGCCTCGCGCATCATCGCCTTGCCGACGCCCCCGCCCTGCGATTCGGGCGCGACCGCAAGCGGGCCGAGCAGCAGCGCGGGAACGCCGGCGGCTTCGACATGCCAGATCCGCACGGTCGCCAGGACGACGCCGTCGCGCTCGGCCGTCAGCGCCAGACCCTGCGCCGGCAGCCGGCCCTCGCGCAGGCGCTCGCTCGACTTCGCCGTACGGCGCTCGCCGAGGCAACGGTCTAGCAGGGCCTCGCGGGCCGGAATGTCCGAGGCGATTTCCTCGCGGATCGTGATCATGACGCACCTCCGGCCGGAGCGCCCGCAAGACAACCGAAGTTGCGCAGACCTTCCCGGCGCCGCGCGGACGCGGCCACAACATCAGGGGATGGGGTGGAAGAGGGTCCGGCGGGAGCCACGGCCGCGCTTCCGTTCCTGGAAGACGCGGACGCTCCGCCCCGATCCTGGAGCGGCCTGCCGATCATGACAGGGCGCTTCGCCGGACCCGATCTCGCGGGACGCAGCCGGTGGCTGCGTCCCTGATGACGTCAGATGACGTACTGCCTCAGCGGCGGGAAGCCGTTGAAGGCGACGGCCGAATAGGTCGTCGTATAGGCGCCCGTGCCCTCGATCAGCACCCGGTCGCCGATCTCGAGCGAGAACGGCAGCATGTACGGGGTCTTCTCGTACATGACGTCGACCGAATCGCAGGTCGGGCCGGCAAGAACGCAGGGCACCGTCGCATCGCCGTCGCGGGCGGTGCGGATCGGATAGCGGATCGCCTCGTCCATGGTCTCGGCGAGACCGTTGAACTTGCCGATGTCGAGATAGACCCAGGACACCTGGTCGTCCTTGGCCTTCTTCGAGATCAGCACGACCTCGGCCTCGATCAGGCCCGCCTCGCCGACCATGCCGCGGCCCGGCTCGATGATGGTCTCTGGCAGGCGGTTGCCGAAATGCTTCGACAGCGCCTGGAAGATCGCATCGCCATAGGCCGGGACGCCCGGGATCGGACGCAGATAGCGCGCCGGGAAGCCGCCGCCGAGATTGACCATCGAGAGCGACAGGCCCCGCATGGCGCACTCCTTGAACACCGCCGAGGCCGAGGCCAGAGCGGAATCCCAAGCGTTCACGTTGCTCTGCTGCGAGCCGACGTGGAACGAGATGCCATAGGCGGTCAGGCCCTGGCGATGGCCGTGCTCGAGCACGTCCGCGGCCATTTCGGGCACGCAGCCGAACTTGCGCGAGAGCGGCCAGTCGGCGCCGGCGCCGTCGCACAGGATGCGGCAGAAGATGCGCGCATCCTGAACGAGCGTCACCTTGGCGGCGCGGGCGACCTTGTCGACCTCGGCCGTGCAGTCGACGGCGAAGAGGCGCACGCCGAGCTCCATGGCGCGCACGACGTCGCGCTCCTTCTTGATCGTGTTGCCGAAGGAGATACGGTCCGCCGTCGCGCCGGCCGCGAGCGCGAGCTCGATCTCGACGACCGAGGCGCAATCGAAGCAGGAGCCGAGCTTGGCCAGCAGGCCGAGCACTTCGGGAGCGGGATTGGCCTTCACGGCGTAGAACACGCGCGTGTCGGGCAGGGCCCGCGAGAAGGCGTGATAGTTCTCGCGCACGACATCGAGATCGATGACGACGCAGGGCCCATCCTCGCGGCGGGTACGAAGAAATTCACGGATGCGCTCGGTCATGAGACGCGACTCCCTCCGGCGCAAGCGGCGCCGATGCGACGTGAAGCCGGCTGAAACGTCAGCTATCCCAGGCGCGATGGAGACGCCATGAACAGCCGAACGCAACGTCCGGACTCTGATAACCGTCGATTGGGAGATGAACCCCGCACGCCCGGCAATGAAGGACAAGCCTCTTCGGTGCTGGTCTTTGGAGGACCAGCGAGACCAAAAAAAGCCCGTTCCGTCGTTGCTTTAAGCTGCGTCCCCCGTGGAGATTCGGGGTTCGCCGGTTTCGCCTCCGGCTGCCGATCGCTGTTCGGAGAACAATTCCCTGAAGGGGAACCGGGAGGCGTGATTCGAGGGGATATCCATCCCCCTCCATCCGTCCTCCAACTCCTGGCGGCTGTCCGGCCTCTTGTCCGGATGCCCACCGATCGGCACGCGGCCACAGGCACGTGCGAATTGGGTAACGGGGATATACGGATGATGGGCCCCAACTACAAGAGCTTTTTGGGACGCGGGGCGAATTTGTGCGAGAGCCGACCAATGTGTATGATAGACGACGAATAGACACATGGGAGGTCTCATGCGAACCAATATCGACATCGACGATGCGCTCCTTGAGGAGGCGATGGTCGCCACGGGGTTGAAGACGAAGAAGGCTACCGTCGAGGAGGGCCTACGCAAAATCGTTCAGATCCACCGCCAGATGCGAGCTTTCGAGGCGCTGAGAGGCATCGGCTGGGAAGGCGACCTCGATGCTATGCGTGAAGGCCGATCTCTCGGCAGCGATGGTGACGATGATCATCGCTGATAGCTCCGTCTGGATCGACCATTTCAAAGATCGAACGAGCGAGCGCGTGACCTACTTGCGCCGCGCGATCGAGCGAGGAGAGGTCGTCGTCGGCGACGTGATCATGCTGGAACTGCTGCAGGGCGTCGGCGACGATCGCCGCGCCGAGAACCTCGAACGGACTTTACGAATCTTTCCTGTCCTCGAGATGATGAACCTGGAAATCGCCATGGCCGCTGCGCGCAATTTCCGGCATCTGCGCGATACGGGGATCACGATCCGCCGGACGATCGACCTCATCATCGCGACGTTCTGTATTGAACGCGGTTACGCGCTGCTTCACAACGACCGCGATTTCCTGCCGTTCGTCGAGAAGCTGGGGCTGATGGTCCCTGATGCAAGTTGACCTCTACTATGCCCTGATCCGTGCATAAGCCCTTCCGACGGCTACCCTCCGGCCAGCCTGAAACAGCCTCCGAAGTTTCCCATGCCAAACCTCCATCGTCGCTCTATATTGGCCAGGCTTTCGGCCTTCCTCTGCGCCTCGGCCGCGCCCTCGGCCCTGCTCGCCCAGCAGCCCGAGCCGCAACCTGCCCCCGCCGCCCCGCCGCAGCCGCGCTTCGGCTTCGAGCAGGTCGTCGCCCGCGCCCGCGAGATCGCGTCCGTACCCCATGATCCGGGTCCGGTTCTGCCCGAACCGCTGTCGCGGCTCGATTTCGACGCCTGGCGCGACATCCGCTTCCGGCCCGACCGGGCGCTGCTGGCGCAGTCGGGTACGGGCTTCCGGATGCAGATGTTCCATCCGGGCTTCCTGTTCACCCGGCCCGTGGTGGTGAACGTGGTGCGCGACGGCGTGGCGACGCCGGTGCCCTATTCCGCCGGGCTGTTCGACTATGGCCGCGTCCGTTTCGACAAGCCGTTGCCGGTCAATCTCGGCTTCGCCGGCTTCCGGCTGCATTACCCGCTGAACGATCCACGCGTCTTCGACGAGCTGATCTCCTTCATCGGCGCGAGCTATTTCCGCGTGCTCGGCCGCGAGCAGCGCTACGGGCTATCCGCGCGGGGGCTTTCGATCGGCGCCGGCGTGCCCGGCGGCGAGGAGTTCCCGATGTTCCGGGAGTTTTGGGTCGAGGCGCCGGCCGCCAATGCCGAGCGCGTCACGGTCCATGCCCTGCTGGATTCGGCCTCGGTCACGGGGGCCTACCGTTTCCATATCTACCCGGATGTCGACAGCGTGATCGATGTCTTCGCGACCCTGTTCCCGCGCAAGGCCATCGACAAGCTCGGCCTCGCGCCCTTGACCTCGATGTTCTTCACCGGCGAGAACGACCGCCGCTTCCACGACGATTTCCGCACCGAACTGCATGATTCCGACGGACTGATGATCCATTCGGGCACCGGCGAATGGATCTGGCGACCGCTGCGCAACCCGCGCACTCAGGCCGTCTCCTCCTTTGTCGAGCGCAATGTCCGCGGTTTCGGCCTGATGCAGCGCGACCGCGTCTTCGAGCATTACCAGGATCTCGACCTGAGCTACGAACTGCGTCCGTCCTACTGGATCGAGCCGCAGGGCGACTGGGGCGAGGGCTGTGTCGAGCTGATCGAACTGCCCACTACCGACGAGACCAACGACAATGTCGTCGCGCTCTGGGCGCCCAAGACTCCGCTTGAGCCCGGCCGCGAATTCTCCTTCGGCTACAAGTTGACCGCGATGCTCGATTCCAGCGACCTGCATCCGGGCGGGCGCATCATCAACACCTATCAGGCCCGGCCCAAGGCGCTGGGTTCCGGCGAGCCCGTGACGCCCGGCGCACGCCGCTTCATCGTCGATTTCGCCGGCGGCGACCTCCATTACCATCTGCGCCAGCCAGACAGGGTCGAGATCGTGCCCTCGATAGCCTATGGCCGGATCGACCGCGCCTTCATCGTGCCCAACCCGAAGACGCAAGGATTCCGCGCCTTCATCGACATCGTCGTCGAGCCGGGCCAGATCGCCGAGATGCGCGCTTTCCTGAAGGCCGGCGACAAGGCGCTGACGGAGACCTGGAGCTACCCCTGGCGCGCGGAAAGCTGAGGTCCCGTCTTCAGAACCGCTCAGCGCTGACCCGGGCCGCCTTCCTCCGCTTCTCGGGCGCGGCCGCCACCACCTCGATCTCCACCTTGAACTCCGGCAGGGTGAAGCCCGAGACGATCATCAGCGTCGAGGCCGGCGGCGGCGTGCCGACATGGGCGTCGCGCGCCTCCATATAGCCCTTCATGTGGTCGCGGTCGGTGACATAGGCGTTGATGCGCACGATGTCGGAGAGCGCCATGCCCGCCTCGGCCAGGATCGCGGCGATATTGGCGAAGCAGAGATCGGCCTGAGCGCGCGGGCTGTCGGGAACCGTGCCCCCCGCAGCGACGCCGAGCTGGCCCGAGCAGAACACGAACCTGTGCCCGGCCGGCACCTCGACGCCATGGCTGTAGCGCGCGAAGGGCGGGCGGATCGTGGCGGGGCTGAGCGGCTTCATCGGCGTCTCCGGATCGTATGGGCGAGACCGTGACTATGCCCGCCCGGCCTTTGGGGAACCAGATCGTTCGCGGCGGGTTCGCACGACTTGAGTGTCGCAAGGCTTGAGCTTCGCAAGGCTCACGCACTGCGCTAAGCAGGATCGCTGAGGCTCGACCCCGACATGGCGCTCATCTCGGGTTCAGTTCACTGGCGGCATTCTGGCTTTCCTGCAAAAGACGACGATCGAGACGAGCCCGGCATGACCACGACCGCACGAACCGCCCGCACTGTCCTGAAGGCCGCGAGCCTGCTGCCGCTGCTCGCGCTGGCGGCCTGCGCCGGTTCACAGCGTTTCGTCGGCCAGCCTCCCGGTGGACAGGCCTATGGCGGAGCCGGTTACAGCCAGCCGCTGCAATCCGCGCCGCCGATCACCTCGGCTCCCGTCACATCCGAGCCGCTACCGCCGCCCGGCGGCTATCCGATCGCGAGCGCCCCATCTGGGCAAGGCGCATTGCCGCCGCCGCAGGATCCGTTCTTCGACCCCGATGCCGGCGCGCCCCAGCCGGTCCCCCCTCCAGTAGCGCCGGCGCAACCGCCGACCCTGCGCGGCGGCGGCGACATCCAGACGCTCGGCGGCGGGCAGGCGCGCGCACCGGTCTCATCGCGCGACGGCGTCATCGGCGGCTGGACCGCGCGCGAGGCCACCGGCGGCTCCTGCCGCGTCCAGCTCTCCAGCGCCTCCACGCTCGACCTCTATCGCGCCAGCGCCTCGGGCTGCTCCAACCGCGATCTCCAGACGGTCAACGCCTGGGACTACCGCAATGGCGAGGTCTATCTCTACCAGCAGGGCGGCGCCGTGGTGGCGCGCCTGCGCGCCGAGAGCCGCGGCTCGCTCAACGGCGCGGTGACGAAGTCCGGGGCGGCGCTGACGCTGAGCCGTTAGGCCGAGCGCCGCAATGCGCGCCCGAACAAGGCCGGCCGCCAGAACTTGCGCTGCAGCGATAGCGCGATCGTGGCGAAGCTCCGGGCGTTGTCGAAAGCCTCGTCGAGGATGGTGAAGGGCGTCGGCCCGCCGGTCGCGATCGAGCCCTCGACATCGTTGTAGCCGCCGACGAGATCGGCCTCGAACTTGCGCGCGAGCCGGCGCATCGCCGCATTCTCGGGCAGGCAGGTCATATAGAGCGTGCTGATGCCGCGATTGCGCCCGGCGGTGATCAGCCGGCTGAACAGCGCCTCGCCGATGCCCTGCCTGCGCCAGTCGCGCTCGACGCTGAAGGCGGCCTCGCCGGTCTGGGCGACGATGTCGTCGAGCCCGCGCAATTCGCCCGCGGCACGGACCTCGCCGGCCTCGACATAGGCATAGACCAGCCCGCCGACGCCGAAGGTGGTGGCGGCGTAGTTGATCAGAAAGTCGTCGTTCACCGCCGTGCCGAAGCGCTCGCGGCGCGTCTGCGCGTCGAGCCGCAGCAGATGCGCGGTGAAGAGGTCGCGTTCCGTGGGCCAGAGCCGGCGGATCTCGCCACGAACCGTGGTCGAACCGGGCTTTTTCGAACTAGCCAATGTTCTCTCCTGTCAAAACGCGCATAAACTGCGCTGCCGACCGGAGGCGTGTCTTCCCTGACGCTGTGAGAGATGCGCCTTGTTTGCTGCAATGCAAGAGGCGCGCCCGCCATGACGGTCAGGAGCGCGGCGCATGGTGAACGCCGCGCCCGTCCCGTCTCAGCGGAAGGGCGGGCTGTATTGCAGGCCGCCTTTGGTCCACAGCGCGTTGGGCCCGCGCGCCAGCTTCAGCCGCGACTGCTGGCCGAGATGGCGCTCGAAGCTCTCGCCGTAATTGCCGACCGTGCGGATGATGCGGACGACCCAGTCATTGCTCAGCCCCATCGCCTCGCCGAACTTGCCGTCCTGGCCTAGAAAGCGCCTGATCTCCGGATTGGCCGACCTGGCCATCTCCGCGATGTTCGCCCTGGTGACGCCGAGTTCCTCGGCGTTGATCAGCGCCAGCACCGTCCAGCGCACGAGGTTGAACCAGGCCTCGTCGCCGGTACGGACCCAGGGGCCGAGCGGCTCCTTCGAAATCACCTCCGGCAGGATGGCGTGCCCGTCTGGATCGGCGAGCTTGAGCTTGACCGCCGAGAGCGCCGAGATGTCGGTCGTATAGGCGTCGCAACGGCCCGATTCATAGGCTTTCAGCGCCTCCTCCGAAGTGCCGAAGGCGGCGGGCTCGTATGTCAGGCCGAGCTTGCGGAAATAGTCGGCCATGTTGAGTTCGCTGGTCGTGCCCTGCGCCACGCAGATCGAGGCGCCGCCGAGCTTCGCCGCGCTCTCGACACCGAGCTTTCTGGCCACCATGAAGCCCTGCCCGTCATAGTAGTTCACGGCGGTGAAGGTGACGCCCTGCCCGAGATTGCGCGACAGCGTCCAGGTCGTGGTGCGCGGCAACACGTCGATCTCGCCGGCCTGAAGGGCGATCAGCCGGTCCTTCGAGGTCAGCGAGACGAATTTGGCCTTGTCCTGATCGTCGAAGATCGCCACGGCCAGCGCCCGGCAGATGTCGATATCGAAGCCGTTCCAGCGCCCGGCCGCATCCTGGATCGAGAAGCCGGCGACGCCTGGGCTTGTGCCGCAGATGACATGGCCGCGCTCCCTGATCTTGCCGAGCGTTCCGCTGCCCTGCGCCATGGCCGGCGTCGCGAGCGCCGCTGTCGCGGCAAGCGCCAGAATCCATCGTCTCATGGTGATCCCCTCTCCTTGTTGCGGTTTCGGCAGGCACAGTTCTCCCGGCGCGGCGGGCTCTGACCCGTCGCGTTGGTTTCGCCCCGGTTTTGGTCGTCTCAGGCGACCTTGGCGGCAGGCTTTTGCTCCAGCGCCGCCAGCATCGCGGCGAGGTCCGTCCAGAGATCGTGGGGGTCCTCCAGGCCGATACTGATGCGCAGAACCGGGCCCTCCGGCAGCCACGGACCGACGCTGCGGTCGCCCTTGATCGCCATCGGCGCGATCAGGCTGCGCGTGCCGCCCCATGATGCGCCGATGGCGAAGACGCTGAGCGCGCCAAGCGCCGCTTCGAGTTGGACCTCCGCGACGGGCCTCAGCACGATGCTGAACACGCCTGAGGACCGGCCCATGTCCCGCTTCCAGAATTCATGGCCGGGGCAGGAGGACAGCGCGGGATGCAGCACCGTCTCGACCGCCGGCGACCGCGTCAGGCGATTGGCGAACCCCTCCGAAACTCGGCCCATATGGGCGACGCGCAAACCCATGGTCTCGATGCCGCGCAAGGCGAGCTGGCACTCGTCAGGGGAGACGCCGATGCCGAACCCGCGCAGGATTTCCTTCAGTTTCTGGCGCAGGCCCAGATCGGCGACCGTGACCGAGCCGAGCAGCAGGTCGGAATGGCCGCCGACATATTTGGTCAGCGCCTCGCAGGCGAAATCGGCTCCATGCGCCAGCGGCTTGAAGATCAGCGGCGTCGCCCAGGTGTTGTCGCAGCCGACCAGCGCGCCCTTCGCCTTGGCGGCCGCGATGATCGCGGGTGCGTCCTGCACCTCCATGGTGCCGGAGCCGGGCGACTCAACCCAGACCAGCTTGGTCGCGGCGTCGATCAGCCCGGCGATGCCGGCTCCGATCAGCGGGTCGTAGACGTCATAGGCGATGCCGCGCGGCGTCAGGTAGTCCTCGCAGAAGCTTCTGACCGGCGGATAGACATGGTCCGGGATCAACACCTTGTCGCCCGGCATCAGCACCGAGAGCATCACGATCGTTACAGCCGCCTGACCGGAGGGCACGAGCACCGTGCGGACCCCGCCATGCAGCGCGCTCAGTTGCGCTTCGAGCGTGCGCGTCGTCGGCGTGCCGTGCAGCCCATAGGTATAGCCGTCGAAGCCGCGATGTTTCCGGCCCGCGAAGCTTGCAGCGTCCTTGTAGACGATGGTCGAGGCGCGATGCGTCGGCACCGCGAGCGAGGCATAGCCCTCGTCCGAGACGGCGGGGTGATGAACGCAGCGGGTGGAATCGTGCATGGCGGCCTCGTGAAGCTGGCTTCACATTATGCGGACGCACGGCGCTGACGATAAGGCGGCGGTTATGGGTCGATGCGCACTCGTTATAATTTTGCGCTCAGCGCGAGGCCATCAGGCAGTCGATGAAGGCGCGCACCAGCTGCGATTTCGGTCGGTCGAGCGGCAGGATCAGCAGGCTCTTGCTGTGGACCGCCGGCGCGAAGGGCCGCAAGCTCAGCCGGGTCGGATCGGCGCCCGCGACCGCATAGGGACTGACGAGCCCGACGCCGACCCCTTCCGCCACCAGCGCGCAGACGGTCGCGGCATAGATCGTCTCGACGACGATGCGCGGCCGCACGCCGGCCTCGGCGAAGATCAGGTCGAGCCGCTGGCGGGCGCGGTCCTCCGGCACATAGGCGATGAAGGGCTCGTCATCGAGATCGCGCGGGCCGATCGTCTCGCGCGCGCACAGACGATGCCCGAGCGGTAGGGCGCAGAGCACGCGCGGCTGGACGAAGGGCTGGTGCAGAACGCCCGTGACGTCGATCTCGTCGGCCGCGAGCCCGATGTCGAAGGTCCCAGCCGCGACGCCGTCGCGCACGTCGCGCGAGGGCAGCACCATCAGCGTCACGCCGATCTCGGGTTTGAGCTCGCGGAAGCGCCGGATCGCGCGCGGCACCAGCGAGGAACCCAGCGCCGAGAGCGAGCCGATCCGCAACTGGCCCGCGCCCTGGTCGCGGATCCGCGCCGCCATCGCCCGCAGCGTGTCCATGCCGCGAAACGAGGCCTCGATTTCGCGGAAGAACAATCTGCCTTCCGGCGTCGGCACGATGCGGTTGCGGATGCGGTCGAACAGGGCAAAGCCGACCGCCCGCTCCAGTTCGGCAATGGTACGGCTCACGCCCGGCTGCGCGACGCCGAGCAACTCTGCCGCGCGCGAGATCGTTCCGGCCTTCATCACCGCCGCGAAAACCTCGATCTGGCGATTGTTCACGCGTGGCGTCTCCGGCTGTGCCGGAGCTTTAGCGCATTCAGGGCGCCTCCGCAGCCACCGGGCGGCTACATGCCGCCCGTGCGGCGGTCGTAGGGAATGTAGTCCGTAGCGGGGGTGACAGGCTCGTCCTGCACACGCGCCTTGGTCGGGCCGGGCTTCGGTTCGGCCGGGCGGGATGGCGCCGCGATGTCGCGCGCAGATGCCCGCCGCGCCCGGTCCGGCGCGCCATCCTGAGCCGCCACCTGCGCCACCAGCAGCATCGCTAACCCAGAGACAACCCACCGCATCGCCAGATCCCGTCCCGTTCAGCCAAGCGCATCGGGCGCGAGGACGCGATCACATGCCAGTCACAAACACGGGCGTATCGCAGACGTTGGGAGGAGGGCCGGCCGGGGCAACGCCTTGCCGCGATCAGGCCGCCTTCACCTCGCTGAAGAAGGTCGCCATCGCGCCGCGCAGCGCATGGGCCTCGCGGGCGAGGCTTTCGGCGGTGGCCAGAACCTGGCTCGCCGAACTCATCGTCGCCTCCGAGGCCGCCGTCACGTCCTCCATCTGGCGCGCGACGCTTGCCGTGCCGGACGCGGTCGCCTGGGCGTTGCGCGCGATTTCCGAGGTCGCCATCATCTGCTGCGCGGTCGCGCCCGCGATCGCGACCGTATGCTGCGCGACCTCGTTCATCACGGCGGCGATCTGCGCGATTGCACCCACCGCGCCGTTGGCTTCCCGTTCGAAGGCGGCGATCTGGCCGGCGATGTCGTTGGTCGCCTGCGCGGTGCGGCTCGCCAGCAACTTGACCTCTCCGGCCACGACCGAGAAGCCGCGCCCGGTCTCGCCGGCGCGCGCCGCCTCGATGGTCGCGTTGAGCGCGAGCAGATTTGTCTGCGCCGCGATGTCTCGGATCAGATCGACGATCTTGCCGATGTTCCCGGCGGCCTCGGCGAGATTGGCGACGTTGACGCTCGCGCCGCTCGCCTCCCGCGCCGCCGCGCTGACGACGGCATTGGCCTTGCCGACGCGGTCGGCGATCTCGGCGATCGATTCCGACAATTCCTCGGAGGCCGCCGCCACGGCCGTGACGTTGCCGGACGCCTCCAGCGAGGCGCCGCGCGCCTGCCCGGCCTGGCTGCTGGCGGCGCCGGCCATCCGGTCGAGGGTGCGCGCGGTTTCTTCCATCGCGCCGGCGCTGGAGCGTACGGTTTCGAGCACGGATTCGATCCTTGCGTCGAAGTCGACGATCAACTGCTCGAGCCTGGCCTGGCGCCGCATCGTCGCGCCTTCGCTCGCGCGCGCTTCGTGCTCCAGCGCATCGCGGGCCCGGGCGTTGTCCCGGAAGACAAGAACCGCGCGCGCCATGTCGCCGATCTCGTCGGAACGCCCGGCCGACGGGATCTCGTCGATGGGTTTGGCGGCTGCGAGCGCGAGCATCGAGCCCGAGAGCTGTCGCAGGGGCGTGACCACACGGCGGTTCACCATGAGGATCGCCAGCGCCAGGCCGAACATCAGAACCATCAGACCGCCCGCAAGCTGCAGACGCATGCTGCGATGCTGGAGCACGTCGAGCCCGGCATCGATGGCTGAGCTGTCGCGTGCATTGACCTCGGCGACGCGTTTGAGCGCCGCATTGAGAGCCTGCCGGTTGGTTCGGTTGTCTTCGTTGTTGCCGAATGCGTCGGCTGCGGCGGGGCCGTCCCGCCGCGCCCGGGCGACAAGTTCGGCCCGGAAGCGCAGGAAGGCCTCGACCTGCAGCGTCACGTCCTGAAACGCCGACGCTCCTCCCGGGGCTGCGACATGCCGCCATTCGGCGAGCAGGCGCTGGATCTCGGCCAGGTTCGTCAGCAGCGGAACGGCGAAGCGCTCGGCATCCGCGCTGTCGCGGCTCATATAGACGCCGCGCGATTCCATCACGGCGGCATTGACGGTGCCGTTGATCCGCTCCGCCACCAACGCACGGCGCGAGGCCGCCTGCATGTCGTCGGTCATTGCCGCATAGAGACCAAGCGTGCGCGCGCCGAGCCCGAGCGCCAGCGCCGCCGAAATCGCCAGAAGCAGGAAAGCGACGAGTATCTGGCTCGAGATTCTGCGCAGGACGGCCATCTGCCCGGGAGCTTTCGCCAGGATCGTCACGCGCCCGGCCGGACGCGAGGTGTTGACCCCTTTATGAACGGAAAGGGTTAAGCTGCGGTAATGACGCGATTGGCTGGCGGTGACGCAAGGCGCGCGGAAACGCTCACAGGACTCGCATGGGCGCGAGATTGCTCCGCAGGGCGCTCCGATGCCGTCGGCTCGATCGTGCTGGTTCGTGCGTCCGCCCGCCCTTCGCCTGATTCCTGCCGAACGGAAAGCGCGCTAAGGAGAGCCATGC
>Ga0209902_100252_pt1 | contig 80747 bp, 76 predicted proteins | sample FECB27metaG_FD_188304 | JGI IMG/M metagenome (GOLD analysis project Ga0209902, IMG submission 188304) | Cyanobacterial communities from the Joint Genome Institute, California, USA - FECB-27 (SPAdes) (version 2) | ecosystem: Environmental > Aquatic > Thermal springs > Hot (42-90C) > Microbial mats... | reverse complement strand
GCCATCGCCCGCATTCAGGAACACGCCGGCGCGGAAAAGGGCTCCGGAGGCGACCACCTGCACCACCGGCACGGCGAGAGCCAGGGCGCATGGGCAGGTGATGATGAGCACCGAAATGGCGATGATCAGTGAATCGTGAACCGAAGCGCCGCTCGCAATCCAAGCGACGGCGGTGAGGGCTGCCGCCGTATGCACGACAGGCGCATAAACTTTGGCCACACGGTCCGCGAGCTGCACATAACGCGACTTCGCCGCGGCTGCATTCTCGAGCAGGCGCTCGACTTCGTCGAGGAGGGTGCCCTTGCCCGAGGCGGTTACACGCAGGGTCAGGGTGCCGTTGTAATTCATGCTTCCGGCATAGACCTGGCTCTCGGGCCTCACGGCCCGATGGGCCGTCTCGCCGGTCACGAGGCTCTCGTCGATCTCGGAGGAGCCGGAGGTGACTACGCCGTCGACGGCGACGCGCTCGCCGGGGCGGACGATAACCCGGTCGTCGGCCTTCAAGGCGGCGGTCGGAACGAGCACGACCTCACCATTGGTTTCGATCTTGTGCGCTACCTCGGCCCGGTAGGAGGCAAGATTGCCCGCCACCGTGCGGGTCTTCCGGCGCATGGCCTGATCCAGGTAGCGGCCGCAGAGCAGGAAGAACAGCAGCATGACCACAGAGTCGAAATAGGTGTGCTCGGCGGAGTTGATCGTCTCGACGACGGACATCCCGAGCGCCAGCAGGATGCCGATGACGATCGGCACGTCCATGTTGGTGCGGCCGTTGCGCAGGGCGCCCATGGCTCTCTGAAAGAAGGGCTGGCCGGCATAGGCAACGGCTGGAAGCGCGATGAGAGCCGCCAGCCAGTGGAAGAAGTCGCGGATCTCGGGCGTGATATCGGTCACGTTGCCGGACCAGACCGAGACCGCCAGCAGCATGATGTTCATGGCGGCAAAGCCTGCCACCGCCAGGCATTTCAACAGCCATTTGGCGCGACGGGCCTCCTCCTCCTCCACGAGGCGGGCCTGGAACGGATGAGCCCGGTAGCCGAGACGCTGCAGTTCCTCGACGACGGCAGCCGGGGACAGTTCCCCGTCCCGCCATTCCACGGCAAGCCGGTGATTGGTGTAGTTCAGCCGCGCTTCGACCACGCCCGGCAACCGGCACAGCCCGCCTTCGATCTCGTCGATGCAGGCGGCGCAGTCGATCCCCTCGATGGCGAGATCGAGATGGGCCGTGCCGTCATCCTGGCGCTTGACGTAGATGGAAAGGTCGAGGGTTTCGGCCATCGGACAGGATCCTTAGAGCGAGACGCGGCTCTTGGAGCGGAAGACGGTTTCCGTCTCGCGCTTCAGACCGATAACGAGGTCCCACGGGCCTTTGGGCATAGGGGTGAGGCTCTTGAACTGGCCAGGGGTCAATTCCACGAACTCCACCAGCAGATCGCGGCGTTTGTCGGTCGGATGGGCGAGGCGCACCTCGGCGACGAGACCGGACAGCGCCTGTCCCTGGACATCGCGCGCGTTGATGATCACACCGGGATTGTCGCCACGCTGAAGGGTGGCTTCGACCGACCAGTGGCGCGCATCCTGGGCCTGAGCGGCTGCGATGTCGTTCTTGAATGACAGCCCCGCCTTGTAGGAGCTTTCCGTCTCCACGCCGCTGAAGCTCGAGAGGGCAACCCGCACCATGTAGAAATTCATGGCGAAGACGATGCCGAAGAAGCCGAGAAAGTAGATCAGGACCGTGCATCCGGTGATCGGCCTGGCTGCGCGGCCTTTTGTAATGATAGCTGACATGGGCATTTCCTTAAGGCGCCCTGAAATGATCGCTCGTGGCGGCTTTGTCGCCGTTGGAGAGATCGGTCAGGATGAATTGGAGATCCGTCGAGGAGGAAGCCGCGGAAGCCGTGTCGGTCACGAGCACGCGGGCTTCCAGGGTCTGGTCCGGACCGACGGTGACGATGGTGCGACCCTGCGGGTCGACCTCACCACCGATGACATCGACCCTGGAGTCAGCCAGCCCCTCGACCGTGAGAGCATAGCGGCGTTCGTCGAGATGCTTGTTGGCGACCCGAATCGTGAAGCCGTTGCGGATCGAGCCATCGGAGAGGCGCACGAAGAGCGGGTTCCGGTCGTGCATCACGCTCAAGTATATGTTCTGCCGGAGGGCCAGCGATGTGATCATGATAGCCCCGACCAGGGCGATGATGCCGGCATAGAAGAGGGTGCGGGGGCGCACGATGCGGCGCACCTCCGGACGGCCCTCGATGCGTGCCTTGACGTTCATGTCCGTGTCATAAGCGATCAGCCCCTGCGGCCGGCCGATCTTATCCATGACGGTGTCGCAGGCGTCCATGCACAGGCCGCATTGGATACAGTCGAGCTGAAGGCCTTTGCGGATGTCGACGCCGGTGGGGCAGACGTTGATGCATTGATTGCAATCGATGCAGTCGCCGGCCGGCAGGCCCTGCAGCTTGAGGACCTCGTTCTTTTTCATCGAGCCGCGCGGCTCGCCCCGGTCGTAGCGATAGGTGACGTTCAGGGCATACTCGTCCGTGAGCGCAGCCTGGATACGCGGCCAGGGGCACATATAGGTGCAGACCTGCTCGCGCATGAATCCGGCGAGCGTGTAGGTTGTGACGGTGAGAATGCCGATCCAGGTATAGGCAAGGAGCGGGGCCTGAAGCGTCGCCAGCTCATAGACGAGCGTCGGCGCATCGGCGAAGTAGAGAACCCAGGCGCCGCCGGTCCACCAGGCGATCATAAGCCAGATGAAGTGCTTCAGGCCCTTTTGGCCAGCTGTCTTGAGGGTGAGCTTCTGCTGGTCCTTGCGCATCCGGTCGCGGCGGTCGCCCTCAATCCAGCGTTCCACCGCATAGAACAGATCGGTCCAGACTGTCTGCGGGCAGAGATAACCGCACCAGACACGACCGGCGACGGCGTTCATCAGGAAGAGCGCGAGCGCGGCCAGAACCAGCAGACCTGTGAGGTAGTAGACCTCCTGGGGCCAGATCTCGATGAAGAAGAAATAGAAGCGGCCGTTGGCCAGGTCGACCAGGATGGCCTGGTCGGGAGCATTGGGACCGCGATCCCAGCGGATGAAGGGCAGGAAGTAGTAGATGCCGAGCGTTATGGCGAGCACGATCCACTTGATCGTGCGGTAGCGGCCCTTCACGGCCTGCGGATAGATCTGCTTGCGCGGAGCATAGAGCGGCGCGTCCTCGTCCGAGGCGGCAGCTCCAAGAGGGTGAGTAAGGGGGGCGTCAGCCATCGAATCCGTCGCGATCACCAGAAAACCGATGACGCAGGGATACGACGCAGGCGCCAGCCGCGCCTTGATTCAAATCAAGCTGCGGCCGGAGGTTGCCCTCCGGCCGCCCGTCCATTCAGCAGGGCCCGGATTTCTCAGGGCCGCTGATCGCCCCCCAGCGAATGGACGTAGAGGGTGAGCGCTTTGATGGTCGTGTCGTTAAGGCGGCCGTGCCAAGTTGGCATTACGCCGCCGCGACCGTTGTTCAAGCCTTCCACGATGGTGGCCTTCTCGGAGCCGAACAGCCAGATCTTGTCCGACAGGTTCGGGGCGCCGAGATCCTGCATACCCTGGCCCTTGTCGCCATGGCAGGCGGCGCAGTTGTCGGCATAGACCTTGGCGCCGGCATTCAGGTCGGCCGTCTTGTCGGTGGGCAGGCCCGAGAGGAAGCGGACGTAATCCGCCACATGGGAGATCTCATCCCGCTTCAGCATGCCGTCGCGGCCGAAGGCCGGCATGGTGCCGGAATGGCCCTTATCGCTGGTGGAGCGGGCGCCGTATCGGATCGTGTGCTCGACCTGGACCAGCGAACCGCCCCAGAGCCAGTCGTCGTCGTTCAGGTTCGGATAGCCCTTGGCGCCTGCGCCGCCTGCGCCATGGCAGGGAGCGCAGTTGTCGCCGAACGAAGCCTTGCCCTGGGCCCGCGCGAAGGCGAACATCTCCGGATCCTGCTTGATCTGGTCCAGCGAGCTGGCGGCAAGCTTTGCCGTCATGCCGGAGCGCTGCTGCTTGAGAGCAGCGAGATCGCCCTCGACCGCCTCTCGCGACTGCCACCCGAGAACGCCCTTGGTGTAGGACGAGACCAGAGGAATGGCCGGGTAGGCGATGGCGTAGAGCACCGACCAGACAATGGTCAGGTAGAAGGTCCACAGCCACCAGCGCGGCAATGGGTTGTTGAGCTCCTGGATGTCATCCCAGGTGTGCCCCGTTGTGGTGACGCCTGTGACGGCATCGACCTGTTCGTGAGACTCATGGGCCATGGGATCAATCCTCCTGGAGAGGCATGCGGGAGGCCGCATCGAAGCGGTCCTTCCGTGAGGGAGCGAGGGCATAGACCAGCACCGTCAGGAAGACTCCGACGAAGTACAGGAGCCCCCAGGTCTGGGCGAATTCAGCGAAGAATTTGTATGCGGCTGGCATGATCGTCGGTCCTCAGCGCACGTTGGCCTTGTTATCGTAGAGCTTGAAGTCAACCTGCGTTCCGAGCATCTGCAGATAGGCAATCAGGGCGTCCGCTTCGGTGACCTTCTGCGTGTTGCCGTCGAAATTGCGCGACTGAGCGTTCGGGTAGCGCTGGGCGAGATCGGCCGTGTTCGGATCGTCCGCGTTGGCTTGGGTGCGGATGTCGTTCTCGGCCTTCTTGACCATCTCTTCGCTATAGGGGACTCCAAGCGTCGCCTGCACCTTTAGGTCCTGGGCGATAGCCTTTGCATCAAGCTCGTTCTGCTCGAGCCAGGGGTAGCTCGGCATGATCGAGCCGGGCACCACGGCGCGCGGATCCTTCAGGTGATCCCGGTGCCAGTCGTCGGAATACTTGTTTCCGAGACGGGCGAGATCCGGGCCGGTGCGTTTGGAACCCCACTGGAACGGCCGGTCGTACATGCTCTCGGCCGCCAGGGAGTAGTGGCCGTAGCGCTCGACCTCGTCACGCAGGGGACGAACCATCTGGCTGTGGCAGTTGTAGCAGCCTTCGCGCACGTAGATGTTGCGGCCGGCCAACTCGAGCGGAGTGTAGGGTCGAATGCCCTCCACCTTCTCGATGGTGCTCTTCAGATAGAAGAGGGGCACGATCTCCACGAGACCACCGATCGAGATGACGATCAGCACGCCGAGGACGAGGATGATCGAGTTGGTCTCGAAGATCTTATGACGGGACCAGAATGACATGGTCGTTTCCTTTACTCCGCGGCGATCAGCGCGGGCTGGGTGGCGTGCGATACTTCCTCGGCTTCCTGCCCGGCCGAGATCGTCTTCCAGACGTTCCAGGCCATGATCAGGGAGCCGGCCACGAAGAGAGCGCCGCCAAGTGCACGGATGACATAGAAGGGGTGCATCGCCTCGACCGTCTCGATGAACGAGTACTCAAGGAAGCCGAGAGCAGTGTAGGCACGCCACATGAGGCCCTGGAGGATGCCCGCAACCCACATCGACGAGATGTACAGGACGATGCCGAGGGTCGAGATCCAGAAGTGCCAGGAGACGGCCTTCATGGAATAGAGCTCCTTCTTGTTCCACAGCCACGGAACGAGGCAGTAAATCGCCCCGAAGGACACGTAGGCCACCCAGCCGAGAGCGCCGGAGTGAACGTGGCCGATGGTCCAGTCGGTGTAGTGCGACAGGGAATTCACGGCCTTCACGGACATGAGCGGGCCCTCGAAGGTGGACATGCCGTAGAAGGCAACCGACACGACCATCAGGCGGAGCACAGGATCGGTGCGGAGCTTGTCCCAGGCGCCAGAGAGGGTCATAAGACCGTTGATCATGCCGCCCCAGGAGGGCATCCACAGCATGATCGAGAACACCATGCCGAGCGTCTGCGCCCAGTCGGGCAGGGCGGTGTAGTGCAGGTGGTGCGGACCTGCCCAGATGTACATGAAGATCAACGACCAGAAGTGGATGATCGAGAGGCGGTAGGAATAGACCGGCCGCTCGGCCCGCTTCGGGATGAAGTAGTACATGATGGCCAAGAAGCCGGCGGTGAGGAAGAAGCCGACCGCGTTATGGCCGTACCACCACTGAACCAGGGCATCCTGCACGCCCGACCACACGATGTAGCTCTTGGGCGAGAAGAGCGAGACGGGAATGGTCGCGTTGTTGCCCAGGTGCAGGACCGCGATGGTCAGGATGAAGGCGAGATAGAACCAGTTCGCCACATAGATGTGGGGCTCCTTGCGGCGCATGACCGTGCCGAGGAAGACCAGCAGATAGGCAACCCAGACGATGGTCAGCCACAGGTCTGCATACCACTCGGGCTCGGCATATTCCTTGCCCTGGGTGATGCCGAGCAGATAGCCGGTGCCCGCGATCACGATGAAGAAGTTGTAGCCCAGCACCACGAACCAGGGCGCGATGTCGCCGGCCATGCGGGCGCGGCAGGTGCGCTGCACCACATAGAAGGAGCTGGCGATCAGCACGTTGCCGCCGAAGGCGAAGATCACCGCGGAGGTGTGCAGCGGGCGCATTCGGCCGAATGACAGCCAGGATGTGTCGAAGTTGAGGGCCGGGAACGCCAGCTGGAGGGCGATCAGGAGGCCGATGGTGAAGCCGGCGATGCCCCAGATGACGGACGCGATGGTCGCGAACTTGACCGGCCCCATGTTGTAGTTCGGCTTGCCGCCGATGGTCTGCGCGGGCAGCTGAGCCGGACGCTCATAGTACCGGTTCACAATCGCGAACGTGGCGGCGACGCTGGCGGCCGCGAAAAGGTAGGCATGGAAGGCATATTCAGGCGTATAGGCCTTCGCCGCGATGATGATGCTGAGGAGTGCCAGTCCGGCGAAGGCAAGGGCTGATCCCGCTTCGCCGAAGGTCATTCCCTTTGAGGGTGCAACCGCTTGAGCCATAGGCTTCGACCTTTTGAAAATACCGGCAGAGCCTGGAGCTTTACCGTCAACAGAATCCTTTAGGGGGAGGGGCGGAAGGGAGCATTGATGCAGATCAAAGCGGTTCTCCTTCGACCGCCTGCGCTCTATGTCTCCTGATGACGTATCGGGGCTTGAGTTCGGAGGAAGGGCGTGAAACCTGTTGTCATTGCCGTCGCGATCACCGGATCGGTTCCGCGCAAGAACGACAACCCGGCTGTGCCGATCACCCCGGCCGAGCAGATCCAGTCGACCCGGCAGGCGTATGAGGTCGGTGCGACGCTGGTCCATATCCATGTGCGCAACGACGATGAGACGCCGTCATCCGATCCCGAGCGTTTCGCGGCTGTCCAAGCCGGAATTGCCGAGCAATGTCCCGGTATGATCATTCAGTTCTCGACCGGAGGGAGGGGGCGGGATCCCGGCCAGCGCAGCAGCGCCCTTTATCTGCGACCGGATATGGCCTCCCTGTCGACCGGCTCCGTCAACTTCCCGACCATCGTCTACGAGAACCACACGAGCCTCGTTGAGGACATGGCGGGCAAGATGAAGAAGTTCGGGATCCGGCCGGAGATCAAGATCTTCGACCTTTCCCATCTTCACGGGGCAAGGCGACTGGCCGACAAGGGCCTCATGGATGAGCAGCCGCATATCCAGTTCGTCATGGGCGTGCAGAACGCACTACCTGCAGAGGAACGCCTGCTCGATATTCTCCTGAAGGAGGCCAAGCACCTGTTCCCAACCTGCACCTGGACGGCCGCAGGCATCGGCCGGCATCAAGCCCAGGTCATGCATTTGGCACTCGAACGAGGCGCCGATGCGGTCCGCACGGGCCTTGAGGACAATATCCGCATTGCGAAGGACAGGCTGGCAGGGAGCAATGCCGAGTTGGTGGAGCATGCGGTGCTCGCCGTCGAGAGGCATGGGCATCGCGTCGCCTCGACCGAGGAGGCGCGCATGCTCCTCGGATGCCGTCCCATAGTGGCGCCTCAGAGCATGTAGCGCAGCGTCTCGCTGGCTGATTTCAAGAGAGGCAGGAAGCGCTCCTCCATCTCCTCGGCCGAGATCCGCCCGGCCTGGGCGCTGAGGTTCAGGGCGATGACGACCCGGCCGTTCTTCTGCACCACTGGAACGGCGATGGAGCGAAGCCCGTATTCAAGCTCCTCGTTGACAATTGCGTATCCCTTGGCGCGGGTGGCATCGAGGGCCGCCTGGAAAGCGGGTTTGTCCGTGATGGTCTTTGGCGTGCGAGCCTCCAACCGGACCCGTTGCAGATACGCCCTGAGCGCATCCTCCGGCTGATAAGCCAGAATCGCTCGGCCCAAGGCGGTGCAATGGGCGGGGAGGCGACTTCCGACTCCCAAACCGATCGACATGATCCGACGTGTCGCCGAACGGGCGATATAGACGATGTCGTCTCCATCGAGGATTGCGGCGGAACTCGACTCCCCTGTCTCCTCGGAGATCCGCTCCAGGAACGGCTGGACTTGTGACGATAGCGAGGCCGAAGACAGATAGGCGTAACCCAGGCGCAGGATCCGGGGGGTGAGGCTGAAATAGCGTCCGTCGAACTCGGCGTAACCCAGCTTGGTCAGCGTCAGCAGATAGCGCCGGGCAGCCGCTCGGGTGATGCCGGTCAGCTTTGACACATCGGACAGGGTGAGCCGAGGCCGGCTCACATCGAAAGCCTCAATAACCAGCAGGCCTTTTTCAAGACTTGCTACAAAGTCGCGGTCTCCGGCGCCCTGATCCTCGTTTGATTGGTCCTGCATCAATGCTCCGGCCGGTTCGCTGGACTTTGGTAGGCTTGACACACTAGGCCAGAACCGTACTACATGTGCGATATGAGATTCAATGTTCGCTTAGCGAACAGAATGTTAGACTTTGGAGCGAGGCTCCAGTCCCTGAAAGGGATGAGCCGTGTTGAGGTGAGAGATGGCATTCGCACGCGTCAACGGCATCGTTCTTCACCACCAGGTGCTCGGGCCGTCCGATGGTCCGGTTCTCGTCTTCATCAACTCTCTCGGGAGCGATCTGCGGATCTGGCAGGAGGTCGCGCCAGCGTTCACCGAGCGATTTGGGGTCATCTTTTACGACAAGCGGGGACACGGCCTCTCCGATGCGCCGTCTGCGCCGTACACCATGGATGAGCACACCGACGATCTTCTCGCACTCCTTGATCATCTTGGCGTTGAGAAGGCATCCCTTGTCGGGCTCTCGGTTGGCGGCATGATCGCGCAGCGTATGGCTGTGCGAGCGCCCGAGCGGGTTCAGTCCATCACTCTCTGCTGCACGGCCGCGAAGATCGGCACGCCTGAACTCTGGGCCGACCGGATCGGCGCTGTCGAGACCGGTGGCATCGACCCTATCGCCGACGCCGTTCTCCAGCGCTGGTTCACGCCTCTGTTCCACAAGACCAGGGCCGATGAACTCGCCGGCTGGCGCAACATGCTGGTCCGCACCCCGGCCCATGGCTATGCAGGCACCTGTGCGGCGATCCGCGATGCGGACCTGAGGCCGGATGCAGGCCGGATCGCTGTCCCGACCCTGTGCGTGGCGGGCGACCAGGATGGGTCAACGCCGGCAGATGTCGTGAAGGGAACGGCCGATCTCATCCCGGGTGCCCGGTTTGCACTCATCGCAGGGGCAGGGCACACTCCCTGTGTCGAGAAACCTGCCGAACTGTCGGGGCTCATCACGCAGCATCTCAAGGAGGCGGGACTTGTCTGAGAACAGCGAGAGCGAGCGCTACAAGGCAGGCATGGCGGTTCGCCGCCAAGTGCTGGGCGATGCCCATGTGGACCGTGCGACGGCCCAGATGACGGATTTCGATGCCGATTTTCAGACCTTCATCACCGAAGGAGCCTGGGGCTCGGTCTGGTCGCGGCCGCATTTCACCAAGCGGGAGCGCTCCATCGTGACTATCGCGCTGCTTGCAGCGCTTGGCCAGGACGACGAGGTGGCGATGCATGTCCGCGCCACCAGAAATACAGGCGCCACTAAGGAAGACATCAAGGAGGCGTTGATGCATGTCGCCGTGTACGCCGGCGTGCCTGCGGCCAACCATGCCATCAAGATCGTCAAAAAGACGTTTGCTGAGATGGAAGCGGAACCCTCGCCGAAGCCTTAGCGAGAGGCCTTAAGGCAGCAGTGGTGAGTGCTTGAAGGGAAGAAGCGATGTCGGATCAAGGGTCATTCTACCAACGGGATCGGAACTGGCATCCGCCGGCCTTCACACCGACCTACAAGACCTCGGTCTTGCGGTCCCCGCAGCAGCCGCTCCTGTCCCTGGAGAACACGATCTCTGAGTTGACTGGCCCGGTCTTCGGCCATGACAAGTTTGGGCCGCTCGACAACGATCTTCTCCGCAACTTTGCCAAGACCGGCGATCCCATCGGCCAGAGGATCGTCGTCTACGGTCGCGTGCTCGACGAGAATGCTCGGCCCGTGCCCGGCGCCCTCCTGGAGTTCTGGCAGGCCAATGCGGGCGGGCGCTATCGCCACAAGAAGGAAACCTATCTCGCGGCCATTGATCCGAACTTCGGCGGCTGCGGCCGCGTGATCACCGATGAGGAAGGCCGGTACTGGTTTCGCACTATCAAGCCCGGCGCGTACCCTTGGCCGAACGGCGTCAACGACTGGCGTCCTGCCCATATCCATTTCTCGGTTTTCGGCCATGCCTTCGCGCAGCGGCTGATCACCCAGATGTATTTCGAGGGTGATCCGATGATCTGGCAGGACCCAATCGTGGCGACAATCCCTGACAAGTCCGCCATCGAGCAGCTGATTGCCGCCCTCGACCGGCAGAATACCCTGCCCATGGACGCTCTCGCCTATAAGTTCGACATCGTCCTGCGCGGCCGACGCTCGACCATGTTCGAGAACCGCATTGAGGGGAATTGATGGTTCAGAAATTGCACCTCCTGAAGGAATCCCCGTCCCAGACGGCAGGTCCCTATGTGCACATTGGCACGAACCCGAACTGGGTCGAGATCACCGGCGTCTGGAACGAAGACCTAGGCCTCGTGCTTGTTGGCCCCGAGACGAAGGGCGAGCGCATCGTCATCAAAGGCCGAGTATTCGACGGCGCCGGCGACACCTTGAAGGACGCTCTCATCGAGATCTGGCAGGCGGATGCCGACGGGCTTTACAACAGCCCGCAGGAGAAGCGCGGCAAGGCCGATCCGAACTTCGTCGGCTGGGGCCGACAGCCGGCCGACGGCGCGACCGGAGAATACCGCTTCGAGACCATCAAGCCCGGTCGCGTTCCCTATAAGGACGGTCGCCTGATGGCGCCGCACATCACGGTCTGGATTGTCGCCCGCGGCATCAATATCGGCCTGCACACCCGCCTGTACTTCAGCGACGAGGAGGCCGCCAATGCCGAGTGCCCGGTCCTTGCCAGGATCGCCCACAAGGCACGAGTGCCTACCCTGATCGCTACCAGGGCTGAGGAGAACGGGCTGCCGACCTACACCTTCGACATCCATATCCAGGGTGAGAAGGAAACAGTCTTCTTCGACATCTGATCATCGATCTGAGAGCGCATCATGGCCAAGTTTCAGAGCCTCAAGGAGGCTGTTGCCGAGAACCTGCGCGATGGCGACACCGTTGCCTTCGAAGGGTTCACCCATCTCATTCCCCATGCGGCCGCCCATGAGGTGATCCGCCAGAGCCGCAAGGACCTGACGCTGATCCGCATGACGCCTGACATCATCTACGACCAGCTCATCGGCATGGGATTGGCCAAGAAGGTGATCTTCTCCTATGCGGGCAATCCGGGCGTTGGCCTGCTGCGCCGCATGCGGGACGCCATAGAGAACAATTGGCCTCGCGCTATCGAAACGGAGGAGCACAGCCACGCCGCTATGGCCAACGCCTATGAGGCCGGGGCCGCTGGCCTTCCCTGCGCTGTGTTCCGCGGATACCGCGGCGCGGGCCTGAAGGATGTGAATCCGATGATCAAGAGCATCACCTGCCCGTTCACGGGCGAGGAGCTCGCGGCAGTGCCGGCCCATCGGCCCGATGTGGCCTTCATCCATGCCCAGAAGGCGAACCGGCGCGGCGACGTGCTGATCGAGGGCATTGTCGGCGTGCAGAAGGAGGCGGTGCTGGCTTCCAAGCGCTCCGTGGTGACGGTCGAGGAGATCGTGGAGGACTTCGACGATCTGCATCCGAACCTGTGCGTGCTGCCGCATTGGACCGTCACGTCCATCGTGCAGGTGCCGGGCGGGGCACATCCGTCCTACACCCACGGCTACTACGACCGTGACAACGCTGCCTATCTGGAGTGGGACAAGATCTCTGCCGACCGCGATCTCTTCACCGCCTGGATGAGGGAGAACGTGCTCGATACCGGCCCTGACGTCTTCGCTGCCCGCGTGAAGGGACTGTAACCATGACGAACCTTTCCGACTTCACGCCCAACGAGATGATGACCATTGCGGCGGCCCGCGCCCTGTCCAACGACGACGTGTGCTTCGTCGGGATCGGTGCGCCCTCGGCTGCCTGCAACGTGGCCCGGCTCACCCATGCGCCCGACATCACCTTGATCTACGAAAGCGGCACCATCGGCACCGCGCCGGACGTGCTGCCTCTCTCCATCGGTGACGGTGTGCTGTGCGAAACGGCCGTGACCACCGTGTCGGTGCCGGAGATGTTCCGCTACTGGCTCCAGGGCGGGCGTATCTCCATTGGGTTCCTCGGCGCTGCACAGCTCGACCGTTTCGGCAATATCAACACCACGGTGATCGGCGATTACCACAGGCCCCAGGTGCGACTGCCCGGCGGCGGCGGCGCGCCCGAAATCGCCACCTCCTGCCAGGAGGTGTTCATCACCATGAAACAGGCGACCCGCGGCATGGTGGAGAAAATCGATTTCTACACCTCGTTTGGTCATGGCGAAGGGGGCAACCACCGCGAGCGGCTCGGCATCACCACCAAGGGGCCGACGCTCCTGATCACGGATCTCGCGATCTGGAAGCCCGATCCGGAGACGAATGAATTCACGGTTGTCTCCATGCACCGCGGCGTGACAAGAGACAGGATCCAGGACACCTGCGGGTGGAAGGTGCGCTTCTCCGACCGATTGGAGGAAACGTCACCACCATCCGAACTTGAACTCACCACCCTGCGCGAGCTTCAGGCGAGAACCGAAAAGGCTCACGGCGGGAAAAAGGGAAGCTGACATGCGTGAAGCCTATATCTGCGCCTACGTGCGCACGCCCATCGGCCGCTACGGCGGCGCCCTGTCCAGCGTGCGTGCGGACGATCTCGCGGCCGTTCCGCTGAGGGCCTTGATGGAGCGCCACCCGAACATCGATTTCGAGGCCGTGGAGGACGTGTTCTACGGCTGCGCCAACCAGGCGGGCGAGGACAACCGCAACGTGGCCCGCATGGCCGTGCTGCTGGCAGGCCTGCCCGGCTCCATTCCAGGCACCACCATCAATCGCCTCTGCGGCTCCGGCATGGATGCAGTGATCGCCGCGGCCCGCGCCATTAAGGCAGGCGAGGCGGAGATGATGATCGCCGGCGGCGTCGAGTCGATGTCCCGCGCACCCTTCGTGATGCCAAAGGCCGACACGGCCTTTTCCCGCAATGCCGAGATCTTCGACACCACCATCGGCTGGCGCTTCGTCAACCCGTTGATGAAGCAGCAATACGGCATCGATTCCATGCCTGAGACCGGTGAGAACGTGGCGGCAGATTTCGGCGTCTCGCGTGAGGATCAGGACGCCTTCGCCCTGCGTTCGCAAAAGAAGGCTGCTGCCGCTCAGGCCAATGGACGTCTGGCGCAGGAGATTGTGCCGGTCACGATCCCCAAGCGGAAGGGTGATCCGGTCGTTGTCGACAAGGACGAACATCCCCGCGGTGACACCACGCTGGAGCAGTTGGCGAAGCTCCCCACGCCGTTCCGCAAGGACGGCACTGTGACAGCTGGCAACGCCTCCGGCGTCAATGACGGCTCGGCCGCCTTGATCATCGCCTCTGAGGAAGCGGTCAGGAAGTATGGCCTTGAGCCCATCGCCCGCGTGCTCGGCGGAGCGACGGCCGGTGTGCCGCCACGGATCATGGGCATCGGACCGGCGCCGTCCACCAAGAAGCTCTGTGCCCGCCTTGGCCTCAAGCCTGCGGACTTCGACGTCGTGGAACTGAACGAGGCTTTCGCTAGCCAAGGCCTTGCCGTACTTCGCGAACTCGGCATCCCGGAAGATGCCGAGCACGTGAATCCGAATGGCGGCGCCATTGCTCTTGGGCACCCGCTCGGCATGTCGGGCGCCCGCATCACCGGGACGGCTGCGTTCGAATTGAAGCTCCGGGGCAAGAAGCGCGCTTTGGCCACCATGTGTGTTGGCGTGGGGCAGGGCATTTCCATCGCTCTTGAGGCTGTTTAAGCGTCCACATCATGATGACACAAGCGCTCCCACACCCCCTGCTGCAGGCCCTCGTCGGCGACGAGGAAGTGGGGGCGCTGTTCTCCAATGACGCAGAACTCTCGGCGCTGCTGCGCGTCGAGGCTGCCCTTGCTGAGGCTGAGGCGCAAGCTGGCCTGATCAGCAATGAAGCGGCGAAGCAAATTGCAGAAGCCTGCGGCTCCTTCCAGGCCGACTGGGCCGGTTTGGCTGCGGGTCTGGCACAGGACGGCGTGATCGTTCCGGCTTTCGTCAAGCAACTCCGAAGCGCTGTGGGAGAGGATCACGCCAAGGCTGTGCATTTTGGTGCGACCAGCCAGGACATCATCGACACGGCTCTCACGCTTCGCCTGAAGAACGTGGTCGATATCTTCGCGCGTCGGCTCGATGCCTTGCTCCTTGACCTTCGCGCCCTGAAGGATCGCGATGGTGCGATACCCCTGATGGCGCATACGCGCATGCAGCAGGCTCTTTCTTTTACGGCCGCCGATAAGATCGACACCTGGGTCCAGCCACTTGAGCGGCACAGGGAAGCTCTAGAGGCGCTTGCACCAACGATTCTGGTGGTCCAACTCGGCGGCCCTGTCGGCACCCGTGCCGAGTTCACGGGGCATGGCGATGCCGTCGCTGACACTATGGCCAGGATCCTTGGGCTCAGCTCGGCGCCGTCCTGGCACTCCCAGCGGGACCGGATCGGTGAGTTCGCCGCCTTCCTGTCGCTTCTCTCCGGAACTCTTGGAAAGATCGGCCAGGACGTTGCCCTGATGGCGCAGAACGAAGTGGGCGAGGTGCGCCTCGCCACGGGCGGTGGCTCCTCGGCCATGCCGCACAAGTCCAATCCGGTTCCGGCAGAGGTGCTCGTGACGCTGGCTAGGTTCAATGCAGGCCTTCTCGGCACCCTGCATCAGGCCTTAGTGCATGAGAACGAGCGTTCTGGAGCTGCCTGGGCCCTCGAATGGATGGTGCTGCCGCAGATGGTCGTCGCAACTGCGGCAGGCTTGAGAAGCGCTCAAGGATTAATCAGTGCAATGAGCTTTTCGCCCTCGCGGGGTTTAGGCTAACTGCCCTCATGCATCGCCGACGATCGCGGTGATCCTGCCTGAACCGCTGCAATCCGGGCAGGACGTTTCACCGACAAGGCCGGATCCGCTGCAGGTTGGGCAGATGTTCTCCGCAGTCTGCTTCGTGCCCGGCGCATCCTCATCTCCGGGATTCTTTCGATCGGTATCGGGCATAGGCACCTCCTCGCGAGGTAACGTCCTGTCACGTCGGAGGTTTCTACCGGCACGGAATCTCAAGCCGTCGTGTTCTGCTGCATTGCTCGGAACGTCAACGGGGAAACACCGACCTGCCGCTTGAAGAAGCGCGTGAAATAGGCAGGATCCTCAAAGCCGAGTGCGAGCGCGATCTCCTTGGCGGTCAAGGTCGTGAAGGTGAGGTAGCGCTTGGCTTCCAGGATAATGCGCTGGTGAACCATGCCCAGCGCTGTGTCGCCGAAATGCTCGCGGCAGATCCTGTTGAGGTGTGGCGGTGTCAACCCCAGCCTGCTGGCATAGACCTCGACAGGCTGATGGCTGCGGTAGTTCTTCTCAACGAGTTCCCGGAAGCGCCAAGCATGTCCTCTGGCCCTCTGGCCTGGCCCATAGAGGGTGCCCTGACCTGAACCTTGGATTCGATGCAAGGCAATGAGGATGAGCAGCAGCCTCGCCTCGATTGCCTCCAAGCGTCCCGAGGCTTGGCCTGCAAACTCTGCCGCGAGCGATTCCATATCGGCAGCCAATGCCTGCGCAAGCTCGCCATGCTCCTGAAGGCCGATCAACTGCACGGATCGGAAGACGTCCCGCATGCCGCTCATGTGGGCGAGGATCTGCGACAGGCGGCTCTCGAAAAGCGTCACAACCGTGCCGCTGACATCGGGCGAGAAGGTATAGCCATGCACCGCCATCGGGGGAAGGGCAATGACGAAGGGGCCGCTGAGTTCGGTGCTCCTGCCGTCAATGGTGATCTCGGCCGTGCCGCCAGTCAGATGAAGAATCTGGAAGAGCTGCTCGTGCCGATGAGGCTGAATCCTGTAATTGTGCAAGTGGCTGCGGGTCTGGATGGCCTCGCAATGGACCCACTCGGCACTGTGGTCATCGCCGGCCTCGCCATAGAGAGCATAGCTTGGGATGGTGCTGCTGGCCACGAACGTTCGCTCCGTCAGGCTTCGTCGGATGTTCGAAATGTCCAAGCCTATGCTTGCTTTGTCTATTGGCCATTGGGTGGTGGAGGTTCATCCTGACTTCCAGCAATGGACGTTTCAGTGCCCCCTCGGAGAGATTGCCATGCGTACGAAGGTTGCCATCATCGGCTCGGGTCCAGCCGGGCTCCTGCTGGGACGGCTCCTGGAGAATGCTGGGATCGAAACGGTCATCGTGGAGCGACGTAGTCAGGAATACGTCCTGGGCCGCATCCGGGCCGGTGTTCTGGAACAGGGCACGGTCGAACTCCTGGACAGGGCAGGGGTCGGCGAGAAGCTGCACGCGGAAGGTCTCGTGCATGAGGGTGTCGAGTTCTGCTTCGACGGCGACAGACACCGCTTCAACTTTCGTGAGCTGATCGGCCGAACCGTTACCGTTTATGGACAGACGGAGGTCACTCGCGACCTGATGCAGGCCCGCGATGGTTCAGGCCTGACGACCATCTATGAAGCGGAAGACGTGTCGTTGCATGACTTCGACGGAGACGCGCCAAAGGTACGCTATGTCAAGGATGGGATCGAGCACCAGCTTGCCTGTGATTTCATCGCCGGCTGCGACGGGTACCATGGCGTATCTCGCACCAGTGTGCCTCAGGAGGCGCTGCGAACGTTCGAGCGGGTCTATCCTTTCGGTTGGTTGGGCATCCTGGTCGACAAGCCGCCCGTTGCCGATGAGTTGATCTACGCTCACCACGAACGCGGCTTTGCTCTCTGCTCCATGAGGTCGGCCACTCGCAGCCGCTACTACGTTCAGGTACCGTCCAACGAGAGGGTGGAGGATTGGTCAGACCAGCGCTTCTGGGATGAGCTTCGGCGGCGCCTCGATGAGGAAACGGCTGACAGCCTGGTGACAGGCTCCTCGATCGAGAAATCCATTGCTCCCTTGAGGAGTTTTGTAGCCGAGCCACTGCGCTTCGGTCGCCTGTTCCTTGCTGGCGACGCAGCTCATATCGTGCCGCCGACCGGAGCCAAGGGCTTGAACCTCGCGGCCAGCGATGTTGCCGTTTTGGCGGAAGCGCTGATCGAGTTCTACACCGAGCGGTCCTCCGCCGGGATTGACGGCTATTCAGCGCGGGTCTCGTCACGCATTTGGAAGGCCGAGCGATTTTCCTGGTGGATGACGTCCATCCTCCACACCTTTCCGGATACGGATCCATTCGGCAGGCGCATTCAAAGAGCGGAGTTCGACTATCTCAAAGGCTCCGCGACTGCGGCCCGCTCCCTGGCCGAGAACTACACCGGACTGCCTTTCTGAACCCGCTCAAAGACTCGATGGCCGACGGTCGGCCGCGCCCGAGACTTGGGAGCAGCTCTTCCTTGTGCTTGGAAGCCGTTCTACGTCCAAACTGTTTTGAGCTGCGCGCTAAGCCGTTAGCGGCTGTAATAGAAAAACATCTATAGTGTAGAAGCGTTCTAAATATAACTTAGAACGAATATAAAGACTGACTTTCAAGTTAAAACAATTAAAAACTATAGTATTTGACTCGTATTTTGCACCTCTGCTAGGCGGAAACTATCGTTGTGTAATGAAGGTTTTCGCCGTGAAGCTCCCCTTTGTGCTCCTTGCCTCCACTGCTCTTGCCTTTATCTCAGGTAAAACAATCGCTCAGACCAGCGAGCAGGGTGCCATCCAACTCGATGAGGTGACGGTCGAGGGTACGCGGGAGGGGCAGGGCGGGCCGATTTCGGCCAACGGCTACGTCGCCACGTCCTCCCGTAGCGCGACGAAAACCGACACGCCTCTTCTGGAGACGCCTCAATCCATATCAACCGTCACGCAGCAGCAGCTCGACGACCGCAAGCCGCAAGCGCTCCTCGATGCAGTCGCCTACACACCTGGAGCGCGGGTTGGAAGTTACGGCTTCGATCCTCGCTATGATGCCTTCACGATCCGCGGCATCGACATGACCTATACAGGCGTGTTCCGCGACGGGCTGCGCCAAGTCAGCAGCCCGAACGGCTTGTTCCGGATCGAGCCCTACGGCCTCGAAGGCATATTGATCCTGCGCGGTCCCGCGGCTTCCATCTATGGAGCCAGCAGCACCGGGGGCATCGTGGATCTGATCTCAAAGCGCCCGACCTTTCTGCCGTTCCGGGAATTCGAGGTCCAGACCGGCTCCTATGGCCGCCTGCAGGGTAACTTCGACCTCTCAGGGCCGGTCAATGCCGATAACACCTTGTTCTATCGCCTGACCGGCCTTGTTCGCGATGCAGGAACCCAGATCGATGCGGTGCAGGATGACCGCGTCTTCATCGCGCCCGCTTTCACGTGGAAGCCGAACGATGCGACCACCCTCACGGTGCTTGGCGAGTACATGGACTCGAACACCGGTGGCAGCGCAGCCTATGTCAACAATTATGAGTTGGACGCGAATGGCGTTTCGACCGGCCGGGTGATCGGCGCTACCAGGGTCTACGAAGGAGATCCGCGCTATAACGACTACCGTCAGAAGCAGGGGCGGATCGGCTACGAGTTCGAGCACCGCTTCAGCGACATGTTCACCCTGCGCCAGCGCCTGAGGTTCTCGGCTCTCGGCACCAACCAGGAATACTACTCCCTTGGCGCGGGTTCCGGGCTCGTTCGCGAGCAGAACTGGGGAGTTGTCACCGACACGCATCTCGAAAGCCGCGTCAGAACAGGGGCGGTCGATCACACGATCCTCGCGGGCCTCGACGTCAGTCGCCTGAGCTACAGAAATAAGTTGGCCTTCGGCGCCGTGCCTATCGGAACGGATCCGGACAGCATCTACCAGCGCGACGAGCAGACCCAGACGCTGGCGGGCATCTATGTTCAGGACCAGATCAAATGGCAGAACTGGCGCCTGACCCTGGGCGGCCGTCATGACTGGCTGACAAGCGACTTCAAAACCAATGGAGCAGACTTCGACCGGGACGACTCCAAGTTCACCGGGCGCGCCGCCCTAGGCTACGTGACCGAGTTCGGCCTGGCGCCCTACGTGAGCTATGGCACATCCTTCACGCCGAATCCCGGTACGGTCCTCAACGGCGGGGTGGCCGAGCCGACGACCGGCGAGCAAATCGAAGTCGGCGTGAAGTACGATCTACCGGGCTACAACGCCTCGCTGCGGGCGGCCATCTTTGATCTGCGCCAGGATGGTGCGGTGGTCTATCAGGTGGTTGATGGCTTGAACCGACAGGTTCAGCTCGATGTGCGCTCGCGTGGCTTCGAGATTGAAGGCGTGGCATCTCTGGCGGAAGGGCTCAACGTTCAGGCCTCCTATTCCTACACCGATGCCGAGATCCTGAAACTGACCCCGGAGACCGAAGGCAAGCAGCTGTCGAGCGTGCCCAATCACATGGCTTCGCTCTGGATCGATTACACGGTGCAGGAAGGGCCGGCGAGGGGGCTCGGCATTGCCGGCGGCGTTCGCTATGTGGGCGAAAGCTTCGGCGACAACCTCAACCGCGCCATCATCGAGAACGATCCTCGGACGTATTTCGATGCAGCGATCCGCTATGACCTGGAAAACATCAATCCGAGCCTTAAAGGCATGCGTTTCCAGGTGAATGCCACCAACCTGCTCGACGAGGACGGTCAGGTCTGCACGTCGAACTACTGCTACTGGGATGAAGGCCGCAAGGTCATCGCGAGCCTGCGTTACCGGTGGTGAGCAGCGTCATGTCTCAGGAGATTAGAGGCCGAGGTCTCGCATCACCCGCAGCAATCGTCTTGGCTGTCGGTGGCCTGTATGTCGGGCAAAGCATCATCAGCGGAGTGACGTTCACCGCTCTTCCGAGCGTTCTTCGTGACCATGGAGTATCCCTCGACGCCATTGGCCTGACCTATCTTGCGGTCCTGCCCTGGGTCCTGAAATTCCTATGGGCGCCGGCGCTCGAGCGCTTCAGGCTCCCTGAAACCGGTCCGAGCCGTTCGCGCTCGATTGTGCTGGTTGGCGGCTTGATCTCCGCGTCTGGTCTCATTCTGGCTGGCCTGATCACCCCGACGAACATCTGGCCGATCATGGCGATCTTCGTCGTGATCGCCTTCGCGGCGTCGACGGTTGACATCGCCTGCGACGGTCATGCCGTGGAAAGCCTCCATCAGAAACACCACGGCTGGGGCAATGCCGCGCAGGTGGGAGGCGCCTATCTGGGAGCGGCGATCGGATCCGGATTGTTCCTGGTGCTCGTTGCGCAAGTGAACTGGACCTGGGCGATGTTTGCCATGGCAGTACTCCTCGGCCTGCTCGGCCTGCCATTTCTGCTGGCGCCGGCATTGAAGCCGGAAGCGGCGCGTTTGCACCGGCCCTCGATAGGGCAGGCCCTCAGGCGTATCGAAATGCGCAAGGGCCTCGTCCTTGCCGCTTTCTATGCTGCCTCCCAGAAATGGGGCCTCTTCATGCTGGGACCCTTCCTCATCGATGCCGGTCTCGATCTGACATCGCTTGGAACGATCAACGGGGCGGGCGGGATGATCGTCGGCTTTGCATGCGCGCTCGTAGGAGGTGCCTGCGTCAGAACCTGGGGAACCCGGTCGATCCTGATCCTGGCCTTGATCCTGCAGACCGCCGCGTTATCAGGCCTTGGACTAGCCGCGTGGGCAGGCGATACGCCTCACTGGCTGTTGATCGCATTGGCACTGGCAAGCTCATCGGGAATTTTGGCGGTTGGTTTCGTCGCGTTGTACGCCAAGTTCATGGAGCTCTCCGACCCGCGCCAGGCAGGCATCGACTTTACGCTCCTGCAATGTATGGACGCCCTCGTCAGCATGATCGGCGGTCTCGGAGCGGGATGGATCGCACAGCATTTCGGCTATGGCGTCTGCTTCGGAGTTGCCGCCTTCTTCACCGTAGTGGCGCTCCCGGTCGTTGTTCTGCTAGGGCGGCGATCTCCTTCCTCCGTTGAGGAGATAGAGAATAGTCTCTCTCCGAGGGTGGCGGCGCAACAGCTATGATTCCGTCGCTTGCCCCATGCTTCACCGGGATCTTCGTCCATTACAAGGATGCCTTGGCTCTCCCGGGAGAGCACAGCTCCGTCATCTCCGGCCGCGATCTTCTCGACAGGAATGTTTCGGAGAGCCTCATGGTCCGCTTCGCGGAGGTTCATCCCGGAGGCGACCGCCGGGCCATCGTGTCCATGTGGACGCAATGGCATTTCGGCGCTCTCATCATTCCCACGACTGCCGCGATGCTGTTGCTCGGCCGCGATCTGCACGTTGACCTGGAATGGATCAGCCTTGCGGTGGACGACAAGTGGAAGACCGCGGCCATTGTTCTCCCCAGTGAGGAAATCTCTGCAATCTCTGTTTCCGAAGGCTGCTTCTCACGCCTGTTTCAGAATCATGTGGAGCCCCTGATCCGGCACTTCGCCGCACAGTTCAGGGTGTCGCCTCGGCTTCTTTGGAACAACGCCACCGACATCTTCGAGTGGGCCCTCGATCAGGCTGAAGCGATGGGCACAGTCCAATCCGACGCTCTGCACGAGGGCCGTTCGCTACTTTGCAATCGTCTCAACAGCAACGGGCAGCCCAACCCCATGTACGGTCTCTCTCGGCACGTGAAGCAGGGTGACACGACGGTTAGGCAGCGTAAGCTCTGCTGCCTCCGCTATTTACTGCCGGGTGTTGCGTGCTGTGGAAGCATATGTCCTTCGCCGCCGGCAAATGCCGCGAGCTAGGAGGTGAATGTCACCACGGAGAAGTGAGGCGGAGTCCCAAAAAGTATCTACGTGTCCAATTCATCCAGCCAATGAGCAAGAAGGTGGCGGAGAGGGTGGGATTCGAACCCACGGTGGGCTTGCACCCACGGCGGTTTTCAAGACCGCTGCCTTAAACCACTCGGCCACCTCTCCTGATCGCCCGAGGCAGGCTCGGAACTGCGCTCATGTCTAAGGCTGCGAACCCGAGGTCGTCAACTCGTATGGCTTCCTTTGCAGCGGCACTCGCCTCAGGAAAATGGCTGGCGGAGCACTGGATTCGTTAACTACGTTGAGTCGTGGCCGCGGTAGACACCGTGAGTGGCGCGGCCGATTGGCATCATGACAATAAGCTGGCCCCATAAGAGCAATCTTAAGCTAACCAATTGATATTGCTCATTTTTGCACTCTGCAAGAACGGCTGCGGCTCAAATGGCAGGCGGGTCGCCGAAACGCTCACGTTCACCTCCTCACGCCAGCTATGGATCGCAACCAAATGAAATAATTGTACTTTCAGGATCGCGTGTTACTTAGTATCGTATTCATTAGCTTTGCCATTGACAAGCGCGGCTGTTTAACTTTCCTTTAAGGACTGAAAAGCACTTTGGCTTGATGTCCGGGGCAAACGTGGACTGAGCCATGCTTGGTGCTGACAACAGGATGCGAGTCGACATGCGTTGCAACCGCGCTGAAGCGAACACTGGGCTGAGGGGAACGATCCCGTCCTCCGCTCAACGGACTGTCCTCCGCGTTGCAGGCGTTACGGCCATTGCTTTGATGGCTGCCAATTGCTCCTCGAACGTCAGGGGCGGTATTGATCCTAAGTACGGCGTTGCCCCGAGCCCAAAGGTGGTTGCCGATGGGCAACCCGTCCCCAAGGGCGGCGGGCGGGAGATGGTGGGCAAGCCTTATACGGTTGCCGGCCGCACCTACGTTCCCGATGCCACCCCACGTTCGACCGAAGGATTGGCGTCCTGGTATGGGTCGAATTTCCATGGGCGCATGACCGCGAACGGCGAGGTCTTTGATCGCGCCTCGATCGCAGCTGCCCACACGACGATGCCGCTGCCGAGCTACGCCCGGGTCACGAATCTCCAGAACGGCCATTCCATGATCGTTCGGGTCAACGACCGTGGGCCGTTCCATGGCAACCGGGTAATCGATGTCTCCGAACGTGCCGCGATGGCTCTCGGCTTCAAGCAGCAGGGAACTGCCCGAGTGAGGGTGGACTATGTAGGCCGAGCGTCCACCAACGGTAGTGACGACCGGATCCTGATGGCGAGCCTGAGGACGGATGGTCAGCCCGCCAGCCTCACCAACACGCCTGCAACCATGATTGCCCAGGCCGCTCCGCAGCCGAATGCTCCGCGCCAAGCCATTGCTTTGCGCAGCTACGAGCCGGACAGCGAGGCTTACCAGGCTCCCGCCCGCGCCTCGCAGGCCTCAGCGATGCCCAGCGCGGTCGCCAGCAACGTCCCGTTGCCGCCTGAGCGTCCCTTCGACCTTGGGACGATTCCCGGCGCGGCGAGCCCGGTGGCCAGGGTCAGCTCGGCCGCTCCCAGCCAGGTTCCGGCCTCCCGCCCGGTGGTCGCCAGCTTATACGAGACGCCGGCCAGCACGGCGTCCGGATTCCAGAGGCAGGGCTCGTCCACGGCTCCCAATGCGCAGAGGTTCGTGCTCCGCTAGGCTGGACCATCGTCTTTCCTCAGCTGCGTGCCGCCGCACACAGTCCAGCGTAGCTGAATGTTGATTTGTTATTGACGCGCTACAGATTTGGGCTCTCCTAGGGAGAGCCTGGAGATTGTTAGCTATGCGTCAGCCTCAAGCCGCCCAAGTCCTTGCGGCCTTTGCTTTTGTGGTCAGTGGCCTGTTCTTTGCACCTCACGGGATGCAGGAGGCACGGGCCCAGGATTTCCAGACGGCGGCCCCCACGGCGGTCCTGATGGATGCCGGAAGTCACGCGATTCTCTTTGAGAAGAACGCCGACGAGCCGACGGCGCCGGCCAGCATGGCAAAGGTCATGACGGCCGAGGTGGTTTTCAATGAGATCAAGAACGGTCGCCTGAACTTCGACAGCGAGTTCGTGGTGTCGGAGAATGCCTGGCGGAAAGGCGGCTCCGGATCCGGCGGCTCGTCCATGTTCGCCAAGGTGAATACCCCTGTCCGCCTTGAGGATCTCCTGCGCGGCCTTATCGTGCAATCGGGCAACGATGCCGCCATCGCCCTGGCTGAGGGCATTGCCGGAACCGAGGAAAATTTCGCCCGCATGATGAACGAGCGGGCCAAGCAGATCGGCCTGACGAAGTCCACCTTCCGCAACGCCACCGGTTACGGGCACCCCGAGCAGAAGGTCACGGTTCGCGACTTGGCCAAGCTGGCCCTCTACGTCATCGAGACCTACCCGGATCTTTACAAGATGTTCGGCGAGCGCGAGTTCACCTGGAACAAAATCCGCCAGCAGAACCGCAACCCACTTCTGTTCGCCGATATCGGGGCAGATGGCTTGAAAACCGGGAATATCGACGAGTCCGGCTACGGGCTTATCGGCTCGGCCGTTCAGAACAACCAGCGCCTGATCATCGTGGTAAACGGCCTGAAGACAGCCAAGGACCGGGCGACCGAATCCAGAAAGCTCCTGGATTGGGGCTTCCGGGCCTTCGAATCCCAGCAACTCTTCGCGGAAGGGCAGGTTGTTGGCGAGGCACAGGTTTTCGGTGGGAACATGCGCGCGCTTCCCCTTGTGGCGAAGAAGCCTGTTCGTGTACTTGTGCCCCGTGGGGACGGCGAGCGGGTGACTGCACGCATCGTCTATACCGGACCTCTGAAGGCTCCCATCCGGAAGGGAGCCGAGGTGGCCCGGCTTCAGGTCAGCCGTGGGGACATGCAGGCTCTCGATATGCCGCTTTATGCCAATGAGGACGTCCAGCAAGGCACGCTGAGCCAGCGGGCTCTCGACGGCTTGCTGGAATTCAGCACGGGCTGGGTCCGCCGCGCATTCTCGAGCCTCGTCGAAAGCATTTGATGGCAGGTTGCTTCATCACGTTTGAGGGCGGGGAGGGCGCAGGCAAGTCGACCCAGATCGAGCGGCTCAAGCAACGGTTGGGAGAACTCGCCCAGCCGGCCCTCGTGACGCGCGAACCGGGCGGATCGCCTCATGCGGAGGAGATCCGCGCATTCATTCTGGGCGGACATGCCAAGCATCTCGGGCCGTTCGCTGAAGCCCTTCTGTTCGCCGCCGCCCGCATCGACCATCTGGACAAAACGATCGTACCAGCCCTCAAGCGAGGCACTCATGTGCTCTGCGATCGCTTCGCGGATTCAACCAGGGCCTACCAGGGCTCAGCGGGGAACATCGACAAGGCACTCATCGACCAACTCGAGCGTGTGACGCTTCGGGGCGTCAGGCCAGACCTGACCTTCATCCTCGACCTGCCGGCAGAGACGGGGCTTGCCAGAGCCCGGGAGCGCCAGGCAGGCAGGGGAGAGAGTGCGGACCGGTTCGAAGGGGAGGATGCCTCGTTCCATCACTCCCTGCGCCAGGCATTCCTGTCCATCGCCCGTGCTGAGCCGAAGCGGTGCGTGGTCATCAATGCCGACCAGGAGCCCGACGAGGTCGAGGCGGCCATATGGGCTGCCTTGCGCGAGAGGCTGCCCCAGCTTGCCCAGAACCGCTTGTCGGACAACGCCTTGAGGCCGCTCGATGTCGCGTGACGGTCAGGACGTGGTTGAGCCGGATGGGTTCGAAGGAGCCCCTCATCCGCGGGAGCAATTCGCCTTCTTCGGCCACCAGGAAGGCGAAGAGGCTTTTCTGGAGGGGCTCAGAAGCGGCCGCCTGCACCATGCCTGGCTGATTGGCGGAGCGCAGGGCATCGGCAAGGCAACGCTCGCCTATCGGGTCGCCCGCGCCGTCCTCGATCCTCAGAAGGCAGGTGAGAGGTCCCTTGCCATCTTGGATGTGCCGGCCGAATCCCAAGTGGCCCGTCAGGTCGCTGCCATGTCCCATCCCAATCTGGCCGTGCTGAGGCGGTCTCCGCCCACGGACAAGAAGGCGGCTTCGACGACTATCCCCGTGGATGCCGTGCGCCGGGCGCTCAACATGTTCGGCTCCACAGCCGCCAACGGTGGCTACCGGGTCTGCATCGTCGACAGTGCCGAGGACCTCACCATCTCGAGCGCCAATGCGCTGCTCAAGGTAATCGAGGAGCCGCCGCCGCGCTCGCTGTTCCTGATCGTGAGCCACGCTCCGCAACGGGTTCTTCCGACCATCCGCTCCCGCTGCCGGCGCCTGCTCTTGCGCCCTCTGGAGGACCAGGAGATCAGGGCGGCCATTCGCTCCCTCGGCTCCCCATGGTCCGACATTCCGGGAGATGTGGTCGATCAGGCGCTCCGCTATGGGGAAGGATCCGTCCGCCGCACTCTCGAATTGCTTGATGCCGAGAAAGTCGCCTTCATCGATCAGGTCACGCGGCTCCTCGACGGGCTGCCACGGACCGATACGAAGCAGATCCTCGCCCTGGCGGAGGCCCTGGCCCGGCGCGATGCGGACGACAGCTACGAGCTGACCCTGGAGACCGTGCAGCGTTGGGTGTCCGAGCGGCTGCGCGATCGGGCAGGGCTCGGCGCTTCCCGCCTTGCGCCTTTGGTGGAGGTATGTGAGAAGATCGGCCGTTCGGCGCGCGAGATCGACGTGTTCAACCTCGACCGCCGGCCCTTCATCCTGACGATGTTCGACGATCTTGCCGACGCTGTTCGGCGAGCGGCCTGAAGCCTCCGCCGTCCGCAGGAGCCGAAGGGTTCTAGAAGTTCAGGATTCAGGGATTCGACATGGCCGACAAGCAGAAGTTCTACATCACCACGGCTATCTCGTACCCGAATGGGGCTCCCCATATCGGTCATGCCTATGAGGTCGTCGCCTCCGACGCGATCGCGCGGTTCAAGCGTATCGACGGCTACGACGTCTTCTTCATGACCGGCACGGACGAGCACGGCCTCAAGATCCAGCAGACCGCCGACAAGAACGGCACCACTCCCAAGGCTTTCGTGGATGATATGGCCGCCAAGTTCCGGGCCATGGCGGACCGGCTGAACTGCTCCTACGACCGTTTCATCCGCACCACCGATGCGGATCACGTGCCCTCGACCCAGGAACTCTGGCGCAGGATGCAGGAGAAGGGGGACATCTACCTGTCCAAATATTCCGGCTGGTACTCGGTCCGGGACGAGGCCTACTACGATGAGGCCGAGCTGACCAAGCAGCCCGACGGCAGCTGGCGCGCGCCCACCGGAACACCGGTCGAATGGATCGAGGAGGAGAGCTATTTCTTCCGCCTCTCGGCCTATCAGGACCGGCTGCTGGCCTATTACGAAGCCTATCCGGATTTCATCAGCCCGGAAACCCGCCGCAACGAAATCGTGAGCTTCGTCAGGTCGGGCCTGCAGGACCTCTCGATCAGCCGCACCACCTTTAACTGGGGCCTGCCGGTGCCCGGCGATCCGAAGCACGTGATGTATGTGTGGATCGATGCGCTGAACAACTACGTGACCGGCTGCGGCTTCCCGAACGAGAGCGATCCGCGCTGGCAGTACTGGCCGGCCGACGTGCACATCATCGGCAAGGACATTGTCCGCTTCCACACGGTCTACTGGCCGGCCTTCCTTATGTCGGCCGAACTGCCGCTGCCCAAACGCGTCTTCGGCCACGGCTTCCTGCTCAACAAGGGCGAGAAGATGTCGAAGTCGGTCGGCAACGTGGTCGATCCTTTCGACCTGGCCGACACCTATGGCGTCGATCAGATCCGCTACTTCTTCATGCGCGAGGTCCCCTTCGGACAGGACGGCAACTACTCCCACGAGGCTATCGTCAACCGCATCAATGCGGATCTGGCGAACGACCTCGGTAACCTGGCGCAGCGTTCTCTCTCCATGATCGCCAAGAACTGCGATGCCGCGGTGCCGCAGCCGAGCGAGCTTACCCAAGCCGACCAGGACATGCTCTGGCTTGCCGATGCCCTGCCGGTGAAGACGAGGGCGGCCATGAAGGACTTCGCCCTTCATACGACTCTGGCCGAGATCTGGGCTGTGGTGGCTGAGGCCAACCGGTATTTTGCCTCCCAGGAGCCCTGGGTGCTGCGCAAGACCAACCCTGAGCGCATGAACACGGTGCTCTACGTCACGGCCGAGGTTCTGCGCGCGGTTGGTATCCTGGCGCAGCCCTTCGTGCCGGAGGCAGCCGCCAAGCTTCTCGACCTCCTAGCTGTGCAGCCGGAGGGCAGGGGGCTGGCAGCGGTCGGGCCGGAGCATCGTCTGGCAGCCGGGACGGCCCTCCCGCAACCGGCCCCGATTTTCCCGCGTTATCTCGAAGCGGAGGCGTCCTGACGCGTCCGCTTTGTTCGGCCTGACAAGGGCTTCAAGCGGAAGCGTTCGATGTACACTAATTTCATGTTTGCCACCGGGATCGAGAACAGCATCCCGACGATCAACAATGGCCGCACCCGCATCGATCAGATGGAGAAGTGCGGCCATTACAAGCACTGGCGGACCGACTTCGACCTCCTTGAGGAGCTCGATATTCAGGTCCTGCGCTATGGGCCGCCGCTCCATACGAGCTTTCTCGGACCCGGCCGCTACGACTGGTCGTTTGCAGACATGACCTTCGGCGAGATCCATCGCCGCAACCTCATCCCCATCGTCGACCTCTGCCACTTCGGCGTTCCCGACTGGATCGGCAACTTCCAGAACCCGGATTTCCCTGACCTTTTCGCAGCTTACGCCGAGAACTTCGCACGCCGCTTTCCCTGGGTTCAGCTCTATACCCCCATCAATGAGATGTTTATCTGCGCCCAGTTCTCGGCCGCTTATGGCTGGTGGAACGAGCAGATGCGCAGCGACCGGGCCTTCGTCACGGCGCTCAAGCACATTGTGAAGGCCAATGTGATGGCGATGGAAAGAATCCTGAAGGTCCGCCCGGATGCCCTGTTCATCCAGAGTGAGTCGTCGGAGTATTTCCACGCCGAGAATCCGGCGGCCATCAAGCCGGCCGAGATCATGAACGCCCGACGGTTCCTGTCCCTCGATCTCAACTATGGCCGCCGGGTCGACTCGGAGATGTACGAGTTCCTGATGGATAACGGGATGACGCGGGAGGAATATCACTTCTTCCTGAGCCGTTCGTCGCTCCGTCACCACTGCATCATGGGAAACGACTATTACGTCACCAACGAGCACAGGGTCGCGGCGGACGGGCTGACGAGGGCGGCCGGAGACGTGTTCGGCTACGACGAGATCACCCGGCAATACTACGACCGCTACAAGCTGCCGGTCATGCACACAGAGACGAACCTTGTGGAGGGGCCGACAGGTCGAGAAGCGGTGGATTGGCTCTGGAAGCAGTGGGCCAACGTGCTTCACGTCCGCAACACCGGCGTGCCGATTGTCGGCTTTACCTGGTACTCCCTGACCGATCAGATGGATTGGGATACGGCACTGCGTGAAGAGAACAACCGCGTCACGCCCGTGGGCCTTTACGATCTCGACCGCAATATCCGTCCGGTAGGCCGTTGCTACAAGACGTTGATCCATGATTGGTGCGATGTGCTTCCCGCCCAGAGCGTCTGTCTCACGGTGCCGGTCGTTCGACCGCAGGAGCACGACGAGATTCCTGTTCGCAGGCACCAGGAACGCTTGCGCGTGATGGTACGGAAAGAAACTAAGGAAGACGATGAGCCAAAGGCCACCGCCCAGGGCGGGCATCGGTAGACGAGGGCACTGATCCAATCTATGCAGCCGTGCCGATAGAGCATCGTGCGGAAAAGTGGATCCGGTTTTCCGCGCCAACGATGCTCTCATTTATAGAAGAAGCATCGGACCCAAAAGTGCAAATTCACTTTTGGGTCCGATGCTTCAGCCGCAGAGGAGGGCGCCTTCACCCATGTTGGTCGACAGCCATTGCCACCTGGATTTCCCGGATTTTCAGAGCCGCCTCCCCGAGGTCCTGTCTGCCGCAGCTGAGGCAGACGTCGGCCGGATGGTGACCATTTCGACCCATGTGGCACGCTTCGAGACCTACCAGGCTCTGGCTGAGGCTCATGAGAGCATCTTCTGCACGATCGGCACTCATCCCCACAATGCGGCCGTGGAGCCGGACGTGCCGGCAGAGCGGATCATCGAGCTGTCACAGCATCCCCGCTGCGTTGCCATTGGAGAAGCCGGTCTCGACTACCACTACGACAAGAGCCCGCGCGACGTGCAGCAGCGGGTCTTTCGCACCCATATCGAGGCGGCTCGCGAAACCGGCCTGCCGCTGGTCATTCATGCCCGCAATGCCGACGAGGACATGATCCGGATCCTGTCCGAGGAGATGAGGCGAGGGCGCTTCGATGCGGTTCTCCACTGCTTCTCATCCGGCGAGACGCTCGCCCAGGTCGGCGTCGAGCTGGGGCTTTACGTGTCGTTTTCCGGGATCCTGACCTTCCGGAATTCGGAAGAGATCCGCCGGATCGCCGCCGCTGTTCCCCATGATCGGCTGCTGGTCGAGACCGACGCGCCCTATCTCGCTCCGGTCCCGCACCGCGGCAAAACCAACGAACCGGCCTTCGTGGCCCATACGGCACGCGTTCTCGCCGAGGTCATCGGCGTCACGCATGAGAGGATTGCGGAGCTGACGACAGCCAATTTCTACCGGCTGTTCGCCAAGGCGGCGGCTGCCGATGCCGAGTTCAGGCAGGCGCTCGCATCATGAAGTTGCGCCTGACGATCCTGGGCTGCGGATCATCCGCCGGCGTGCCGCGTGTCGGCGTCGGCTGGGGTGCCTGCGATCTGAGCAATCCCAAGAACCGGCGCCGGCGCTGTTCCGTGCTGGTGGAGCGGTTCTCCGAGAATGGCGCGGCCACGACCGTGCTGGTCGATACCGGGCCGGATGTGCGTGACCAGCTGCTCGGGGCCGATGTCCGGCGCCTGGACGGGGTTCTCTACACCCACGAGCATGCTGATCATATTCATGGGATCGATGATCTGCGTCCGCTCGCCATTGTCCAGCGCCATCGCATTCCGGTCTATGCCGACCGGATGACCAGCGAGCTGCTGATGATGCGCTTCGGTTACTGCTTCGAGACACCGGCCGGGAGCAGCTACCCACCAATATTGAAGATGAACCATCTAAAGCCCGGACTCCTGACCTCAGTGCCCGGACCAGGCGGCGCCGTCGAAGCGATGCCGTTCAGAATGGTTCATGGGGACATCGATACCCTGGGGTTCCGGTTTGGGAACATCGCTTATGCTCCGGATGTGAGCGAGATGCCTGAAGAGAGCCTGCGGTATCTGGAGGGCCTCGATGTCCTGATCCTCGACGCTTTGCGCTACACGCCTCATCCGACGCATTTCTCCGTGTCTGAGGCTCTGGAGTTCATTGGAAAGGTCAGGCCGAAGCGCGCCGTGCTCACGAACCTTCACACGGACCTCGATTACGAGACGCTGCGGGGCGAACTGCCGCCACATATCGAGCCGGCCTATGACGGGATGCAGATTGAGGCGCCATGACGCGGCGACGGACCGATCAGCACCCGCACACGCCAGATGGTCGCTATTTCGTGGTTCGCGGTCGGTTGTGGCGCCTGAGCAATCCGGATCTCGACCCTCAGGAACGTGAGGGCCTCGTACGCGAGCTGATGGCAGCGCGCCGGGCTGTCCGCATGGCCAAGGACGATCCGGAGGCACTAGCCAGAGTTCGTGCTCAGGTCGATGCTGCAAAGCGAGCCCTAGGTGAACGCGGCCCGGTGTGGTGGAGCGATGGGGCGCCGGATTACAATCGGAAGCCAGTCAGAGACACGCCATATGCAGAATGGTTTCTCTCGCTCGGCGCAAAGCCTTGAACCCGACTACAGGAGGCATCTGGGAGAGCCATCAGTTTAAGTTCCATAATATATCTTATGCGAATTAGATGTGTAGGCGCAAAGTTAAAATGTCCCACCGTGGCAAACTAGGAATGTCACACTCCCCTGGACGGCAGTGCATGGGAGTGTGGCATGGGCTGGGTGGAGATGAGCGAACGGGAGCTTCGCCGCGCTGAGGTGCTGGCATCGGTTTTTGCAGGCCGCCTGACGATGACCGCGGCGGCCGGCCTTATGGGCGTCACCAGGCGCCAGGCGCATCGGCTCGCCCGCCAGTTTGCCGATCAGGGTGCGGCTGGCCTTCGTCACCGGGCCCGCGGACGGCCCTCCAATCGTCGACTGGGGCCGCATGTGCGCCAGTTAGCCATTGCCTACGTCAAGGAGAACTACTGGGACTTTGGCCCGACCTTCGCATGCCAGATGCTTCTGGAGCGCCACGGCCTGAGGGTCTCGCGGGAGACGCTGCGCACATGGATGCGGGAGGAAGGGCTCTGGCTGTCGCGCAAGCAGCGGCGTCAGCTTCATCAGCCGCGTCTGCGACGCGATCATTTTGGCGAGTTGGTTCAGATCGACGGCAGTGAACACCGCTGGTTTGAGGATCGTGGTCCCCGCTGCACGCTAATCGTCTTCATCGACGACGCCACCAGCCGCTTGGTCGCGCTTCGGTTCGTCTCATCGGAGAGCGCTTTTGCGTATTTCGAGACGTTGAAGAGCTATCTGACCAGCCACGGGTGGCCCCTCGCCTTCTATTCCGACAAGCACTCGATCTTTCGCGTGTCGAAGGCGCAGGCCCAGGGCGGTCAAGGCATGACCCAGTTCGGCCGCGCGCTGAGTGAACTGGGGATCGAGATCCTGTGCGCGAACTCGAGCCAAGCCAAGGGGCGGGTGGAACGGGTGAACCGCACCTTGCAGGATCGGCTGGTGAAGGAGCTGCGGCTTGAGGGGATCTCGACGCTCGCGGCGGCAAACGCTTACCTTCCGGCCTTCGTGGCGCGCTTCAATGAGCGGTTTGCGATCGCTCCCGCGCGATCGGAGGATCTGCATCGTCCGCTGGAGTGCCCCCCAGCCCAACTCGACACGATTCTGGCTTGGCGCGAGCAGCGCTATGTCACGCAGCAACTGGCGCTCTCCTACGACCGCAAGCGGATTATTCTGGACGAGACGCCGCTGAGCACGGGATTGGCCGGCCAATATGTCGAGACTTACGAGTTTCCTGATGGACGGCTTGAGGTGCGCTGGCAAGGCATCGCTCTGCCTTATCGCATGTTCGATAAAAACCAGCGGGTCACCCAGACGGCGATTGTCGAGAACAAGCGGCTTTCGGAAGCTCTGGCCTGGGCGAAGGCTCGCCAGGATGAACTCAGACCCATGCAGGCCAAGACGAACAGCGAAGCGGGTGGCTATGTCCCGCGCCCGAAACGGCGCCGCGGCCGGATGTCCCTCACCGACCGGCACATCGCGGCGAAGAAGGCTCGTCCCACCGCCTCTGCCGGGGCTGCTGCGATCGTTGAGGTCTGCGCAGCCCCGGCAGAGGCTCCGTAGAGCCCTGTGACATTTCTACTTTGCCCAAACCTGAGACATTTCAAAGTGGTTGCAACAAGATGCGAACAGCTGCCGGCCTCTCCCCTCGGACGTGTGGTGATCCGGTTGGAACTTGTCACGAGGAGCTTCTGCTTGCGACGGCCGGCTCTTCAAAGGCGGCCATCGCGTGACATCAGTTGCGCAGATCAGCGTTCTAAGATGCAGCCTCCGGCTCTGCCGCTTCATCCAGAGCCGTCCAATTGTGGGTGATCTCGGCTACGGCGCCGAGCATGATGGAGGCCGAGCAGTATTTCTCCTTGGACAGCTGAATTGCCCGCTCCACCTTCATAGGCGCCAGATCCTTGCCCACGACCCGGTAATCCAGGTGGATTTTAGTGAACACCTTGGGGTCGGTCTCGGCACGCTCGGCGGTCACCTCGACCTGACAATCCGAGACGTGCTCCCGGCCCTTCCTGAGGATCTGCACCACGTCAAAAGCCGTGCAGCCGCCGAGGCCGATCAGCAGCATCTCCATGGGCCGGATCCCCAGATTGCGCCCGCCATATTCAGGCGCGCCATCCATCACGACGGCATGCCCGCTGCCGGATTCGCCCACGAACATCATGCCATCGACGAGTTTGATCCGCGCTTTCATCGTGCTCTTCCTCAATCTTCTCAAAGAATTCAGCTCAGTTCATACACGGCTACTCCATGGACATGGCGCAAATCCAGCTAGCCGCGGGTTTTGTCCTCAGGGTATGTGATTGGCCAAGCGACCAGGGAAATAACCATGAAGCCTTCGACTGACATCACACGCCTCCTGGAGATCATGGCAGCCCTGCGCACGCCTGGAACAGGCTGTCCCTGGGATCTCAAGCAGGATTTCGCGTCGATCACACCCTACACGCTTGAGGAAGCCTACGAGGTCGTGGATGCCATCGAACGCGGCGATCTGGCGGACCTGCGGGACGAACTCGGCGATCTTCTGCTTCAGGTGGTTTTCCATGCCCGCATGGCCGAGGAGCAGGGTGCCTTCGCCTTCGGCGATGTGGTCGAGGCGATCACGAAAAAGCTCATCCGGCGGCACCCGCACGTCTTCGGAAGCACCAGGGACCTGTCGCCCGAGGAGGTGAAGCGCCTCTGGGATTCGATCAAGTCCGAGGAGAAGGCGGAACGAAAGGCTGAGCGCGCCAGGATGGGCTTGTCGCCGGAGGCCCATGAAGCCGGATTCCTCGGGGGCATTCCAACGGCCCTGCCCGCCCTGACGCGAGCCCAGAAGCTGACGGCGAAAGCCGCCAAAGCCGGCTTCGATTGGCCGGACGCTGCCCAGGTCATCGACAAGATTCACGAAGAGCTGGATGAAGTTAAGGAAGCTTCTTCATCCGGAGACAGAGACAAGATCGAGGATGAGATCGGCGATCTGCTCTTCTCCGTGACCAACCTCGCTCGTCATTATGCCATCGATCCGGAGCGCGCCTTAAGACGCACGAACGCCAAGTTCGAGCGCCGCTTCAGGGCCGTCGAGCAGGCGCTTGGGGAGCAGAACCGCACCCTCGACGAGGCATCGCTCGAGGAGATGGAACGGCACTGGGTTGCTGCGAAGATGGCCGAGCGCGAGCCCGGCGCGTCTTCATAGAACCCGGGCTTCAGGGAAGCGGTTCAGGAACCTCGGCTCCTTGCCGGCAACGAGGCGCACCTGAAGCACGGTGTGCCCATTCTCCTTCGTCTGGCGGTCGAGGATCTCCGTGTTCTCATGGAGCCAGGCGAGCCCCTGCCCGTCCTCGGCCGCCACGTCGACCTCGTAGGTCAGACGGCCCAATGCCAGGTGCTGCTCGATGGTGGCGAGCAGTTCGGGGATGCCGTCTCCGGTCAGAGCCGAGATCAGGATCGGCCGCCTTTCCTCGCCGGTTCGCTGCGAGGCGGTGGCGAGCCGCTCCCGGTCGTCCGCCGAGAGAAGGTCGGCCTTGTTCCAGACCTCAATGATGCGTCGGGTGTCGTCCGGATCGATGCCGAGTTCCCGCAGCACCACGGCCACGTCGCCGGCCTGGGCCTCTGTCTCCCCGTGCGAGACGTCACGAACGTGCAGCAGCACGTCGGCCTCGACGACATCCTCCAGGGTGGCCCGGAAGGCCGCCACCAGCATGGTCGGCAGATCCGAGATGAAGCCGACCGTATCGGACAGGATGGCCTTCTCTCCGTGAGGAAGGTCGATGGCCCGAGAGGTGGGATCGAGCGTTGCAAACAGCATGTTCTCGGCCAGAACGTCGGCCTGGGTCATGCGGTTGAAGAGCGTTGATTTGCCCGCGTTGGTGTAGCCGACGAGCGCGATGATCGGATAGGGCACCCGTCGCCGGCTTGTCCGGTGCAGGGACCGGGTCTTCACCACGCCTTCGAGATCCCGCTCGATCCGGTTCATCCGTTCCTGGATCATGCGCCGGTCGGCTTCGATCTGCGTCTCACCCGGACCGCCAAGGAAGCCGAAGCCACCCCGCTGACGTTCAAGGTGGGTCCAGGAACGGACCAACCGGCCCTTCTGATAGGACAGGTGCGCCAGTTCGACCTGGAGCGTGCCTTCCTTTGTCCGGGCGCGCCGGCCGAAGATTTCCAGGATCAGGCCGGTGCGGTCGATGACCTTGGCACCCCAGGCCTTTTCGAGATTGCGCTGCTGCACGGGGCTCAGCGCGCAATCCATCACAACGAGCCCGATCTCCTCCGCCCGCACCAGTCCCGCGAGTTCTTCAACCTTGCCGCTCCCGATGAAGGTGGCCGGGCGAGGCGAGGACAGGGGTGCAATGAGCGAACGGACGATGGTCAGGTCGATGGCAAGGGACAGGCCCGTGATCTCGTCGAGACGTGCCTCGGGAGGACGAGGATTGGCCCCCTCGCCTTCGGTATCCGCGGAAACGCGCCGCTTGCGCGTGAGATATGGCCCGACAACGAGCGTCCTGGTCCCCGCCGCAACCTCTTTCTCAGGTTCGGCAAGCTGAGCGAGACGTTCTTCCCCCGGCGTCCGTGGTTCCGTCACCTCAAGCCTTCTCGCCAGCCTCGTCGATCTGATCGAACAACTGAACAGGCTGACCCGGCATGATGGTCGAAATGGCGTGTTTGTAAACCAGTTGGGAGTGACCATCCCTGCGCAGCAGAACGCAGAAATTGTCGAACCAGGTGACGACCCCCTGGAGCTTCACTCCGTTCACGAGAAAGATCGTCAGGGGTATTTTCTGCTTCCGGACATAGTTGAGGAAAGTGTCCTGAAGGTTCTGCGCGCGATCGCCCGCCATTGAAGTTGCCTCGCCAGCCCATCGCCGCCGGTCTTGGCTATGGGGCCGCCTTGATATGATTGTCCGCTTTCGTGCGGTCGGTGACCGGCCTGCTTATTACAGGGCGAACAGCCGCGTTCGGCAAGGGGGGCGCAACGGTTCTACCCCCTCGGAGCGCATTTTCCCGTGGATTGGTAGGTTTTAGTTCCGGATCGGACGACGGCGTATAACTCTACGGAACATCGACGGCAGGTGGTCAGCCGCCGATGCCTAAGGATTTGAGCTTCCGGTGCAGGGCCGAACGCTCCATGCCGATGAACTCCGCCGTCCTGGAGATGTTGCCGCTGAAGCGGGCGATCTGCGCCAGAAGGTATTCCCGCTCAAAGATCTCACGAGCGTCCCGAAGTGGCAGGCTCATGAGCTTTTCACCCCCTGCCCCGCCAGGCGTGCTCGGAACGAGCGCGCCGATCTCTGACGGCAGCATGTCGGCCGTGACCTCCGCGTCGGGCTCCCCTGATGTGAGGATCATCAGGCGCTCGACGTTGTTCCTCAGCTGACGCACGTTGCCGGGCCAATCATGCGACTGCAGCACCGCCATGGCATCCTCGGCGATGCGCCGCTTCGGCAAGCCCGTTGTCGACGAGATCTGCTCCATGAAGAACTCGATGAGTTCCGGCACATCCTCCCGGCGCTCGGCCAGGGACGGCACTCGAATCGGAATGACACCCAGGCGATGGAACAGGTCCTCGCGGAACCGGCCGGCAGCGATCTCAGCCGGCAGATCACGGCTCGATGAGGAGACGATGCGGACATCCACGTGGACCCGGGTCGTTCCGCCGACGCGCTGGAAGTTCTGATCCACGAGAACGCGCAGTATTCGATTCTGCGTCTCCCGTGGCATGTCGGCAATCTCGTCGATGTAGAGAGTGCCGCCATGGGCTTCCTCGAGCGCACCGACACGACGTCCCCCGCCCGCTCCGCCTTCCGTGCCGAAGAGCTCGGCCTCCATAGTGTCTGGCGTGATGGTCGCGGCCGACAGCACGACGAAGGGGCCATTGGCGCGGGTGGATAGTCCGTGAAGGGTCCTGGCCGTCAGCTCCTTGCCGGAACCGGGCGCGCCGGTGATCAGGATGCGCGCATTCGTCGGGGCTGCCCTCTCGACTGCTTGTCGCAACTGGTTGACCACGATGGACTTGCCTGCGATGCGGCTCGCCTGAACCGAACGGGAGCGCAGGTCGCGCACCTCGCGCTTCAACCGCGATGCTTCGAGGGCGCGCTCGGCCACGAGCACGAGCCGGTCCGCCTTGAACGGCTTCTCGATGAAGTCGTAAGCGCCCGCCTTGATCGCCGAGACAGCAGTTTCGATGTTGCCGTGGCCCGAGATCATCACCACAGGCAGATCGGGATGCTGGCTCTTGATGATCTCGAGCACCTGGAGACCGTCGAGCCGGCTTCCCTGCAGCCATATATCCAGGAAGACGAGGTGGGGACGCCGCGTCTCGATAGCGGCCAGGGCGTCGTCGGACGTCCCTGCCGTGCGTGTCCGGTGGCCCTCATCCTCAAGGATGCCGGCCACGAGTTCGCGAATGTCGACTTCGTCGTCGACGACGAGAATGTCAGCGCTCATAAGCTTGCCCTGCGAGAGTCGTTTCGATGGGAAGCAGCCGCCGGCTCTTCCGATGAAATCTGTTTCGTCTTGGGGATCCACATGCGGACCTGCCCACCCCGCCCGGCGGGATTGTCGGCGAGTTCCATGCCGCCCCCATGGTCTTCGAGGATCTTTGCGACGATCGGCAGTCCTAAGCCGGTTCCACCCTCGCGGGTCGTCATGTAGGGCTCCAGAAGGCGCTGCCGCCCTTCGACCGGGAAGCCCTTGCCGTTGTCGGTCACGGCCAGGATCAGATAGTCCGGATGCGTGTCGTCCAGAAGGACGGAAATCTCCCCCTGCCCTCTGTCTGAATCTGGAACCGCCGCAATAGCTTCCGTCGCATTCTTGACGATGTTGGTCACGGCTTGAGACACGAGCCGGCGGTCGAACGGCGCTACAAGGGATCCTTGCGGCACCTGATCGACAAACTCGATCTCGGGATGGGCAATCTTCATCATGAAGACGACCTGACGGATCGTCTCAGCCAGATCCTCGTTGCCGATGGTCGGCTTGGGCATGCGGGCGAAGGATGCGAACTCGTCCACCATCCGCTTGATGTCGTCGACCTGTCGCACGATGGTGTCCGTGCATTGGTCGAACACCTCCCGGTCGGTGGTGATCACCTTGCCGTATTTCCGGCGAATGCGCTCGGCCGAGAGCTGGATTGGTGTCAGAGGGTTCTTGATCTCGTGCGCGATCCGGCGCGCCACGTCCGCCCAGGCGGAGGTCCGCTGCGCCAGGACAAGATCCGTGATGTCGTCGAGAGTGATCACGAGATCGCGCTTTTCGCTGCGGGTCTGCTCGCTGGTAACGCGGACGTTGATCGTGCGCTCCTTGCCCTTGCGCGCAATATGGATCTGCTGCTGCATCAGCCGCTGGCGCCCATGGCTCATCTCTTCGATCAAGGCAGTGACCTCCGGCAGAATCATGGTGATCGGCTTGCCGAGCAGTTCCTCTCGTGTGGCTCCGAGGAGGGCCTCGGTTGAAGGATTGACGATGGTGATCAGCCCTCGGGCATTCACGCCGATCACACCTGCCGAGACCCCGGCGAGAACCGCTTCGGTGAACCGGCGCCGGCGATCCATGAGCTCGCTGGCCGTGGTGAGGCCGTCATGCTGGCGGCGCAGCTCCGAGGTCATCTTGTTGAAGGTCTCGCCCAGATGGCCGAGATCCCCCTCACCCCGTTTAACGGGAACCTGAACGTAGAAATTGCCGGTAGCCACCTGATCCGTCGCATGGATGAGGCGCCGAATCGGAGCCACGAGCCGGTTGGCAAAATTCAACCCGAACCACACGGCCGAGAGTAGAACGATCAACGCGATAAGCGTGAACATGGACGCGAAGGCGATCTGGATGCCCGCCTTCTTTTGGTCGAGAGCCTCGTAGAAAGCCACTCCGGTCTCGGCCACCTGGGGAAACTCGATCGCGCGCGGATCCACTTCACGAGCCACGTAGAGAATACGCCCGCCATGGGAATCGAGCTTTAAGGCGGATCGGAAGATGTTGCCGCTCCCTCGCGTGAATAGGCAGAGGGCTTCCTGGGAACTTGCCTCCTGAAGATCCGCCTGGGAAGGCTGAGGGATGTTGTCGATTTTTTTCACCTCAATCCGCTCGACCACTGTGCCGTCCGTATCGACGATCATGGCCAGCGGGAGACCGAGGAACACCGCGCGGGAGTTCATGAACTCTCGGAACAGGTTGCGGTCGGCATCGAAGAGAACCTTTGCGCGGTTGAGGTCTGCCGCCATCAACTGGGTTTCGCGCGCCAGCGTCCGGCACTGCATCTCCCGATAGGCGCGTGCGATGGACACCGTATTGTTCATGATGTCCTTGAGCGCTCCCGTGAACCAGGGGTCCAGGCCGCGCTCCAGAGTCACCGTCGCAACACCGGCAACAAGAATAGCAGGCAGAACGGCCACCAGGCTGAAGAGACCGACGATTCGCACATGTAGGCCCGCGGCCGCGGCCCCTGCCCTGCGTTCCCGCACCAGTTTCCGCGCCTGCCAGGCGACGATGCCCAGGAGCACGGCGATGAGAATACCGTTCAGCGTGAACACCCACACGACGACGTTGTGGGTCGGCAGGATGGGCGTGGCACCGGCAAGGATCAGGAACGTGGCAAGAGCCGAAGCCAGAGCCGACAGAACGGCTCCGTAGCCCAGCCAGCCGAGACCGGTTTGGGACGGCTCAGCCGCCTGACGCTGTGCAATGGTGTCCTGGTTGATCAAGACTGAAGCCCCGCGAGATCGGGTGCCTCGGAAACGGCACCCTGTCGTGGGGTGATGCACCAACACAACACTGTGGTCAAATTATTACAGCCCAGGCCGATTAGCCTCTATTCGAGCGCACAACCATGAGATCGAGGTCTCGCACCTTCTTGCGGAGGGTGTTGCGATTGACCCCGAGAAGCTCCGCAGCCCTGATCTGGTTGCCCCGCGTGGCTGCCAGCGCGGCCCCGATGAGAGGCCCTTCGATCTCGCGCAGTATCCGGTGGTAGAGGCCGGGAGGCGGCAGCGAATCCCTGAACCCGGAGAAATATTCGTTAAGGTGCCGCTCCACAGCATCCGACAGGCCTTCCGAGGCCTGCATCGTGGGCTGACCTGATTTTCCAGCAGGCTGCGGCGGCAGAAGCGGCTGCGAGTCGAGCTCCGCATCAACGATCGCTCCAGTAATCATGTCCTGAGGGTAGAGTGCAGCCAAGCGCCGTACCAGGTTCTCCAGCTCGCGGACATTGCCCGGCCAGCGGTAGCGCTTCAGCCGGTCCATGGCCTCCACATCGAGCTGCTTACGGCCGAGCCCCTCCTTCTCCACCAGCATGAAGAAGTGCCGAACGAGGTCCGGAATATCCTCGACGCGCTCGCGCAGGGGCGGAAGCCGCAGCGGAACTACGTTCAGCCGGAAGTACAGGTCCTCACGGAAGAGCCCCTGCTGGATCAGGACGCGCAGATCCTTGTTCGTGGCCGCCACGATGCGGACATTGGTTTTGATCGGCACGCGGCCGCCGACAGTGGTGTACTCGCCCTGCTGAAGGACGCGCAGGAGGCGGGTCTGCGCCTCCATCGGCATATCGCCGATCTCGTCGAGGAAAAGCGTTCCCCCTTCGGCCTGCTCGAAGCGGCCCGTGCTGCGGGCGGTCGCACCGGTGAAGGCCCCCTTCTCATGGCCGAACAATTCGGATTCGATGAGTTCCCGCGGGATCGCCGCCATGTTGACGGCCACGAATGGACCCTGCCGGCGCTTGCCATAATCGTGGAGCGCCTTGGCAACCAGCTCCTTGCCCGTGCCGGATTCACCCGTGATCATCACGGTGAGATCGGTGGGCATGAGGCGGGCCAGCGCCCGGTAGATTTCCTGCATCGCCTGCGAGCGTCCGACGAGTGGGATGTCCTCGTTTTCCGGCGGATGAGCACCGGTCGGCACGCTGCGCGGGCGTGAGAGCGCCCGGCCAACCACGGCCACCAGTTCCTTCAGGTCGAAGGGCTTGGGCAGATACTCGTACGCGCCGCGCTCCGAGGCCTTGATGGCTGTCATGAACGTGTTTTGCGCGCTCATGACAATGATCGGCAGCTCCGGCCTTATCTTCTTGATGCGCGGCAGGAGATCGAAGGCGTTCTCGTCAGGCATCATCACGTCGGTGATGACGAGATCGCCCTCCCCTTGAGATACCCAGCGCCAGAGCGTAGCGGCATTGCTCGACGAGCGAACCTCGTAGCCTGCCCGCGAGAGCGCCTGGTTCAGGACGGTTCGGATGGCCGCATCGTCATCGGCGAGAAGAATCTGTCCGCTCGGCATAGGTCAGCCTTATAAATCGGCCCCGCGACCGTCGCCGGCGCGGTGCATGGGGAGAAGAATTCGAAAGGTGGTCCGTCGAGGCGCCGGCTCGCATTCGACGATGCCGCCATGGTCACCCACGATCTTGGCGACAAGCGCGAGTCCAAGACCGCTGCCCTGGACCTTGGTGGTGACAAAGGGGTCGAAGAGATCGCTCATCAGCTCGGGCGGGATGCCGGGGCCGTTGTCCATGACGCTCAATTCGATCGGCAGGCTCACGCGCTCCTGCGAGCCGGGCACCTGGAGTCTGACGCCGGTGCGGAATGCGGTTGACAGGATGATCTCACCGTCCGGCGCATCGATGCCGATAGCCTCGGCGGCATTCTTGAGAAGGTTCAGGATGACCTGGATCAGCTGGTCCCGGTTGCCTAGCACAGGTGGGAGCGATGGATCGTAGTTCTCGGCAAAGCGGATGTGGCGGGCGAACCCCGACTGCGCCAGGCGCTTCACATGGTCGAGCACGCCGTGGATGTTGACGGGCCCCCGTTCCACAGGCCGCTCTTCGCCGAAAACCTCCATGCGCTCGACGAGCTTCACGATGCGGTCGGTTTCGTCGCAGATGAGCCGCGTGAGGAGCCGGTCGTCCTCGTTCGCCGATTGCTCAAGCAACTGCGCGGCGCCGCGGATCCCGGAGAGCGGGTTCTTGATCTCGTGGGCCAGCAGGGCACCCAGCGCCGTGATGGAGCGGGCGGCCCCGCGATGGGTGAGCTGACGGTTCATCTTATCGGCAATCGTCCGCTCCTGGAGCATGACGATCACGTTGTCGCCGTCGTCGCCAAGGGGACAGGCCGAGACATCCACGATCCGTTCGGCACCGAGCCGCGGGCTGCCGATGTCGACCCGATGTTCGCTGACGCTGGAGCCCCGCTGGCGAACATCCTCGACCAGCGCCATCACAGGCGAGCCGAAAGGCAGGAGGTCGCTCAGCTTCTGGCGCTGCATCATGCGCAGGCTCATCTCGAAGAACGACTCGGCCGCCGCATTGGCGTGTGCGATCCGGTGCTCCGGTCCGACCGTGAGGACCGGAATCGGCAGGGCATTCATGATCAGGTCATTGATGGGAAGAGCCGTCATGCAGCGTCTTGCTCCAGGCGAATGTAGAGCGAGCGCAACAAGGCAATTACGGTTTTGGGCTCCTCCGATGTGACAAGCCCCATGCGAACACCTGGAGCCACCTGGAACCCGGAGGCGAGCGCCACATCCGCATAGGCCGCGAGGTGCTTACGGGCATGGCGGATGCCGGTCCTTTCCCCATAGAGGGAGAGCAGTCCCTCATAATGCTCGATGGCAATGGCGGTCATTTCATCCGGCGAAGGATCGGCAATGCTACGCCCCTGCAGGGCCGCCCCAATCTGGCCGACGAGCCAGGGGCGTCCCACAGCTGAGCGTCCGATCATCACGGCGGCGGCTCCGGATGCCGCCAGGCAACGCCGTGCCTCCTCAAGCGATCCGATATCGCCATTGGCGATCACTGGAATGCTCACTGCCTTCACAACCGTCGCGATGGCAGTCCAGTCAGCCTGCCCATTGTAGAATTGCTGGCGGGTGCGGCCGTGGACCGTCACCGCTTTTGCGCCGAGGGCCTCAGCCCTGCGGGCAAGGTCCAGCGCATTGATGCTCTGATGATCCCAGCCGAGCCGCATTTTAACGGTCACAGGAACGCTGGCCGCCTGCACCGTCGCCTCAATCAGGCGGGCCGCATGGTCGAGGTCGCGCATGAGAGCCGACCCGGCATAGCCGCCGATGACGCGCTTCGCCGGGCAGCCCATGTTGATGTCGATAATGCGGGCCCCTGCCCCTTCGGCCACGCGGGCCGCCTCCGCCATCCAGCGGGGCTCGCAGCCGGCGAGCTGGACGACATGCGGCTCGATTCCAGCGCCCTCAGCGCGCAACTGAGCCTCTTCGGAACCCTTAACGAGCTCGTCGGACGCCACCATCTCGGACACGACGAGTCCAGCCTCCAGGCGCTTGGCGATACGCCGGAACGCAACATCCGTCACGCCGGATAGCGGAGCGAGGACGGCACCGTTTTCAACCGTTACCGATCCGATGCTAAAGCCGTTTACGCCTATTTTTTGATCAGATTCCATTGTGCTCATTTAATAGCCATATTGAGCCGGCGTGCAAGCTTTTCTGAACGGGAGTTTGCCTTCGTCTGCCTTCGCGGTAAGGAGAGCGCCTGTTGCGGAGAGTCTTCCCCAGATGTCAGTTGCCGCCCTCATCGTCGCTGCAGGACGTGGATCACGAGCGGGAGAAGGGATCCCGAAGCAGTATAGAGATCTCGATGGACAACCGGTCCTAACGCGAACCCTCGCCCGCTTCCTCTCGCATCCTGAGATCGATCAGGTTCTCGTGGTGACTCACCCTGACGACCGGGATCTCTATGAAGCAAGCATTGCGGCCTTTGCACCCCTGTCGCCGGCACTTCTGCCATGCGTCTATGGCGGCGATACGCGCCAGAATTCCGTACGAAACGGTCTTGAGGCTCTGGCTGCTTCGGCCCCGGACATCGTCCTCGTCCATGACGCGGCCCGGCCCTTTGCGAGCCCGGAGCTCTTAGACAGAGCTGTCGAAGCGGCCCGACGATGGGAAGCCGCCGTTCCTGGAACAGCCGTGACCGATACGATCAAGGTGATCGGCAGCCGCTCGGAGGTGGTCTCGACGCCTGACAGGGCTAGCCTCAGAGCCGTGCAGACACCGCAAGCGTTTCAATTTGCCCTGCTCCTCGATGTTCACCGCAAGGCCGCGGCAGCCGGGCTCCACACATTTACCGACGATGGTGCTCTCGCCGAATGGGCTGGGCTGCCGGTTCATGTATTCGAGGGCGAGAGCAGCAACTTCAAGCTCACCCACCCGGCCGATTTTTTGGAGGCCAGGCGGCGACTGGGAGGCACAACGATGACGTACATCACCAGGCTTGGCACCGGATTCGACGTCCATGCCTTCGGTGACGGAGACCATGTCTGGCTCGGTGGGATCAAAGTCCCCCATGACCACGGCGTGATCGCCCATTCGGACGGTGACGTGATCCTGCACGCCCTGACCGACGCCATTCTGGGCGCACTGGCCGACGGCGACATCGGCACGCACTTCCCTCCGAGCGACCCGCAATGGCGCGGCGCCTCCTCGGACCGGTTTCTCGCCCATGCGGGCGGCCTCGTGCGGGAGCGCGGCGGCATCGTCGACCATCTCGACACCACTCTCCTCTGCGAGAAGCCACGGCTCGGGCCGCATCGGGAGGCGATGCGCCAGCGCATCGCGGAAATCGCCGGCCTCCGCATCGATCAGGTATCGCTCAAGGCGACCACAACGGAGAAGCTCGGCTTCACCGGCCGCAGCGAGGGCATCGCCGCTCAAGCCGCCGCAACCATACGCCTGCCGGAGGTGAACCCATGACTCCGATCCTGCTGGGCCGCGCCACGGCTCTTCTTGATGCCTACCGCCAGGAAGGGCTTAAAATCGCTACGGCCGAATCGTGCACCGGAGGGCTGGTCGCAGCCCTGTTGACCGAGATCTCAGGTTCGTCGGCGGTGGTGGAGCGCGGCTTCGTCACATACTCCAACGAGGCGAAAACCGAATTGATCGGTGTTCCTGCCGACCTGATCGCCAGCCACGGGGCGGTGAGCGAGCCGGTCGCCCGAGCCATGGCCGAGGGAGCGCTCGCTCATTCGCGAGCCGATGTAGCAGTCGCGATCACCGGTGTTGCGGGCCCGACGGGCGGAACGGCGACGAAGCCGGTCGGCCTCGTCCATTTTGGCCTCGCTCGCAAAGGGGCTCCGACGGTCCACTTGGAGCGCCGCTATGGCGACCTGGGGCGTGAGAACGTGCGTGGCCGAGCGGTCGAGGATGCCCTGTCACTGCTGGAGCAGGCTGTCGGCTGATCAGGCGCGGGCCCGGGAGGGCACGCCATAGATTTCGTCCGCCCGCTCCTCAAAGGCTTCCGTGAACTTGCGGAAAGCTTTGTCGAAGACGCTGCCCATGAGGAGCCCAAGCGCGAAGCTCTTGAACTCGTAGTTGATATAGAACTCGACGTCACAGCCGCCGGGCACCTCGCGGAAGGTCCACCGGTTCTCCAGATACTTGAACGGCCCGTCCACGTACTCAACCGTGATCTTCCGGCGGGGATCATCCAGGCTCACGCGGGTGGTGAAGCTCTCGTTGATGGCCTTGTAGCCCACCGACATGGTGGCCACGAGGGTCTCAATACCCTCCCCGCTCTGGACACGGCGCATAACCCGTAGATCCTCGCACAGAGGCAGGAACTCCGGATAGCGCTCAACATCGGCCACGAGGGCAAACATCTGATCAGGCGTATGCTTCACGGTCCGGGTGGTGCGGAAGGTCGGCATGACTCAGGCGGCCTCTCTGAAGGTTGCAAGCTCGGCCTCCAGGGCCGGAATGTCGGATCGGGAGCGCAGAACGTAAACGCGCTGGTCCAGGCGCAGGCGCTCCAGCATGCAGGCGGTTTTCGGTCGCATCTTGTCCGGGTAGGACCAGATCCAGCGCAGGAAGGACCAATCGAAGCGCTCGGGTCCGGCGGAGCCCAAGTCGGGGCGCGGCTTCCCGTAATGTCTGGCCACCCGCCAGAGCACGCTCAGCACGCATCGCCAGCGCGGCAGATCGAGCCAGACAATTGCCGTGGCGCGGGGCACGCGGATATCAAAAGTGCTAGCGTAGTTTCCATCCATGACCCAGGCTGGGCGTGCGGCAAGGGCCTTCACGTGCTCGCGCCATTCGGGCTTCGCCGGCGTGGTCCATCCGGGGCCGAAATATTCTCGGTCGAGGTGAATCAGAGGCAGGCCAAGGCGCTCGGCAAGCCGGCTCGCCAGGGTGCTCTTGCCCGCGCCCGGGCTGCCGATGACCAGAATGCGCTGCATGCCTCGTGCGGTTCGTTAGCCGAGCTTCGCGAGACGGGCCGCCTTCAGCTTGGCAAAATCCTCGCCTGCGTGATGCGAGGAACGCGTCAGCGGGGTTGAGGAGACCAGGAGAAAACCCTTGGCATAGGCGGTGGTTTCATAGGCCTTGAACTCATCCGGCGTGACGAAGCGGATCACCTGATGATGCTTCTTCGTCGGCTGGAGATACTGGCCGATGGTCATGAAATCCACATCCGCCGAGCGCAGATCGTCCATGAGCTGGAGCACCTCGTTCCGCTCCTCGCCAAGGCCGACCATGATGCCGGACTTGGTGAAGATGGTCGGGTCCAGTTCCTTGACCTGCTGCAGCAGGCGGATGGAGTGAAAGTAGCGGGCGCCGGGGCGGACCTTCAGGTACTTCGACGGCACCGTCTCGAGGTTGTGGTTGAAAACGTCCGGCTTGGCCGCAACGACGATCTCCAGGGCGCCCGGCTTCCTGAGGAAGTCGGGGGTGAGAATCTCGATGGTCGTCTTCGGCGAGCGGGCCCGGATGGCATGGATGACGTCGGCGAAATGCTGCGCGCCGCCGTCAGCCAGATCGTCCCGGTCCACAGAGGTGATGACCACGTGCTCGAGGCCGAGCTTCTCCACCGCCTTGGCGACGCTTTCCGGCTCGTTCGTGTCCAGCGCCTGCGGCAGGCCGGTCTTCACGTTGCAGAAGGCGCAGGCCCGGGTGCAGGTGTCCCCCATGATCATGAAGGTGGCGTGCTTCTTCTCCCAGCACTCGCCGATATTCGGGCAGCCGGCCTCCTCGCAGACCGTCACGAGCTTGTTCTCGCGCACGATGCGGTTGGTCTCGGCCCATTTGGGAGAGCCCGGCGCCTTCACGCGGATCCATTCGGGCTTGCGCTGCTGAACCGGCTGGTCCGGCCGGTGCGCCTTTTCCGGGTGGCGAGGGCGCTGATCCTTGTTCAGAAGGTCGAGAACGACAGCCATGAAGCTAAACCTTTGGGGCGAAGGGATCCCGCCCTTCCTGACGTGCGCTTGATTTAAGGCTTTCAGGGCTCAACCGCAAATGCTCAGATCGCGGAGCAGGCTTTCCTTGAAGGTCTTTTGTAAGCCCCCGGTCTGCCAGGACGTCGGGAAGAGCATCGCGGCCGGCACCTTCTGAGTTTCTGCGTGAACCGAAGTCTCCGGTACCCGTTACTAGCCTATTCATTCCAAGGTGTTGGGACAAAGATCTATGAACCGGACGTCGGAGCGGAACGGGTTCGTGGCGGTTCCACCGGCTGAACAAATCCTGGATGCCCTGGCTGGCCCCGTGGCCGTGCTTGACCAGTACGGCACCATCATCGCTGTGAACCAGGCCTGGCGCGATTTCGGCCGGGCTAACAGCGGCAGGAACGTTCGGCATGTGGGAACGAACTACCTTGATATTTGCGATCGCGCCATCGGGGTAGAAGCGGCCTGCGCGAAGGCTGCCGCCACCGGCATTCGATCCGTGCTGGCGGGCCAGCCCGCCTTCTCGCTTGAGTATCCGTGCCACTCCCCCACACAAAAGCAGTGGTTCCAGCTTCGTGCCTCCCGGCTGAACCATGACGGCCATGGCTATGCGATCGTGGCTCACCACGACATCACCAACCGCATTCTGGTCGAGCAGGAGCGGCAGGCTCTCCTGGCGAGGGCCCATCGGTATCATGAGCAACTGAAGGCACTGGCGGCAGTATCCACGCGGATAGCTGCGCTGGATGCGCCCGAGACGATCTTTGATGAGATCACGGAGCAAGCGCGGCTCATCATCGGGGCCCATTGGGCCTCGACCCACACGCTTCCCTATGCCTTATGGCCGAGCGAACCGGTCATTGTCTCGGTTTCAGACAAATACCGCAGCCACCCTGTATCCGATCTGGTCCAAAGCGGTGCCGGCATATACTCCCATGTGATCAAGCTGGGTTGCCCGCTTCGATTGAGCGAAGCGGAACTCAGCTCCCATCCGGAGCTGCAGGATACCCACTTCGCGGAGGCCGTCTCCCTGGCGCTGCCAGGCGTGCTGGCCGTTCCAGTGATCGGTCCGCAAGGAGGCACGCTGGGCGTGCTCATGCTGCTGGACAAGCAGAATGGTGAATTCACCTCTGACGATGAAGCGATCCTCATCCAGCTCGCTCAGATCGCATCGGTCTCCGTCGAGAACGCCGTTCAGACGAGAGCCGAGCGGGAAAGCCGTGAAAGGCTCTGGGCGACTCATGAGCATGCCGGCGTCGGTATCGCTGAAACCAATGCAGCCGGGCAACTTCTGACTATCAACCGGGGGCTTTCCGCCATCACCGGCTACTCACGCAGCGAGCTTCTGAACCTGAGCATCTTCGATCTCATTCACCCTGAAGATTCCGGGGCCGAGCGTGCGCTTTACGAACGGCAGGTCGCGGGCGAGCTGCGAACGTATTCATGGGAGAAGCGCTCGATCCGAAAGGATGGCTCAAGTGTCTGGCTGAACGTGTCGTCGACGGCGGTCTTCAATGAGCAGGGGCGCTTCCAGTACAGCGTGCGGGTCATTCAGGACATCGATGAGAGGAAGCGGTTCGAGCAACGCCAGGCATTGCTGGTTCGAGAACTCCATCACCGGGTGCGCAACACCCTTGCCGTCGTCCAAGCCCTGGCAAGCGCGACAGCCCGCACGGCAACCAGCATCCGGGATTTCAATCGCTCCTTCTCGTCGCGGATTGCTGCCCTTGCCAAGACGCAAACCCTTCTGACGGAGGATTACTGGCAGACAGCCCCTTTGCGGGAGATGCTGCAGTGTGAGCTTCAGCCATTCTGGGGGACGAAACATGAGCGCTTCAGGTTGGAGGGACCGGAAGTGAATCTCTCAGCGGATCTCGCCATTCCCCTGAGCATGGCAATTCACGAGCTGACGGCGAATGCGACGCGGTATGGGGCGCTGTCCGTGCGCAAAGGGTGCGTCGCAGTCAATTGGGAGCTTGTCGTAGCAGAAGGGCAGAGGGAGCTCCACCTCACATGGGTGGAGCAGAATGGCCCTCCGGTGGGGCAGCCGGAGCACAATGGTTTCGGGTCATTCCTGCTGGAGCGCGTTCTGCCGGCTCAGTGCCACGCTCAAGTGAATCTGAGTTTTGATCCGGCAGGACTCCAGTACGAGATCCACATGCCCCTGATCACGCACAGGACCGTGCCCGAGTATTGACCCTGAGCGGCTGGCGCCGCATCAGCCCGAGCTTCGCGCGAAATCCTCGACCAGTGCTCCATAGCGCTCCATCGGCGGGAGTTTATCGAAGCTGTAGGTCGCCGGCGTCTTGGCCCAGGGTAGCGCCTCGCTGGTATAGGTCTCGATGAAGGGCGTGAAGTCGTTTGCATCATCGAACATGGTCGAGCGAACATTCACGAATTCGTCGAGCCCCTCCGGTCGTGTGAACAGCCAGCTCATGCAGTGCGGGCAGAAGAAGTGCCGGGTAGCGCCGTGAAGGCCACCGATGACCGGCTCACCCTGAATCACCTCGAAACTGTCGCTGGTGTAGAGAGCGCTCAAGGAGAAAGCACTGGCTGTCATGCGTTGGCACCCGGTGCAGTGGCACGCCATGGTGATGATGGGGCGGCCATTGGCACGGAACCTCACCTGCCCGCACCGGCACCCGCCTTCGTGTGTTTGATCCCGATCGGCCATCGCATCCTCCACAGCGCACATGCTTTGAACGCTCTCGCGTATCATGCTCTCCTGTCAAGGCTATACCTATGAGCGTCTATCGCCTGACACCCCTGTCAAACCGCAGCACTTGGTCCGGTCTACCCGATGCGCCGATGGGAACGATCAAGCCTTCCGCCGGCGCACCCTCGCCTGCACTATCGGGATCAATGATGATGCGCACGGCATCCTCGCCTGCTGCCTCGACCGAGTGCGGGATTGGAAAGGCGTCAGCCGTGAGGGTCGGGTAGCTCCACCACGCATTAGGTCCGAGGCGAACGGTGTAGAGCCCCGCACTTGTCGCGCCGCAGCCCTGGCGTTCGATGGACCAGACGAGATTGCGACCAGCGATCACCCCCTCGCCGGCCATTTCGGAGGAGCACATCACGGCTCCATAGGCCGCAACGAGCCCGACAGGCAATGCGAGTGCAGATGCAAGGATGCCGAAAGAAAGGCTCAGCCGGCGAAACGGTCGGCTGAGCCTTCGGGAAGTTCTGAATGCGACCAAGGCTGCGAGGGAGCAGAGAAGAAAGAGACCGCCCCAAATGGCCGACGTGACCTCAGATGTGGATCACGCGCCCATACGCATCCATGACGCTCTCGTGCATGGTCTCGGATAGGGTCGGATGCGGGAAAACCGCGTGGATCAGGTCCTCTTCCGTGGTCTCCAGGTTCATGGCGATCACGTAGCCCTGGATCAGCTCGGTCACTTCCGCGCCGATCATGTGGGCGCCGAGAAGCTGGCCGGTCTTCTTGTCGAAGATCGTCTTCACGAGCCCGTCCGGCTCGCCGAGCGCAATCGCCTTGCCGTTGCCGATGAAGGGGAAGCGGCCGACACGGACGTCGAAGCCCTGCTCCTTGGCCTTGGCTTCGGTGAGACCGACCGAGGCTACCTGCGGGTTGCAGTAGGTGCAGCCCGGGATTTTGGCCTTGTCCATGGCATGGGTGTGCATGCCCTTGATGGTCTCGACACAGATTACGCCCTCATGCTCGGCCTTGTGCGCCAGCATGGGCGGCCCCGCCACGTCGCCGATGGCATAGATGCCGGGCACGTTGGTGCGCCCTAGGCCGTCCGTTACCACGACGCCGCGCTCGATCTTCACCCCGAGCTTCTCGAGACCGAGATTCTCGATGTTGCCCACGACGCCAACCGCGGAAATCATCCGCTCGGCGGTGATCGTCTGCGTGGACTTGCCGTCGTCAATGGTGGCCGTGATCGAGTTTGCGCCCTTCTCCACCTTCGTAACCTTGGCCCCGGTGAGGATCTTCATCCCCTGCTTCTCGAAGCGCTTGCGGGCGAGGCCGGCAATCTCCGCATCCTCGACGGGCAGGATCTGCGGCATCACCTCGACCACCGTCACGTCCACGCCCATGGTGCGGTAGAAGGAGGCGAACTCAATGCCGATGGCACCCGAGCCCATGACGATCAGCGACTTGGGCATGGCGGGCGGCACCATGGCCTCGAAATAGGTCCAGATCAGCTTGCCGTCCGGCTCGATGCCAGGCAGCGCGCGGGGGCGGGCGCCAGTCGAGACGATGATGTGCTTGGCGGCATAAGTGCCGGGTTCCAGCACGCCCTTCGGCACAGGATTCTGCGGCTGCATGGCAGGCTTTTTCGGCGCCGTCACCACGACCTCGCCGGGCTTGGAGATCGCTGCCTCGCCCCAGATCACATCGACCTTGTTCTTTTTGAGCAGCATGCCGACGCCGCCGTTGAGACGGCCCGACACGCCGCGCGAGCGCTGCACGATGGCCGCCGCATCGAAACCGATGCCTTGCGCGGAGAGGCCATAATCCTTGGCGTGCTCCATGTAGTGGTAGATCTCGGCCGAGCGCAGCAGCGCCTTGGTCGGGATGCAGCCCCAGTTGAGGCAGATGCCGCCCAGATGCTCGCGCTCCACGACCGCGGTCTTGAACCCGAGTTGCGCCGCGCGGATCGCCGCCACATAGCCCCCCGGGCCGCCGCCGATGACGATGATGTCGTATTGGTTTGCCATGGTATCTTGCCTTCTCGGGCTATTGATAGCGCCGCACGTTGTTGCAGCCTACCGTAAGATCAAACCGAAGAGCCGCTGGTAAAGCGAGCTCACAAACGGAAGTTCAGGGAGTGTGACCAGGATTGCTAGGCAGGTGAGGCCCCACGGGATCATGCTCAATGTACTGGGCATATTAACCTGAGATGATGGACCTCTTGCGAACAGAAAAATGAAACTGGTGAGCAAGATCAACGGGCTTCCCAAAAGCCGTGCTTTGTGTGTGGGGAGCAGGACCGAGCAGAGGAGAATGGGAGCCACAAACATGGAAAGCATGAAGAGTATACCAATCATGACAAAGGCAAAGTCGCGCCCGTGATTGGTTTCGTTCAACATTCCGACAATGAGTAGGTATGGGATCCAGGCGAAACCAACAAGCATCACTGCAGCTCGAGCATTCCTCACCCAAGAGCTTCGTGGATGACTGCTAGGTTCTTGCGCGCCTTCACTCATATAGATCCTTGCCGTTCCCGATAGAAGGCTGTGTCACGCCCCCACCCCTGCCCCTCCCCGCACGGGGGAGGGGAAAAGGCTGAGCTTTGACTCACACCAGCATCCCCATTGGGCTCTCGATGAGCTGCTTGAAGGCCGCGAGCAGTTCCGCACCGAGCGCACCGTCGACCACGCGGTGGTCGCAGGAGAGCGTCACGGTCATGGCCTGCACGACGGCGGGAGCGCCGTTCTTCACCACGACGCGGCTCTCGCCGGCGCCGACCGCCAGGATCGTGCCGTGGGGCGGGTTGATGACGGCCTGGAAGTCCTTGATGCCGTACATGCCGAGGTTCGATACAGCCGTCGAGCCGCCGGTGTATTCCTCCGGCTTCAGGCGGCGGTTGCGGGCGCGGCCCGCCATGTCCTTTACCTCGGCCGATATAGCGGTGAGCGTCTTCTGCTCAGCCTTGCGCACCACCGGCGTAAACAGGCCGCCCTCGATGGCAACTGCCACACCCACATCCGAATGCTTCATCTTGAGGATGCGATCCTCGGCCCAGACTGCATTGGCGGCCGGCACGCGCTGGAGCGCGATGGCGAGGGCCTTGATGACGAAGTCGTTGACCGAGAGCTTGTAGGTGGGCTTGCCGTCCTTGTCCTTGCCGGCGGCGGCATTGATCTGCTCGCGCAGGGCCATGAGCGCATCGAGCTCGCAGTCGAGCGCCAGATAGAAATGCGGCACCGTCTGCTTCGACTCCACAAGGCGCTTGGCGATGGTCTTGCGCATGCCGTCGAGGGGTACTTCCTCGTAGGAGCCGGCCTCGAACATGGCCTTCACCTGCTCGGCGGCCATGCTCTGAGCCAGCTGCGGGGCAGCCGGTTTGGCGGCCGGAGCTGGTGTTGGTGCAGCGGCAGCCGGGGTGGCTGCAGGCTTCGTGCCGCCACCCTGGAGGGCTGCGCGCACATCCTTCTCGACCACGCGACCATGGGGCCCGGAGCCCTGGACTGACGCGATGTCGATGCCAGCCTCACGGGCGATGCGCTTGGCGAGCGGCGAGGCGAAGACGCGGTTGCCGGAAGCCTGCGGCTGCCCTGCCCCGTTGGTCTTCGCGGCCGTCGCAGGCCCCTGAGGCGCCTGATCGACGCGGGCGTAGGACATGTGGGCGTTCGGGTCGCCCTGAACGGTGTTGGCCTGCGGCTGCGGCGCGGCTGCGGGAGCAGCCGGAGCCGGAGCGGCTTCCGCTTTCGGCGCAGGCGCCGAGGCACCACCGCCGGAAGCCGGAGCCGTGACGCTCTTCGGATTCTCGCCCTCGGCGGCGATCAAAGCGATGAGCTCGTTGACGGGAACGTCAGCCGTTCCTTCCGGCACAACGATCTTGGCGAGGATGCCTTCGTCCACCGCCTCCACTTCCATGGTGGCCTTATCGGTCTCGATCTCGGCGATGACATCGCCGGACTTCACCGTGTCGCCTTCCTTCTTCAGCCACTTGGCAAGGTTGCCCTTTTCCATGGTGGGAGACAGGGCGGGCATCAGGATATTAATGGGCATGGCGTTTTAGATCCTGACCTGATCTGAGATTCAGTTGATAGCCTGCGTCGAGCCTGGATCGCTCGGATCGTCCAGCTCGGCCTGAATGCCGGCGGCGATCTCGGCCAGAGCCTCCTCCTCGGAGAACTCCGTTTCCATGGCATAGACGCGCGCGGCGTGACGGGCGAGGTCCACCAGGAGCACGCCCCAGGTGAACGGATCGTCGAAGGCGCGGCGAAGCGCGATGCTCACCTCGCCATCGACCACCGAAGCCCTCAGGATCTCGATGCCGCCCTTTTCAAGGACGTCAGGCGGAACGTTGAGAGCTTCGAATTTCCGTTCTGTCATGAGGTCACCTGTAGCAAACGGCCTTCGCCGCCTGTACCACTTCGGCCACGTTCGGCAGCGCGAGCTTTTCGAGGTTGGCCGCATACGGCATCGGCACGTCCTTGCCGGTAATGCGGATCACGGGTGCGTCGAGGTAATCGAACGCATTCTCCATGATGCGCGCGACGATCTCGGCGCCCACGCCCGATTGCGGGAAGCCCTCTTCCACCGTGATGCAGCGGCCCGTCTTCATAACCGAGGCGACGATAGTCTCGGTATCCATCGGGCGGATCGTGCGAAGATCGATGACCTCGGCGTCGATGCCTTCCTTCTCCAGCTCCTGGGCCGCCTTGAGGGCGTATGTCATGCCGATCGAGAAGGACACGATGGTGACGTCCTTGCCCTCGCGATGGATGCGCGCCTTGCCGATCGGCACCGTGAAGTCGTCGAGCTTCGGCACCGGGAAGGACTGGCCGTACAGAATCTCGTTTTCCAGGAAGACGATCGGGTTCGGATCGCGGATGGCGCTCTTGAGAAGCCCCTTCGCGTCGGAAGCCGTGTAGGGTGCAATGACCTTGAGGCCCGGAACGTTCGAGTACCAGGCGGCATAGTCGTGGCTGTGCTGAGCACCCACGCGCGCTGCCGCGCCATTCGGGCCGCGGAACACGATGGGAGCACCGAGCTGGCCGCCGGACATATACAGGGTCTTGGCCGCCGAGTTGATGATCTGGTCAATCGCCTGCATGGCGAAGTTGAAGGTCATGAACTCGACGATAGGACGAAGGCCGGTGAAGGCCGCACCGACGCCGACGCCGGCAAAGCCGTGCTCGGTGATCGGCGTGTCGATGACGCGCTTGGCCCCAAATTCCTGCAGCAGTCCCTGAGTGACCTTGTAGGCGCCCTGGTACTCGGCCACCTCTTCGCCCATGACGAAGACGGAGCCGTCCTTGCGCATTTCCTCGGCCATGGCGTCGCGAAGAGCCTCGCGGACGGTCATGTTGACCAGCTCGGTGCCCTCTGGGATTTCCGCCATGGCGTTGTAGCTGGTGCGGTTCGTGATGACGGAGGGCGCTGCCGGAGTGGAGAGGCCAGTCTCTCCGGGGAGCTCGGACGGAGCCGGACGATCAGCCAATCCTTCGGCCTGCATGTCAGGCGTCGGTGCTGGCTGAGCTTCCGCTGCCGGAGCAGCCGGCGCCTTTGCTGAAGAGGCCGCAGCCGACACGTCCTCACCCTCGCCCGCGAGGATCGCGATGGGGGTATTCACGGCCACATTGTCGGTACCATCGGACACGAGGATCTTGGCGAGGACGCCCTCGTCGATCGCCTCGACCTCCATGGTCGCTTTGTCGGTCTCGATTTCGGCCAGCACGTCGCCGGGCTTGACCTGATCGCCTTCTTTTTTCAGCCACTTGGCCAGTTTGCCCTGCTCCATGGTGGGCGAGAGGGCAGGCATGAGAATATCGATCGCCATTAAAAGACCTGTTTTGATTGTCGCAGCGGCGAGATTCAGGGAGAAGCGGCGCGAGCGCGCCGCTTAGAGAAGGATGTCGGTGTAGAGCTCGGACGGATCGGGCTCCGGATCGTGCGTGGCGAACTCGGCCGCCTCGTTGACGATCTCACGCACCCGGCTGTCGATGGCTTTCAGCTCGTCTTCCGACAGCTTCCAGCTTTCCAGAAGACGGCGGCGCACCTGCTCGATGGGATCGTGCTCCTCGCGCATGCGGGTCACCTCGTCCTTCGTGCGGTACTTCGCCGGATCGGACATGGAGTGGCCGCGATAGCGATAGGTCTGCATCTCAAGGATGTAGGGGCCCTTGCCCGAGCGGGCATGCTCGATGGCGCGCTGGCCGGCAGCGTAAACCGCACGGATGTCCATGCCGTCCACTTGCTCGCCGGGAATGCCGAAGGACACGCCGCGCTTCGAGAAGTCGGTCTGGGCCGAGGCGCGCGACACTGCCGTGCCCATGGCGTAGCGGTTGTTCTCGATCACGTAGACCACGGGCAGCTTCCAGAGCTGCGCCATGTTGAAGCTCTCGTAGACCTGGCCCTGGTTGGCGGCACCGTCACCGAAATAGGTCAGGCAGACATTGCCGTTCTCGCGGTACTGATTGGCAAACGCGATGCCGGTGCCGAGCGACACCTGTGCGCCGACGATGCCGTGGCCGCCATAGAAATGCTTCTCCTTGGAGAACATGTGCATGGAGCCGCCCTTGCCTTTCGACAAGCCGCCGCGGCGTCCGGTCAATTCAGCCATGACGCCCTTCGCATCCATGCCGCAGGCGAGCATATGGCCGTGATCACGATAGCCGGTGATCACCTGGTCACCATCCTTCGTCGCCATCTGCATGCCGACGACGACAGCTTCCTGGCCGATGTAGAGATGGCAGAAACCGCCGATCAGGCCCATGCCGTACATCTGACCGGACTTCTCTTCGAAGCGGCGGATCAGAAGCATCTCGTTGTAGGCCGACAGGTCCTGGTTCTTGTCGAATTGTGGGGAATTGGGAGCAGCTCCGCGCGTGGAGCCTTTAGTGGAAGTGGTCTTGTTAGCCGCGCCTGCACCAGCACGGCCCGCCTTGCGGGCAGCAACAGCCATCGGGTCCTCCGAAGGGTTTCCTCGACGAAAGTTGTAGCGCAGACGGAAAAGGAAATCGAGTGGGCTAAAAGCCGTTTTGCGCTGCACAATGAAACGTGCAAACTGCTGAAACTACTATCGTATCTAGAGTTAACTTGATTTCAGTTAAGCAGAACTTTCGGGCTATGCTTAATCATGGGCCTGTGATGATGACGAGATCATTCTTATGCACACGTCCTAACATTACGCGCGCTCTTTCTTCGAGCAGATCCCGGTCGATCTGATCGCTCCGCAACAAGGCGATGCGGCGCTCCCAATCGGAGCGCTGAGTCTTCAAACCCGTCAACTCGCCGGAAAGTTCACCCACCTGAGCTTCATATTTTTGGCGGGCCTCGATGCCGCGCGCACCACTGTGGGCGTGGTGCACGAAGTAGCCGGCCACAGCCGCCGAAATGCTATAAAGCACCAGCGGGATCAGGAATCGTCGTGCGCGTCTGCGGATCACCATGCTTCGAAACGTACACAAGCATGGTTAAGGAGGTGTTGAGGATTGCGGGCACGTCGGCATTGCGCACCCTCGACGTCATGCCCGGCCTTGTGTGGGTATCCACGATTTGACCTCGTAAAACGTGGATGGCCGGGACGAGCCCGGCCATGACGCAGGATGAAGATGCTTCTTGTCTGAATCGGATCAGGCCAGCGCCTTCAGCGCGGCACGTCCTGCATACTGCGCCTGCGAACCGAGCTCCTCCTCGATGCGGATGAGCTGGTTGTACTTCGCCAGTCTGTCGGAGCGGGCGAGCGAACCGGTCTTGATCTGTCCGCAATTCGTTGCCACGGCGAGGTCCGCGATGGTGGAATCCTCCGTCTCGCCCGAGCGGTGGGACATCACGGCGGTGTAGCCGGCCCGGTGGGCCATATCGACAGCCGCAAGTGTCTCGGTGAGCGAGCCGATCTGGTTCACCTTCACGAGAAGCGAGTTGGCCACCCCCTGCTTGATGCCCTGTGAGAGGCGGTTCACGTTGGTGACGAAGAGGTCGTCGCCCACAAGCTGGCACTTGGAGCCGACAAGGTCCGTCACAGCCTTCCAACCCTCCCAATCGTCCTCGGACATCCCGTCCTCGATAGTAGCGATAGGATAAGAAGACACGAGCTTCGCGAGGTACTCAGCCTGCTGCTGCGGGGAGAGCTTCTGGCCGGTGCCCTCATAGTGGTAGGCACCTCCCTTGAAGAACTCAGTGGCCGCACAGTCGAGGCCGATCACCATGTCCTTGCCCGGCTTGTAGCCGGCCTGCTCCATGGATTTCATGATGAAGTCGAGCGCGGCTTCCGCTGAGGGCAGGTTCGGGGCGAAGCCGCCCTCGTCGCCCACGTTGGTGTTGTGGCCGGCATCCTTCAGGGCCTTCTTGAGGGTGTGGAACACCTCGGCACCCATACGCACGGCTTCCGCCAAGGTCGGCGCGCCGACGGGCAGGATCATAAATTCCTGGAAGTCGATGGGGTTGTCCGCATGCGCGCCGCCGTTGATGATGTTCATCATCGGCACCGGCAGGACGCGAGCTTGCGTGCCGCCGACGTAACGGTAGAGGGGCAAGGTCGAGGCTTCCGCTGCGGCCTTGGCGACCGCGAGCGAGACACCCAGAATGGCATTGGCGCCGAGGCGTGCCTTGTTCGGGGTGCCGTCGAGCTCGATCATCGTCTCGTCGATGGCGACCTGCTCTTCCGCATCCATGCCGCCGATGGCGTCCAGGATTTCGTTGTTGACCGCATCGACGGCCTTGAGCACGCCCTTGCCGAGATAGACCTTCTTGTCGCCGTCGCGCAGCTCGACCGCCTCATGGGCTCCGGTGGAGGCGCCGGAGGGCACGGCGGCGCGGCCCATGGAGCCATCTTCGAGGGTGACATCCACCTCGACGGTGGGGTTGCCTCGGCTGTCGAGGATCTGGCGGGCGAAGACGTCGATGATCGCGGTCATAAAGCAGGCTCCTGCTGGCTGAAGTGCGGCCGGGGCAGCCCGGGAGCGGGTGCGGCCTCAAGTCATGAATTGGCTTATTGACCGAAATACCCAGGTGGGCAAGGACGGCAAGAGCTCCATCCTCTCGATCCAAGGCGAAATCTTATGACGGAAACAACTCTGCAACTCGGTCAGGCAAGCGCCCTCCCCGATTCGCCGGAAGCCGCGCAGCTGGATCGGGTGCCGAACCCGCATCCCGACACTGATTATCTCGCTCGTTTCACCGTGCCGGAATTCACTTCGCTCTGCCCGGTGACGGGCCAGCCGGATTTCGCCATTCTGGTGATCGACTATGCGCCCGGGCCTTGGCTCGTCGAATCAAAGTCGCTGAAGCTCTACATGCACAGCTTCCGCAACCACGGCGCCTTCCATGAGGATTGCACGGTCGCCATCGGTAAGCGCCTCGCCGATTTGCTGGAGCCGCGTTACCTGCGCATCGGCGGCTACTGGTACCCGCGCGGCGGCATCCCGATCGACGTGTTCTGGCAGACAGGCGCGATGCCGAAGAATCTCTGGCTGCCCGACCAGGGCGTGGCGCCCTACCGCGCCCGCTGAGCGACCGAACGGGTCAGAACAAAGGAGGCAGTGAGGCCGACACCCAGGATGATCAGGGCGGCAACGGACGTCGCACCGGTCAGCCCGATATTGCGCAGGCCAAAGCCCATCAGCACGACGCCGAGCGCCTGACCGCAGAAGAACGAGAACGCGTGGAGCGCCACGGCGGACGCTCGCGCGCCAGGCGCCACCTCGGTTACTTGAGCCTGGAAGGTATTGTGGAGCATGTAGAAGCCGAGCCCCAGGAAGAGCATGGCGGCGGCATCGAGTTTCCAGTCGCCGCCTAACCCAAGGAGGACGAGCGCGACGCCTGCGGAGAAACCGCCGCCCATGAGAATGGGACCGATGCCGAGCCGCTTCAGCATCCAGGCGACGAGCGCGGAATAGACGAGCCCGCCGATGGCAAAACCGCCAAGCGCAAAACCGGCCTCAGTGGCCCCGCCCCCGCCCCGCTCTTCGAGCAGTGGCGCCACATAGGGAAAGATGCCGAAGATGGCGATGGCCTCAACGAAGACGAGGCTGAAGAGGGTCAGGGCGCGCGGATTGGAGAGGATGTCCCGGTAGCGCAGGAGCGCGCTCCGCAGGTCGAACTGACCTCCTGGAAGCGCTCCTCTGAAACCTATGACGGTAGCGGTAAGGGCCAAGGCGACCATAAAGGTGGAGAGGGAGAAGACGCCGCGCCAACCGATCCACTCGGCAAGCAGCCCCGCAAAGGACGAGCCCGCCAGCTGGCCTATGATCACGGCGATGAAGTACCGGCTCAGGGCCACCTGGCGCTGCGCCATATCTACCCGGTCGCCGATCAGCGCGATGGAGAGCGGAATGGACCCACCGGCAGCGGCACCGGCAATGATGCGGAGCGTGAAGAGTGTTGAAGGATCGGGCGCGAAGATGGAGCAGGCCAGGGCCAGGAAGAGCACTACCAGAGCCACCTTCATCACACGCTCTTTGCCGAGTGCGTCGCCGACCGGACCCAGGATGGGCTGGATGAAGGCATAAGGCAGCGCGAAAGCGGCCGAGAGAAGCGCTATGGTCTGCGGCGTGGAGCTCAGGTCCCGCGCAATGACGCCAACCATCGGCTCGACGGCACGGCCGGAGAAGGTGCTGGCAAAGCCGCTGACGGCGAGAATCAGGATCAGATTGCGGGAGGACATGGGCGCCTGACGGAGGAACCGTGGAGAGGTTCTGCTTCCTACCACGATCACACCTTTACGCGAGCGACAGGAATGCAGACCTGCCCTCGCAACGGCACATGGAGCGCGTCAGGCGTTAAGCCGCTTAGTTCTTCGCCAGGGCGTCGAGGGCTTTAAGCTGGGCGAGTAGCGCCTCGAGCTCCTTCAGTGGGACCATGTTGGGTCCGTCGGAGGGTGCTTTGTCCGGATCCTGGTGCGTCTCAATGAACACGCCGGCAACGCCTACCGCAACGGCCGCACGGGAGAGGACCGGAACGTATTCCCGCTGACCACCGGAGGTCGCGCCCTTGCCGCCGGGCTGCTGCACTGAATGCGTAGCGTCGAAGATCACCGGAGCGCCCGTCTCGGCCATAATCGGCAGGCTACGCATGTCGGACACAAGGGTATTGTAGCCGAAGGAGGCACCGCGCTCGGTGAGCATGACATTCGGATTGCCGGCCGCCTTCACCTTCTCGGCGACATTCGCCATGTCCCAGGGAGCCAGGAACTGGCCTTTCTTTACGTTCACCACGCGGCCGGTCTTGGCCGCCGCGACCAGAAGATCGGTCTGGCGGCAGAGGAAGGCCGGAATCTGGAGAACATCGACGACCTCCGCAACGGCGGCGCACTGGTCGTTCTCGTGCACGTCGGTAAGCACCGGCAGCCCGTACCGCTCCTTGACCTCGGCAAAGATGGCGAGCGCCTTGTCGATCCCGATTCCGCGGGCGCTGGAGATCGAGGTCCGGTTCGCCTTGTCGAAGGATGACTTGTAAACGAGACCCAAGCCCAGCCTGCCGGCCATCTCGCTGAGGGCGGCGGCCATTTCCAGCGCGTGATCGCGGCTTTCCATGGCGCAGGGCCCGGCGATGATGCTCAGCGGCAGGTGATTGCCGAAATGGACGGAGCCGATCTGGACGGTGTTCTGGGGCTGTTTGGTATCAGTCATGGGCTGTCACTAGCCTTTTTGATCTGAAAGGCAAAGCGGCGATATGACATGGAAGCCTCGAACTCGGAGAGCGGCACAGGAACAAGCGATGATTCTAAGCGGAAGCATCGGTTTTCTGCCCCAATCGGCACGATCAGTAATCTTCCCTTAGGTAATTAGGTAAAGAGTATTGAAGTCACTGCAAACACTAAGAAAATTTACCGATGGCGCTTTTGGGGGGCGCTCTCATGTCCGATCAGAACAAGATGCAGGAACTCATTGCGATCCGAACCGCGCTTGGCTTCAGCCAGAGCAGGATGGCGCACGAGATCGACATGAACCTGCGGGACTACCAAGCCTTCGAATGGGGCGAAGTCGAGATTCCAGATCTCTATCTCAGGGCGATCGAGAGGATCGCGATGCTCTATGCAGTCCACCACAGGAACCCGATGCTGGTGCCACCCTCCATGCGGGCCGAAGCCCTGCAATTTGCCAGGCTTGTGGAGATGCAGGCCTGAACAGCCACTCCTCTCCCGCTCTGGTATGACCCTAGAATGTCATGGCAGCGGCATTGATGATGCCGGCCGACAGCGATGAGGCGCCCAGGAACAGGGCGGCTGCCATTTCGCCGGCGGCGATGCGCTGCGAGAGATTGGGCATGACGATCCGCACAAGCCAGTAGACGACGATCTGCACGGCCAGAGCAACAAGGCCCCAGACAAGGCAGTCCACGATGGTCTGGGCATGAACGATGGCACTGGCGAGCGGCAGGGCGAACCCGACGAGGCTGAAGCCCAACGCTGTAGCCGCCGAGATCACATTCTCCCGGATTAGGGCAAACTCGTTGTGCATGGTCGCGAGCGTGTAGATGGCCAGATACAGCCCCACCAGCGCGACAGCGAGCACGAAGAAGATCAGGAAGTCGGGCAAGCCCGCGAGAGAATTAGCCACGGGTAGAGTCCCCCACCGGTTGATTATCGTTCAACCGCTTAAGGGAACATGGTTAATTTTATGTTGGCTCGAACGCGATGGCGACGCCGAAGGCGGCACTGGCCGGAACGATGAGCCTGCTGCCAATATGCTGGTAAGGAACCTCCGCTGCATCGAGCCACCGTGCCTGCCGCTGAATGTCCTGAACGCGGATGGCAAAGGCCACCAAAGAAGGCTGGTCGAGCTCTGCCTCGATTGAGCCGTAGATCTCTGCGGCATCATCTGGCGTCAGAACGTCGATATGGCTTTCAGCCAACCGGAAGGACAGGTCGTCCCCGTCAGGGCTTCCGGGCTGCACGCCGGTAAAGGCGCCAAGAAAATCACGGAGTTGCTCCGGCTCAGGAGCCGCCAGGGTGACGGACGAGATCCGAGTCGCCTGATTGTCATGACGCTGGAACTCAGGATTCCAGAAATTTTCGGGATAGTGCTGCTGGCAAACGAAGAAAGCCGCTTTGGGAGAATGTTCGGCCGATGTGAAGGCCAGCGTGAAGGCGACTTTGGTCTCGCTGCCGTCCGGCCGGCGCCCGGTACGCTCGAAGTGGAAGGGCTCGAAGGATCCGATGCCTGTCTCGGCAAAGAGAGCGGCATCGGCCTTGGCATCCTGGCTGTCGAGGACCAGCATGGCCAGACCTTCACGGGTCCGCAGATAATCCTGCACGAAGGCCCCGAAACTGAAGGCGCTCGCCCTGTGGGGCGCGATGGCGGCGCCCTCGCCTACGGTAATCAGCTCGATGAAGGAGCCGGAAAACTGGACGAGCCGGTTCTCGGTGCCCCAGGGATGCCGGTTGCGGGAGCCGACCTGGAAGCCGAGACGCTGATAGAAGTGTCCGGCCTGATCGAGGTTCTGAACGGCAACAACAAGATGGTCGATCCGGCGGGTCATCGTGCTCTTTCCTGCTGGTCGCGCCTGTAGGACATACGGGCGCGATGGTTCAGGTTAACATCAAACCAGCCGGCTTTGCTCCACGGCCGCGTGGATGAAGCTCTTGAAGAGCGGGTGCGGTTCGAACGGACGCGACTTCAGCTCGGGGTGGTACTGCACGCCGATGAACCAGGGATGATCCTCATACTCGACGATCTCAGGCAAGATGCCGTCCGGCGAGACGCCTGAGAAGCGCAGGCCCTTCGACTCAAGCTGGTCCCGGTAGGACATGTTCACTTCATAGCGGTGACGGTGACGCTCGGAGATTTCCGTGCCGCCATAGATCTCCGCCACCTTGCTGCCGGACTTGAGGCTTGCCTGATAGGCGCCGAGCCGCATGGTGCCGCCGAGATCGCCGCTGGCCGTTCGCTTTTCGAGCTCGTTGCCGCGCAGCCACTCGGTCATGAGGCCGACCACCGGCTGGGCGGTGGGGCCGAACTCGGTGGAGCTGGCATCCTGAATACCCGCAAGGGAGCGGGCTGCCTCGATCACGGCCATCTGCATGCCGAAGCAGATGCCGAAATACGGCACCTTGCGCTCGCGGGCGAAGCGGGCGGCCCGGATCTTGCCCTCGGCGCCTCGCTGGCCGAAGCCGCCGGGCACCATGATACCATGGATGCCCTCCAGGAACGGGGCCGGATCCTCGCTCTCGAAGACCTCGCTCTCAATCCACTCCAGGTTCACCTTCACCTGATTGGCGATTCCGCCATGGTGAAGCGCCTCGATGAGCGACTTATAGGCGTCCTTGAGGCCGGTATACTTGCCGACGACGGCAATGGTGACCTCGCCCTCAGGGTTGTGGACGCGCTCGGAAATGGTGGTCCAGCGGGAGAGATTCGGGGTCTTGGCAGTGTCGAGGCCGAAAGCCGCCAGAACCTCGCTGTCGAGACCAGCCTCATGATAGGCCAGCGGCACGTCGTAGATCGAACGGGCGTCCCGTGCCTCAATCACAGCCGTCTCGCGCACATTGCAGAACAAGGCGAGCTTGCGGCGCTCGTCCTTCGGGATTTCACGATCCGTGCGGCAGAGAAGGATGTCGGGCTGGATGCCGATGGAGCGCAACTCCGCCACCGAGTGCTGGGTCGGCTTGGTCTTCAGCTCGCCGGCGGACGGGATGAACGGCAGCAGGGTCAGGTGCACATAGATCGCCTGGCCCCGCTCCAGATCGTTGCCGAGCTGGCGGATGGCCTCGAAGAACGGCAGGCCCTCGATGTCGCCCACCGTGCCGCCGATCTCGACCAGGACGAAATCGAAGCCCTCGTTGCCGGTGAGCACGAAGTCCTTGATGGCATTGGTGACGTGCGGAATCACCTGGATAGTGGCACCGAGATAGTCGCCGCGGCGCTCCTTGGTGATGATGTCGAGGTAGATCCGGCCCGTCGTGATGTTGTCGGCCTTGGTAGCCGGCACGCCGGTGAAGCGCTCATAGTGGCCGAGATCCAGGTCGGTCTCAGCGCCGTCGTCGGTCACGAAGACCTCGCCGTGCTGATAGGGACTCATCGTCCCCGGATCGACGTTGAGATATGGATCGAGCTTGCGAAGCCGAACCTTGTAACCGCGTGCTTGGAGAAGCGCTCCCAGGGCCGCCGAAGCCAGACCCTTGCCGAGCGAAGACACCACGCCGCCGGTGATGAATACGTACCGCGTCATGGACCCCTATCCATAAACATCAGGCGCCGATTCGCAATCGCGAACCGGACCACCTGAAAGCCATCCACAAAAAGAGAGGGCCGGAAGCACCGGCCCTGGGTTCGTTTACTGTTGAGGCGCTGCGGGCGCCGGTGCCGGAGTGCCGGGAGCCGGAGCCGCCGGCTGGTCGCCTTGGAGACGCTGCAGCTGCTCAAGCACGTTGCCGCCCTGCGGAGCCCCCGGAGCCTGCTGACCCGGAGCCGCCGGTGCAGCGCCGTCGAGAATCGAGCGCGGAGCCCGGGTCGACGTCGCCATGACGGTGAGCGCGATGCTCGTCACGAAGAAGAGGCCTGCCAGAATCGCCGTCGCACGGGTGAGCGCGTTGGCCTGACCGCGACCGGTCATGAAGCCTGACACACCGCCGCCGCCTCCGCCGCCACCGAGGCCCATGCCGCCGCCTTCGGAGCGCTGCAGAAGCACCACGCCGATCAGGGCGAGGACGATGATCAGGTGGATGATGATGAGAACTGTTTGCATCGTTTCCAAAAACCTCAAGCGGCTGTGCACAGGGCAACAGCCGCTCGCAATCCGTTCGTTGCGGCGGCCTGTAGCATAGGTGGGCCCAGGATCAAAGACCCGCAAGCGGCCTTTTCGAACTTACCCCAGATAAGCCCCTGCGATGCCCAGGAAATCGGCCGCCACAAGGCTGGCGCCGCCCACCAGGGCACCATTGACGTTCTCCACCGCCATCAGCTCGGCAGCATTGGAGGGCTTCACGGAGCCGCCATAGAGGATGCGGACCTTGGGGGCATCGGCCTTGCCGACAAGACGCTTCAACTCCTCGCGGATTGCCGCATGGACCTCCGCCACGTCGGCGGCTGTCGGGGTCAGGCCTGTGCCGATGGCCCAGACGGGCTCGTACGCGACGACGAGGTTGTGACTGTTCGAATCGACCGGGATCGAACCACGCAGCTGCTTCTTGACCACAGCAAGGGCTTTGCCGGCCTCGCGCTCCTCCCGGGTTTCGCCGACGCAGACGATGGCCGTGAGACCGGCCCGATGGGCGGCAACGGCCTTCGCGCAGACATCCTGGTCCTTTTCCTTGTTGTACTGGCGGCGCTCGGAATGGCCGACGATCACATAGGTCGCCCCGGCATCGGCCAGCATCTCGGCCGAGAGATCGCCCGTGAAGGCGCCCGATTCCTTGGCATGGCAGTCCTGCCCGCCGATCGCGACCCGGGAGCCGACCGAGAGCTGCGCACAATGACCGATCAGGGTCGCGGGCGGACAGACAGCGAGCTCGACCTTCGCCTTGAGGCCGGGGGTATAACCCGCGTGGATCTCCTCCAGTACCCTGGCCGAGGCCCTCAACCCGTTCATCTTCCAGTTGCCCGCAACCAGCGGGCGCGGCCTATCGACGCTCATTTCAGGCACTCCTGTCACGCTTGATAACTTGGCACTAGCAGAGGCTTGAGCCTTCTTTCAACCAGACTTGCCCTTTTCGTAGAGCCCCTGATCGTTTATCGGCAGGTTTAACGAGTTTTTGGGAAACGGGTTCACGATGCTTCGGAACATGCGCAAGGCTGGGCAGACAATCGTCGGCAAAGCCATCGCCACCATCTTTTTCGGCGCCCTCATCGTCAGCTTCGCCATCTGGGGCATCGGCGACATCTTCCGTGCAACGCCCGCTTCCACGGTGGCCGAGGTCGGCGACACGACGATCACAGTCGACCAGACCCGCAATGCCTACACCAATGAGCTGCAGCGGCTCGGGCGCCAGTTCCGCACGGTCATCAGCCCCGAGCAGGCCCGCGCCTTCGGTCTCGACCAGCAGGTGATCAACAATCTTGTGACCGATGCCGTGCTGGCCGAAAAGGCCAGGGAGATGGGCCTGTCAGTATCCGACCAGCTTGTCGCCGCCTCGATCGTCAACAATCCTGCTTTCAAGGGTGCGGACGGCCAGTTCAACCGTGCCCTGTTCGATCAGGCGCTTCGCAACATCAACCTTTCTGAGGCTGGTTTCGTGCAGGAGCAACGCTCCGCCATGGCGCGCCTTCATCTCGCTGAGGCGATTGCCGGGAATATCAATGTTCCCCTGGCAGCCAGGGAGGCTTTGAATCGCTATGCCACCGAACGCCGCGCGAGTGCCTACTTTCTTCTGACGGCAGCGATGGCGGGCGATGTCCCCGCCCCTACGACCGAACAGCTCCAGACATTCTTCAATGAGCGCAAAAGCGCATTCCGGGCTCCTGAGTACCGCGCCGTGACGGCAATGGCCCTCGATGCCGCCGCCCTGTCCAAGCCCGATGCGGTGTCGGAGGCGGATGCCCGCGCGCGCTACGAGCAGCAGAAGGCGAAATACGGCAGCCCGGAGCGCCGGACGATCCAGCAGATCACCTTCCCGTCCCAGGCTGAAGCCGAGGCCGCTGCCAATAAGATCAAGGAAGGCGCAACCTTCGAGTCCATCGCGACTGAGCGCAATGTGTCGCCGCAGGATCTGGAGCTCGGCACCTTTACCAAGGCCGAGATGCTCGATCAGGCCGTGGCGGATGCCGCCTTCAGCTTGGAGCAGGGTGCGGCCAGCGCTCCAATCGCCGGCCGCTTCGGCCCTGTGCTCCTGAGGGTGACGCAGATTCAGCCCGAAGCCGTGCGGCCATTCGAAGAGGTTGCCACAGAGCTCCGGCAGGAGGTCGCAACGGAGCGGGCCCAGGGACAGATCGAACGGATCCATGACGAGATCGAGGATCTGCGCGCCGGCGCCAAGCCCTTGGCCGATATCGCCAAGGAGAAGGGCTTGACCCTGGTTCAGGCTCCGGCGGTTGATGCCAACGGCCTCGACAAGGCTGGCAACCCGGTCAACATCCCGGCGAAAGATGCGGTCGTAAAGGCAGCCTTCGCATCGGATATCGGCGTCGACAACGAGGCCCTGCGCACCGGCACCGGCTATGTCTGGTACGACGTGACCGGCATCGAAGCCTCCCGCGAGAAGAACCTCGACGAGGTTCGCGATCAGGTCGCCGCCCAGTGGCGCGAGGATCAGGTCGCCCAGCGTCTCTCCGAGATAGCGCGGACGCTCACGGAGCGTCTGGAGAAGGGCGAAGCCATCGAGACTGTGGCCCAGGAGGCCGGCGCGACGGTGAAAACCGCCACCGATCTCGCCCGAAATGCCGCCAAGGATGATCTCGCTGCCGAAGCCGTGAACCGCATCTTCGCCGTTCCAGTCGGCAAGGCTGGTCATGCCGCCAACGGCCCGGACGCACGGGCCGTGTTCAAGGTTACCTCGGCCACGGTCCCGCCTCTGGTCACGTCAACCCAGCAGGCACAGAACACCGAGAACCAGCTTCGCACCGCCCTCGGCGACGACCTGATCAACCAGTACATCGCCCAGGTCCGCCAGGATCTCGGCGTCACGATCAACCAGCAGGCGCTGCGTCAGGCTACCGGCGGCGAACTCTAGGCCATGACGCTCGCGCCCGACTTCGACACGTTCGCTACGGCCTATGAGGTTGGCGAGGCGGGCGTTCTGCGCACCACGCTGGTGGGCGATCTGCTGACGCCGGTTGCGGCCTTCCTGAAGCTGCGACATGAGCGGAAGGGCTCAGCCTTTCTGCTGGAATCGGTCGAGGGTGGCGCAACCCGCGGCCGCTTTTCCATGATCGGGCTGGATCCGGACCTCGTCTGGCGCTGCCAGGACGGCGTTGCGTCCATCGACCGCGGGGCGCTGAGCCGGATGCAGGAGTTCAGGGTGGACGAGCGTCCTCCCTTGGAAAGCCTGCGGGCCCTGATCAAGGAAAGCGCCCTGCCCCTCTCCGAGGATCTGCCGCCCATGGCGGCCGGCCTCTTCGGCTATCTGGGCTATGACATGGTTCGGCTTATGGAGCGGCTGCCCGAGCCCAACCCTGACGTGCTGAAGGTGCCGGACGCTATCCTGATCCGTCCTACCGTGATGGTGGTGTTCGATGGGGTAAGAGACGAGATCTCGCTGATCACGCCGGTGCGCCCCCAGGCGGGCATCTCCGCCAAGGCAGCTTATGAAACCGCTCTGGCGCGCCTCGACGAGGTAACGGTGGCCCTGGAGCGTCCGCTGCCCATGGACGACCGGACCGACCCGACGCACATTCGGTTCGAACCGCCGGTGTCCAACACCACGCCGGAGGAATTCGAGGCAATGGTGGCCAGGGCGAAGGATTACATCCGCGCCGGCGACATCTTTCAGGTGGTACTGTCACAGCGCTTCGAATCCGCCTTCCCCCTGCCCGCCTTCGCGCTCTACCGCTCGCTGCGCCGGGTGAATCCGGCGCCGTTTCTCTGCTACCTCGAGTTCGAGGATTTCCAGATCGTCTGCTCTAGCCCTGAGATCCTCGTGCGGGTCCGCGACGGCAAGGTCACGATCCGTCCTATCGCCGGCACTCGTCCGCGCGGCGCTACGGCCGCCGAGGACCGGGCCCATGCGGAGAGCCTGCTGGCCGATCAGAAGGAGCGCGCCGAGCACCTGATGCTCCTCGATCTCGGCCGCAACGATGTGGGCCGTGTGGCCGAGATGGGCTCCGTTCAGGTCACGGATTCCTTCTTCCTCGAATATTACAGCCAGGTGATGCACATCGTATCGAACGTGGAGGGTCGTCTCGACCCGAGCTTCGACGCCCTCGATGCGCTGATTGCCGGCTTTCCGGCCGGCACGGTCTCCGGCGCGCCGAAGGTGCGCGCCATGCAGATCATCGACGAGTTGGAGAAGGACAAGCGCGGGCCTTACGCCGGCTGCATCGGCTACTTCGGCGCCAATGGCGAGATGGACACCTGCATCGTGCTGCGCACGGCGGTGGTGAAGGACGGTCGCATGGCCGTTCAGGCGGGCGCCGGGATTGTCTACGATTCCGATCCGGCCTCCGAGCAGCAGGAATGCATCAACAAGTCGAAGGCCCTGTTCCGGGCCGCCGAAGAAGCCGTGCGCTTCGCAAGCCAGGCGAGGGTCGGGCAATGAGCCTCATGCCAATGGTTCCCTTGACCGGGGGCGCTGCATACGCGAACGTCGGCGCGCCATGACCCGCGTTCTCGTCATCGACAACTACGACAGTTTCACCTGGAATCTGGTGCATCTGCTCGGCCCTCTCGCCACGTCCGTCGACGTGGTGCGCAACGACGCCATCACCGCCGACGAGGTGCTTAGCCATCGGCCCGATGCGATCGTGCTGTCTCCCGGACCCTGCACTCCGAATGAGGCCGGGGTCTGCCTCGATCTCGTGAAGCGCGCCTCGCCCGAGATCCCAACCTTTGGCGTTTGCCTCGGCCTGCAGACAATCGGTCAGGTCTTCGGTGGCACCGTCTCCCGGGCGCCGATGCCGATGCATGGCAAGGTCTCCGATGTGGAGCATAACGGGCAGGCCGTCTTCCGCGGCATCAACGGCTCGTTCAAGGCTACCCGCTATCACTCCCTTATTGTAGATCGGGAGACCTGCCCAGAAGACCTTCTTGTCACGGCGGAGACGGCCGACGGCCTTGTGATGGGCCTATCTCACCGCTCGTTGCCGGTTCACGGTGTGCAGTTCCACCCCGAGAGCATCCTGTCCGAGCATGGTGTGACGATCATGCGCAATTTCTTCGACCTCGCGACGGATTGGAATGCCAAGCACCGCGCGACAGGCGGCGCAGCCGCACCAGCAGGGCACTGAAACCGATGGAATCCTTCAAATCATACCTTGCCAAGGTGGCCACCGGTGCGTCCCTGACGCGGGACGAGGCACGGGATGCCTTCGACGACCTGCTCTCCGGCGAGGTAACGCCAGCCCAGGGCGGCGCCTTCCTGATGGCCCTGAGAGTTCGAGGCGAAGCGCTCGACGAGATCGTCGGCGCCGTCACGGCGATGCGTGGGCGCATGCTGCGGGTTAATGCTCCCGACAAGGCCGTCGACATCGTCGGCACCGGCGGCGACCACAAGGGCAGCTACAACATCTCCACGCTGGCTTCGATCATCGTAGCCTCCTGCGGCATTCCCGTTGCCAAGCACGGCAACCGGGCAGCCTCGTCCAAGTCGGGCACGGCGGACGTGCTCTCAGCGCTCGGCGTGAAGCTTGGTCTCGCCCCTGAAGGCCTGGAGCGCTGCCTCAGCGAGACCAAGCTCTGCTTCATGTTCGCCCAGACTCACCACGCTGCCATGCGCCATGTGGCTCCGGTGCGCGTGGAACTGGGCACGCGAACGATCTTCAATCTTCTTGGTCCTCTCGCTAACCCGGCCGGCGCCAAGCGCCAGCTTCTGGGTGTTTTCTCAGAGGCTTGGCTCGAGCCTCTCACACAGGTTCTGAAGGAGCTCGGCTCCCAAAAGGTCTGGACCGTGCACGGCTCGGATGGGCTCGACGAGATGACCACCACGGGCCCGACCTTCGTGATGGCGCTGGAGAACGGCGCAATCCGTCGCTTCACCGTCACGCCTGAGGAGGTTGGCCTGCCAACCGCATCCCTGGATGATCTGCGCGGCGGAGATCCCGAGCATAACGCAGCTCAATTGCGTGCTGTCCTCGACGGCGCCCGCACGCCCTATCGTGACGTGGCGCTGCTCAATGCTGCGGCCTCCCTCGTGGTGGCTGACGAGGCTGCCAACCTGCGCGACGGTCTTGAGCGCGCCTCGCGGGCTCTCGACAGCGGTGCCTCCAAGGCCACCCTCGAGCGCCTCGTTCAAGTCTCGAACGGTTGAGCAGGCGACCCATGAGCGACGTTCTAAGCAAAATCGAAGCCTACAAGCGCCAGGAGATCACAGCCGCAAAGGCTGCCGTGCCGCAGGTCGAAATCGAGCGCATCGCCCGTGAAGCCCCACCACCGCGCAACTTTGCTAAGGCCATCGAGCTTCACCTTGCTGAAGGCCGGCCCGCGCTGATTGCCGAGGTGAAGAAGGCAAGCCCTTCCAAGGGATTGATCCGCGCTGACTTCGATCCACCGAGCCTCGCCCGCGCCTATGCCGAGGGCGGCGCCACCTGCTTGTCCGTGCTCACCGACGAGCCGTCCTTCCAGGGCAGGCCCGCATATCTCGGCCAAGCCCGCGACGCGTCGGGTCTCCCGGCTCTGCGCAAGGACTTTCTGTTCGAGCCGTATCAGGTCTACGAGGCTCGCGCCTGGGGTGCCGATTGCATCCTCGTGATCATGGCGAGCGTCACGGACGATGAGGCCCGCGCCCTGATCGACACCGCCCACGACCTCGGTATGGACGTGCTGGTTGAGGTGCATGACCGGCCAGAGCTGGAGCGCGCTCTGCCGCTCGGCACCAAGCTGATCGGCATCAACAACCGTAATCTTCGCACCTTCGAGGTTTCGCTCGGGGTCAGCGAGGAGCTGGCGCCCCTGATCCCATCCGACCGCATCGTCGTCGGCGAGAGCGGCATCTTCACGCTCCAAGACATTGTGCGCCTGACGAAGGTGAACATCCGCACCTTCCTCGTGGGCGAGAGCCTGATGCGGCAGGCGGATGTGGCAGCGGCCACCCGCAAACTCCTGTTCGGCGAGGCTGCATGACAAAACTCACGCATCTCGATGCGGCGGGTGAGGCCAATATGGTCGATGTCTCGGGCAAGGACGTCACGAGCCGCACGGCAATCGCCGAAGGATGCTTGGTGATGCTGCCCGAGACGCTTGCGCTCATCCGCCAGGGAGATGCCAAGAAGGGCGATGTGCTGGGGACAGCGCGCCTCGCCGGCATCATGGCCTCCAAGCGCACGCACGAACTCATCCCCCTCTGCCACCCTCTGCTGATCTCTAAGGTGAAGGTGGACTGCACCCTCGACGAGAGCCTCCCCGGCGTGCGTGTGAGTGCCGAGGTGAAGGTGTCGGGTCAGACTGGTGTCGAGATGGAGGCACTCACCGCCGTTTCCGTCGCATGCCTGACGATCTACGACATGGTGAAAGCCGCGGATAAGGGCATGCGGATCGAGAACATCCGCCTGCGCCGGAAAAGCGGGGGACGATCGGGAGACTTTGAGGCCCCATGAGCCTGATTTCGGTCGAGGATGCTCTGTCTCGGGTGCTGGCGAGCGTAGGAAAGCCGCTCGAGACCGAGCATGTCCCCCTTGCCTCCTGTGCCGGACGCACCCTCGCCGAGGATCTCAGCGCCCTGCGTGACCAGCCTCCCTTCCCGGCTTCCGCTATGGATGGCTATGCGGTGCGCAGCGCCGATTGCACTCAGGTTCCTGCAACCCTCCGGGTGATCGGCACGAGCGCCGCAGGGGCTCGCTTCACCGGAGCTATCGGTCCGGCGGAAGCCGTTCGAATTTTCACGGGCGCTCCTGTGCCGGACGGCGCCGACGCTGTGGTCTTGCAGGAGGATACGGAGCGCGTCGGAGATCAGGTGGTGGTGAAGGAGGCATGCCGCCCCAACCGCCACATTCGTGCAGTGGGACTCGATTTTCAGGCAGGCGATGTGCTTCTGCAGGCAGGCCTGCGCCTTGACTCTCGCCACATCGCTCTTGCGGCCGCCATGGGGTACGGGACCCTGCCCGTGCATCGCAAGCCCAGGGTCGCGGTTCTCGCAACCGGTGACGAACTGGTGCGGGCGGGTGAACCCGTCGGCCCCGACCAGATCACCGCATCAAGCCTCCCGGCCACTATTCTGATGGTGGAGAAAGCCGGTGCTGAGGCGATCAATCTCGGCATTGCCCGCGACAATCTTGAAGCGCTGGAGGAGCGTATCCAGGCGGCGCGCGACGCTGGCGCCGACATCCTGGTGACTCTTGGTGGCGCCTCGGTGGGCGAGCACGACCTGGTGCAGAAGGCCCTGACCCGTCAGGGCATGGATCTCGGCTTCTGGCGCGTGGCTTTGCGACCGGGAAAGCCCCTAATGCACGGTCGCCTTGGGTCAACGCTCCTGTTGGGTTTGCCCGGCAACCCGGTCTCGTCCCTGGTCTGTGCTGTCCTTTTCCTGATTCCGGCCATTCGGGCGCTCCTAGGCGACCAACGCGCTGCGGAAGACCCGGCGGAGGACGCCATCCTCGGGGCAGACCTGCCGCCTAACAAGGAGCGGCAGGATTACATGCGAGCCTCCCTGGCGCTGCAGGACGTGCCCTTGAGCCTCGCTCAAGGGCCTGTGCGGCTGATGCTGCCAGTTGCGACGCCTCATCTGCTGCAGGACTCATCCATGCTGAGCATTCTCGAACGCTCGGATGCCCTGCTCGTGCGGCCGCCCTATGCTCCTGCGGCAAGCGCGGGCGAACCCTGCCGGATCATTCAGCTGGGGCGGTTTTGCTAAGATCGCACTCAACTCAGTATTGATCGGTCGGATTGGACCTCAGAACAAAGCAGCTGAGCGCGTTCATGGTCCCTGTGACCATGTGTGTTTCTCTAAAATAACCGGATTTTTAATCCTAGAGGTGATTGCATACCAACCCAGGCGTATGAGATAATACAACATTACGTCAATAATACAGGCAAATAGCCGAAGAAGGGGTCACCATGACTGATTTCAATTTCAACAACAACGTTGCCAATCCATCACTCGATGAGGTCCTGGTTGGCGCAACAGTTCAGGGTACCCCTGATGGGGGCAACTTCACGCTGCTCAACGCCGCAAACGGCTATAGCATCTCTTTCCTCGGTAATGACTTTTCCTACAATGGCATCACTCCTACTGGCGGAACCATTACTGGCATAAGCGTACGCAATGCAGGTGGAACTGAAATTTTCAACGTTACGGATTTCTCAGGCTCGCTCGCTGCCTTTTGGGGCACCTTCGCTGCATCTGGATACCAATGGTCAGGCAGTGCTGCAGCTTTCACCAGCCTCTTTGCTCTAACGGATAACGACAATCTCGTAGCCGGTGAGAGTTCCGACCGCATTGGCCTGTATGGCGCGGCAGGGAGCGCTATAGGAAAAGGTGGAAACGATACATTCATCGTCAATGAAGGTGTTTTAGGGACAAACATTTATGGCGTACTTTTGCCTGTTGACGATGTAGCGGATGCTGCGCAAACAGACGTGGTGGAAATCCACGGGTCTGCCATGCTTGGCAGTTTTCAGGCGATTGACTTGGTTCGCTTTGCGGACACTCCAACCGCAAAGACTCTCACATTCAACGCGAGCGCTGCGTTTGGCGCAAAAGCGGTTCAAGGTTCTGCAGCGGGTATCGACACTATAAAATTCACGAGCACAACTGAGCAGGTCAATCTCAACCTCTCCACAGTCCAGTTCACCAATTGGGGACGCGCCAACCAGTCAATCTTGGTTGATCTGAATACTGACGTGACCCAGAGCCGCGATGACCGCTTTGTCGGCAGTGCTGTAAGCGAGCGAGTGACAGCAAACGGCGGGCGCGACCTGCTCTACGGCAATGCAGGCGACGACTATCTCGATGGTGGCGAAGGTATCGACGTTCTCGATGGCGGCGACGGCAACGATACACTCATCGGAGGCAGTGACCGTGGCCGTGACGGGCCTAACATCCTGAAGGGCGGCAATGGCAACGACGTCTACAAGTTCAATGAAAAAGTCGATATCGTCATCGATTCAGGCGGCCTCGATAGCCGGATGGTTTCCAAGAACTCGACATTGTCAGCCAATGACAAGTTCGAAGGCCTGGCCGCCGATGACACGCTCACGAAAGCCATCAGCCTCACAGGGAATGCCAAGGTCAATATTTTGATTGGCCACAGCGGCAAGAATTCTCTGAAGGGGATGAACGGCAACGACATCCTGGAAGGCCACATGGGCAGCGACCAGTTGGATGGTGGCGCCGGCAACGACAAGCTCTATGGTGGGCTCGGCAATGACAAACTTACGGGCGGAGCAGGCCGGGACACGTTCTATTTCGACACCGCCCTAGGTGGCAATGTCGATAAGATCGTCAGCTTCTCGACCAGGGATGACAAGATCGCGCTGGCCAAGGAAGTCTTTACCCTTCTTAGCGGCAGTAAGCTGAGCTCTTCGGCTTTCTATATCGGCTCAAGGGCGAAGGACGCAGCAGACTTGATCGTCTACAACAAGTCGACCGGCGCCCTCTCCTACGACGTGGACGGTTCAGGTGCAGCAGCAGCCGTGAAGTTCGCTACCCTCGACAAGAACCTGAAGCTGACAGCTTCGGACTTCATCCTGATCTAGGCGATTAGCACAACCAACCCAAGTTCAACCCGCTTTGGCGCCAGCCGAAGCGGGTTTTTTATTATCCGAGAATTTAGCACAAGCAATCCATTGCAGCGGCGTTCGCTCGGCCTGATTTGGCCTCTCACAGCATCCAGCGATTTAGATGAATTTACCTCGCCCTCATTTTTGGACCGGACAGAAGGAAGCTTGGCAAGCCGCGCCTCCCTCCCGGTGCTACAGTCGCTGCAAAGATGAAAGAGTGAGCCTCCTATTATCAAGAGTGACGTTCGGAACAGTTGGGATCAATGCGAAAAGCCGGCCGCCTTTCGGCGGCCGGCTCATGCTTAATCTATATAACGTATCGTTAACTAGATAAAGAATAGTTCAGAGAACTTGAAGTTCTTCAGAGCATTGTTTTTAGTGAAGGATGCCATTTCAATAGCGGCCTTCGAACCTGAACCGTCAGCGTCGTAGTAGAGAACGCGCTTCTTTGAGTCGTATACAAAGTAGTCGTCCCTGTCCTTCGCCTTGTCTCCCACAGTGAAGAACTTGCTCTCGATCTTCTTCGGCGCAAGCTCCGTGCCCTTCTTGATCTTGGCATAGAGCGCCTTGTTGCTCTTGAACAGATCGCCCTTGAGCCAGATCGAGTCGTCCTTGACGCTGTAGTCCTTGATCGTATCGAAATTGACCCGCCTGTCCGTCCTGGACGTGCCCAGTACAGCATTAAAGGCAAAAACGTCTTTACCCACGCCACCCCAAAGGGTGTCGTTGCCGTTGCCGCCCCAGAGCTTGTCATCGCCAACATCGCCGCGGAGCGTGTCCTTGCCTAGACCACCGTAGATTTGGTCGTTTCCAATGCCGCCACCCAACGTGTCTGCTGCGGCACCACCGTAGAAGATATCGTTGTCGCTTGAGCCGGCCGTTGCTTCAGGGTTCACGTAATTCACCGCAATCGTGAAGTTCTGCGTGTGAGAAAGACCAGTACCATTCTTATCAGTCACTCTGACGGTAATGGTGTGAGATGCCTTCTGCTCGTAGTCGAGCTTATATCCATCCCTCACCTTCAGTTGATTACCCACAAACTCAAACCGCCCATCCGAGTTGATAAGGCTGTAAACAAAGCCGCTGGTGTCGTCTGGATCGGAAGCCGTGAATGTGGCAACAGTTGTGCCGTTAGCTGCAAGCTCATTTATGGACCCGCCAGAGGAGAGGCCAATTGAATCCGGAGCCTTGTTCACGACAGGTGCCACTGGATTGACCCTGACGGTGACATTTTCGATATGTTGGAAACCTGTGCCGGCCTTATCGGTAATCCGCACACGAACCTGAAGGTCGGTTGCTGCAGTCACGTCCGGCAGGCCTAGTGCTCCGACCGTAATCTCACCCGTCGTGGCATTCACCGCGAAATGGGACGGGGTGGTAATCGGATTACCTTGAGCATCCACGAGCGTGTAACGGAAGTCCCGGTTAGCCGCGACAGTATCAGGATCCATCACAGTTGAGACTGTGCCCACCTGTGTACCAAAAGCGGCATTCTCACTCATTGCGTTGACGGCATAGGTTGCATCCGACACCGCTTCGTTGATGTCGTTCAGGTACACCTTGACCGTGGTGGACTCGGACGACTGACCATTCGTGCCGCTCTCGGTGGCTATGACCTGAACATTGAAGAACTTACGCTCATTGGCCGTGCCGGCGTTCTCAACCTGAAGGTTAGCGTCATCCTCATAGTTGCGCGAACCGCCTGTGAAAGTGATGACACCGCTGGTTTGGTTGATTGTGAACAGACCGCCCGGATTGTTGGTAAGTGAGTAACGCAAGGTGGTGCCGCCCACACCATCGTCCGTGGACTGAACGGTGGCGACATTCACATTGGTTGTGTCATTTTCCTCCAGGTTAACAACAACATTGTTTACAATGACAGGTGCATTCGGAGGAGCGTTGACGTCGGACGGGTTGATCCTAACCGTCACGTTTTCGATGTGAGAGAAGCCGTTGCCGCCGTTATCTGTAATGCGAACCCGAACCGTAACATCAGTCGGAGTGTTCACATTTGGAAGGCCCAGTGCTCCGACTGTGATCTCACCCGTCGTGGCATTCACCGCGAAGTTGGATGGGCTGGTAATCGGAGATCCATTAGTATCCACGAGCGTGTAACGGAAGTTCCTGTTCGCAGCTACGGTATCGGGATCCTCAACCGTTACGCCAGTGCTAACGGCGTTGCCCACGGCAGCAGTCTCATTCATTACATTGACTGTATAGGTCGCATTCGACACCGCCTCATTGATGTCGTTGAGGTAGACCTTGACCGTGGTGACCTCGGACTGCAGTCCGCCTGTTCCGCTCTCAATGGCACGCACTTGAACATTGAAGAACTTGCGCTCGGTGGCCGTGCCGGCGTTCTCAACCTGCAGATAGGGGTTCGTCTCGTAGTTCTGAGCCCCTCCCGTGAAGGTGATCTGGCCGTTGCTCTGGTTGATCTGGAACAGACCACCAGGATTGTTGGAAAGTGAGTACTGCAGGATGGTGCCGCCTACGCCATCGTCCGTGGACTGAACAGTGGCAACAACCACATTGTTCGCGGCATTCTCCTCCAGATTAACAACCTGCCCCTGCACAACAGGTGCCGTGGGAGCTTGATTGCCGGCGGGATCATCACCAGTCACATTGTTGATATTGATCCGAATGGTCTGCTCGTAGGAGAGAGACCCAGCCCCAGCTCGCGAGTCCCTGACTAGGATTTTCAGGTCGTGATACTTCTGCCCAGCAGGCAGCGCATCATAATCAATCGTGCCGTTTGTCACCAAACGGAAAACTGGAACAGTCGACGTTCCCACATTGATGATTTGATAAAGATCTTTGAAGGGGTTGTTCTCTTGTACAATTTCGTAACGGGCGCTTGGGCGACCGAAGGCATTGTCCGCACCGTCTGGATCAATGGTCGACAAAGTTCCAAGTACAACCTGACCGGTGTTATTCTCATCGATGGTCAGTGTATCTGTAGGTTGGCTTCCGGCTGGGGTCGGAGTCACCCTCACACCCGTAGGAGCCTCGTTCACATTAGTCATCTGAACGGTCCAGCTGCCACTGTCCAATTCAGTCACTGCAGGGTTACGCCCAATAACGCGAAGAGAGTGCGCGTTAGGGGAAGTCTCGAAATCGATTTTGGTTGGATCTGCTACGAGGATGTCGAAGTAACGAACTCCACCTTCGACCCTTTCTACCAGCTTGTAGCCGCCGTTACCGTTCATTGTGGTGCCACTTTGGACATCCCAATCGTAGGTATAACCGGTTTTCGCCTCGAAGTGGCCAATCTTGAAATCAAGCTGACGGTTCTCGAGAAACCGGTAGTTTGTAGCACTGCCGTTGTTGGTGCCCTCTGAGCTCCACGTGATGATGATGGCGGCCATGATTTGCTCCTGTAGGATTTATGATTTGGTGGTTGTTGGGGCGGATGCTTTCGGCATCCGCCCGAAGGGTGACAATGGGTCTGCGGGTTAGACGATGATGAAGTTCATGTAGGTAAGCTGAAGGCTGTCAGGCAGGTAGGCGAACACAACCGCGTCCTCCGGGCCGACAGCATCCAAGTCGTACATCAAGGCGCCCGTGTTCGGCTCGTAGATGATGAAGTGCTCGAACGTGGTCGCCATGAAGCCGACGGTGAATGCTGCTTCAGGAAGGGCCCCTGTCTCGAACACCTGGAAGACCGACCGA